>Ga0070667_100001491_pt1 | contig 20970 bp, 21 predicted proteins | sample KBSS33metaG_FD_64659 | JGI IMG/M metagenome (GOLD analysis project Ga0070667, IMG submission 64659) | Switchgrass rhizosphere microbial communities from Kellogg Biological Station, Michigan, USA - KBS S3-3 metaG | ecosystem: Host-associated > Plants > Roots > Rhizosphere > Soil ... | reverse complement strand
GCCAGCTGGGCACCACCGGAGTGCCAGATACCCACGATGGGGGCCTGCTCGTCGATGGCGGTGTCGTAGGCGCGGACGATGTGGGCGCAGCCGTCGACGCCCATGGCGCCACCCATGACGGTGCCGTCGGTGGCGAACGCGATGGTGTGCACGCCGTTGACGGTGCCGGAGGCGGCCAGGACGCCCGACTTGTCGCGCTCGTGCAGCGGCTTGACGCTGCCCGGGTCGAAGAAGGTCGAGAGCCGCAGCAGCGGGTCGCGAGGATCAAGTGATTCGGCGGCCGTCGCCTCAGGTGCCAGGGTCGTCATTTTCTAATCTCCTTGATCTCGCGGTATGCGCTTCGTCGCTCAGTACCGGCCGAAGGCGAGTGCGACGTTGTGCCCGCCGAACCCGAATGAGTTGTTGATTGCGTACTTGTAGTCGCCCTGCCGCGGAGCCTTGGAGACCACGTCCAGATCGATCTCCGGATCCAGGTTCTCCAGGTTCAGTGTGGGCGGTACGACGCCGTCGCGCAGCGCGAGCACGGTGAGGATGGACTCCACCGCACCGACCGCACCCACCGAGTGGCCCAGTGCCGACTTCGGGGCGTACACCGCGGGCCGGTGGCCCTTCATGGCGTTGTTGATGGCCACGCCCTCCGCGACGTCACCGACGCTGGTGCCGGTCGCGTGCGCGTTGACGTGGTCGATGTCGGTCGGCACCAGTCCGGCGAGCTCGATCGCCCGGGACATGGCGTAGCCGGCCTGTTCACCGTTGGGGTCCGGGGCCACGATGTGGTAGCCGTCCGAGGTGACGCTGGCACCCATCAGGCGGGCCAGGATGTTGGCGCCGCGGGCCTTGGCGTGTTCCTCGGTCTCCAACACCAGCATGGCGCCACCCTCGCCGAACACGAAGCCATTGCGGTCGCGGTCGAACGGGCGGCAGGCTCCGGCCGGGTTGTCGTTGCTGTTGGACAGCACGATGCGCATCTGGGCGAACCCGGCGATCGGCACTGCCTCGATCTTGGTTTCGACGCCACCACAGATGGCGACGTCAGCCTCGCCCAGCACCAGCTGGCGCCAGGCGTTGGCGATGGCTTCCGAACCGGAGGCACATGCCGAGATCAGGGTGGACACCCCGGCCTTGGCCTTGCGATCCAGTCCGACGGCAGCCGCTGCGCCGTTCGGCATGAACATCTGGACCACGAGCGGTGACACCGCGCGCAGACCGCGTTCGCGCATGCCGTCGTAGGCGAAGACCAGCTCTTCGGCGGAACCGATGCCGGTGCCGATCGACACCATGAGCCGGCGCGGATCAACGTCCGGCGAGCCTGCGTTTTCCCAGACTCGCCGGCCGATGACCGTCGACATTTTCTGCAGATATGACAGCCGACGCAGCTCGACGCGCGTCAGTTCACTTTCGAAATCCTCGTGCAGGTGCCCACCGATGCGGACGGGGAGGTCGTACTCCTCGATGAACGGGTCATCGAGGAGCCGAATCCCACTCTGTCCGTCGAGGAGTTTCTGCCACGTGGTTTCAGCGTCGGTCGCCAGGGCGGTCGTCATGGCAATGCCTGTGACGACCACGTTGGGGAGACCATTCCCCGTTGACAACCCTTGTGCGGTTACCCCTGCCATTACTGCTCAATGTCCCTTCGACTTAATAACGCCCAAAGGCCAGGGCGACATTGTGTCCACCGAATCCGAACGAGTTGTTGATGGCGTACTTGAAGTCGCCATAACGAGGCTCGCCCGCAACAACATCGAGATCAATCTCGGGATCCGGCGTTTCGTAATTCAGCGTCGGGGGGATGACGCCGTCGCGCAACGCGAGCACCGTCAACACCGACTCGAGCGCACCGACCGCACCGATGGAGTGGCCGAGAGCCGACTTCGGTGCGTACACCGCGGCGTTCTGACATCCGGCAACCCGGATGGCATTGGCCTCGGCGGTGTCACCGATCGGAGTCGCCGTGCCGTGGGCATTGATGTGGTCAATGTCCTTGGCGTCGAGCCCAGCGGTCTCCAGTGCGCGCTTCATTGCGGCACCGGCGCGCAGGCCGTTGTCGGCCGGGGCCACCATGTGGAACGCGTCCGAGGTGATACCGGCACCCATGAGGCGGGCGATCGGCTTGGCGCCGCGAGCCAGCGCGTGCTCTTCGGTCTCGATGATCATCATCGCGCCGGCCTCGCCGAACACGAAGCCGTCACGGTCCTTGTCGAAGGGCCGCGACGCGCGCTCGGGCTCGTCGTTGCGGGTCGACATGGCGCGCATCATCGAGAACGCCGCGATCGGCAGCGCTTCGATGGTGCCTTCCACACCGCCGACGACGGCGAAGTCCGCGTCGCCCATGACAACCTGACGCCAGCCGTGGGCGATGGCCTCAGAACCCGACGAGCACGCCGAGACCGGCGTGATGACCCCGGCGCGGGCGCCGAGCTCAAGACCGGCGACAGCGGCCGCACCGTTGGGCATGATCATCTGAACGGCGAGCGGGCTGACCTTGCGGATGCCACCCTCGTTCATCGCGTCGTACGTTTCGACGATCTTCTCGCCACCACCGAGACCGGTGCCGATCACGACCGAGAAACGGTCGGGATCGACCTCAGGCGCACCGGCGTTCTGCCAGAGCCGTCGAGCCAGCACGAGCGACAAGCGCTGCACGTAGGAATTGCGGCGCAGTTCGACACGGGTCAGCTGGCTCTCGATGTCATCAACCAGGTGGCCACCGATACGCACCGGAAGGTCCCATTTGGTGACGAAGTCGTCGGTCAGCTCACGGATGCCGCTTTCACCTGCCAGGAGGCCCTTCCACGTGCTCTCGATGTCAGCAGCGAGCGCCGTGGTTGCCTCCACGGCGGTCACCACTACGTTCGGGAAGCCGCCGTTAGCAGTGGAAGGCCTGGTCACTTGCTGAACTTATCGCGCAGCGCGGCAGCAGCCTCGGGGTTCTCTTCCTCGAGCTTCTGGATGTAGGCGACGACGTCACCAACGGTGCGCAGGCCGGCCAGGTCCTCGTCCGGGATCTTCACGCCGTACTTGTCCTCGGTCTGAACCGCGATCTCGACCATCGACAGCGAGTCGATGTCCAGGTCGTCGACGAAGGACTTCTCCGGGGTGACCTCAGACGGCTCGATACCGGTGACCTCTTCGATGATCTCGGCGAGGCCGGCGATGATTTCTTCCTGGTTGGCAGCCACGATGGCTCCTTCTTTTTGTTGTGTCGGCACACCGGATTTGGTGTGCCGGGTTGGTTGTTGCGGCAAGCGGGCCTGTCAGAACTCGGTGAGTCCGTCCAGGTCTGCTGGTGTCTTGATGGCGAAGGTGGGCACGCCCTTGACTTCGCGCTTGGCGATACCGGCGAGGGTGCCGGCTGGTGGGAACTCGATGATGCCGGTCACTTCCTGACCGTCGAACCGCTCGCGCAGGGTGGCCGAGCACAGGTCCCAACGCACCGGGCGGGTCATCTGGGCAACCAGCTTGGCCATGGCGTCCGCGGCGTCGGTGACGGGCTGGCCGTCGGCGTTGGACAGCAGGGTGGTGGTCGGCTCATTGGGGGTGACGGTCGCCGCGGCAGCCGCGTACGGCTCCTGCGCCGAGCTCATGAAGTGTGTGTGGAAGGCGCCGGCGGTGGCCAGCACCCGGACGCGCGCCTTGGCCGGCGGATCCTCGGCCAGCTTCTCCAGCGCCGCGACGGCACCGGCGGCGACGATCTGACCCGCCGCGTTGCGGTTGGCGGGGACCAGTTCGAGAGCTTCGAGACGGGCGAGCACCTCGGCCTCGTCGCCGCCGAGCACCGCAGCCATGCCGGTGGGCTCCAGGGCGCAGGCTTTGGCCATCTCGGCGCCACGGGTGGCAGCGAGCTTGATGGCCTCGTCGGCGGAGATGACGCCCGCGATGGCGTAGGCGGCGATCTCGCCGACCGAGTGGCCGGCCACAATGAGCTGCGCATTGGTCAGCAGCCCGGGCTTTCCCCCGTCGCTGCGCTCGCCCAGACGCTTGGTCAGTTCTTCGTGTGCGAGCAGCGTGGCCGCGACGACCAGGGGCTGGGTCACTGCGGTGTCGGTGATCTGCTCGGCGGTCGCCGTGGTGCCCAGCTGGGCCAGGTCCAGGCCGCTGATCTGCGACCAGGTGGCCAGACGGTCAGCAGCGCCGGGCAGCTCCAACCAAGGGGTGAGCATGCCGGGGGTCTGAGATCCCTGCCCGGGGGCAAGCAGCGCAAGCACAGGTGTTTGAGGCACGGATTAAGAAAACACTGTGAAGCCGGTTTTATGCCGTGTAAGAGATTATGAACCTCGTCTTAAAGTTTTGTGGAATGTCTACAAAAACGCACGTTATGCAACGTCGGCGAGACCTCCCTGCGATGTGGATCACTCTGCCGTGCCGCTAGTTACCGCTGAGTAGCCCCCATGTGAGTGTTCTGATCAGGCGCTTTATGGGATGGATTGCGGCGCCTGACGGCTCAGTCGACCCACTGTCGAGGCCACGCGAAGCACATAAGCATCCCTGGGCACCATCGGATCGCGGCCGGTGAAGTCGGCTATGCGGCGGAGCCGGTACCGGACGGTGTTTGGATGAACGAACAATTTGCGAGCGCACGCTTCTATGGCGCCGCCGGCATCGAGGTAGGCGTCGAGCGTCTCAGAAAGCGCCGGACCCGCGTCTGCCAGTGGTCGGACCACCTCTAATTCCAGCGCGGCGATGGCCGAGCGATCGCCCAGCAGCGCGCGTTCCGGTAGTAGCTCACGGGCCGGTACCGGCCGGGGTGCACCGGTCCAGCCGCTCACCGCATTCATCCCGGCGATGGCCTCGGTGGCGCTGTAGTGCGCCGCCGCCAGCGTCGCGGCGGCCGGCCCGATCACCACCGGGCCGTCGGCGAACACGGCCATCAGCTCGCCCAGGAAGCGGTCGGTGGGCGCGATGGGGCCGGACACGATGGCCACCAGCCAGGTGCCGTGCACATCCGACAACGCGACGCGGCCGTGCCGGATGGCGACGTCGTGCACGTCCTCGCTGGCGAGATCGGCGCGGTCGGGTTGGGGGTACCCCACGACGACGGTCGCGGGGGCGGTCGCGTCCCAGTTCAGCGCCGCGGCCTGCGACTGCAGGCTGGTGCCGACGTCGCCGCGCACCACGGCGTCGACGACATTGGCTTCCATCCGGGTGTCCCAGGCGCCGCGAGCCTCGGCCTGGTCCGCGTAGGCGCTGGCCGCCGCGAAGGCCAGGTCCCGGCTGTAGCGCAGGATGCCGGCGGTCAGTGCCGTCAGCTGCTCCTCGGTGCGCGCGAGCAGCGGCACCACTTCCTCGAAGAACTCCATGGTGGTCCGCACCATCTCCACCGACTGGCGCAGCGCGATGCGGCGTCGCAGATCCTGGGGCACCACCTCGAAGGCCTCGGCGGTGTAGCTGACGTCGCTGTTCGGGTCGCGCATCCACTCGACGAAGTTGACGACGGCGGTCTGCACCACCAGGTGGACGCTGGCGCGCTGAGACGCCTCGAGTTCCGCGAAGAACGGCAGCCGCTCTTCGAGGGCGTGCACCGCCTGGGTCGCCAATGTGCCGGAGTACTGCTTGAGGCGACGCAGCACCGTTTCCGGAACGTTCTCCAGCACCTCGAGCGTGGACTTGGGAGGAACGAACCGCTGGCCGGCCGCGTTGTCGGGCATAGCTAAAAGCTACGCCTGATTTCTGGAGATTTCCGCCAAACCTGTCGCGCCGAGCTGACGGTCCCTGACGTGTATCGGGCGATTTTCGTCAGGAACCGTCATGCCGGCGCATATCCGGGCTAGGCGCTGCCGGTGTCGGCGTACGACACCTCCGCAGCCGAGACGTCGTCGATCCGGTACTGCTTGGCGGCCGCGATCGCGACCGACGGGTCGATCTCGCCGTCACGAGCCAGGGCCTCCAGCACCGCCACGACGACCGACTCGGCGTCGGTGTTGAAGTAGCGACGGGCGGCGGGACGGGTGTCGGAGAAGCCGAACCCGTCGGTGCCCAGTGTGACGTAGGTGTTCGGCACCCACGGCCGGATCTGCTCGGGTACCGCGCGCATCCAGTCCGACACCGCTACCACGGGGCCCGCGGTCTTCGCGAGCTGGGCAGTCACGTACGGCACCGGCGCCTGCTGGTCCGGGTGCCGCAGCGCGTGCCGGTCGATGGCCACGCCATCCCGGTTCAGCTCGCCCCAGCTGGTCACCGACCACACATCGGCCGCCACATCCCAGTCGGCGGCCAGCATGTCCGCCGCCCGCAGCGCGTCGGGCATCGAGACGCCCGAGGCCAGGATCTGCGCCGTGCTCGAACGCTTCTCGGTCGCGGCGCGGAACCGGTACATACCGCGCAGCACGCCCTCGGGGTCGAAGTTCTCGGGCTCGGCCGGCTGGACGTACGGCTCGTTGTAGATGGTGATGTAGAAGTAGACGTTCTCCGGGTTCTCGCCGTACATGCGCTCGAGGCCGCTCTCGATGATGTACGCGATCTCGTACGCGAACGCCGGGTCGTAGGCCACCACCGCGGGGTTGGTCGAGGCCAGCAGCAGCGAGTGCCCGTCCGCGTGCTGCAGGCCCTCGCCGGTGAGCGTCGTGCGCCCGGCGGTGGCGCCGAGGACGAAGCCGCGGCCCATCTGGTCGGCCGCCGCCCAGAACCCGTCGCCGGTGCGCTGGAACCCGAACATCGAATAGAAGATGTAGATCGGGATCATCGGCAGGTCGTGCGTGGCGTACGACGTCGACACCGCGGTGAAGGACGCCGTCGAACCGGCCTCGTTGATGCCCTCGTGCAAGATCTGGCCGATTTCGGATTCCTTGTACGCCAACATCAGATCGGCGTCCACGGCGGTGTAGAGCTGGCCGTTGCGGTTGTAGATCTTCAGGCTCGGGAACCACGAGTCCATGCCGAACGTACGGGCCTCGTCGGGGATGATCGGCACGATACGCGGCCCGATGTTCTTGTCCCGCAACAGTTCTTTGAAGGTACGCACTGTCGCCATGGTGGTGGCGACGGCCTGGTTGCCCGAGCCCTTCTTCAGCGACTTGTAGGTGTCGCGGCCCGGCAGTGGCAGCGGCTTGGACTTGGTGCGCCGCTCCGGCAGGAAGCCGCCCAGCGTCCGGCGCCGGTCGAGCATGTACCGGAGCTCCGGCGACTCGGTGCCCGGGTGGTAGTACGGCGGCAGGTACGGGTTCTCCTCGAGCTGGGCGTCGGTGATCGGCACCCGCGTCGCGTCGCGGAACTTCTTCAGGTCGTCGAGCGCCAGCTTCTTCATCTGGTGCGTCGCGTTGCGGCCCTCGAAGTGGCTGCCCAGGGTGTAGCCCTTGATGGTCTTGGCCAGGATGACCGTCGGCTGGCCCTTGTGCTCCATGGCCGCGCGGTAGGCGGCGTACAGCTTGCGGTAGTCGTGGCCGCCGCGCTTGAGGTTCCAGATCTCCTGGTCGGTCATCGGGTCGACCAGCGCCTTGGTGCGCGGGTCGCGGCCGAAGAAGTGGTCGCGGACGTACGCGCCGTCGTTGGCCTTGTAGGTCTGGTAGTCACCGTCGGGCGTGACGTTCATCAGGTTGACCAGCGCGCCGTCCTTGTCGGCGTGCAGCAGAGCGTCCCATTCGCGGCCCCACACCACCTTGATGACGTTCCAGCCGGCGCCGCGGAAGAACGACTCCAGCTCCTGGATGATCTTGCCGTTACCGCGGACCGGGCCGTCCAGGCGCTGCAGGTTGCAGTTGACCACGAACGTCAGGTTGTCGAGCGCCTCGTTGGCCGCGACCTGGATCAGGCCGCGGCTCTCGGGTTCGTCCATCTCGCCGTCGCCGAGGAACGCCCACACGTGCTGATCGCTGGTGTCCTTGAGCCCGCGGTCGTGCAGGTAGTGGTTGAAGCGTGCCTGGTAGATGGCATTCATCGGGCCCAAACCCATTGATACCGTGGGGAATTCCCAGAAATCGGGCATCAGTCGCGGGTGCGGGTACGACGGCAGGCCGCCGCCCAGCCCGGCATGCGAGTGCTCCTGACGGAAGCCGTCCAAGCGGTGTTCGTCGATCCGGCCCTCGAGGAAGGCGCGGGCATAGATGCCGGGGGAGGCGTGGCCCTGGATGAAGATCTGGTCGCCGCCGCCGGGGTGGTTCTTGCCGCGGAAGAAGTGGTTGAAGCCGACCTCGTACAGCGAGGCGGAGGACGCATAGGTCGAAATGTGGCCGCCCACACCGACTCCGGGCCGCTGCGCGCGGTGCACCATGATGGCGGCGTTCCAGCGGATCCAGCGGCGGAAGCGGCGCTCGACCTCTTCGTCACCGGGGAACCACGGCTCCAGATCGGTGGGGATGGTGTTGACGTAGTCGGTGGACGTCAGCGCGGGAATGGAGACACGCATCTCGCGCGAGCGCTCCAACAGCCGAAGCATCAGGTAGCGGGCACGCGCGGGCCCCGACCGGCCCAACAGGTCGTCGAACGATTCCAGCCATTCGGCGGTCTCGTCTGGGTCGATGTCGGGTAGGTACGACGCGACGCCATCACGGATCACCCGGACCCGGTCGGGTTCGGCTGAGGTACTGGAGTTTTGAGCCAGGTCTTGGCGCACGAACTCAGTGGTCAACTGCCACTCCTTGGTATTCGATTTTGGGGATGCTTTTGGCACTGCCCATCGTCCCCCCATCGTTGCGCAGATTAGGCGTTGGGGTGGGCTACCGGCGAGTACGCGTTCGGATGACCCTGATTCGCACATCGACCCTGTACGGTCAGCTGATGATGACCAGCGCGGCAGGTGTGTCGCGGCTTCGCGCAGCCGCTTTGGTGTTCGGGGGCGTGGCGGTATCCGCCATGGTGATTGTCGGCTGCAGTAAGTCTGTCGAGGGCAGTTCGACGGTCGACCAGCCCGGTGCGGCCGCGTACCGCACCTCGGTGTCGCTGTCGGCGGCTGCGGCGGCCAGCGCGAGTTCGTCGAGCGCTTCGGTGGCGGCGACAGAGGCGGCGTGCCAGACGTTCGTCGACACCGGCAAGCCGGCGATGCAAGCGGTCAATGCTTATGTCGACGCCGAGAACTCCGGTGGCACCGACGCCGCCAAGCTGCAGGCCGCCGTCGACGCGCTGCACCACGCCGCCGACGCGGTGACCAAGAGTTCGGCGACGGTGCAGTCCGACACCCTCAAGGCGGCGCTTGCCGGCTGGTCGGCCGCGGCGCAGGCGCTGGCGACTGCGATCAGCACCAACGCCTCGACATCTGATTTCAATGCGGCGGTCGACGCGTTCAATAACGCCAAGTCGACCACCGAGACGGCGTGCGGGTAGGACACGCGCTGATCTTGTCGACCAAAGATGTGTCTTGCGTCGAATGAATCGTCGCCGCGTGCGACTATTGGGTTCCACACACACGGACTGCAAACAAGCAGGTTAGAGGAGGACACCGGTGGCCCCGGCGGACGCGCCGAACTACGCCCAGAGACTGGGCATTCATAAAAATCAGATCGTCCAGGAGCTGGGCTGGGACGAGGACACCGACGACGACATCCGTTTCGACATCGAAGATGCGTGCGGCGGAGAGCTTCTCGACGAGGACTCTGACGAAGTCGTGGACGTCGTGCTGCTGTGGTGGCGTGACGATGACGGTGACCTGGTGGACCGCTTGATGGACGCGATCACCCCGCTGGCCGATGACGGCGTGATCTGGGTGGTGACTCCGAAGACCGGCAAGGGTGGCCACGTCCAGCCTGCCGAGATCGCTGAGTCGGCACCGACCGCTGGACTGGTCGTGACCTCGTCGGCCAACCTCGGGGACTGGATCGCCAGCCGCCTCGTGCAGCCCAAGTCGAAGGCTGCGGGCCGGCACTAGTGCGGTTGGCTTTGGTGCCACAGCTGGACGGCACGGCCGACGTGCCTGCTGCTTTGCGGCGCATCCGTCGTTCGTGGGCCGTCGTGGCCGCGAGTGCAACCACACGGCGGAAAAGCAGCCCATTTTCCGCCACCACATTGCATTCGCGGGTTGAGTCATGACCGCCGTCGGGTCCGTCGCGCCGGATTTCACTCTCAAGGACCAGCACGGCCGGGCGGTGACGCTGTCGGCGTTGCGCGGCCGGAATGTGCTGCTGGTGTTCTTCCCGCTGGCCTTCACGCCGGTGTGCGCGGGGGAGTTGGGTGAGATTCAGGAGAACCTGGCCCGGTATCGCAATGATGCGGTGGAAACGCTGACCATCTCGGTCGGCCCACCGGCCACCCACAAGGTGTGGGCGCGCGAGTCGGGCTTCGAGTTCCCGATCCTGTCCGACTTCTGGCCGCATGGCGCGGTGTCCCAGCTCTACGGGGTGTTCAACGCCGACGCCGGCTATCCGGACCGTGGGACGTTCCTCGTGGATCGGGATGGCGTGGTGCGGTTCGCGGAGTGCACATCGCCGGGCGAGGCCCGGGACCAGTCGGTCTGGGTCTCGGCGCTGAACGCGCTGGACTGATTTTCCCTTGGCCGCCATCGGCGTGTAGCGTGCCCGAGGCGGGGCGCGTAGCTCAGTGGTAGAGCTCTGGTTTTACACACCAGCGGTCGGCGGTTCGATACCGTCCGCGCCCACCAAATTTCCCTGGTACCGGTTTTGTCGACCGGTGGGGCTGCATCTAGTCGACCGAGCTCATATCGTCATCTAGTCGACCGAGCTCATATCGTCGGCGCTCCACCGCACCGCGGTGACCGCAGGTGCCTTGATGACATCGGCGAGGGCGGCCTCGATGCGGTGGTCGTCGCGTTCGTCGGCGATGACGGTGGCCGTGATGCGGACCCCTTCGTCGTCGGGCAGGTCGACCGCGGCGATGGATCGCACCGTGAGATTAGGGTGCGAGATAGCGTCGAAGATCAGGCTGCGGATGTGGAGCTCGGCGGTCGTCGCGCACCGCACCTCGAAGCGGTATTCGGCAGAGGACTCTTCGGCGCCCGGGCGGCGATGACGGTCCAGCGTGCGTCCGACCGGCCGCAGGAAGATGTTGGCGGCGATGACGGCGCAACTTCCGATGACGGCGGGCAACATCAGTCCACCTCCGGCGAGGGCTCCGATGGCGGCGGAGGCCCAGAGGGTGGCCGCGGTGTTGAGCCCGGAGATCGTCGCGCCCTGTTGCATGATCACGCCGGCGCCGAGGAAACCGATACCGGACGCGACCTGTGCGGCGACCCGGGTGGGGTCAGCGTGTTCGCCCGCAAAGGTGTAGCCGCCCATGATCACGAACAGCGTTGACCCCAGACTGACCAGCGCGGCGGTGCGTAATCCGGCGTTGCGGGAGCGCCACTGTCGTTCGAGCCCGATCGCCGCGCCCAGGCCCAGGCCGGCGGCGATCCGCAGCGCGATATCCAGTGTGTCGATCACCTTGTGCTCCTGTTGCTTTCGAATTCCGGGGACTCGCTCTCGGCGCGCCCGTCGGCTGCGACGGCAGTAGGGGCGGATGGTAGGCACAGAGTTCGAACTCAAGGTGAACAACGGACGACCCGCAGTGCACCGTGAGACGCGGATAACGTTGTATCCGTATGGATTTCACATAGCTGCGGTAGCTGTGCCGCTATTGGAACCTCAGGCCGCGGCCGGCGTCGTCGACGCGGTCTTCTGGTCGTGGGTCTTCTTGCTGGACTTCGGATTTGGTTTCTTGGTGCTGGTCTTCTTCTCCGTCTTGCTGCCGGTGTCCGGTGTTCCGGCGCCGGCGTTCGAGGTGGTTGCTGCCCCGATGGTGTCCGGCTTGGTGTCTGTAACTGTCCCTTTACTGGGGTTCGCCTTCGAGAGAGCTTCGGGCGCTGTTGCGTCCTTGGTATCGGTCGGGTCCTTGGGGTCGGTTGCCGTGGACTTGGCTGCCGTCGGTACGGGCTTGACCTTCGTGGTTGTGATCTTAGGTACCGCGGTGGCCGCGACCGCTGATGAGGGCGCGGGCGTGGTGGCTGCGATCGGTGCCGGCTGGGTCGCGAGTGCCTTGGCGATGGTGTTCTGCGCGAAGGCGATTCCGTCGATCACGTTGCCGGCGCCGGTGTTGAGGCCCTGGACGACGAGTTTGACACCGTCGACGACGGCCGTGACGAGATTGCCGATGCTGATGGGCAGCAGGGCGGCCACGACGTTCTGACCGGCGATGATCGCGGAGGTCGCGAAATCGTTGAAGCCGCCGAGCAGGCCGGCGCCGAGTCCGATGAGCGCCGCGGGCACTGCTTGTTGCAGCGCCTGGTCGACGGCCAGTTGGCGCTGGTTGCGCTCGATGACGGAGACCAGAATCGGCCCGCCGATGACGGTGACCGCACCGATCAGTCCCGCTTCGACGGTGCCGAGTGCCCCCACGAGGTCCCGGGCGAGGATCTGCTGGGCGACGGTGACTACGAGGCCTGGGATGGCACTGATCGTTTGTCCGACGCCCTGACCTGCTTTGGCCAAGCCGACGCCGATCGTCAGGGCATCATCGACCTGATTGATCACCCACTGCCTGAACGCGGGGAATTGCAGGATGTCGGCGACCGTGGCGGTGAGCTGAATATCCGGTAGCTGCACGCTGTGGATCACCGGTGCCGGGAGGGCGGTCAACGCCGGCGGCGGTGGGGCGGTGACGATGACGCCGGCGGCCATGACAGCGGCGGCGGTGGGCAGGCTCAAACGAGTTGTGAGTGTGTGCATTTGAAAGCTCCTGACCGAGGGTGTGGAACTCAAACAATATTGACGGTATCGACAAAATTGCCTCGGTGCCGAGCTATTTGCAATGTTTGTGGAGCTGCGGTTTCGACTGCCCTTAGTGCTGCGGCCGATGGCCATCGGGGTGGAAGTTCCCGGGCGTCATTTTCGGCGCTTCGGGATCGGACTCCAGGGTGCGGCGCAGGCGCTGGCCCAGCTCGTGGTTCTGCACTGGCTTGCCGACGTGGGGCGCGAGCGCTCGCGCAATGGCCTGCAGTACGGGCTCGCGAGGTGGGATCGGATAGAAGTGATCGCCGATGACCAGCCAACCGTTCCCGCCCGCGGCGGCGCCACCAATCAGCTTGCCAACCAGATCGGGAAGATCGATGCCCCCGGGGAGCGTGTGCAATTGGGCGATCACCGACACCGTGTTGTTGTACTGGTTGGTCACGTAGATTCGCGATCCGTTGGGCGAAACCGCAACTGCCCCTGCGTAATTACCGACGTTGACGGCACCGGTCACGGTCATGGTGGCGGTGTCGATCCGGCTCACATCGCCGGTCAGCTGGGTGACGTAGAGAGCCGAGCCATCGGGCGCGACAGCGATGTCGTTGAGCTCTTCGCCGAGCGGGAAGGTGACGCCGGTGGTGACCGCGCCGGTGCCGACGTCGACCACGGTCACGTTGCTCGTGGTCACACCGAACTTGACTCCGCCCGTCACATAGAGGCGATTGTTGTCGGGGCTGACGACGAGCCCGCTGATCGGCTTGCCGAGGGTAAATGTCTTGACGACGCTGTGGGTGGCGGTGTCGATGGCCCAGATCAGGTCGCCGGTGTAGCCGGCAACGTAGAGCCGGGAGCCGTCGGGGCTGACGGCTAGGTAGTAAGCCTCGTCGACCTTGATGGTTCCGGTCACCGTGTTGGTGGCGGTATCGATCAGCATGACCTTCGGGTCAGAGGTGCCATCGATGTCACCGCCTGAGGCGAGATAGACGGTGGAGCCGTCGGGGTGGACCGCCACCTGTCCGGCCCAGCCGGACAGCATCACGGCCACAACGGATTTGGTGCTGACGTCCATCACCGACAGCCCACCGAGGTTGTTGCAGTAAAGCCGCGTACCGTCCGGATGCACGACCAACTGCTGGGCGCCCTGCAATCCCACGCCGGGTCCGATGGCGTCAACCACGGCGTTGGAGGCCGTGGCGATCACGGAGACCGTCTGGCTACCGCTGTTCCCGACATAGAGGCGATCGCCACCCGGACTCGACACCGCCGATGTGGGACCGCCGCTCTCCGGGATCGTGGCGATGACTGCGAGCATGGCGACGGCTCCTTCGGGCTACAAGGATTCGATGACCCGAGTCGCGGTGGGCAGGTCGACTCCGACCTCATCGCGGTAAGCCTTGATGGCGGCAATCTTGTTGCCGGCGGCGAGCAGCTCGAGCACTCGGGCCGACACTTGTGATTGCGCCATCGACCGCACATCGGGCACGGGGATCCCGGTCTGCGCGTAGAGATGTCGAACCAATTGCTCCAGCGCGCCGAGCCGCTCGTAGATGTCGTTCGTCGTCACGTCGCCAGTGTGGCACCTATGTGCCGGCTGTGGACTGAAAGTGACATCCGCAGTCAGCCCTCCAGCCGGACCCGCACGCTCGTGAGTCGTTCCTGCAACTCGGCTTCGCTGATGACGCCGCGGGCGACCAGTGAATGTGCGAGCGAGACCAACTGGTTCTCCGGGTACGGCAGGCTCGCATACACGGTGGCCGAGAGGGCGTCCTCCTCGTCCCGACGTTCTTTGAAGCTGAGAACCTCTGTGTCGCAGGCGGAATGGTCGAGCGCATCGCACAGTCCGTCGAGGCTCGTTTTCCATGGGGGAACCGGGTTTTCGACACCCCACTTGGCGGCCATACGGGACCAGACCTGGTCGCGTGCCACGATGTCCCGGAGCGGCGCGATCTCGCTCATCCGGCCGTCCCCGGGTGCATGGCCGGGCGCGTCGCCACGATCGCGTTGGTGGTCACACCCGGCTTGGGGAGTGCCACGCCGATCAGGCAGTCGCGCGTGATGATCTCGGCGAGTTGATCTTCGGTCCACCCATCGGTGCCCTCGGGGCGCATCGGCATCACCATGAACCGGTGCTTCTGGTTGGAGTCCTCGACCCTGACCTCGATGTCGTCAGGCAGGTACAAGCCGAATTCGGCCAGCACCTGGCGGGGCCAACGGACCAGGCGCCGCCGGTAATTGGGCGTGCGGTACCACTCGGGTGAGTTCCCCAGAATCGGCCGGGGATAGCACGAGCAGAGGGCGCAGACGATGACGTGATGGACGGTGGGCGTATCGGCGAGGATTTGGAACGCGACGAAATCGCTTGGCGTGCCGAAGCCCGTGGGCTCCAGCCAGTCGACACCGACGGCCTTGCTGGCGGCCAGTGAGTCGTTGACGGCGAGTTCGGCGAACTCGGGATCGAGCCACGCCCGTGCGACGAGCCGGGCCGCCGGGGTGGGGCCGATCTGCTCGGCGAACTCGGTGAACCTTCGATGCTCCTCGGCGGTGAAAATGCCCTTCTCGATGCACAATTCGCGCAGTGCGATCTCGAGGACCTCGAAGTCGGTGATCTCGTCGACCATGGGCTTCACGGTGCGGGCGTGATCGTGGTCATGATCATGGTGGTGAGCGGAGCCGTGATCCGACATACAAATCCTTTCTGGCAACAGGGAATCGAGCTAGGTGGCGGCTTCCAGCCAGCGTTCGGGGATTTCGGTGCGCAGGGTGTCCTGCGACGTCCCGGTGTAGTCGTGCCACAGCTCGGACTGGTTGAACTCGACGACGTAGAACCACTCAGGGGGAGCCTCGGGGATGTCCCAGGTCTCGTCCTCGGGCGCCGGACTTTCGTAGGCGAGTACGGCGATCTTGCCGGTCGCGCCGCGCACGTACTCCGGGGTGCGGGTGTAGAAGATCACCGGTAGCTCGCGCACGGTCACCGCGTCGCCGACCTTGAACTTCGGGGCGCCGGCCTTGCCGGCGTAGATCTGGGGATCGCCGATGCCGACGGCTTCGATGTGGTGCTTGTTGCGCTTGACGTTCGCGCCGTCGCCTTCGGACTTGGGCGTGGCTTCGAGGGTCTTGCCGTCAAGTCCGCCGTCGTAGCGATCCTTGACCTCGGCCATCCGCTCCATGAGCTCGCCGAGGCTGATGTGGTGCTTCTCGATCAAGACCCGGGCCACCGACAGCAACCAGCGGCCGTAATAGGGGAGACCCAGGTACTCCGCGCGGCCGACGTCGACGTTGCCGATCCGGCGGCGCTCCTCCGACAGCCAGATGCCGCGCCAGGCCAGCACCTCGCAGATCACGTACGTCATGTGCTCCCACAGCTCGTACTGCTTGTTGACGTACTCCATCGGCGCATCTGGCTCACCGCCCACGTCATGCACCGGTTTCAGGTACGCCCGGATGCGGGCGGAGTCCAGCATGTCGGGGTAGGGGGCGTCGGGAAGTTCCGGATACGACGATTTCAGGCGGGACACCAAGCCCAGCTGGGCTGCGCGCTCGGCCGCTGTGCTCATGACAGCTCCTCGTGTTGTGCAGACGCAACAAACTGACGCGAGGGCCGTTCTGGCATCCAACACGTACTGAGGAACGAACGCACCCCCGCGTCCTGGCTCACATGACTACCCAGCGACGATAACCCGGTCGCGGCAGCCACGTGCCGATTTGATGGGATTCATAGAACCTGTTGGCAGACAAAACTATTCGGAGTCCTCCGGTTTGTCGGTGGCGGGTGGCGGCCCGATCTGTGGCCCGGTGGGGGGACCGATCGAGTTCACTGTGGCGGTCGCCGGCAAATCTCCGCCTTTCCCCAACCGGCGTGACGTGTGATGCTGGGCTCGGTAGCGGCGTCGGAAGGGCCTGGCGATGGACGTGAGCACGATCAGCGACGACATGCGGCAACTGATGGAACGGGCGCTGGGGCCGTTGCCCGATCCCTGCGATCTGCCCCTTCCGCCCATGGGCCTGTCGGTCGAGGAGGAACGCGAGCAGCGCAAGCGCGATCTCGCGGTCGCGTTCCGGGTTTTCGGCAAGTTGGGGTTCTCCGAAGGCGTCGCCGGGCACATGACCGCCCGTGACCCGGAACACCCGGAACTCTTCTGGGTCAATCCATTTGGCATGAGTTTCAACCAGATTCGCGTCAGTGACCTGATCTGCGTCGACCACCAGGGCCGCGTCGTGCACGGTACGCGGCCGGTCAACGCTGCCGCGTTCACGATCCACGCGCAGGTGCACAATGCCCGGCCCGATGCCGTCGCCGCGGCGCATACCCACTCGCTGTACGGCAAGGCGTTCTCAGCGCTCGGCATCCCGCTGGCGCCGCTCACCCAGGACGCCTGCCCTTTCTACGAAGACCAGGGCCTCTACCTCGACTACCGCGGCGTGGTTCTCGCGGAGGAAGAAGGCAAGAACATCGCCGCCGCGATCGGTGACAACAAGGCGGCCATCCTCCGCAACCACGGTCTGATCACTGTCGGCACTTCGGTCTCGGCGGCCGCGTGGTGGTTCGTCACCATGGAGCGGTCGTGTCAGGCGCAACTGCTCGCGATGGCTGCGGGCACGCCCACCGTCATCGACCACGACACCGCCAAACTGGTGCACAGTCAGATCGGCAGCGACATGGTCGCCTGGTTCCAGTTCCGGCCGCTGTGGGAGCAGGTCGTCGCCGGCCAGCCGGATGTCTTCGACTGATGGGCCTGTTCCCGGGGTTCACCGACGAGCGGTTGGCGGTCAACGGCGTCGAGATTCAGGCTGTCGTCGGCGGCTCCGGCCCACCGCTGCTGCTCCTCCACGGCGCACCGCAGTCCCACGTCATGTGGCATCACATTGCGCCCCGATTGGCCGAGCGCTTCACCGTGGTTGCGACGGACCTGCGCGGCTACGGCGACAGCTCGAAACCGCCCGGTGGCGGTGACCATGCCGACTACAGCTTCCGGACGATGGCCGCCGATCAGGTCGCGGTCATGAAGCAGCTGGGCCACCACGAATTCAGCGTCGTCGCTCACGACCGCGGCGCGCGCGTGACGCACCGGATGCTGCTCGATCACCCCGAAGCTGTCACCCGGGCCGCGCTGCTCGACATCGTGCCCACCAAGTACGTCTACGACCACACGGACCGGGCCCTGGCCACCGCCTACTTCCACTGGTTCTTCTTCATCCAGCCCGCGCCGCTGCCCGAACTGATGATGGAGCCGAACGCCGCGCTGTTGCTCAAGGCCTTTCTCGGGGCCTTCGGCGGCACGGATTGCTACGACCCCGCCGCCATGGCCGAGTACGAGCGCTGCTTCGCCACCCCGGACGCCATCCATGCCATGTGCGAGGATTACCGCGCTGCGGCAAGCATCGATCTGGTGCACGACGCCGCCGACGAGGGCCGAAAGGTTCAGTGCCCGTTGCTGATTCTGTGGGGGACACGCGGCGTGGTCGGGCAGCTCTACCGGCCGCTCGAGGTGTGGCGGCAGTACGCCGGTGACGTTCGCGGTCAAGGCATCGACGCCGGCCACTTCCTCGCGGAAGAGCGCCCCGACGAGACGCTCGCGGCGCTGGACGAATTCCTCAGTTGACCGGGGCGCCCAGCGTCTTCATATCAATATCTGAGCTGATTCATTGCTGGACCGTTCACTGTGGGCTCATGTCCACTACATCCCGTACCCGGCGCTACGGCGTCGTCACCCTCGCCGGATTCGCTGCGCTCTCCCTGGCGGCCTGCGGATCATCGAACACGCCGTCGGCCGGCTCCACCGCAGGCAGCTCGTCGCCGTCGTCCGCCAGCCCCGCTCCCGCAGGTCCCGGGGGTCCCGGCGGCAAGGACCGGCTGTCGGGGCTGGTCAATTCGGTGTCGGGCGGCACCGTGTCGATCACGGGCAAGGACGGGCCGGGCACCGTGAATGTCACGCCCTCGACGCGGGTCACCCAGCTCGGCCCCGGTCAGCTGACCGACGTCACCGCCGGCGAATGCGTCGCGATTCGCCCGGTCCAGGGCAACGACAACGGGTCCGCGGTCACGGCCGCCAACGTCCTCGTCGGCCAACCAGGTAACGCGCAATGCGGTCAGAAGGGCGGAAAGCGCGAGCATGGCATCAACGGCACCGTCGCCTCGGTGAACGGCGGCACGATCATGGTCACCGACGCCGACAACGCCCAGATCACCGTGACGGTGACGCCCGATACCCGCTACACCAAGAGCTCCGCTGCCGACACGAAGGTGATCGCCGCCGGGATGTGTCTGGGCGCGCGCGGTACCAAGGACGGCACCGGCGCCCTGCAGGCGACGTTCGCGATGGTCCGGCCCGCCGTGAACGGAGCCTGTGGCGGGGGCGGCGGGCACGAGCACCGCTGAAGTCGGTCCGGGATCACTCCGGCGGCGCGAAGAACTCCAGCGCGATGCCGTCGGGGTCGCGGAAGCTCAGCCCCGAGCCGTACGGCGCGTCGACCACGCCGCCGTGGGTGATGCCCAGCTCCTCGAGTTTGGCGGCCCAGTCGACGAGTTCGGCCCGCGAGGCACAGCCGAAGCCGACGTGGTCGAGGCCGGCCCGGAACTCGCTGAACTGACCCGGAGCGATGGGCCGGTCGTGCTCGTGGATACCGAACAGCGTGCCACCGGGCAAGGCCCATACCAGGTGCCGGTAGCCGGCTTCGGTGTGCTCGTCGAGCACCGGATCGTCGCCGATCAGGGTGCGATACCAGGGACCGCTGACTGCCATGTCGGTGACGGTGACCGCGACGTGGTTCAGGGCTGCAAACGCCATGTGATGCCTCCTGATCGTGAATGTTGTGTCATACCACTGCTGTTCCGCGCCGCGCGCGGGACCGCATATCCCCTCTCCAGTACGCCGTAGCCCACCCCGGGCAGGGCCAGTTGCATGATCACATTGGCCGCCGGCGCCAGCGCCGCCGCGCGGTTGATGAGGTCGACAACTCGCTTCGGGTGCCGAGGTGGACCGAGCCGCATGATGCCGAGTAAACACCCTGTGAGACGCTGCCCGGCGTGTTTGACAGAAGCGCCCCGAGGGCGGCCGGTCTGGCGCTCGGCTACCTGGCCGATGTGTGCTGGGCCGACCCACGCCGCGGCCATCCCGTAGCGCTGTTCGGAACGGCCGCTGCCGCGCTGGAACGGCGGACGTACCGTGACAACCGGCAGGCCGGGGCCGGTCACACCACGGCGCTGCTGGTCGGTTTGGCTGCGCTGGGCTTCGTGCTGGAGCGTGCCACGCGGCGCCCGGTGGCGAAGACGCTGGTCACTGCTGTCGCGACCTACACCGTGCTGGGTGGCACGTCGCTGGCCCGGACCGGTGCCGACATGGCGGCGCGGCTGGAGCGCGGCGACGTGGCCGCGGCCCGTGAGCTGTTGCCGTCCCTGTGCGGGCGGGACCCGTCGGCACTGGACGCGGACGGCCTGGCCCGGGCCGCACTGGAATCTGTCGCGGAGAACACCTCCGACGCCCAGGTCGCGCCGATCCTGTGGGGCGCGGTCGCCGGGGTGCCGGGCCTCCTGGTGTACCGCGGCGCCAACACCCTCGACGCGATGATCGGTCACCGCAACCCGCGCTACACCCGGTTCGGTTGGGCGGCAGCACGATTCGACGATGTCCTCAACTACGTGCCGGCCCGCGTGACGGGGCTGTGCGTGATGGTGGCGTCCCTGCGGCCGGCCGCGGCGTGGCGTGCGTGGCGCGCCGACGCGCGCAAGCACCCGAGCCCCAATGCCGGTGTGGCGGAAGCGTCATTCGCCGGGGCTCTCGGCGTGCAACTCGGGGGAGCGACGCAGTACGCGCACCGGTTGGAGATGCGGCCGACACTCGGCGACGGGCCGGCTCCGGCCGTGGCGGATCTGGAAAGGGCTGTGCGACTGACCCGCCGGGTGCAGGCGCTGGCGACGGCGGTCGCGGTGGGGCTCAGCGCCGCCGGCCGTAGCGGTCGGCGAGCTTCTCCTCGGCGGTGACCGGGGCGGCCGGCTGGTCAGGGTCGGGGCCGCCGGAAGTCTCGGCCCTCGAACCGGATTGGGCCTTCTCGAGCCGACGCTGACGGATCTCGGCCGCCACGAAGTACCCCAGCCCGAGCGGCGCGACGATGCCGAACGCGATCCACTGGATGCCGTACGACAGGAACGGGCCGGCATCCAGGTTGGGCAGGGCGATGACTCCGAGCCCACCGGGCTGGCCGTCGACCAGCTGCAGGTAATCACCCGCGAGCGGCACGCCGGTCACCTGCGAGATCTGGGTCAGGTTGATCGAATACACCTGCTGAATACCGTTCTGCTTGAACGGTTCCTTGCCGGACATGAGCGGTTCGGGGTCCCGCAGGCGCCCGGTGATCGTGACGGTGCCGGCCGGTGGCGCGGCGAACG
>Ga0070667_100001488_pt1 | contig 20998 bp, 23 predicted proteins | sample KBSS33metaG_FD_64659 | JGI IMG/M metagenome (GOLD analysis project Ga0070667, IMG submission 64659) | Switchgrass rhizosphere microbial communities from Kellogg Biological Station, Michigan, USA - KBS S3-3 metaG | ecosystem: Host-associated > Plants > Roots > Rhizosphere > Soil ... | reverse complement strand
GAAAGCAGTTGTAATGACAGGTGATCAATTCCACGGCCGGGCGCGCCGGGGTGCCGGGGAGCGCCGTCGCCCTGGCGGCGCTACAGTCACCTGATGGCACTGATCTACTACCTCACCCATGTCCACCTGGACTTCGGCAGTCGCTCGCTGCTCGCGAGCGAGTGCGAACGCGTCGGCATCCGCAAGCCCTTGATCGTCACCGATGCCGGCGTGCGCGCCGCGGGGGTGCTTCAGCGGGTGCTCGATGCGCTGCCTGCGTCGCTGCAGGGCCCGGTCTTTGATGCCACGCCGTCGAACCCGACCGAGGCCGCGGTACGCGAGGCCGCGGCGCTGTTCCGCGCGCACGGCTGTGACGGGCTGATCGCGGTCGGTGGCGGCTCGTCGCTCGATTGTGCGAAAGGGGTGGCGATTGCCGCCACGCACCCCGGGCCGTTGGTGACCTACGCGACGATCGAGGGCGGCAGCGCGAAGATCACCGAGGCGGTTGCGCCGCTGATCGCGGTGCCCACCACCGCCGGCACCGGCAGCGAGGTCGCGCGCGGCGCGATCGTGATCACCGACGACCACCGCAAGCTCGGCTTCCATTCCTGGCACCTGCTGCCGCGCTCGGCGATCTGCGACCCCGAGCTGACGCTCGGGCTGCCGCCGGGCCTGACCGCCGCGACCGGTATGGACGCGATCGCGCACTGCATGGAGACCTTCATGGCGCCGGCGTTCAACCCGCCGGCCGACGGCATCGCGCTCGACGGGCTGGAGCGCGGCTGGCACCACATCGAACGCGCGACCCGCGACGGCACGGACCGCGAAGCGCGGCTGAACATGATGAGCGCCTCGATCGAGGGCGCGATGGCGTTCCAGAAGGGCCTGGGCGCGGTGCATTCGCTGTCGCACAGCCTGGGCGGCGCGAACCCGCGGCTGCACCACGGCACGCTCAACGCGATGTTCCTGCCGGCCGTGGTGCGCTTCAACGCCAGCGCCGACAGCGTCATCAAGGACAAACGCCTGGCCCGCATGGCGCGCGCGATGGGGCTGGCCAGCGGCGACGATATTCCTGAAGCGATCCGCGCGATGAACGCGCGCCTGGGCCTGCCGACGGGCCTGGCGGCGATGGGCGTCGAGGCGGCGATGTTCGACCGCATCGTCAGCGGCGCGCTGGCCGATCACTGCCACAAGACCAACCCGCGCATCGCCAGCGCCGACGAGTACCGCGCGCTGATCGAAGCGTCGCTCTGAACCTGCGGATCCCTGCCCGGTGCGATGTCGAAGGATCGAACCTGCCCCGGCGGGGGCAGGTTCGGCCGTTCAGTCTGTCAAGTGCGGCGGCGTCGACGCGCCGTGAAGCCGACCACCGCCAAGCCCGCGGCGAGCAAGGCATAGGTGCCAGGCTCCGGCACGACCGACGCGAAGTTGATCGAGCCACCGCCCTGGCGAATCCGGAAGCCGCCGCCCTGTTCAAACGGCTCCACCTCGGAAGTCGTGTTGGTGAACGCCGTCTCGGCGATGTTGTAGAACGGCACCGGCGATTGGAAGAAGCCCGCCATACCCGCGTCTGGCGTGAACGTCAGCGAGGCATTGGCCGAGGGCGTGAACTTGCCGCCGCCCGCGGGCACCGTGACCACGCCGCCCGAGATCAGGTTGCCCGTCGCGAGTACGACCTCGCCCGACGCGGTCTCGGTCGGTGTGTTGCCGCTGAAGCCGAAGGTCGCGCTGCCGTTGAAGCCGTACAGCGTATAGCTCAGGCTGGTGAAGGAGCCGAAGGTCGGCGTCGCTGCCGGGTCGCCAGGGGTCGTCGTTCCGGTGCCGGTGAACGCGATGTACATGCCATAGGTGCTGTTCAGGCCGGCCGGCGTGAACGTCGATCCGCCGAGCTGGAAGGCACTGACCGACAGCAGGCCGACCTCGGAGAAGGTACTGCCGCTCAGCGTCACCGCGGAGTAGTCGGAGATCAGGATGTTGTCCGCCGTGATGGTTCCGGCCGGCAGGCCCGCAGCACCGAGGTTGAACGTGAACGGCGGCAGTGGGTCGGCCACGGCCGCGAGGCACGGTAGCGCGACGGCCGCAGCGATGACGGTCTTCCTCAGGACCGTCGGCCACGAGAGGGGTGTTTGAACAGGCATGACGAGCTCCTTGAGTGGTCGGAACAGAGATACACATATCCGCGCGGCGGACGATTGGAATTTGGCGACGTCCGCGCGCGCCGTCGTGTAGGAGAACGCCTTGTTCCACAAGCCACCCCCTCGAACGCGGGGTCGCGTCGCAGGCGCTCGGCTGACGCCTGGGGGTGGACGCGTCCTACGTGCATCTCTTGTCTTGAAGTGGAGACTTTTGAGCCTGAATGCCTCGTGGGAGAGCCTCATGAACCCGACGCAAATGCCAGATCGTCGCGGCACTGTTCGCGACGTTGCGCGTCGACCCGGCGCGCCGATCGCCAGAGAAGGCACCGCACGCAGCAAGGCCGACTGGGTCGCCTGCTGCGCCAGACACTTGCTGGTGCTAAAATCGGGCTCTGGTCTCGTCAACGCCCATGCGCTGGCGCTGGATCTGTGGGCCGAGGTGGGCTACTTCGATCCGAAGTTGGCCGCTGAGTTGGAACTCGAATCTTCGGCAACCGATGACTGAGCCGGGCGGCGGCGAAACGCGGCCGCCCCGATTTGACTACGTCGAATCGTTCTCACGCAACCTTGGCTGGATCACGGAGGCGGAGCAGGCACGCCTGCGCGGCACACGCGTGTGCATCGCGGGGATGGGCGGGGTCGGCGGCGTGTACCTGCTGACGCTGGCGCGCCTCGGTGTCGGGTCCTTCTCGGTCGCCGATTTCGACCACTACGCCCTCGCGAACTTCAATCGACAGGTCGGGGCCACCGTCTCGTCGCTGGGGCGATCGAAGCTGGAGGTGATGGTCGCCATGGCGCGCGACATCAACCCCGAGCTCGACATCCGCCGCTTCGACCAGGGCGTTGACGCCACCAACGTCGACGCCTTCCTCGCGGACGGCGATGTCTACCTGGACGGCCTGGACTTCTTCGCGCTCGACATCCGACGCCGCGTGTTCGCGGCCTGCGCCGCCAAGGCGATCCCTGCGACGACCGTGGCGCCGCTGGGCATGGGTGCCGCGCTGCTCAATTTCGTGCCCGGTGGCATGAGCTTCGAGCAGTACTTCCGACTCGAGGGGCGCACGCCGGACGAACAGGCGTTGCGGTTTCTCGTCGGCTTGTCGCCAGCGATGCTGCAGATGTCCTACCTCGTCGACCCGTCACGCGTCGACCTGGCACAGCGCCGCGGCCCATCGACCGTGATCGCGGTCCAACTGTGCAGCGGCATCGCGGCCGCGCAGGTCCTGAAGCTGATCCTGAAACGCGGCGACGTGATTGCCGCGCCGGCTGGCCTGCATTTCGACGCGTTCCGAAACAAGCTGAAAAGAACATGGCGCCCGGGGGGCAATGCGCACCCGGCGCAGCGTCTGCTCCTCGCGTTGGCAGCACGACGCCTGGGACGTCGCTGACCGATGCGACCGCCGGCCAACGACCTGCGCCAGATACTCACCGCCGGCGTGCAGGCGCCTTCGGCCGAGAATCGGCATGCCCTGGTGTTCGTGATGCGCGAGGAAGACGTGGAGTTGACGGCCACCGACAGCGCTTCGTGGACCGTACTGCCGCATCGGGCGATGCTCGCGTTGCTGGCCTGCGGCGCGGTGATCGAGAACATGGCGCTGCGCTCGGCGGAGATGGGCTACGCGATGCAGGCAGACATCCTGCCCGAACCGTCACGGCCGGCGCTGATCGCGCGTCTCCACTGGCAGCGTGCCGGTGCGAGGGACGCGCTTTCGGACCAGATCGAGGCGCGCCATACCAACCGCCGTCTGTTCAGATCGACGCGGGTCGCGCCCGAGATCCTCGATCGGCTGCAGCGCGCGGGCCGAGCCGTGACGGGCGCCGACCTGCTCTGGCTCAACGCGCGCTCGACCCGGTCGCTCGCGCTTCACGCCATCCGGATCGCCGAAACCGAGCGCTTCAAGCGGGCCAGGCTGCATGAGGAGATTTTCAGTGCGGTCCGGTTCGATGCTGGCTGGAGCGAGCCTGCCGCGGAAGGGCTCGCGCCGGCCACACTCGAAATCGAAGCGCCGATGCGGCCGCTGTTCGCGGCACTGCGCCGCTGGCCGACGATGCGGCGCGCCAACTATTTCGGCGCGCACCTCGCGCTGGGGTTCCGCGCGGGTTACCTGCCGTGCATCAGTGCCCCACACCTCGGGCTGATCGTCGGCCGCGACGGCGCGCGCGGAAACCTCGACGCCGGTCGGGCGATGCAGCGCATCTGGCTGGCCGCCACCGCCGAGGGCCTGAGCCTGCAACCGATGGCCGCGGCGACCGCATTGGCGCTGCAGGTGCCCGGCGACGGATGGGTAGCGTCGGCGACCCGCAAGGTTCTTGCGGAATCGCTCGTTCGCCTGACCGGCACCTCGGGCGCGCAACCTTACCTGCTGTTCCGGCTCGGGTATTCGCGACCGTCGAGCGCCGTCAGCGGACGCCAGCCGGTGCACGTTTACGTCATGTGAGATCGGTCGACCGGTGGCTCGCGCGCCTCAGTTCGGTGGTAGGCGTCGTGCCCCTTGTCGGAGGCCGGGCCCGGGAGCGGCGAGTCGATGCTTCTCAGCCGACCGACGATGGCGGACTCCTCGGCCGGCGCGAAGAAGTACGGGTAGAGCGAACGCTCGAGCAACGAATACTGCGGCTTGCCGCCGTATTTGGCAATTTGCGCGCGCGCGTGGACGAAGTCCAGCGACATCAGGACCGCCGGCGCGTTTACGCGCAGGTTCAGACGCGGCGTGCCGATCGCGCGAAAGCCGAGCATGCGCTGGTAGTAGCGCACATGCCGCGGGTTGACCTCGATCAGAAGGTTGTCGTATCGCATCAGCAGATGGCCGTAGATGTAGGAGACGTGGAACAGCGCCGCGAGCACGCGCTTGGAGCGAACTACGCTGTCCATCGCCAGCTTGGTGAATTCGCAGACCCGGCGTCCGGCGTGGCGCAGCATGTCGACCTCGCTCGCGAACAGGTCGTCGATGTGCAGTCCCGACGCCGAGTCGAATCCGATCGTGATCGTGCCGATCACCTCGTCTTGCTCGCTCGCGACCAGCGTGATGCGCGTTGGATCGCGCTCGGCGGGCAGCGGACTACTCCGATAGCCGCGAGTGGCGTACATCCGGTTGATCAGCACGCTGGCCGAGCCGCGTCGGCCGGACGAATCGGCACTGCGGATCTTCACCATGCGGCCGACCTGTTCCTCGGCGGCGGGGGGGTCGGGCTCGGGCTGATCGTGCAGCATCGAGTGCAAGGGCCGGTGCTCTTCGAACGGCACTCCAATGATCGTATCGAACTCCAACGTGCGTCCTCAAACTCATTCCAGGTTGGTCTGGATGATGCTCGCATGCACAGGCCGGGCGACGAAAGCATTGGTAACGGTGAGACGGTCGCCGAGGCTCAGGGCTCGCCGGCCGCGCCGCCCCGCGACGCTGCGTGGACGCGCTCCCTACAATGGGTTTTTCGTCTCTCGGAGCCCCGCGATGATCGTCGAGCGCATCTGGACCGGCAACGCCTACCGTAACTACAACTACCTGATCGCCTGCCCCGAGAGCGGCGAGGCGCTCGCGATCGACCCGCTGGATCACCAGAAGTGCCTGACCGCGGCGAAGGCCAAGGGCTGGCAGATCACGCAGATCCTGAACACGCACGAACACCAGGACCACACCGGCGGCAACGCTGCGGTGGTCGCCGCGACCGGCGCCAAGGTGATCGCGCACCACCGCGCCGGCGCGCGCATCGCCGGCGTGGACCGCGGCGTCAAGGCCGGCGACGTGATTAAGGTCGGCAAGACCGTCGAGCTCGAGTGCATGGACACGCCCGGCCACACGATGTGCCACATCTGCCTGCGCTCGCACACCGAGCGGCCGGCGCTGTTCTCGGGCGACACGCTGTTCAACGCCGGCGCCGGCAACTGCCACAACGGCGGCAACGTGGAAGAGCTGTACACCACCTTCGCCGAGCAACTTGCGAAGCTGCCCGACGACACCCGGGTGTACGCGGGCCACGACTACCTCGAGAACAATCTGAAGTTCACGCTTGCGCGCGAGCCCGACAATGCGGCCGCCCGGGCGCTGCTGCCCGAGGTGACGGGGCAGGACGCGGCGACGCTGCGGGTCACGACGCTGCGCGAGGAGAAGCAGTTCAACACCTTCCTGCGCCTGACCAGCCCGAGCGTCATCGCGGCGCTGCGCGAGCACTTCCCCGAGCTGCCCGAGCGCCCCGATCCGAAGACCGTGTTCGTCAAGTTGCGCGAACTGCGCAACCAGTGGTGAACCCGCCGAACGAAGGAGACCGCCGATGTCGCGTCGCAGCCTGCAGGTCGACGACCTGCTGTACCAGTACCTGATGGACCAGTCGATCCGCGAGCATCCGGCACAGGCCGCGCTGCGCGCGGCCACCGCCGCGCACCCGCACGCGGGCATGCAGATCTCGCCCGAACAGGGTCAGTTCATGGCCCTGCTGGTCAAGCTGCTGGGCGTGCGCCGGGCCATCGAGATCGGCGTGTTCACGGGTTACAGCGCGTTGACCGTGGCCCTGGCGCTGCCCGATGAAGGGCGGCTGCTCGCCTGCGATATCAGCGACGAATACACGCGTGTCGGCCGGCCGTACTGGGCCGACGCGGGCGTCGCGCACAAGATCGAGTTGCGGCTGGCGCCTGCGATCGAGACGCTCGACGCGCAGCTTGCCGCCGGTGCGGCGGGGCAGTTCGATTTCGCGTTCATCGATGCCGACAAGGCGGGCTACGACGCCTACTACGAACGCTGCCTGCAACTGCTGCGCACGGGCGGCCTGATCGCGATCGACAACACGCTGTGGAGCGGCGCCGTGGCGCGGCCGGCGAAGGATGCCGACACCGCGGCGCTGCAGCGACTCAACACCAAGCTGCACGGCGACCCGCGCATCGACCTGTCGCTGCTGCCGATCGGCGACGGGCTGACGCTCGCGCGCAAGCGCTGAGCGCGTGCCGGCGCAAGAGCCCGCGGCCCCGAACAGGGCAGCGTCATCGCAGCCGAGAGGTCACCGGCCGGCGGGCTCGCCAGGCACGACCTCATCCTCCAGTTCGCGCTCGGCGCGCAGGCTCGCCAGGTCGCGTCCGATCGTCACGACGGCGAGCACGCGATCGCCCTGGCGATAGCGCAGCGTGCAGTCGCGCGCCGCCAGCGATCCGTCGACCTCGATCGAGTCCCAACGCTCGGCATGGCCGACGTACTGGATCGCCACGTCGTAGTGCTGGCTCCAGAAGAAAGGGCTGATATCGAATGGCCGGCGCCGGCCCAGCATGTTGAGCGCCGCCACCTGACCCTGGCGCTGCGCGAGCGCCCAATGCTCGACGCGAAGGCGCTCGCCCGAGTGCGGATCGGGCCAGCGCGCGATGTCGCCGGCCGCGAAGATGCCCGGCACGCTCGTCTGCAGGTAGGCGTCGACACTGACGCCCCGATCGACTGCGAGGCCGGCCTGCTCGGCCAGCGCCAGTGACGGTCGAACCCCGACGCCTGCGACGATCAGGTCGGCCTCGACCACACTGCCGTCGGCCAGGCTCGCACGGCGCCCGTCCAGGCGCGCGACGCTCGTACCGAGGTGGAAGACCACGCCGTGAGACGCATGCAGGTCGCGCACGAACTCGCCCAGCGCCGGGCCGAGCACGCGCTGCATCGGCACCGCGTCCGGCGCCACCACGTGCACCTCGATGCCGCGGGCGCGCAACGACGCGGCGACCTCCAACCCGATGAAGCTGGCGCCGATCACGAGTGCCGAGCGCGCGGACGCCGCCTTCGCGGCGATCGCGCGGCTGTCGGCGAAGCTGCGCAGGCTCAGCACCTGACCCGGCGCGGCGCCCGGCACCGCGAGTTGCACCGGGTCGGCGCCGGTGGCCAGCAGCAAGGCGCCGAACGGGCGCGCCGCGGCGCCGGCGATCCGCACCTGCCGCGCGGCCACGTCGATCGCCTCGACACGCGTGTTCAGGAGCAGCTCGATGCGGCGTTCGGTGTACCAGTCGTCGGGCCGCAGCGGCATCCAGTCGGCCTGCGCCGTGCCCGCGAGGAAGTCCTTCGACAGGTTCGGCCGGTCGCAGGGCGGATCGACGTCGGCACTGAGCATCGTCAGCCGCCCTTCGTAGCCTTCGCGCCGCAGCGTGTCGGCAGCCGCGAGGCCGGCCGCGCCCCCGCCGACGATGACCACGTCGCCCAGCGCCGCGTTCCTGCTCGAACGCGGCGCGGCGACGATGCGCTCACGGGCGAACACCCGGCCGCCAACCTGTTCGACGCGCCAGCAGGGCAGGTCGTCGAGCGCCGGCGCGCACAGGGCAGCGCCGCTGCGGATGTCGAACTGCGCATGGTGCATCGGGCAGTGCAGCACATGCCCGCTGAGCAGGCCATCGGCGAGCGCCGCATGGTAGTGCGTGCACTGGGCGCCGATCGCATAGAGCGCATCGCCCTGGCGCAGCAGGAGCGCGTCTTCGCCGTCGATCTGCCCTGGCAGCATCGCACCGTCGGCGATGCGGTCGAACGGCACGCCGGCTCTCAGGTCGGGAGGGGAATCGGTCATGGTCGGGTCACCAGGTTGCGGCGGAGGCAGGCGCCGAGGGCGCGCCGAAAACCTGCACAGTACTCGCCCTATGCGGCGTCCGCAAATTCCTCGTTGATGGCCCTGAACGGAATGGCCGCAGCGTTCCAGGTCGACCGAGACTCGTGTGCCTGGCTGAACCCACGCAGCACGGCGACGATGCCGGTGGCTGCAATGAGAGGTGAGCACGCGCCGGCCAAGGTGCCCGCTCACACAAAGCGGCGAACTCCTACAGCGGGATGTGCCGCTAGGCGCTTGACCGCATCAACGCTGGCAGAACAGAGTGCAGCTACCACTCGAGTGCGAACCTTGCGCCCACGCAACCTCATCCGCAAGCCCGGCATCCTCGTGCCGCTGCTGCTCCTCGCCGGCGCGCTGCTGGAGATCGTGCTCTCCTGGCGCGGCGTTGCGCGCGTCCATTTGCTCGCGGCCTGCAGCCGTCGTTTCGAACGTCGCTCGACGACGCAGAGCACCTCGATTCTCATCCTCGGCGACAGTACCGGGGTCGGCGTCGGCGCTAACCTGCCCGAGGAATCGATCGCGGGGCTGCTCGCAAGCACTTTGCCGTCGACGGCATTCACCCGAACAGCAGCAGCTACCGCTACGGCTATGCCGCTGCGCGCGAGGCGATGGGCCCGCTGCCCACCCTGTGAGGCAATGCAGCCTGAAGGAGCACTGCGATGAACGACCTGACACCCGCGGAAGACAAGCCGTCGGGGGAGAAAGAATCTCGCGAAGACCGGATCCGGGCAGCGGCGTATCGACGCTACCTCGCCCGCAGCGAAAGCGAAGCTGACGAAATGATTGACTGGCTTGCAGCCGAGGCCGAGATCGACGCTGAGGATCGGACGCCTGACTAGGAGACCCACGCATGTCCGCCTTCGAGCGGCCCGAAGTTGCCATTTTTCAGAATCGAGGAAAGCATGAACGAGCTAGACAAAGCACTTGATGACTTGGACGGCCTGCATGAAGCGTTTCATGCACTGTCCGACGACCGGCGCGCCGACCCCCTGCTCACGAACGCGAAGCTCGTGAAGAAGCTGCGGCACGAACTGGCTGCGGGCGCCGACGCCTACGCGGCGACGCTCATTTCCACGACCCGCGGCGAACTTGACGCGAAGCGACTCAAGAAGTGCCGAACCGCAGCCCTCGGGCAAATGCCCACCGGCCTCGCCAATCAGAAACGACTCGCAGCACTCGTCGGCGAGCGGCGCGTCTCGAGCGCGGAGGTCCGGGGCGACGTTCAGCAACTGATCACCCTCTCGCTGCATTGCCGCGCTGCATTGGCCGCCTTGGCTCCCACCGTGGACCGACGCGCGGCCGACGCGCTCGGCAACAAGGTGTTGGTCGAGTTGCGCGAGGCGACACTCCTCTACCTGTCGACCGAGCGCGAAGCGGGCAACGGCAGTCCCGACAAGCCGCGGGCAGCGGTGGTCGAGCATCTCAAGAAGACCGAGAGTCACGCGAGCGAATTCGTCAGCCTGGCGCCGCAGCCGGGTGATGGTGCGACTTCTCTTGGCGTCACCTTGTCAAGGGACGTGGTCGACATGCTGCACAAGACGTCGCTCGACTGGGCCGCGGGTTCGTTGCCCACCTAGCGAGCGAACTTTGCACTGGCGGCGTCGACGCCAAATACAAAGTTCTGGTCCGCGACGAACGTCAGGCCGCCCTTGCAGGTGTATTGCTTCATTGCGTCAATCACAGCCTGCCGGTATGCCTTCGGTCCGGCCAGAATGTCCACGCGGGCGACCGTCCCGTCGACGAAGTGCGCCCGGGCTTTGATCTTCACCGGCCTCCCTCGGAGCGTGAGGCTCGGGTCCAAGGTCGGTGAGACCATCGCGCAGTCCTTCCCCTCGAATCCGGGAGGCGCCTGAACAGCCTTCCGCGGGCCCGAAGGGCTTGAGCAAGCTGACGCGGCAAGGACGAAGCCCAAAACAAGGGCGCAATGAAAATGGCACTTGCGTCCAAGGGCAGGGGAGGTTCGGGGCGCCAGACGTGGCATACAGACTCCCAAACTGTTGGGGACCGTTGCAGCCTAATCGGTTCGTGATCGCCAGCGTGTAGGAGGCAGCCGCAAGTGAGTCGAGTTCGACGCCAGACGGGAGCCTCGGCGGCACGCACGGCACAGGTGAACTTCGCTTCTTCGGTCACGCGCTGGCGGTCTCGTCCGACAGGGCTGGGTGAACCTCCCGCGACGCGTGCTCTTCAAATCAGACCGCAGGCGCGAATCCATTGCGCCTATGTCTGGAACCCGTCCACGAGGAGGCTCCCATGAACTTGAACCCGACAACGAACAGTTTGCGACTTTTGTCTGTGTGCGCCGTTTCCCTGGTGCTGGGTGCCTGCGCCCACCGAGTCACCGAGCGCGAGGTCGCGCGCGAGCAGCCGATCGTGCAGCAGGCTCCCGTGACCTCGTCGCAACCCGAACGTGCGGTCGTGATGCAGCCGCCACCGGCGCCTCAGGAACCGATGACGCTGCCACCAGCCACGAGCGGCTACACCTGGTTGCCGGGGCACTACACCTGGCGAGATGGCTGGCACTGGGAGCCCGGGCAGTGGGTGGTGGGGAACGTCAGACCGATGCCGGCACCGTATCCGGAAGACCCATTGTCGGTCGCACCCCCGAAGGGCGGGGCGCAATGGGTGCCCGGTTATTGGGACTACGACGGCCGCGATTGGGCCTGGACAAGCGGCCATTGGGAAAGCCGCCACGGCCCGAAGGGCGACGGCTCAACCGGCGCCTCCCAGATCGGTGTCCCGTCGGCCGAACGCTGACACACCGGGCGATGGGCGCCTCCTAGCGTGCGAATCGACGCCGTCGCGGGCCGAGCATGGCTGATTCGAGGCTCTCGGTGTATGCGGCGATCGGCGCCAACGTCGCCATTGCAGGGACGAAGTTCGTCGTCGCCAGCATCACCGGCAGCTCGGCGATGCTCTCCGAAGGCGTGCACTCCGCTGTCGACACGCTCAACGGCGTGCTCCTGCTGCTGGGCCTGCGCCTGAGCCAGCGGCCGGCTACGGCGGAGCACCCGTTCGGGCACGGCAAGGAGTTGTATTTCTGGAGCCTGATCGTCGCCGTGCTGGTCTTCGGCCTCGGTGGCGGCGTGTCGGTGTTCCAGGGCGTCGAACAGATCCGTCATCCCGCCCGCCTCGGCGAGCCCCTGTGGAACTATGTCGTGCTGGCTGCCGCCGCCCTCTTCGAGGGGGCGAGTCTTGCGGTCTCGCTGCGCCAGTTCCGGCGGCGCCACGGCGAGGCGCCGTTCTGGGAGGCGCTGCACAGGAGCAAGGATCCGGCCAACTACATGGTGCTTGCCGAGGACGGCGCCGCGCTCGTCGGCCTCGCAATCGCGGCGATCGGTATCGCGCTCAGCGAGCACTTCGACGCGCCGGTGATTGACGGCATCGCCTCGCTGCTGATCGGACTGCTGCTCGCGTGTGTCGCGCTCTTGCTGATCCGTGAGTCGCGTGGGCTGCTGATCGGCGAGGGCATCCGCATCGAGACCGCCCGGGCGATCCGTCAGATCGCGATGGACGAGCCGGCGGTGCGCAAGGTCGGACCGATCCTGTCGATGTACATCGGCCCCGACGAAGCGCTGGTGACGATGGACCTCGACTTCGACGAGGCGTGCGCCGCCGGCGAGGCGACCGCGGCGATCGCGCAGGTCGAACGTCGCGTGCGCGAGCGCTTTCCGATGATTCGCCGGCTGTTCATCGACGCTGGCGCGGTTGCCGTGGATCGCGACGCGCCCGCTAAATCAAGGTGAAGAACATCGCGATCGTCGCAAGCGCCATCGCCACCGTCGCGCTCCAGCCGAGAAGCTTCCACGGCCATGCCAGCGGCATCTCGCCGACGAGTCGAGGGCTCGAGGCCGCCACCATCACCGCCACCATGATCGGCACCGAGATCACGGCGTTGATCACCGCCGCCCAATACAGTGCCGCGATCGGTTTGAATCCGGCAATGCCGATGGCAATGCCCACCAGCATCGCCGCAGCCAGGATCAGGTAATACGTGCGCGCCGCGTGCACCGGCTGGTCGAGCCCCTTGCGCACTTTGAACGCGCTGGCCACCGCGTACGCCGCCGAGCCGGCGAGCACTGGCGAGGCGAGCAGCCCGGTGCCGACGACGCCCGCCGCGAACAGCCAGAACGCGAAGTCGCCCGCGAGCGGGCGCAACGCCTGCGCCGCCTGTGACGTGGTCTGCACGTTGGTGAGGCCCTGCTGGTGCAGCGTCGCGGCGGCGGCGACGATCATGAAGAAGGCGATCAGGTTGGAGAACCCCATGCCCACCAGCGTGTCGACGCGCAAACGTCGCAGGTGCCGCGGGCCCTGAGCGGGCGCCTGCACCAACGGCTTGTCTTGACGCACCCGATGAATTTCCTCGACCTCCTGCGCTGCCTGCCAGAAGAACAGATAGGGGCTGATTGTCGTGCCGAGGATCGCGACAACCGTAGTCACGGATTCCCGGTTCCAGCGCATGTTGGGCCACACCGCGCCGCGCAGTGCCGCGTTCCAGTCGACGTGCACGGCGAACGCGACGCCGATGTACGCGAGCAGCGACAGCGTCAGCCACTTCAGGATCCCCACATAGCGGCGGTATGGCAGGAACACCTGGAGTAGCAGCGAGACGATACCGAAGCCGACGCTGTAGACCGCGGCGGGGCCGTGCACGGTCAGCGCCACCGCATCGCCCATGGCGTTGAGGTCGGCGCCGAGGTTGATCACGTTCGCCACCACCAGCAGCGCCACCAGTGCGTGCACGATCCGGGCGGGACAGATACGCGCGAAGTTCTCCGTGAGCCCCTGGCCTGTGATGCGGCCGATGCGGGCGCTGGCGAGCTGAATGCCCACCATCAGCGGGTACGTCAGCAGCAGCGTCCATCCGACGCCGTAGCCGAACTGCGCGCCAGCGTTGGTATAGGTCGCAATGCCGCTTGGGTCGTCGTCGGCGGCGCCAGTGATCAGGCCCGGGCCGATGGCCTTCCACCATGGTGGACGCGCACGGTCAGCGGCCAACGGGGCGCCCGCAGTGTTGAGCGCCGTCCTCGCCGTCGGGTTCGATCCGCTCATGATGTCTCCGGTCCTCGGCGCGTCCGCCGAGCAGACGAACGCGCCCGCCGCGGACGCGAGGTCGATGCGGCGGGCCCGCGGGCGGTCCTACCTGTCCCGGGCCTTGGCACGGCCCGGCACCTTGCCGCCGGCCCGGCGGGCCTCCGACAGGCCGATCGCGATGGCCTGCTTGCGGCTCGTGACCTTGTGGCCCGAACTTCCGCTGCGCAGTCCGCCGTGCTTCATCTCGTCGAGCGCGGCGTGAACTTTCTCCGTCGACTTCTTACCGTAGCTGGCCATGATGCAGCGTCCTCGTGTGCAGAGCGGCGTCACCACCGGCCGTAGTAGTCGTTGACCTTGCGGCTGTATTCGGGCGTGTACTCGGGGATGTCGCTATCCGAGTAGCGCGGCGCATCCGAGAGGCGGTCCTTGTCGAGCGGCACCACGTAGCCGTCGCGCGACACGTCGTACTTGAGCATGTCCCACGGCAGCGGATAGCGGTCGGTGCCCATGCCGAGGAAGCCTCCGAATTCCAGCACTGCGTAGCGCACTTGACCGGAGCGCTTGTCGATCATCAGGTCGTCGATCGAACCGAGCTTGGTGCCGTCGTCGTTGTAGACCGTCGTGCCCTCGACCTTTTCAGAGGAAATCACGTCGCCGGTGGTCATCGTGGTGCTGTCCATGTCGTCTCCTTTGCATGTGGGTGGATCTTTCGGCGCGCGGCTGATGCAGCCGTCACACCTTCTTTATCGGGCAGCGTGCGCACTCGCGCGATCGGATCCTGTGCCGTGCATTTGTAGGAACTCCCCTAGCGTGGTGAACGGCCTACCGATCGACTCCGGCGCTTGCCGCTAACTCTGCAAGCGACCCGATACCGATCACATGGCCGTTTATGGGGCAATCAAATTGCCTCGGCAAGGGGCGTGCCCGGCAGCGCATGATGCACCTCAGTGCGTCGGGATTGTTTTCGAGCCTGGTTCGCACGTCGGCCCAGGCGATGCCGACACGTCGCTGCCCATTCCCTTCAAAGCGAGCCCTCAATGCTCGAAGCAACTCTCCTGATTCGTTCGCCTTCATGACAGTGATCACGATCGATTGCGGATTCGGCCGTGTCCGTCACCTCTGGCCTTTGTCGTCCGGCGGGCCAAGCAAGTTGGCGTCGCGCGCCAGCAACCATCGGCCTTCTTGCCTATGAAATACGGTGAGCGTATGGCCTGAACGTGTCTTGGACTCATGGCCTTTGCACGCCTTCGATACGACCGTGAGCCTGCTCCACATGAAGGCCCAGTCGCCGGAGACCTGAATTTCCTGGATCTCGCTCGTGCCATCGAATTGCGGCCCCTCGGGGGCCACCTGCGCTCGAGCGGCTGCAGCGAAGTCACGCTTGCGCATGACGGGCTTCCCCGGGGCGAGGAACACGACATCATCCGTCATGAGCCTCAGGATGGACTCCACATCGCCCATCCTCGTTGCTTCCATCCAGTTCGACACAATCTCCCGGATCTGCTCTTCATCGCTCTTCATGGTTGTCTCCTTCGGGGGAAGCGCCGCGCACGGGCATCTTCAGGACTTGCCGTCGCGATCGCGCTTGTCGTGAGCGGAGCCCAGCGTCTTCAGCGCACCGGAGATCGACTGGCGGCTGCTCGCGCAGCCCTTCCAGGGGTCGCGCGTGCGCAGCGACACGTGCTCGAGCGCATTCGCGATCGTCCAGTGCGCGCCCGATTTCAGCTCGGACAGCTGGTCCCATTCGATCGGCATCGACACACCGAGCCCCGGGCGCGCTCTCGCGGAGTAGGCGGCCGCGGTCGTCGCGTCGTGCGTGTTGCGCAGATAGTCGGCGAAGATCTTCCCGACCCGGTTCCTCGGCCCGGACTTCGCGACGAAACGATCGGGAAGCACCCGGGCCAATTGCTCCACCACCGCCTGGGCAAACGCGCGCACCGTCGCCCAGCCGTGGCGCGGCGCGATCGGCACGATGATGTGCAGGCCCTTGCCCCCGCTCGTCTTGAGCCACGCTTCGAGGCCGAGCTGCTGCAGCAGCGACCGGGTCAGTGCGGCACCCTCCTGAACGCGCTGCCAGCTCACGCCCTCGCCCGGGTCGAGGTCGAAGACGATGCGGTCGGGCTTGTCGATGTTCCTGACCTGCGAGTTCCAGGTGTGGAACTCGATCACGTTCATCTGCGCGGCTGCGGCGATGGCCGCCGCACTCGGCACCTCGAGCAGCGCCTCGTGACCGGGGAAGAGCGCCGGATCGAGCGCCTTGATGCCGGGGATGCGCAGCCGGTCCAGGTGCTTCTGGAAGAACAGTTGCCCGTCGATGCCGGACGGCCCGCGCAGCAGCGAGCAGGCGCGGCCTTTCAGGTGCGGGACCATCCAGTTCGCGATGCTCTCGTAGTAGCGCACCAGGTCGATCTTCGTGAGGCCGGTGCTGGAATCGATGATCCGCTCCGGGTGCGTGACCTTGGTCGTACCGACAACGCCCGAAGATGCCTTCTTCGCGCCTGCGTCGGTGCCGGCCGGCGTCGCCCGGTAGCGTTCCAGACCGGCGGTGGCCTTCGATTCGGCCTTCGCCGAGGGCCTGGTCCCACGCCCCGGCAAGGCGACTGCGCGCGCCACGATGTCAGGCCCTCCTGCGTGCGGGCGACTTCCGGGCCGACGCCTTCGCCGGCTTCGACTTCGGGGCCGTCTTGCGGTGGCCCAGGCTCTTCGCGAGCAGTTCACTCAGGTCGATAACGTTGCTCTCCGTGCTGGCCGCCGCCTCCAGCGTCTCGACGGTTTCCGTCCTGCCCGCCTTGAGCCGCTTGGCGACGAGATCATTCACGGCGTGCGTGAACTTGTCTTCATAGCGGTTCGGATGCCACTTCTCGGTCATGCTGCCGATCAACCTCCCAGCCATCGTCAGCTCGCTCTCCTTGAGCGCCTTTCTGCCTGCGGCGGGAAGTTCGATCTCGTTCCAGGGCCGGATCTCGCTGGCCCAACGCAGGGTGTTGAGCATCAGCGCCGGCCCGCTCGGGATCAGCGCCGCGAGGTACTCCTTGGTGTGCAGCACGACGCGCGCGATGCCGATCACGCCGGCCTCGAGCATGGCCTCGCGCAACAGCGCATAGACCTTCTCTCCCCGTCCGATGGGCTCGAGGTAGTACGGCTTCTCGAGCTGCGTGAACGGAATCTCGCTGGCGTGCGTGAAGGACTCGATCGCGATCGTCTGGGTCGTCTTGGGGTAGGCGGCCCTGATCTCGGCGTCACTCAAGACGACGTAGTCGCCGCCGTCGACCTTCACTCCCCTGACGATATCTTCCTTCTCGATCTCCTTGCCGGTGCGCTTGTTGACCCGCCGGTAGCCGACCGGGTCCATCGAGCGCTTGTCCAGCCAGTCGAAGTCGATGCCGGTCTCCAAGGAGGCGGGGTACAAGGCGACCGGCACGTGCACCAGCCCGAAGCTGATGGCCCCTTTCCAGATGGCATGTGGCATGTGCGTGTCCTTGCGCGGAACCCAGGATCACATGCTCGTCCTCTGGCTGGGCAGGTGTGTAGGACGAGCCCGTGACGGCTTGTCGGGATAGCTCGGTTGCAATCCGGGCATACGCTCCGTAGCGGTACCCGGCCCACTCAGTGCGCCTCGCATCCGGGCTCGCGTCTCAGACATCAGTCAAGGCACGTCCGCGTCATTCGCGCGCGTGCGTCAATGTGTAGATGCCCACGTTCACGCGACCTGCGCGAAAGCCCGCCTCGCAATAGCAGAGGTAATACTCCCACAGGCGCCTGAACTTCAGGTCGAACCCGAGCATCTCGATCGCAGGCCAAGCCTGCAGGAAGCGCCGGCGCCATTCGACGAGCGTCTGCGCGTAGCCCATGCCGAACGACTCTTCGGTGCGCATCGACAACCCGGCGCGCACGGCCTGCTCATGCATCGCGGTGACCGACGGCAGCATGCCCCCGGGGAAGATGAACCGCTGGATGAAATCCGCATTGCGCCGGTAATGATCGAAGTGCTCTTCACCGATCGTGATCACCTGGATCACCGCCACCCCGCCGGGGCTCAAGCGCTCGCGCAGCGTCTGGAAGTACTGCGGCCAATAGGCCTCGCCCACGGCTTCGAGCATTTCGATCGAGACGATGCGATCGTATGTACCCTCGACGTCCCGATAGTCTTGAAGACGCAGGTCGATGCGACCCGACATGCCTTCGGCCGCCACGCGACGCTGTGCGAATGCGAGTTGCTCTGCCGACAAGGTGACGCCGGTCACCTGGGCCCGGTGCCGCTCGGCCATCGCCAATGCCAGCGCGCCCCAACCACATCCGATCTCGAGCACTCGGGGCGTGCCGGCCACCCCCTCGAGTTCGAGCAGCTCGATCACGCGATCGAGCTTGGCGGCTTGCGCCTCTTCGAGCGACTGCGTGGGCGCCGTGTTCGCAGATTCATAGAGTGCGCTCGAATACGTCATCTCCGGATCGAGCCAATGACCGTAGAACCCATTGCCCAGGTCATAGTGGAACGAGATGTTCTTGCGGCTGCCGCTGCGTGTGTTGCCGCGCATGCGGTGGAGGATTCGAAACAGCATGCGCGCCGGCCACGGTGCGTCGGCAAGGCCATGGCACGCCGCCTCGTTGCGGATGCCGAATTCGAGCAGGGCGACCAGGTCGGGGCTCGACCAATCGCCATCGCGGTACGCCTGCGCCAGGCCGATGTCGCCTCGCAGCACGAGCCGGGCCAGCGTCCTCCAGCGCCGCAGCACCACGCCGGCGTGCGGCCCTGGCGCCGCGCCGCACGCCTCGACTCGTTGGCCGTTCGGCAATTCGATGGCCAGCGAGCCGCAGCACACACCGCGCAGCAGGCGCGTCAGCAGGCGCCGCGCGGGGCGGCTCGCGATGGCGGCAGGCCAGACACTGCCGGGCTTGCGCGCCGGCTCATCGGATGTCATGCGGGCGGTCGTGGGGCTTGAAGTGCTCATGAGTCCTGCGGCTTGATGACGGTCACGGAATGAACGGGCGATGCGGGCTTGGCCCTGAAGCGCACGCCCTTGGCGAGCAGGCGCAGCGCCTCCCAATGAATGGCTGCCACGACCTTCAACGTGAGCAGCGGATGGGTGACGAACACGCGCGCCAGGGCGGCATCGTCGAGCGGCCGGCGCTGTGCATCCAGGCGCGCGTTCAGCACCACGCCTTGCGCGTCGCTGGCGATCACGCCGACGCTCAGGCCACTGCGCTTCGCATCGGGCGGGTCGACGCGAAATTCGTAATTCATGTCCAGCTCGAGAAACGGCGAGACGTGAAACTGCTTGGCGCACCGTTGCACGAGCGTCTCCCGGTCAGGCCCCTCGCGCTCGACGTGGCGATCCACGGGCAACAAGTAGCTGTGCCGCTCGCCGAACGTGTTGTTCACCTCGTACAGGATTGCCGCGAGCGTGCCGTCGAGCGCATGGCAGAAGTACACGCTCAGCGGATTGAACGCATGGCCGAGGATCCGCGGCATCGTCAGCAACCGGATCGCGCCGCCGGTGGCCAGGTGGCCTGCTCGCAGTTGCTGTTCGACATACGCTCGCAGGCCCGCGCCGTGGTTGCCGACCACGCCGCTGCCATAGTCACGCTCGTGCAGGCTGAACAGGTTGAAGCGATTCAACGAGAACAGGCGCAGCCGCCGCGCCAGCACCGGCAATTCGTCGAGGTCGAGCAGCAGCGAGAACAGCCGGTACTGCAGCCGATGCCGCGCCGGGCGCAGGCGTTGATGCATCACCGACCCGGCGTACATCGCCGACGCGGTGCCATCGTCGCGTTCGACCGTCACGCCGGCTCCCTGCGCGGCCGGTGCCCTGCCGCGGGCTGCCGGATGCGCCCCGATTCGTTCGCGACCGACCAGGGCCGGCGCACGCCGCCGAGCGCCTCGGCAACGGCCAGCCCGGCCTGCAGGCCGTCTTCGTGAAAGCCCGAGCCGAAGTACGCCCCGCAGAACCAGGTGCTTCGCCGGCCCTGCAGCGACCACAGTTCGCCCTGCGCGCGGATCGCGGCGGCATCGAAGAGCGGATGCTCGTAGACCTCGGTGCGGACCAGGTGCCGGGGCAGCGGTTCGCGCATCGGATTGAGCGTGAGGAAGAGCGGCGTGGCGTCGTCGATGCCCTGCAGCCGGTTCATCCAGTAGGTCACGCAGGGCGTCGCGTCGCGCTTGCGATCGGCCGCGTAGTTCCAGCTCGACCAGACGGCGCTGCGCCTGGGCATCAGCGATGCATCGCGGTGCAGCACCGCGAGATTGCGGCTGTACCGAAACGCGCCGAGCACCCGCGCCTCATCGGCACTCGCGTCGGGCAACAAGCGCAAGGCCTGGTCGGCATGGGTTGCCAGCACCACCTGGTCGTAGCGTTCGGCCGCCGTGCCCCCGGCGGTCCAGACCCGCACGCCCTGGTCATCACGCTCGATGCGAGCCGCCGCACTGTCGACGCGTGCCCGACTGCCGAGCGCCGCGGCAAGCAGGCGCACGTACTCGCGACTGCCGCCCTCGACAGTGCGCCACGAGGGCCGGTGGCCGAGCGTGAGCAGATGATGGTTCTCGCAGAAGCGAATGAAGGCCTCGGTCGGGTACTGGCCGATCTGCGCGGCGGGCGCCGACCAGATCGCGGCGGCCATCGGGTACAGGTGATCGTCGCGAAAGGCGCGGCCGAAGCCCGCTTCGTCCAGATACCGGTCGAGCGGCATCAGGCCCGCGCGCTCGGCGTCGCGTGGCGCACGCCGATAGAAGCGCACCAGGTCGAGCAGCATCGACCAGAAGCGTGGGCTGACGATGTTGCCGCGCTGGGCGAAAACGCCGCCCAGGTCGGTGCCGGAATATTCGAGCGCGCCCTCGTCCAGGCTGACACCGAAAGACATCTCGGACGGTTTCGTCGCAACGCCAAGATGGGCGAACAGCGCCGTCAGGTTCGGGTAGGCGGGCTCGTTGTAGACGATGAAGCCGGTGTCCACGGGAATGGCCAAGGGCTTGACCGCATGCCGACCGGCGTCGCCCGGGCGCAGCGGCACGTCCACCGTGTTGCTGTGGCCACCAAGCCGCGGGTCGGCCTCATAGAGCGTCACGCGATGCCGCTGCGCAAGCAGCCACGCCGCCGACAGCCCTGAAATGCCACCGCCGATCACGGCGATGTCGAGCGGGGGCACCGGGCCGATCCCTGGCGCGCGAATCACAGGCGGTCCGACGGTCGTCATGGACAACTTCTACGCAGCGATCGACCTTTTGGATCACGGCCGGGGCGGTGCCCGAAAAAATGATGTGATCCAATCCGGCCGGGCCATCGTACAGATGCGATGGACGTGGCTCGACC
>Ga0070667_100001487_pt1 | contig 21007 bp, 25 predicted proteins | sample KBSS33metaG_FD_64659 | JGI IMG/M metagenome (GOLD analysis project Ga0070667, IMG submission 64659) | Switchgrass rhizosphere microbial communities from Kellogg Biological Station, Michigan, USA - KBS S3-3 metaG | ecosystem: Host-associated > Plants > Roots > Rhizosphere > Soil ... | reverse complement strand
GAAGGCCGGCTCGACTGGCGCGAGTGGGAGGCGAAAGAAGGCGGCGGCAAACGCCAGGCCGTGCAGATCATCGCCAACACCGTCCAGTTCCTCGGCTCGCGCGACGGTGGTGGCGGTGGCCAGGGCAACGGCAACGGCGGCGGCTTCACCCCGCAGAGCGATGTCCCGGCCGACACCTCCGACTTCCAGGGCGCTGGCGTCGGCGGTGGAGGCGGCGGGGGCGGCTCCGAAGACGACATCCCCTTCTAGGGAGCGCGTTCCGCATTGCACCGGGCGCCCCCGGCGGCGCCCGGTCTGTACCATCCGCGGTCGCATGCCACGAGCTAGAGAGTCATCTTCACCGGCCGGAGGCCGTCGCGGACGCCGCGGCGGCGACCGCGCGCGGCCACGCAAATACACGCGCGTCAATGCCGAAGTCGTCGATTACAAGGACCTCAACCTGCTGCGGCGGTTCCTCTCCGACAAGGGGAAGACGCGCGGGCGGCGGGTAACCGGGCTCTCGCGCCGCCACCAGCGGCAGCTCTCGGTCGCGGTGAAGAGGGCGCGGGAAATCGCCCTCCTCCCCTACGTCGGAGAGCGCTGATGGCGCAGGCGATCCTGCTCGCGGACGTCGAGGCCCTCGGCGAAGCCGGCCAGGCCGTCGACGTCGCCCCCGGCTACCTGCGCAACTACCTGATCCCGCGCAAGCTGGCGCAGCCCGCCACGCCCGGCGCGCTTGAGGAGGCGCAACGGCGCCTCGAGGCGGCCGAACGAGCCGAGAAGGCCCGCGCCGCGCGCGAAGCCGAAGCGGCCGGCCTGCTCTCGAAAACGGTGCTCACGATCCACCAGCGGGCCGGCGAAGACGGCAAGCTGTTCGGCTCGGTGGGGCCGAAAGAGATCGTCGACGCGCTGCGCGAGGCCCGCGACCTGCGGATCGACAAACGCAAAGTCAAACTCGACCAGCCGCTGCGCGAACTTGGCACCTTCATGGTCGAGATCGAGCTCACCGACGGCGCCACCGCTTCGGTGAAGACGATCATCAGCGAGGAGAAGTAGTCCGACCCCTCCGGCGCAGTCCTGGCTGGACTCGCTCCGAGCGGGCGACGGTCGGGCTCGCCGCGGTGGCGATCGGCGGCGCCGGCGTCGTCCTCGTCGACCAGTTCGGCCGGTTGCTCGGCCGCCGCGCCCGCCAGCACCGCGAGCACGAACAGCTCGAACTGTCCCCGACCGCGGCGATCGACACGGTCGAGGCGGCGGCCATCGACACGGTCGAGGCGGCGGTCCGCGGCTACACCGCGGCGCCGCGCTCGGAGACCGTCCTCTTCAACCTGCTCGCCGGCTTCCTCGGCTCCTTCGCCCTGGTCCGCCTCTCCACCTACGGCATCCGCCAGGGCTGGGGCCCGTTCCGCGGCGTCTCGATCCGCGGCCGCCATATCCACCACTTCGTCCCCGGCATCCTGCTCGCCTTCGGCTCGGGGATCGCCGCCCTGGTTACCGACGACGACGAGCTCGAGCAGACGCTGGCGGTGCCGATGGGGGCGGGAATCGGGCTGACCTTCGACGAGGCGGCGCTGCTGCTCGACCTGCGCGACGTCTACTGGACCCGCGAGGGCCTACTCAGCGTCCAGCTCAGCCTCGGCGCCTCGGCGATCCTCAGCATCGCGATCATCACCCTGCGGATGCTGCGGCGCGGAGAGGCACAACTGCTCGACGAAGCCGACGCCTTTGATCCAGCGCTCGCCGAAATAGCGGCAGAGCTGTAACGGAAGCGTCAACTCTCGCCCGCAAAAGGCGCGTTCGCGCGTCGCGCCAGCGGGCCCTCTCTGGTTGATTGGGAGGCACTCTCCGGAGTCCCCATTTTGCTGTCGGCAGCACCGCCTTTACTCACCTCCCCCATGCCTCAACCGTCCACCACCCACGTCCCGCCCCAGAACATCGAGGCGGAGGAATCGGTGCTCGGCGCGATGCTGGTCGCCGAGCCGGCGCTGACCCGGGTGATCGACGAGGTGAAGCTGAAGGACTCGGACTTCTACCTCGACCGCCACCGGGCGATCTTCGAGGCGGCGCACGACCTCTACGCCGCCTCGAAGCCGGTCGACGCGCTGAGCGTCGCCGAGGCGCTGACCCAGCGGAACATGATCGACGCCGCCGGCGGCAAGCACTACGTCTCCGAGCTGGCGGCAAAAGTCCCGGCGGCCGGCAACGCCAAGCACTACGCCGAGATCGTCCAGCAGAACTCGCTGCTGCGGCGCCTTCTCGGCGCCGGCCAGGAGATCCAGGGCTGGGTCAACGAGCGGGCCGGCGAGCCGCGCGAGCTCTCCGAGCGGGCCGAGAAGCTGCTCTTCGACGTCGCCCACAAAGAGCAGGCCTCCGACTTCAAACTGCTCTCCGAGATCCTCCACGACGAGGTCGACCGGCTGGAGAAGCTCTCGACCGGCGAGAGCGAGATGACCGGGACGCCGGCCGGCTTCCGCGACATCGACGCGATCACCGGCGGCTTCCAGCCCGGCAACCTGATCATCGTCGCCGCCCGCCCGGCGATGGGCAAGAGCGCGCTGGTCGCCAACATCGCCGAAAACGTCTCGGTCAAGCGCGACCTGCCGGTCGCCTTCTTCTCGCTCGAGATGTCAGAGGTCGAGCTGGCCCAGCGCTTCATCGCCTGCCGCGCCCGGATCTCCGGCGACAAGCTGCGCAAGGGCCAGGTCAGCCAGCGCGACTGGCCGAAGGTGGTCCGTGCCTGCAACGAACTCGAGCAGGCGCCGCTCTGGTTCGACGACTCCTCCGACCTCGGCATCCTCGACCTGCGCGCCAAGGCGCGCCGCCTGCACGCCCAGGAACAGGACCGCGGCGGCCTCGGGCTGATCATCCTCGACTACATCCAGCTGATGCGGAGCGACGACATGCGCGCCAACCGGGTCGAGCAGGTCGGCCAGATCAGCCGCGGGCTGAAGATCCTGGCCCGCGAGCTCGAGGTGCCGGTGGTCGCGATCTCGCAGCTCTCGCGGGCCCCCGAGCAGCGGACGCCGCCGAAGCCGCAGCTCTCCGACCTGCGCGAGTCGGGGCAGATCGAGCAGGACGCCGACGTCGTCGCCTTCCTCTACCGCGAGGACTACTACCGCGACCCCGACGAAGAGCCGGACGGCCTCGCCGACCTGATCATCGCCAAGCATAGGAACGGCCCGATCGGGACCAGGAAGCTGGTCTTCCTCGACCGCTATCCCAAATTCGCCGACCACACCGGCCAGGAGGCGCCGATCGAGCAGCCGGTCGGCGAAGGCCCGCCGCTGGCCGAGGCCGCGGGGCCGGACTTTTGATGGCGGCGATCGCCCGCTCGGAGCCCTTCCGCGACCAGGTCTGCCCGCTCGGGGTCTGCGACGGCTCGGGTTGGATCCTCGGCCCCGAGGACGTCGCCCGTCCCTGCGAGTGCCGGGCCCAGCGGCTGCGCAAGGGCCGCGCCCGCGGCGTCGCCTCGACGATCCCGGCCCGCTATCGCGGCGTCTCCTTCGACCGCCCACCGGTCTCCGACATGGCCCGCGACCTGCAGACCAAGGCCGCCGTCGCCGAGGTCCGGGGGTTCGTCGACGAGCTCGAGCAGCGCCTCGACGAGGGCCGCGGCCTCTGGCTCTTCGGCGACACCGGAACCGGCAAGACGACGTTGGCGATGCTGATCTCCAGCGCGGCGCTGGAAGCGGGACGGACGGTCGCTATCTACTCGCTGCCGAAACTGCTGGCGCGGATCCGCCGCACCTACGACGCCGAGCCGGGCGGCGACAACTACCTCTCCTTCTTCGAGCGGCTCACCTCGGTGGACCTCCTCCACATCGACGACCTCGGGGCCGAGAAACGCTCGGACTGGGTGCTCGAGCAGCTGTACGCGCTGATCAACGAGCGCTACGAGACGCAGCGCTCGATCCTGATCACCACCAACCTCGCCCACGAGGACCTCGAGGAGCAGATCGGACCGCGGACGGTCTCGCGGCTGACCCAGATGTGCGACGAGGTGCCGGTCTTCGGCACCGACCGGCGCTACGGACAGGCTGCCTGAGCCATCGCTCCTCTCGACCCGCGCCGGACCGTTCGGCGGCGGCCCGCCGGCATCGTCAGAATCCAGTCCGTATGCCTGGCGTAGTCATAGTGGGCGCCCAATGGGGCGACGAGGGTAAGGGCAAGGTGACCGACGTCCTCGCCGCGAACGCGAGCACGATCGTCCGCTACCAGGGCGGCAACAACGCCGGCCACACGATCGTCCGCGAGGGCCGCGAATACAAATTCCACCTGATTCCGTCGGGGATCCTCCACCAGGACAAGACCTGCGTGATCGGCAACGGGGTGGTCGTCGACCCGCGGGTGCTGCTGGGCGAGATCGAGGACCTGAAACGGGCCGGGATCGGCGTCTCCAACCTGCGGATATCGGCCAACGCGCACCTGATCATGCCCTACCACGTGCTGCTCGACACGGCGGGCGAGACGATGCTGGGGAAGAACTCAATCGGGACGACGCGGCGCGGGATCGGCCCCGCCTACGCCGATAAGGCGCTGCGACTGGGGATCCGCGTCCAGGACCTGCTCGACGAGAAGATCCTGCGGACGAAGATCCGCGCCGCGCTCGAGCCGAAGCAACAGGCGCTGCGCGAACTCGGCGTGCAGCGCCGCAAATTGCGGCGCGAGGGCAACGACGAGGCTCGCGCTGCCGCCGAGCTCGGCCCCGACCCGCGGCTCGACGTCCACTCGATGGTCGAGGAACACGTCAGCTTCGGGCACCGGCTCGAGCCGCACATCGCCGACACCGCGCGGCTCTGCTGGGATGAGCTCGACGCCGGGCGGACTGTGATCTTCGAGGGCGCCCAGGCGACCCTGCTCGACCTCGACCACGGCACCTATCCCTTCGTCACCTCCTCCAACCCGATCGCCGGCGCGGCGACGGTCGGCGCCGGCGTCGGGCCGACCGACATCAGCGAGGTCTGGGGGATCGCCAAGGCCTATGCGACGCGGGTCGGCGCCGGTCCCTTCCCGACCGAGCTGACCGACGACGTCGGCGAGCGGATGGTCGAGGTCGGCCGTGAGTACGGGACGACGACCGGGCGGCGGCGGAGGGCGGGCTGGATGGATCTGGTGGCGCTGCGCTACGCGGTGCGGCTGAACCGGATGGACGCACTGGCGATCACCAAGCTCGACGTGCTGCGCGGCCTCGGGCCGCTGCGGGTCGCGGTCCGCTACCGCTCGCGCGAAGGCGCCGAGCTCGACAGCTTCCCCTACCACCAGTCGATCCTCCACTCGGCGACACCGGAGTACGAGGAGCTGCCCGGCTTCGACGAGGACATCGGCGGCGCCCGCAGCGAGTCCGAGTTGCCGGCCGCGGCGCGCGACTACCTCGACTTCATCGCCGAGTTCGTCGGCGTGCCGGTGCGGCTGGTCGGGGTCGGGCCCGATCGCGAGCAGACGATCTGGATCGGAGACTGAGCCGGCGCCACTGCGGTACCGTCCGAGTCGTGGGGCGAGCAGCAGACGCCTGGCTCGGCGTGGGCGGGATCAACGAGCTGCTCTACAGCGAGATCCTGCACGGCGCCGCCGCGCGGCTGCCGACCCGCCTCCCCCACCTGGTCTTCTGGATCTCGCTGCCGTTCCTCGCCCCGGAGCGGGCGAGCGCAGAACGCGAGCGGGCGCGGCTGGCCGAGCCGGCTACCTAAACTCCTCCGGCCACATTTCGGTACCGATAAAGCGCTCCGTTTGGCTCTTTTACGGGTTTATGTTGGTTACCGCGGCGGGGTTTACGAATAGGTAAAAGTTGGTAATTTGCTCGCCGAGAGGGAATTCTTCACGAATCCACGCAATGGTTTCACCGCAGCGGCTCGTACGGGTTGCTGCAAAAGGAGAGATAAAGGGAAATGCGCAAGTTCTTGACGTTGACTGCCGCGCTCTGCGCCTTGGTGGCGCTGACCGCGGTCGGCTTCGCCAGCGCGGCCGGGGAAGGTCCTGTGACCGTGCAGGTGGGGAACCTGAAATTCACTGCGGACGGCCACTTCTCGCCGAAGGCGCTGTCGAAGAAAACGCCGGCACCGATCTCGCTGCAGGCCTCGGCCAAGATCGCGACCACCGACGGCAGCCATCCGCCGGCGCTGACGACGGTCGAAGTCGAAACCGACAAAAACGGCTTCGTCAACGTGAAAGGCATCCCGACCTGCAAAGGCGGGCAGCTGCAGTCGCGCGACACCAAAGCTGCGGAAGCGGCCTGCGGTGACGCGATCATCGGCACCGGCAACACCACCGTCGAGGTTGCCTTCCCCGAACAGAAACCGATCCCGGTCAGCTCCAAACTGCTGGTCGTCAACGGCGGCTTCTCGGGCGGCACGACTACCCTCTACGTCCACGCGTACTTCAACGCGCCGATCACCGGGGCGATCGTCACCACGGTGAAAATCAAGAAACACGCCAATGGCCGCTACGGCCTGAAATCGGTCGCGACGATCCCGAAGATCGCCGGCGGCGCGGGCTCGGTGACGAGCTTCGACCTGACGATCGACCGCAACGTCAAGGTCGGCGGCAAGACCTACCACCCGCTGACCGCCAAATGCACCGACGGCAAGCTGCAGGCTCAGGCTCTGGCCAAGTTCGCCGACGGCACCCAGGCGAAAGCGCAGTTCGTCCGCGCCTGCACCCCGAAGGGCTGAGGTCCAGGTAGCAATCGGCTGCAACCGCTGATTCGTGAAAGGGGCGGCCTCCGGGCCGCCCCTTTTCGTGCGGGCTTGCCGTCGTGCCGTACCCTGACGCGCACCGTGAAACGGATCGCGATCAGCTTCGTGCCGGTTCTGTGTGCTCTCGCCGCCGCGGCGGCGGCGATGCCGGTGGCGCCAGCCGCGGCGGCGGGCACGCCCTGGGGTACCGGCTGCATACCGACCCCTCCGGGCGCGGTGCGGACCAGCGAAAACTGCGGCAGCGAACTGATCGGAGGCCGGGCGATAGCCCCGCCCGGGGCGCCGCCCGTAGTCGCGCGGGTGATCGCTGCGGCGAACCACATCAACGGCAGGCCGTACGTCTGGGGTGGCGGCCATCGCAGCTTCCTCAGCAAGGGATACGACTGCTCGGGGGCGGTCGGCTACGCGCTGCACGCCGGCGAACTGCTGGCGACGACGATGGTTTCTGGTCAGCTCGCCTACTGGGGCGAAGCGGGGATTGGCAGGTGGATCACCGTCTACGCCAACCGCGACCACGTCTTCATGGTCGTCGCCGGCCTGCGCTTCGACACCCGCGGCAACTGGCCGGGGGTGTCGGGACCGCGCTGGAAGATGGGGATGCCCGACCCGGCAACCCTCGCCGGCTTCATCGCCAGGCACCCGCCGGGGCTCTAGAGCGCTCGAGCCTCCCTAAAAGTTGGTGAAATCCGGCCACCGAAGCGATTCTTGGCTTGATACGCAGGGACTCTTGTCCATATAGTGGATGGGAGGACCGGAGGCCGTGCCAGGGAAGGCACAGCGATGCGGTACGACGCAGCTGCGATCGCGGCGGCCGAGCTCCAATTCCGGGAGGGAATCTGGGGCGCAGCACCGCGTGACGCCGTCGATGAGCTGGAAATAAGGAAACGCTGGTTCGGGCCAGTCCTGGCGACCACCTGCGCCGGGCTGGCCGACTCTGCGCTGATGAACACCGTGCAGGGCGCGGCCGAGCCCGGCGCGCTCGAGGACGGGCACCTCGCCGAAGCGGTCGAATGGATGCGCTCGCGCGAGGTCGACTACCTGGTGCAGGTCGCCTCCGACCGTCCCGGCAGCGAGGCCGCCGAGGTCTGGCTCGCCGAGCGCGGCTACGAACAGGGGCCGACGATGCGCCGCTACATCCGTCCCGGCATGGCACCGAGCGCAGGCAGCGAAGGCCTGGTCGAGGTTCGCGAGCTGACCGCCGCCGAGACCGAAGGGATGTCGCTGATCTTCGCCGACGCGATCGGCATCTCCGACCTGGCAACGGTTCCCCTGCTCGGCCTGCCAGACCTCGAGGGCTGGCACTGCTACGCCGCCTACCCCGACGAACGCGAGGTCGGCTGCGGCGCGATGCTCCTGCACGACGGAATCGCGGTGCTGGGGCTCGACGCCACCGCGGCGGAGGCGCGCCACCGCGGCTTCCAGACCGCGCTGATCCAGCGCCGGCTGGCCGAGGCGGCGCAGGCCGGCTGCACCACGGTCCTCGCCGAGTCATGCGAGGTCCCGGCCGACCGGGCGGGGGCGGGAAGGAACTTCCTGCGGGCGGCCTTCGCCGAAGCGGGGCGCAGCGTGGGCTGGCGCCGGCCGCTGATCGCCGGCTGAGCTTGCGTCGCGGCCGCCCGTTGCGATAAATGGAGCGCGTGCCCGAGCACTCGACGATCGTCTTCTTCCCCGAGGGGGCCTTCGGCCCGACCAACAACTGCGTCGGAATCGGCGACGTGCTCCGCAAGCGCGGCCACCGGGTGGTGTTCATCGTCGAGGAGTCGTTCGCCGGCACGCTCGAGGAGAAAGGCTTCGAGGAGCGCCTGATCCGGCTCACCCCGCCGCCCGAACAAGAGGAAGTCCCGGGTCAGTTCTGGAAGGACTTCATCCGCGAAACGGCGCCGGTCTTCCGCGAACCGACGATCGAACAGCTCGGCTCCTTCATCGCCCCGACCTTCCAGGCCCTGATAGACGGCGCCAGATATGTCGACGACCGCCTGCACCAGATCTTCGACGAGCTCCGCCCCGACGTCGTCGTCGAGGACAACGTCGTCACCTTTCCCGCCCTCCTCACCTCCGGCATCCCCTGGGTGCGGATCGCCTCCTGCAACCCAGCCGAGATGAAGGACCACCTGATCCCGCCGCCCTTCTCCGGTCTGCCCACCGCCGACAGCCGCGACTGGGACACCTTCTGGGCCGCCTACAGCCACACGCTGCAGGACATCCACGACGACTTCAGCGAGTGGTGCCAGGAGCGCGGCACGCCGCCGCTGCCCCGCTACGACTTCATCCACGAGAGCCCCTGGCTCAACCTCTACCTCTGTCCCGAGGCGATCGACTACCCCCGCGCCCGGCCGCTCGGCCATCACTGGCACAACCTCCAAGCCAGCGTCCGCGACACCGACTCCGCCTGGGACGTGCCGCAAGCGATGCACGACGGCGCCGATCCCCTCATCTACCTCTCGATGGGCTCCCTCGGCTCCGCCGACGTCGACCTGATGCGCAACCTCATCGCAGAGCTCGGCGACCAGCCCTACCGCCTGATCGTCTCCAAGGGCCCCCAGGCCAATGAAATCGACCTCGCCCCCAACATGGCCGGCGCCGAGTTCCTCCCCCAGACCTCGATCCTCCCCAAGGTCGACCTCGTGATCACCCACGGCGGCAACAACACCGTCACCGAGTCCCTCTACTTCGGCAAGCCGATGGTCGTCCTGCCGATCTTCTGGGACCAGCACGACAACGCGCAGCGGATCGACGAGACGGGCTTCGGGGTTCGGCTCGATACGTACGGGCACGGGGCGGAGGAACTGACCGGCGCGATCGACCGGCTGTTGGCGGACCGGGAGCTAGACGAGCGTCTACGGACCGTGTCCGGATCGCTCAGAGACCTGCAGGGCACCGAGGTAGCCGCGGCCCGGATCGAACTCGTGGCCGCCGAAGGCTGACCGGCTAGATCTGGCAGGCGTACAGCTGGGCGCTATGAGCGGTAGCGTTGGCGGCCTTGAAGGAAGTCGGGGTGACTGGTTCGTCAGGGGCCGCCTTCCGGGCTTCGACTTCCTGTTCAAGGTCTTTGACATGCGCGTCGGCCATCTTCTTCTGGGCCGCCGGCGGATCCAGATCCGCCAGTTCATCCGCCATGTCTTCGACGGACTCGAGCGCCACGTTGACCAGGTCTGCCATTTCCTCGCCCCCTTGCCCCGATTCAATCGACTGCTTTGATCAATCGGAGAACCTACACGCATTACTTAAAGAATCAAGTCATCCTGATCGGTAGCGGCAGATGCGGCTATTTCTTCTTAATCTCCTTGGCGTCGACGGCGCCGCCGCGGGCGGCGCGTTCGCTGCGGCGGTGGCGGATCAGGACAGGGGCGGCCCAGCCGATGAGGGCGCCGAGCAAGGCGAACGCGAGGAGCATCACGATCATCGGCGCGTCGAAGCTGGCGAAGAGGACTTCGAAGGAGACCTGCTGGGAGTTCTGCAGGGCGACGATGACGACGAGGGCGATGAGGACGCCGAGGATCCATTTGCGCCAGTGGATCTCTTTCTGCTGCTGGGGGCCCATAGGGTGATCCTAGCCCCGGGTCGGGGCGCTGAAACCTGGGCGGGGCGGGAGGGTCAGGCGGGCCAGCGGTTTTCGATCGGGTGGCCGTCGCCGCCCTCGGGCTTGCGACCGCCGACGGCGATCAGGGTCAGGCCCTCGGGGCCGGCGTCGAAGCCGCGGACCACCTCGGGGGCGACCCGGACGACGTCCCACTGCTTGAGCTCGATCCGCTCGTCGTCGAGCTTGATCGCACCGGAGCCTTCGACGACGATGTAGGCCTCCTCCTGGACGTCGTGGTGGTGGCCGAAGGTCGAGGTGTAGCCGGGCGCGTAGCGCTCGTGGGAGACGCCGAGCTCTTGCGAGTCGAGGTATTTGCGGGCGAAGCGGAGCTGGAAGGCGTCGCTGTCGCCCTGCGGCTCGATCTCCATCAGGTTCTTGACCGAATAGCTGGACATGGGTGGCAGTCTAGGGAGCGGCAGGCCTCGGGAGATCGACGAAAGGCGAGCGATGGCGATTAGCGAGAGGGAGAGGAAACAGATCGACGAGGCGAACGCGGCCGGGGGAACGCCGGTCGTCTTCATCCACGGGCTGTGGCTGCTGCCGAGCAGCTGGGACAACTGGGCGGGCGTCTTCGCGGAGGCCGGCTACCCGGCCCTGACTCCCGACTGGCCCGACGATCCCGAGACGGTCGAGGAGGCGCGGGCCAACCCAGACGTCCTCGCCAATAAGACGATCGGTCAGGTCGCCGAGCACACCGCCGAGGTGATCGCTGCGCTCGAGACGAAGCCGGCGGTGATCGGCCACTCGACCGGCGGCCTGCTGGCGCAGATCATCGCCGGGCGCGGGCTCGCGGCGGTGACCGTCGCGGTCGACCCTGGTCCCTTCCGGGGCGTCCTGCCGCTGCCGATCTCGGCCTTGAAGTCGGCGTCGCCGGTGCTCAAGAACCCGCTCAACAAGGGTCGCGCGGTGACCCTCACCCTCGACCAGTTCAAGTACGGCTGGGGGACCGCGCTCTCCGACGAGGAGGCCCAGGAACTCTACGAGCGCTACCACGTGGCGGCACCGGGAGTGGCGCTGATGCAGATGGCGAACGCCAACCTCAATCCGTTCACCGAGGCCAAGGTCGACACCAAGAATCCAGACCGCGGTCCGCTACTGATCATCGACGGCGAGAAAGACCACACGGTCCCCTGGGCGATCGCCAGCGCCTCTTACAACAAACAGAAGCGCAATCCCGCGGTGACCGAGATCAAATCGATCAAGAACCGCGGGCATTCGTTGACGATCGACAGCGGCTGGCGCGAGGTCTGCGACACCGCGCTCGAGTTCGTCAAGAGGTTCGCGCAGCCGACTGCGGCCTGAGCGGGGCCATCACTTCGATCATCGCCCGGTGGTAGGCGATGCCGGCGAGGAGGGTGTTGCGGCTGGCCTGCAGCCTCTCCTCGTCCGGCACCGCGGCCAGGTAGCCCTCGAGCTCGGCCAGCTTCGCTTCGTGCCAGACGATCCGCTCCGGGGCGAGCGAGTCGGGGTCGGCGCCGGCGAAGATCTTCAGCACCATCTCATCGCGGAGCTGGGGCGGTGCCGCCGGCGCGTTCGCCCACTCGCGCAGGGCGGCGCGGCCGCGAGCGGTCAGCGAGTAGACGCGGCGGCGGCGGCGGCCCGGCTCCTCCTTGGCCGACAGGTAGCCGGCGGCGGCGAGGCGAGCGGGCGGTCGTGTGCGGGACGTTCCAGAAGTTCTCGATTGAGTGCTCGATCGCGCCCTTGATGTCGTAGGAGGTCGAGGGGCCGAACTGGTCGAGGAGGGCGAGGACGGCGAACGAGGTGGTGGCGAGGCGGATCTGCTCGTTCTCGCCGGAGTTGCGCACGCTGGCTCGGATCTGGCGCACGCCCCTGCTCGGAGAGATCTTCCAGGCGACGGCGACGCGGCGTAGCTTCCGGATGATCGTCGACCGCAACGAGCCCCGCGGACTTCCGCGCGAGTTCGTCGAAGAGATGTATGACCACACGGACAAGCGGACCAGGCGGGCAATCCTCAAGCTCTACCGGGCGACCGACGATCCGGGCGAGGGCAGCGCCGAGTTCGCGTCGCTGATGGCGCCGCGCGACGTGCCGGCGCTGGTGATCTGGGGCGAAGACGACGCCTACCTGGCAGCGAGCTTCGCAACTCGCCAGCGCGAGGCCTTCCCCTCGGCCGACGTCCACGTGCTGCCGGCGAGCGGGCACTGGCCCTACGCCGACGCGCCGGAGACGGTCGAACGGCTGCTGCTCGAATTCGTCGCGCGGGTCGGCGTAGCTCAGTAGGCGGTGTTCCTGGAGCGGGGTCGGGGCCGCGCCTTGTAGCGCGGTGCGCCGCCTCTGGTCCAGAGCGCGGCGTCGATCTCGGCTGGGATCAGCGGCTGGCCGGCGGCGGCGCGGGCGCCCGCGAGCAGCTCGATCGACTGCACCGCTGCGGCGCGCAACTCGACCTCCTCGGGCGCGCCGTGGACGAGCAGCTCGCCGGCGTCGATCCGCGCGCTCAGCGCCGGGTCGAGGCGCAGCACGCCGTCGACCCGCAGCACGTGCGGGACCAGGTTGTCGGCAAAGCCGGTGAGGCGATCGAGGTCGCGGAGCTCGGCGCCAAGTCCCGCGCGGGCGGCGTCGGCGGCGGCGATCTGGGCGCGCTTGAAGAACGGGATCTCGCGCTCTTCATATATGGAGACGTCGGCGAAGGCCCGCCAGCCGGCGAGCAGGTCGGCGAGCGCCGGCGCCGAGCCGGCAGCGCTGTCGAGGACCGCGGCGAAGCTGCCGCCATGGTCGTCCTCGACGTGGGCGCCGACGTCGCGCAGCGCCGTCGCGAAGTCGGCCATCAGCCGGTGGGTGGGGTCCTGGCCGAGGACGACGGCGATTGCGGCGGCGTCGAGCTGCCGCAGCTCGGCGGCCGTCCACGGCCCGGGGCCGCGGAAGCGATCGGTGAGGCCAGCGGCGACCGTGAAGTAGCCGCTGCGGCCGGGGCGCTTGCGGATCGTCGGCCACCAGCCGGAACCGAAGTTGATCGCGTCGAGGCAGATGACGAAGGCGGCGCGCGCCTCGCGGTCGCCGTCGGTCAGCTCGGTCTCAGGGTCGGGCAGGTGCGGTGCCGGCTGCGGCAGCGCGGCGGCGTAGGCCTCGATCCGCCCCTCCTCGATCCGCACCGACCGGGCCCGGCCGGCGACCCAGGCCGCGGCCTCGCGGACCTGGTCGCTGACATGTTGCGAATTGCCGGTCGACACCGTCCCACCGTTGCATGGATACTGCGCCAATGGGAACGCCGGGAGACGCAGCCTTCTCGACCTACGAGAGGTTCGCGGGGATCTACGACGACTTCAACCACCGCAACAACTACGAGATGTGGCTCGGCGCCAAGCTGCTGCCCGAGCTCGAGCAGCGCGGTCTGCACAAGGGGCGGGTGCTCGACGTCGGCTGCGGGACCGGCCGCGCCTTCGATCCGCTGCTGAGCCGCGGCTGGGAAGTCCACGGCTGCGACCTCTCGCCGGCGATGCTCGAGCGGGCGCGCGAGCAGTTCGGGGACACGGTCGAGCTCGACGTCGCCGACATGCGCGAGCTGCCGGTGTTCGGCTCGTTCGAGCTGGTGGTGGCGATGAACGACGCGGTCAACTACCTGATCGGAGACGGGGAGCTCGAGCAGGCGCTGCGGGGGATGCGCGCCAACCTCGCCCCACACGGTCTGCTCCTCTTCGACTGCAACTCGAAACTGATGATCCAACTCGCCTACGAACCGATGGAAGACGAGGTGGTGAAAGACGGGCGGCGCTGGACCTGGACCGGGCTCGGCCGCGCGGACGAGTCGCGTCCCGTTTGGCAGGTGCGGATCGATGGCGACGGGATCGAGCCGATCGTGAACCGGGAGCGCTACTTCCCCATTGAGGAAGTCGAAGCGGCGATCGCGGCTGCCGGCCTCGAGTGCCTGGCGGTGCTCGGCCAGCGCGAGGAGGGCAACGAGGTGGTGCTGCGCGAACCTCCCGACGACGAGCGCGACCACAAGATCGTCTATATCGCCCGGCCGCGCTAGCGGCCGCAGTTGCCTGTCCGTACCGCCCGCACAGGCGCATTCCACCGGTGAGAAAGCGCCTTGCCAAGCGCGCAGGTAATTGTTCGCGGAGACTCAATATTGAGTAACTAAGGTCAACCGCTCAACCCGAACTGCAACGGAAGGACGCGTAGATGCCATCGACCAGCGACCGGCGCAGGCTCGACTCCGAACGCCTGATGAAGGCGATGTCGCACCCGCTGCGGGCGGCGATCCTGCGCGTGCTCAACGAACGCACAGCGAGCCCGGCCGAGCTGGCGCGCGAGCTCGACGACCACCTGCACAACGTCAGCTACCACACCAAGCGCCTCGAACAGCTCGGCTGCATCGAGCTGGTCAAAGAGCGCCAGGTCCGTGGCGCCGTCGAGCACTTCTACCGAGCGACGGCGCGGGCGATGGTCGACACCAGCGAGTGGGAATCGCTCGACCCGGTGATCAAGGAAGACATCGTCGGCCAGACCATGCAGGCGATCCTCGGCGACTTCATCGCTTCGGCGAAGGCGAAAATCGTCGGCGCCGACAAAGAGTTCTGGCTGACCCGCACGCCTCTGGTCCTCGACGACGAGGGGCTGCAGGAAGCCAAGGCGATCCAGCAGCGTGCCTTCGAAGAGCTGCAGGAAGCCGAGGCGCGGAGCGCCGAACGGCTGCTTAAGGCGAAGGCCGAAGGGATGCCGGTCGCCTCCGCGCAGGCGCTGTTCAAGATGCCGGAGAACTGAGGCGCCCGGTGGGCGAAGGGCAGGTCGAGCTGCGGCGCGCCAGTGCCGAGGACACCCCGACCGTCGCCCGGCTCCTGCACGACTTCAACACCGAGTTCGAAGAGGAGACCCCGGGGGTCGAGGCGCTGACCGGATTCATCCGGCCGCTGATCGAGAGTGGCGAGGTCGCAGCGCTGCTGGCGAACGAAGCCGACGGCTTCTCGCTCTGGCGGCTTCGCCCCTCGCCCTACACGGGGCGGCCGGAAGCGTATCTGCAGGAGCTGTACGTGGTGCCGGCGCGGCGCGGCAACGGCATCGGCCGGGCGCTGCTGGAGGCGACGATGGACGCTGCGCGGAAGGCCGGCGCGACCGGCATCGACCTCAACACCGGAGAAACCGACACCGCCGCGCGGGCGCTCTACGAGAGTGCCGGCTTCACCAACCTGGAAGGGCCGCAGCGAACCCGGATGCTGTTCTACGAGCGCGAGCTCTGAACGCCGCGGCGGTCTGCCGCGGCGGCCGCCGCCACCGGCGCGAAGCCGATCCCAGGCGGGGCAGTAACCCGGTCGGGGTGGAAGAGGTGGGCGAGGAGCTCGACGCCGTCGACCAGGCGCGGACCGGGGCGCGAGTAGGTTGAGGCAGCGTCGACGGCGAAGACGCGCTCGGCGCCTAGCGCCTCGATCTCGGGCCGGTGCTCGGTAGCCTGGGCGCGGGATTCCTCGACGTACCAGCCGCAGGGCATGACGACGACCACCTCGGGGCGTAGCGCCGTCAGCGCCTCCCAGCTGACCTCGGGCGACTTGGCGCCGGGCGGACCGGCGACGTCCTCGCCGCCTGCAAGCGCGACCATCTCTGGTAGCCAGTGCCCGCCGACGAACGGTGGGTCGAGCCACTCGAGGGCGACGACGCGGGGGCGCTCGGCGCCGGCGACTGCGGCCCGGACCGCCTGGAGGCGCGCTTCGAGCCCGGCGCGGACCGCGGCGGCCCGAGCCTCGACCCCGGCGGCGGCGCCAAGTCGCGAGACGTCCTCGAGCACCTCGACGAGCGAGCTCGGGTCCTGCTGCAGGACCTGGGGAGGGCCAGGGAGACGGGCAGCCACCGCGACCACGTCCTCGTAGGAGACGGCGCAGACCTCGCAGACCGCCTGGGTGACGATCAGCTCCGGCCGCAGATCGGCGAGCCGCGCCTCGTCGAGGCCGTAGAGGGCGCGACCTTCGCCGACCACCCGCTTGACGGCGGCGTCGATCTCGGCGGCCGAGAGGCCCGGCGGCAGCACGGTCGAGGTCAGGTGGGGCAAGCGGGAGGCCGCGGGCGGGTAGTCGCACTCGTGCGTCACACCGACGACCTGGTCGCCGAGACCGAGAGCAAAGAGCATCTCGGTCGCGGAGGGGACGAGGCTGGCGATCCGCATCGGACCAATATGGCAGCGGAGCCGAGGTCGGTCGCTTGCAAGAATCGGAGGCACCCTCCCTTTTCATCGACGCAAGGAGACTTCATTGGCTGAGACGAACGCCAAGACCTGGTTCATCACCGGCACCTCGAAGGGCTTCGGCCGGATCTGGGCCGAGGCGGCACTCGAGCGCGGCGACAGCGTCGCGGCCACGGCCCGCGACGCGAGCACGCTCGAGCCGCTGCTCGAGGCCTACGGCGAGCGGGTGCTGGTGCAAGCGCTCGACGTCACCGACAAGGCGGCCGTCGACGCCGCGGTGGCGGCGGCACACGAGCGATTCGGCCGCCTCGACGTCGTCGTCAACAACGCCGGCTACGGCTACTTCGGGACGATCGAGGAGGTCGACGAGGCCGGCGCCCGGGCCCAGATCGAGACCAACCTGTTCGGCGCCCTGTGGGTGACCAAGGCGGCGCTGCCGATCCTCCGCGAGCAGGGCTCCGGGCACTTCATCCAGGTCTCCTCGATCGGCGGCGTCACCGCCTTCCCGGGGATCGGCCTCTACCACGCCTCGAAGTGGGGGCTCGAGGGGTTCAGTCAGGCGCTGGCCCGCGAGGTCGGGCGGTTCGGGGTCAGGGTGACGCTGGTCGAGCCGATCGGCTACACGACCGACTGGGCCGGACCCTCGGCGGTCACCGCCGAGCCGATGCCGGAGTACGAGTGGATCCGCGAGGAGCGGGCGAAGGGCACCAGCGTGCGCAGCCGGCGCGGAGCGCCCGATGCGACCGCGGCGCCGATCCTCGAGATCGTCGATGCCGAGGAGCCGCCGCTGCGGGTCCTGTTCGGCGATTGGGCGCTCGAGCAGCTGGTCCGCCCCGAGTACGAAGAGCGACTGGCAACCTGGGAGCGGTGGCAGGACCTCAGCCGCCGCGCCCATGGCGGCGAGGAGTAGGCGGCAACGGGGGCGCGGCAGCTGCCGCGCCCCCAGCAGGCCTATTTCGCCGCCGCGACGAGCGCGGAAGCGGCTCCCTGCCGGCGGCGGCCTCTTGCTGGAATGGACGGACCTACGAGCGAAGGAGGAAGGGATGAGGATCACGACGATCGGGCGGGGCAACATCGGCGGCGGGCTGGCGAAGCTGTGGCGGGCGGCGGGGCATGAGGTAACCGAGATCGGCCGCGAGGGCGGCGATGTCGGCGACGCCGAGGTGGTGCTGGTGGCGGTGCCGGGCGGGGCGATTGCCGAGGCGCTGTCGTCGGTCGGTGGGCTCGACGGCAAGACCGCGATCGACGCGACCAACCTCTGGGGTGACCCGCAGCCGCCGCGGGGATTCAACTCGAATGCCGAGTACGTCAAGTCGGTGACCGGTGGCCCGACGGCGAAGGCCTTCAACATCAACTTCGCCACGCTCTTCGACCAGGTCGCCTCAGCGGCCACTCCGCCCGGCAACTTCTGGTGCGGCGATGAGGAGGCGCGGGAGACGGTCGAGGCGCTCTGCCGCGACGCGGGCTATGAGCCGATCTGCACCGGACCGCTGACCAACGCCGCGATGCAGGAGGCGATCCTCCCGTTCATCTTCGCGATCAGCCAAGACGGCGGGATGGGGCAGTATTTCTACCGCTTCGCACCCCCGGATCGGTTCTGAGCGAGCGCCGCGGCGGGCGCCTCAGAGCTCGATCTGGGAGCCGATGCTGATCGTCCGCTCGCGCGGCAGCTTGAAGTAGTCGACCGGGCTGGAGGCGTTGCGGGCGAGGGCGATGAAGAGGTGCTTGCGCCAGCGCTGCAGGCCCGGGTGGTCGGCGGGGACGATGCTGATCTGGGAGAGGAAGTAGACGGCGCCATCGGGGTCGACGTCGCCCTCGATCCCGCCCTCTTTGGCGAGCTTCAGCAGGCGGGGAACGTCGGTCGGCTCCTGGAAACCGAAACGGGCGGTGAGGTGGCTGATCCCATCATCCTCGAAGCCGAGGTGGTCGACGACGAGGCGCTCGGCCTCGGGAACGTAGGGCGCTTTGGTGGTTTCCAGCGAGATGATCACGACGGTCTCATGCAGCGAACGGTTGTACTCGAGGCCGCGACGCAGCGCCAGCGGCGTCGTTTCGCGGCGGGCGTTGAGGTAGACGGCGGTGCCGGGGACACGGGCGGCCGGCGGGTCGAGGGAGTGGAGCTCCTCGACGAAGTCGGCGAGCGAGCCCTCGGCCTCGACCCGCGCCTTGCTGACCCTGTCGCTGCCGCGGCGCCAGGTGCTGAAAACGATGAAGAGGAGGAGGCCAACCGAGAGAGGGAACCAGCCGCCGTGGTGGATCTTCGTCAGGTTGGCGCCGAGGAAGGCGAAGTCGATGGTGAAGAAGACGGCGGCACCGATTCCGACCAGCCAGCCGGGTTTCTTCCACAGCGCCCGGGCGACGACCAGGAACAGCAGGGTGTCGACGGTGATCGTGCCAGTGACCGCGATCCCGTAGGCGGAGGCGAGCTTGGCCGAAGAGCCGAAGCCGATCACCAGGGCGATCACCGCCGCCAGCAGCGCCCAATTGACCGCCGGCGCGTAGACCTGACCGATCTCCCGCGCGGAAGTGTGGCGAATCGTCACCCGAGGTAGGAAGCCGAGCCGCACCGCCTGGCGGGTGACCGAAAAGGCGCCGGAGATCACCGCCTGAGAGGCGATCACCGTCGCGACCGTCGCCAGCAGCACCATCGGCATCCGCCCCCAGTGCGGCACCAGCAGGAAGAACGGATTGTCGATCGAGCTCGGCGTTTCCAGGATCAGGCTGCCCTGGCCCATGTAGTTGAGGATCAGCGCCGGGAAGACGATCAGGAACCAGGCGCGGCGGATCGGGCCACGGCCGAAGTGGCCCATGTCGGCGTAGAGCGCCTCGGCGCCGGTGATCGTCAGCACCACCGAGCCGAGCGAGATGAAGGCAACGCCGAAATGGTCGGCGAAGAACTCGACCGCGTAGTGGGGGGAGAGCGCCTTGAGGATCTCCGGGTGCGGCGCGACCTGGACGACGCCGAGCAGGGCGATGACCGTGAACCAGACGACCATGATCGGGCCGAAGACGCCGCCGACGACGTGGGTGCCGAAGCGCTGGATCGAGAACAGGGCAACGAGGATTGCGATCGTGATCGGCACCACCATCTCCTCGAGGCCCGGCTCGACTACCTTCACCCCTTCGACCGCCGAGAGGACCGAGATCGCCGGGGTGATGATTCCGTCGCCATAGAAGAGGGCGACGCCGAAGAGGCCGAGCGCGACCAGGATCGCCTTGGCCCGCAGCGAGCGCAGCGGCGCGTCCTCGATCTTCGCGATCAGCGCCAGGATCCCGCCCTCGCCGTCGTTGTCGGCGCGCATGATGAAGACGACGAACTCGATCGAGACGATCAGCGTGATCGCCCAGAAGACGAGCGAGATGACCCCGAAGACGTCGCCTTCGGTCGGCTTCACCGCGTGGTTGTCGGCGGAGAAGACGGTCTGCAGCGCGTAAAGCGGGCTGGTGCCGATGTCGCCGAAGACGACGCCGAGCGCGCCCAGCGCCAGCGCCGCCATGCCGAGTTGCTGGCGCGAGCGCCCGGGAGCCGAGTGGGACGAGGCCGCCATACGCGGTGACGATTCTCGCCGCCTTCGCGGCGCCCTGCTGATTCGCGGGCGTCATCGCAAGTGGCGGATCGCCCCGGCTCGGGTCGCGGCGCGCGCCCTCGGGGCCGGAGGATGCGAGACTTTGTCGATGGGAACCGCGCAGATTCCAGATCCGACCGAGTCGGTCCGCCATCAGTTGCGGCCGCTGTTCGACCAGATCGTGATCAAGGAGCTCGACCAGGACCGGGTGCGACGGTCGGGGCTGGTCGTGCCGCCCGGCACCCATGAGCCGCCGCCGGAACAGGGCATCGTGCTGGCGGTCGGGCCGGGGCTCGACTGGTGGGCGAGCGCCGGGGTCGAGATGCCGATTGCGATCGGCGATCACGTCGTCTTCCCCGCCTCGGCGGGGGTCTGGGTCGAGATCGACGAGGAGCGGCTGCTGGTCTGCCGGGTGACCCAGCTGCTCGGCGTGCTCGAATCGGCGCGGATCGAGCGCTAGCCGAATTCAGCCTTCAGCGGTGAGGGGCTCGCCGCCGCCTTCCGGCGCCCCGCCCTGACCCGGTTTCGGCGTCGGGCGGATCACGAAGATCGCCAGGAGGACGGCGATCGCGGCGAGACCGGCACCGATCAGGTAGGCGAGGTGGTAGCCCGAGGTGAGCGCCGAGGCTTGCGAGGCGCCGCCGTCGAGCAGGCTGTTGGTGCGCTCGGTGGAGAGCGTCGCGAGGACCGCCAGTCCGACCGCGCCGCCGACCTGCATGCTGGTGTTGACGAGGCCTGAGGCGAGGCCGGCGTCGCTCGGGGTCGCCCCCGACATCGCCACGGTCATGATCGCCGGGAAGGAGGTGCCGATGCCGATGCCGATCAAGAGGAAAGGCGGCAGGAGATCGGTCAGGTAGTCGCCGTCGACCGGGGTTCGGGTGGCGAACAGCAGCAGCGCGACCGCGACCAGCGCGACGCCGGGGATCATCGTCGTGCGAGGGCCGAAGCGCATGATCAGTTTTTCGGCGAAGCCGAGCGAGAGCGTGCCCATCACGATCGTCGTAGGCAGGAAGGCGAGGCCGACCTCGAGGGCGGTGTAGCCGAGCACCCGCTGCAGGTA
>Ga0070667_100001480_pt1 | contig 21054 bp, 21 predicted proteins | sample KBSS33metaG_FD_64659 | JGI IMG/M metagenome (GOLD analysis project Ga0070667, IMG submission 64659) | Switchgrass rhizosphere microbial communities from Kellogg Biological Station, Michigan, USA - KBS S3-3 metaG | ecosystem: Host-associated > Plants > Roots > Rhizosphere > Soil ... | reverse complement strand
TGCAATAGAAAAGGTCACAGACCATTTTACAGAAATAAAACCAGATGAAGGAATAGTTATGTCGCTGGGAAAAGATGCCTTGCACTTTTTATTAGTCGACTTGAATTCGTTTTCTTATTGGATAGGAAAAGGGATGGGCATAAATATTGAAGAAACTAATAGGGCAGTAGTTGATGAAATAAAATCAAAAAGTGCCATAGGTGTACAACACATAGATGACCAGATAGCCAAAGCTGAGCTGAGATTGCGGCAATTGACCAACATTCACCATGGGCATATTGGTGCACGGTATTAAGCCAGGCAATAGCAATGGATGTTATTGATCATGTTGAATTATTTATTATGGCATTTCGTGTAAACCAGGACGTCAACGCGGCGGGCTATGTTACCCTGGCCAAATACATTCACGGCACCGTAACTGAAATTGAAAACAATATTGGGTATAACTACGGAAGGCTGGCCAATGGATTTTTTGTTGCCTATCTGCAGCGTGTACCGGATATAAATGAATTTGATTTGGCTGGTTATTCCATTACACCCGAACATCGTTTTAAACAGCCAAAAGATCTGAATATTGGTACATTGAAAAAATTAGCGCAGCAGGTAATGAATAGCGAGGGCGCACGCAATATGGTAAAAATATTTCCAAACACAAGGCACGACCCCAATTTGGAGCCCGACAAACAATATCCTTACGGAAAGGGCGGTATTCCGCAATGGAAATTAACATCGGAATTGCCGATGCATATTTTTAAGGAGGTACCTGCCAATTACCAGGGTGGGGTGAATATTAATAGTTATTGAGTCTGAGTATTGTACTAATGAGCATCAATCCTAAAAGAATCGCCCATAACATTGAACAACTCAGTCGTAAATATTAAAAGCAATTCAATGACTAAGTACTATCGATTTCAAAATGATGCTCCAAGAGTTGGGGAAATAGTTCACTGCTATACTAGCAAAACTGAATTTTTTAAGTTTGTTAATATGATGAAAGCACAGGATCCAGATTTCATGAGGATGAGCTTTTGGGAACTGGAAGGTCAATTCATTAAACATGACGAAGGCGATGTGCAAATAAAGGTAACTAGTGTAAAGAAGTTAGATAGATTTTAACTATGGGTAAACCAGCAGCCAGAATAACGGATATGCATACCTGCCCGATGGTAACACCGGGCCTTCCCCCCATACCGCATGTGGGCGGACCGATCGTGGGTCCGGGTTGCCCCACCGTTTTAATCGGCGGCATGCCTGCGGCGGTGATGGGCGATATGTGTGTTTGCGTGGGCCCGCCCGACACTATTGTACTTGGATCAACCGGTGTAATGATTGGCGGAAAGCCAGCGGCCCGTATGGGCGATCAATGTGCGCACGGCGGTGCCATTACAGTGGGTTGCCCCACGGTGTTGATTGGGGAGGCGGGCGGAGGAGGGGTCAGCGGTGGTGGGGCAACCGTTGCGCTGGGCAAGACGGGCGGAAAGGCTAAAAGTAAATCGAAACTGCTGTCTGATGTATTTGACAAAAGTGGTTCTTCCATGACGGCTGCTTTTGCAACAAAGGTTTCCAGAATGCAAGCCCTGGTCAGAGGTGCAGAAGAAGGAGCTGAAACTGTTCACAAGCACGACGAAAATGATTGCAAGGTCCATTTTGAAGTTTTAAGTCCAAGCGGAGAACCAGTTAGCGATCAAAAGTATACTATCAAAACAAATGACGGCAAGACCTTTAACGGCAATACGGACAAAAAGGGTCTTACCCAAAAAATATCAGGATATTCAGAGGGAGATTGCACCATTTCCTTTGAGTAAAATAAGTGTAAGTGATGAGCCCACTATTAATCGTTGTAATTATCATAGCTATATTATTACTACTGTTACTGGCAGCACTTTTAATAAAGGCATTAACATCAAAATCAGCAGACGAGAACGCCGGAGGGTTGGCACATGATCATTCTAAGGGCGAAGAAAATTGTCCGGCCTGCCAGGCGGCAGCTAAAGCCGTTAAGGTAAAGGTACCCCTGGCATGCAATGTTCATTTTCGGCCAAAAGCAGATTGGAAAGGAGAATTTGGCTTTGACTGGTTGCGTATTGGGGATGCCGGCGAGGTAAAATACAAAGATATCATTGCCGGCGGTTATAAGGGAGTAGATGCAGCGGGCAAAGCACAGGTATATAATAAAACGGATGCTTATGTGGAACTTAAAAAAGCATACCAGCCGATGACAACGGTTATTAAATCCCCTCCCGACAACCTGGCCGAGTATTTTGTACCCTATTTGAATTTATATTCCAAAGATGTGGTGTTAAAACCCGCGCCTTTAACTGAAGTGGAATTGAGAGTGCTGGTGGGCGTTGAAAAATCGGAACCGGATAAAATTGAATTTGAGTTTGATCCAAACTTTTTTTCATTGGATAAAAAAACGCTTGCAGATAAGGCAGTTGCGGCAAAACATGAAGCGAGCGATAAAACCATTAAGATTACCTGCCTGAAGGAGTTCGATACCGATCAGAAAATAGAGGCATGGGCTTACCCGAAAGGCTGGAAAACGAAAAGCGATGCCACGCTTGCAGGCCAGCTGATAGTGGGCAAAAACAACGCAGCAGCCAGAAAAGAACTTAAGATTGTATTTATAAAAGTTAAAACCAGGATAAACAAAACCGTTAACGTTGGCAGTCTTCAGGCCGGGGAAAAGGATCATATCATCAACTCGCTTCACCAGGCTTTGATTCATGCTGTGGTTGATGACGGGCCAGAGCCTGTATTGGATTTAACCAAAGATGAAAGGTTCATGATAGTGACGAAAGCAGGTAAAAAGCAATATGGAAGATATATTTACAAAAAAGTGAATGTAGCGGATACAAATATAGACGGTGGGTTGTATGAAGATTATGAAGATGCCGCAAAAAAAAAGGAAATGTTTATCTATGCAAGGGCAGCGTTTATCAAAAAAAATAAAAAATATGAGACGTATTTCACTGTTTTGATGTTTGATGAACCTACCTATGATCCAGTAACATACGGCCAGGTGGAAGACTTTGGCGTTCATAATGTAGGTTTGTTTAAAGCAACAAGGCCCACAGGGGTGTTAAGCCACGAAGGATTACATGGTTTGGGCCTGTATCACACCCATGAAACTAGTGGACAAAAGGATGCGAAGTTTTTCTTTGATTTCAAGAAAACCGATAATATCATGTCCTATAATTTTGCAGCTATGAATACAACCTGGGCGTGGCAATGGCAAATAATACGAGATAAACTTTAGTCTATGAAGATAATGATCACGATCATCTTATCTGTAGCATCGCTTGCTTCTTGTAATTGCCAGCAGGCAAAAAAAAATACCGCGCCCCGGCGAAACATAAAGACAAATACCATGGAAAGATTTAATAAGGTGCTTTTTGACCAGAAGAAGGTAGGAGACCATTATGATTTTACGCTTGAAGATGGTACAGTTGTTAACCAAATAGAGTCGCCCCCTGAATACTACGTGGAAAAAACAAGCAATCCCAAGTCAAATTTCAGCACCTATAAAGAGTTTTATTTCTCTAACGGTAATTTAAAGACCGGGGGGCGCCAGTTTTATGCGTTCCCGGTTGGCGTCTGGAAAGAATATTCAGAAAAAGGTGAGCTGGTTTCGGAAACTAACGAAGATAAGCCCTTCCATTTTTCCATTGATGATCTGAATGAAACAATGAAAAAAAAGAAGATCGATATCATGAAGCCGGCTCTGGGACTTAGCGTATCAAGATCAACGGAACCTTCCCCGGCGTATACGGTCGCTTTTCCCTTGGTGCCGGGCGATTTGTCGGCGTTTAAAATATTTGTTTTTGACGGAACAACGGGGAAATTAATTAATGAAACGGTTTCGAAAAAAACATGGTGAGTAATTTTCGGCGGTAGATATTTGTTAATGGTATAACAGGCAATGAAGACATTCTTAATACTCGATTCAGCCCGATGTGGTGCAGAACGTATCGATGAGGCAAAGGCATTGTGTAATCAGGCGCCTGGAATTATTTTCCCGCTTAGCAGGAACGAGCTTTATTTAGAATCGGTAGCACCTTATTTGTTTCTGTCAGAAAATGCACTTAAAGAATGGTATTCAGAAAATGGTTGGGGAGATTGTTGGGGCGTTTTCTTTGATACCGAAGCTTCCTATGAAGCCTGCCTGTTGCATTTTCAGCGGATTGTTATTCGGAAAGATGAACGCGGTAGCCGGTACTTCAGGTTTTACGATCCCAGGGTGTTAAGAAAATATCTTTTTGCCTGCGATAAAAATAAGCTTGGCGAATTGTTTGGGCCGGTGGAAGCGTTTGTTATGGAGGGCGATGATAAGGAGACAGGTATTCAATTCACTTTGGTCAACGGGGAGCTGAAACAGAATGAAATTACCAGTGCTTCGCTGTTTGGGTTGACAGAAAGAACGTCTGCTAAAAACTTCCCGGAGTATCGATAAAGGAAGGTTATTGTTATTGAGGAGGAAGAGCACCCAGGCAGCAATAAGAAGCTGGAGGTCAGAAATAAGAAATAAGATGTAGGAAGTAGGAGACGGAAAGAAGGAGGTAAGGAAAAAAAACTGCACATTCATTAAACACAATCAATGAAAAAACTGGAAGATATACCGGCAAGCATGTCAGACGTGGCCAAATTTTCTCAAAAGATGATGGTAAAAGAAAATTGGGTTTATTCTCAAAACATTGCAGCCTTTGCCGCGGCGGCCATCAGATATAATCACGTGACCAGTGAGGCCATCATTCATCCCATAAATGGCAACTGGCTTTTAGCCTATAAGGCAACCGGTGTGCAATTAGTATGCGACAATGTTCATGAATCAGGTACAGTACTGACCGCCTATGCCTTCCTGACAGGAAACACCGAGGCACAAAAAATGTTTTATCACTATCTCACAGGCAACGGGGAAGAAGTGGAAGTGAATACCACGACGGTATTTCATGACGACGAAGGCGTTCGCGCAAAGGTTTATGCAGAAATAATTGATTCACTTAACCATAGGAAATTGGCCGGAAGTGTTAATGTATTACAGCAGAATTACGCCACAAATAAATGGCTGTATGCTTTTGGCCGTATCAATGTACGTTGGAAAATGGTTAACGGAAAGGTTGAACTGTATATACAGGATCTTTATAAATGGCATCCCCTCCAGGGCAGGGTTACACAATGCCTGCACCAGGCTATGGAAAAGGCGTCTGCATTTGGTGCAAAAGAATATCCTTATCATGGTACTACAATGACCATCACCTTAGGAAGTTTGTATGCTGAATTAGAGAAACTCAAGAAATTTGACATATCAGAGTACTAAAGGGACAACGGACGCCGATTTCATTAGCAATGCCCTATTATAAAAGGAAGTTGTAAGGCTGATTCGTTCTGGAGTATGAATTGTGCGGTGCGGATGTCCAAACAAAATCAATTCAATAAATGCGCTCAAAATCATTTTTGCTAATTTATTTTCAAATAGCTATTTTACAATATCAACCTAAACACCTAAAACTGATATGACTAAACGAACTACTCCATTTTTGGGCGCATTCTTTTTATGCTGCACCCTTTTATCCGTTGCCGCATCGGCCAGCGAAAAAGTAACCGTAACCACTTCCCCCCAGACGGCAAGAATCTATGTAAACGGCGTTTTAATGGGGGCCGGAAAAATAGTAGTCACCATTCCCAAAAAAGAATGTGTAACGGTGGAGATCAGGTCAGAAGGCTTTATACAGGAAACCCGTACCTACTGCGATAAAAAAGGCATGTCTGACCCGCCAAAAAGCGAGTATATCCAGATGCAGCAGGATGAATCTTACACCTCTTCCCAGGTATCAGATGTGGCCAATAACGAAATATTGATCAATGTGAAACCCGGGCGCTCAAAAGAAGATGCCTGGAAATATATTGTGAGCACCGTGCTGGGTAAATTTGATGTACTGGAAAACAATGATGAGAGAGCTGGCTACCTGCGTACTTCCTGGATTGGTAATGTGTACAAATCAAATACCATCCGCACAAGGTTAATCATCAAACAGGCCAGCGAGGAACCCCTGGCCTATAAAGTAAAATTTGTTTCGGAAGAATCGGGCAAATCCGGTACCCCTTTCAGTGCAGATGAACAATATCACCCATTCAACCGGATACTCAAAAAATTCGACGGGTTTATTGAAGAGCTCACTACCCGTTTGAAAAACTAAGCGGGCAAATATTCATACTCGATTGACTGCGGCCGGGTAACCGGAAAAGGTTATTAAACGGCCCCATTCCGGGTTATTTTCCTGTTGGATCTATGATAAGTTATTTGTATTTTTAGTTCTTCCAGTCTCATCCTTGAAATCACCGCACTTTCTTACCACTTGTCAAGATAAACCCTTTTGGCAATAGTATCTTTCGGTATCCTTTGGAGCAATTCATTCAGCTTAGTTTCACCAGTTACCCATGCAATTAGAGTATTTGTCATTGCCACTCTCGTTGGATAAGATCATGCATCCAAGAGAAGGGAGGGAGAACCTTGCCAAGTGTTCTCTTTCAGAATCTGTAAAGCAGCACCTCCGTTTGCTGTATACCACTTCCCTGGCAGAATTGCCCGGCGATCCGGATTTCGGTTGCGGTATCTGGGAACATGATTTTGACAATGTTACCAGCGGGTATAAACTAAAAGAAGTATTCCGTCAGTCTTTGTGCGATACCATTGATAAATACGAGAAAAGACTTCGCCAGGTAAGGGTGGAGATTGGTTTTCATCAGCAGGAAATCAGCTCTTCAGGCCAGGCGGTAGGCGTTAAAAAGAGAATTGACATCATTGTTACTGCCATGTTTGTTTTAACCAACGAGAAGTTCAATTACCGGTATAGTTTTTTTGTAGGCCCGCTTTCATATTAAAATCTTGGCAAGCATGCAGGAGACCAGTCAACATATCAGGGAGAGGATGCTTAAAAATGCAGCAAGGGTCTGGGGTTTCCAGGAAAAGGAGCCGGAAGGGAATTTCGATCCGGTACTCTCGATCCTTTTATCAGCCTGTTCCATTGAACTGGAAAAAATTTCCGGGGAAATACAATCCTCCCGGTCAAGGATACTGCAAAGGCTGGTGCAACTTTTGTCACCCGATGCTTTTACAGCCGCCCTGCCGGCACATGCGGTTGCCTGCGCCAGATCAGTTGAGCAGGCGCATCAGGTTAAGACAGACGACCAGCTCTATTTTACACGAAGAATTGCAGGCAATATTGAAGGCGCAGAACAGGTGTCAAAAGATATTTTTTTTTCGCCCACTGCTCCTTTGCCCATCAAAAGCAGTTCAATAAGGTTTCTCGCCACCGGCAATTTTTTATACAAAACAGACAACAACGGAAGCAAGGAACTGATTGGGCAATCATCGCCCGAAGCTGCGCTTCCCTCCTCTACGCTATGGCTGGGAATAGATCAACCCGGAGTCTCTCTTCAAAACAGTCTTTTTTATTTTGATTTTAAATCTGAATTACAGAAAACATCTTTTTATCATCAGCTTCCAAAAGCCAAATGGTACTGGAGCGGCGAAGAAGAGATGTCTCATTTGCCCGGCTATGGCAATAACCTGATTATGCATGAAGGCCCCGACCTGGAGAATGTGCTGAACAGGGAAGATGATGCCAGCGACCGTGGCCGGAAACACATTAATAGTTATTATCAGCCACGCTTTATTAATGTAACGGATGAATACAACCAGTCGGTTCAGGGCGATAACAGCGCCATGGCCGAAATAATTGCCGAAACATTTACCGGCAGGGAAGCAGCCCAACTGAAAAAACAGCCACTCAGGTGGATATGCATAGACTTTCCGAAGACGGTTTCCACAAAAATGCTGGAAGAAGTGGTATGTATCATGAACTGTTTTCCGGTTTGCAACAGAAGGCTGCATGACATTACTTTCCGCTTGCAGGAGACAGTGAACATCATACCCCTGTATTCCGAGGATATATTTCTTGAACTTGAAAAAGTACTCAACGATGACGGTGAAGTGCTGAGTGAACGATCTTTTAAAAGCAGGAATCAGGAAAATGCCGGCATTTTACTGCGCAATGGCGGCGTGGGTAGGTTTGATGAACGCGACGCCTCATCAATGGTAGACTACCTGGTGCAATTGCTGCGCGATGAACGGGCCGCTTTTTCTGCACTCGGCAGTGATTTTATCAACAATGAATTGCAGCAACTGCAGCAAGTGCTGAATAAGCTGGAGCAAAGGCTTTTTGCGCGGCAGGCCGTGCGGGAGCAAACGCCCTATTTGATGGTAAAAAACAGCCAGTTAAAACCATGGCAAAATATTTTTATCCGTTACTGGAGCACGGGGGGCGCAGATGCCAATAATATCTGGCCGGCCAGCCCGCTGCGTATTTACAAAGGAAACGGATTTGAAAGCAACCAGGCCGTTCTGGTAACTCCAACAATTGGTGGAAAAAACAAATTGAATGCTTCTGAAAGTGTAATGGCTTATAAAAGTGCATTGCTTTCAAAAGACAGGCTGGTTACCAGTGAAGACATCAGGGTGTTTTGTCAATACCAGCTGGGCGAACGGGTTAAGAAAATAGAAGTGCAAAACGGCACCATGGTGCATCCGGATCAACAAAAGGGTTTTGTGAAAACCATTGATGTGATCATTGCCATCCACAAAAAATTTTACGAGCCAATGGTTGAAAACGGCGATATAGCATTTTGGAAAGAAAATCTTAAATTATTAATTGAAGAAAAATCAGCAGCGCTGTTTCCTTATCGCATCGAAATAAAACAAGCAGTATAGTATTTCCCCATGAATTCAAACACCACCATACAGGACCTGCAGCGTGATATCAACCACCTGCGCTGGGATATCAAAGCGGAGGCATTACTGTTACTTGCGCTGGAGCGGGGGCTTGAGCCTGATGAATTTATGGTAGGCTGTGACGCCCTGTTTTCAAGGGAATTCAGTAATGATATTGCATCTGCAGATATAAAACAGGATTCAAGGAAGAAACAATGGCTGCAGCTTCACTTGTCAAGAACAGGTCTGTATGATCAATTGCCTGAGGGTTTGTTTTTTCAGCCACAATCGCAAATTGACGGAGACCCGGCGTTTTACTATAAAGAAAACCAGAAAAAAGAGGAGCAAATCAGGAAGTTTTTTCTTCCTTTTGAGCATGATTTCTTTTTGCAGCGACTGCGTATAGAGGAGGAAGAGGCAAAAATGCTGGAAGGCCTTAAAACGGGTTTACTAAATGAATACTTCACCCAGTTCTGGGACCTGCCGCGCCAACTGCCCAGCCTGTTTGCAGCACCATTGGTACTACTTATTCCCTATGCCCACCAGGTAGCCGGCAATATTGAACTCACCACTCATTGCCTGGAACAGTTGCTGAAAGAAAAAGTGGTAATCCAGAAAAAAGGCGCACTCGGCAGCCAGGGTATAGAAACACCTGCAACGGGGGATGCTGTACTTGGATTTGATTTTATTTGCGGGGATACATTTTATGAAGACAATATTGTGCTGGAAATTGCTATTGGGCCGCTGAAAAACAGTGAAATTACAGAATACCTGGGTGCAGGCGTACGCAAACTGGTGATTGAAACCTTTGCCCGTTTCTTTGTTCCTGCAGGAGCCTCCGTGGATATACTACTTAATGTGGCTTACGAACGGCAACATATGGTAATTAATAATGTAGCGGCACCGGTGCTCGGCTATTCAAGCATCCTTGGGAAAGCACCGGACTTACTGGCAAATGATGTTGTTAAACTCTGAAACCTTTTTATGGAAAAAGTGATTGCAAATGACTTAACCAAATATATCATTTTTCTTGGTGCAGGTGTGCTCGGCATCGGTGCTTTAACCATCGGTCTGATATCACGCGCACGGGGTTCTTTTAAACCATATAAAAAGGCAACGCTTGTTTATCTGATTTGCGCGATATTGTTTTTTGCCGTAATTGCGATAGCTGCTTACCCCGCTTTCATCAGTCTTCCCGCCGCGGCGCTGCTTTGTTTTCAGGGTTATTTTCTCTTGCTTGGAGCGGCCCATGTTTATTTTATGAACCAGACCTTAGATTGGAGCGGCAATAAGGAAGCTGTATTGTCTGAAGTGCTTTTTACACTGTTGCTCGCTATCGCCGGCAGCCTGGCATTTATATTAGTGTACACGCTATTCAACAAAAATAAACTTGCGCCGCTAATGGCACTCAGTGTATTATTCTTTGTTGTTCCTTACTTTTTTTTCCAGGCGTATCGTGCCGCCATAGCTATTCCGCCCAAAATAATTAAAGAATGGTTTTACCCGGTTGGTGAAGAAATTGATGAACCTGAAGATAGCCAGCTCCGGAACACCAGGGTGATCAGTTTTGAATTTCAGAAAAGAGCTGGCGACAATACAATCACCAATTTCAGGGCTAAGGCACCTGTTCAAATGGACTTTGGCCGTTTGTTTTATTATTTCCTGAATGATTACAACGAAAGAAACCCAATGGCCAAAGTGCAGTATGTGGATGGTAAAGGAGAGCCGTATGGCTGGGTTTTTTATAAGCGAAATGATTGGTACCACCTAAGTACCCGCTATGTAGACGCAGAGCAGACAGTTTCCGGTAATAATATTGAAGAGAACGATGTTATCATTTGTTCAAGAACACTTATCTAAAAAATATGCTACAACCTAATTTTTTGCCAGTAAACTGGGTGGATGGAATGAAGATTAATAAGTCTCATTTTATGGCCCAGGAGAATGCAATGATGTTTCAGCTTGCACAGCACACGGCCGGCCTGCTCAATGAACTGAACTATGGTTTGCTGCCGGGCGTAAACGAAACCACCGCACCGCAGATAGTTGTGAGCACAGACAGTGAAAAAAAGATCCAGGTAAGGTTACGTCAATGCCGTGCTATCACTGCAGGCGGACATTATATTGAGTTTGCTGAAAACACCACTGTACAGGGGGATACAAACTTTCCTTCCGTTGTCAGTAAGCCGGCAAGTCTCAAAGAACTGAGAGAGAAAGCCGCTGAGTTTTACCTGGTACTCACCATCAATCCTTATCAGCGCGTACCGTTTGGCGTTATGAGCCAGGTTGAACAGCCGGCCCGTACGCCCTTCACGGTTCCATATGTATTTATTGACATGGTGCCGGTTACAGAGATGGCAAAAAATGTGCTGGGCGTGTTTCAGTTGCCAGTGGGCAAGCTTGTGATAGAAGGGCAGCGGATCATTGTAGACGAAGAATACGTGCCGCCCTGCACGTCGGTGAACAGCCATCCGGATTTGCTGGAGATACATGCCAGCCTGGAACAATTCTACAGCAAAATGGAAACCTATGCCCTGCAGATTATTCAAAAAATCAACCAGAAGAAACAGATAAATGACATGTCATTGATTGTTCAGAAGCTATGTGAGAACATCCTGTTCTTTACTGCAGGCCAGATGTCTGAACTTAAATCTACCGGTCATGTTCAATCGCCTGTTTATATCACCACAAAGGCTGCACACCTTGCGCGTTTAATTAAAAATACGCTTGACTGCTATCACGGAAATGGGAAAGAAGAGCTCATCAATTATTTTACAGAATGGTGCGGTAACAGCCAGGGCGAGCTGGAAGCTGTTATTCTGCAACTGTCTGCGCACCAATATAATCACCTGGATATTATAGCATCTATCGACCATATTTCTAAATTCACGAAACTGGTATCTAAACTGTTTCACCAGCTGGCAAGGCTGGAATACATCGGCAAAAGAAAGGAAACCGGCATATTTGTGAAAGAGGAAGTGGTGCGGCAAAGCAATGATAATCCACCCCCAAAAAGAAGGAGTTTCCTGGCGGATTAAACAAACATTTTAATTCAATTCAGTAATATATGGAACAAGTCCTAAATCGTGTTGATAGAAACCAGGCGTTTATCAAATTTCTGATCTTTTTCCTGGTAACCATCGTGCTTGTGGTAGGAGCCATTTTTGTCAACTACAGGCTGCCTTCCAAGGAGAACAGTAAACTTCGCGAAATGTCCGAAGTGCAGCGCCAGTCAGATGAGGAAGAATTGAAATTTATCGCTCTTATGAAGGAAGCAGTTGCTTTGCAGGATTCTATCAAGGAGGGCGTGGTGCAGTCGGGCGCCATAAAAACTCAGTTAGACAATAAACTGAGCAGTCTGTACCAGATAGCCAAAACTGATAACACTATTTATGGGCAACTGAACAAGGTAATTGCAGATAAATTGCAGAAGCTGGAGGACCAACGGATGCGCATTGCGGATATTAATAAAAATAGCGAAGCCAGGTATAGCAGTATGCAGGCGGAATTGCAAAAATGCCAGACAAATTTAAATGACGCCAGGCAGGTTGCGAAGCCATAACTAGTCTCCGATGTAAGTAATTGTTATCCGGATTGAATAATGTGCCTTAAAGAATTGTTGATATTATTAGGTTATTGCGCGCTTGTTTGTACCGCAAATGCGCAAAAAACAACAGGTGCCTTTAAGATTTTTGAGGATCTGCCCCTGGATATGCCGGGCAAAGCATCAGCGCTGAAACCACATGAAACGGTTGCTGAAAAGATACGCCGGCATATATTTATCAAAACGGAGCTGTCAAAGAATAATTGCTTTATAGGCGAGCCATTGCAATTGACATACAAGTTGTATTCAGCATTGCAGAATAGAAGTGAGATCAATAAAAGACAGACTTTTACGGGATTTACAGTGCAACGGATTGGTTTTAGTAATGATGATGACAAACACCAGGAGGTAAATGGGAAAGATTACCGCGTGTTTACAATCGACAAGAATATTATTATTCCTTATCAAACCGGTAAGCTTCAATTGGAACAAATGGAAGTACACAACACGGTTTTTTATGAAGATGAGAAGAAAGGAAAACAGCAATACGAAGGAATAGTAAAGAGCGATGCACAGTTGATATCGGTGTCGCCCCTGCCTCCTCTTAAAAAGGAAGAAATGTTTTCCGGTGCGGTTGGCAGTTTCTTACTGGTTGTAGAAACGGAAAAAGCGGTGCTTACCATAAATGAGAAGAATCGTATTACTATAGAATTGTCGGGCAAGGGCAACTTATCCAATGTATCTCTTCCCGCAATCCGATGGCCGGGGTCTTTCGAAATTTTCGAAGGATCAGACAAGTTGCTGGATTCATTGGACGAAGGTTTTCATACAAAGAAAATTTTCGCAATGACGATGGTCGCCAAACAGGCCGGTAGGTATACAATTGAGCCTGTTTGTATTACTGTATTTGATCCTAAAAAGAAATCCTATGAAAAAATCTGTAGCCAGCCGCTTGAACTCAATATTCAACAAGGCATCGAAAAAACGAAGGCGGCTGTTGCAGTACCTGTAACCGCCACGGCAAAAAACAGCACTGCCGGCTACTGGATACCAATTGCACTGGTCTTATTAGGAATTGGATTTGCATTGATTGCCTGGAGAAATAGAAGGAATGCCGGTTTAATAAAACAAAAAGCAGCTCTTGAAATGGTTATTGAAGAACCGGTGATGGTTACGCCGGACTATGCTGAAAAGGCCAAAGCCTTGTTGACATTGCAAGAGCCTGCCGATTTTATGCAATCTTTCAAAGATCTGCTAAAGCAGTACATGGCTGATAAAACCAAGATGGAATTCAATAGGCCCTATGAGATGTTGGTGGAGGCTTTGGCGGCGCAGGATGCTGCCAAGGCAGGCACCATAAGCGCCCTTGTAGAAAAATGTGATTATTTATTGTATGCACCGGGTACGGTAACACCTAACATGCGAAACAGCCTGGTGCAGCAATTTGTTGAGATATTGAATGGTTAACACGGTTCAAAACAAAAGCATGCTCATGGAGCGACATGAAATTATAAATTACCTGGCACTTGATGCATCCGCTTCTATTGCAGCAGTGCAGGCGGCAGCCGTTGAGAAATTAAAAACACTGGAATCTTTGTCGGAAGGTTTAGGCAGTGATTTTTTGAGAAAAATGCATCAGAAAAGCCTTGATAAGGCCCACCAGGTAAAAAATGAGGTAATGTTATGGAAGGAAGTGGAAGACTTGCCGGAACCCCTGGTAAATGCTGTACCGGTTTCTAACCAGGATGAACGTTCAGTCAACAGCGTTCAGGTAAAACTGCCGGCATTTGAACCCGATGGGGGTTATCTCACTACGCCGGTAATTATTGGTTCTAAATCTAAATCCAAACCGGGCCAGGATGCTGCTGAACCGCTTGGTTGGTTGGTAAGGCATACTGAAAATCAAACCGCCATTACATTTGCTCTTTTTCAGGGGAAAAATTATCTGGGCAGAAAAAAACAGCCCGGTTTGTCGGCTTTTCTTATGATAGATGATGATGTGTACGTCAGCCGTATCCACGCCATGATTGAAACCACCGGAACGAGCGAATATGAGTTTTATATCAGTGACAATGATCTGTCAAATTTAGGAAAGGCAAGCAAGAATGGTACTTATGTCAATGCCAGCGAGGTGAGAATCAGCCAGAAAACAAAGCTTTATGAAAATGATACCGTACAGGTAGGTGTAACAAAAATGATCTTGAAAATTAACAGGGATAATAATTTAAAGAAAATAATTAAGGAGGTGCAAAGCAGCAAATTTATGGACACTGTGGTGATAGACTCAGGATTTATATAGAACTGACAAACTAATTGACAAAAGAATCTAATAACAAATTCAAATACCCCGAACCTTTTTATGCGACCCGGCCGTTCTGTTCTTACACTGTTTTTTTTAGTTACTTGTTGTATACCTGGTTTTTCCCAGGACAAAATTTATATGGGCATTGGCACCCAGTCCGGCAAAGTGACAGATATTAATGCAGACGTAATAAAATATATCAACAGCAAAGGCGCGCCATCGCAGGTGCCTGTTAAAGATGTATTCTTGTTAATTGGCGGCAATGGAAGCTTTTTGGTACCCTACCGCATGGATTTTACCAGTAAAGGCAGTCAGTTCAGCATTAATAAATTTACCGGTTCTTCCGGATCAGGTAATACCTCGGATAGGATCTACAGCACAGATGGCAAAATCATTGAAGGCATAGTAATGAAAGAAACCAAAAAAGCATTTACCATCAATGATCATGGCAATACCTACGACCTGGATATAAAGCGCATAGCCGTGGTGGTTTATCATGACAAGCGGCATAATGTGATAAGTCCAATCATTACGGCCGCTGATGTTCTTTGGACGATACAGGACGAGGAGGAAAAAAATGAAACCCGGCGTCTTGCGGAGCTTGATAAAGCTGAATCAATAAAAAAAGCGGATGCACAAGTGAAACCGGTGGTAAAGGATACGCAGGCAAAAACGGTGGCCGCTGTGCAGAAGCAGGACCCACCTATCCAACAACCAGCTCCAACCAACCCGCCGCCCGCGGCAAAATCTGTAAAATTTGAAGATATCGCTTCCAATGTATCGAGAGAAGAATTTGAAAAAAAAGCATTGGATAAAACAAAAAAGTTAAATGAATATCTTAAGGTGCTGTGTAATAAAACTGCCGACTACAACGAGCGTAACAAAGCGGTTGATTTGGCAGTTACCCTGTTTATTAACGAAGATGCTATTGTGCAGACGTCTTCCCTGAACAGTGATCAGCGCACCAATCATAAAATCAGGGCTTACCTGAAAGCTATTAAGCTATATAATTATGATAAAGTGGAAATAGAGTGGACAAAACTGCAGTACGTCAGCAACCTGAAAAAAGCACCTGATGGAAATTACTATGGTACCGTTTCATTTGAACAAGTGTTTCGCGGGTACCTGGACGGTAAAGTGGTATATGAAGACTTAACTGTAAAAACAGGGGAAGTAATATTGAAGTCTTATGAAAAAATGATTAATGGAGTGTCTCAGGAAGAATGGGAGGTTTTGCTGGGTGATATCAGTGTAAAGACCACCAAATCTCTTTAATGAAGTACCGGCGTACATGTATGAATAATAACCGGATCAGATGCCTCTTTGCAGTACCAGTGCTCCTTATATATCAATGCGCAGTGGGGCAGCTGTTTAGCAATGAGATGTCAGCCCTGGACAAGATTAATGTTTACAAAGTAGTGACTTTTGAAGAGTTTGTAAACCGGTTTAACAATGATACCAGGTCCAATATCCGGATGGCATACAGGTACTACAAGATTGAATTCAAGCTTAAGCGCCCTGTACTGATAAAAAGCCTGTTTGACTATGAAACTAAAGCGTGGGATACGACTGTCATTAACATTTTTGCAGCAACCGCGGTAGATACAAAGCAATTTCCATTGCTGGACCCTGCTGCGAACCTGTTTGCCGAGGCAATATGCAGATTCCGCTACCAGTCGGCAGACCTGGAAATACCCGTCGTGCTCCATTATATATTTGATCCCAAAAACGGGAGTAAATGGATAATATGCGGAGTGGGCAATCACCCGGTTTCTTTTAAGAATGTGAAAATGCCGGTGCTAAGGGAAAAAGCTGTACGGAAATTTATTAACCCGGTTAACAATGATGCCAATTTTACCGATTTAACACGCGCGTTTGACGACAAGGAAAATTTACAGGATTATTTTGACCGTGCTTTTTTACTTAAACCCAGGTTTGCTGCATTTTATGATGGCCTGTTGAACAGCGAGTTGAAATTTTTGTACGTGAGGGAAATCAGGTATCACGCGCTGCAATATGACAACTGGATTTTCACTGTAAAGGAGTTTCGCAGGAATACGCTTAATTCAGGATGGCTTATTGATACGCTGATACGGGTAAACACGGCCGAAGAGAAAAAGAAATATATAAAAATACTGATGGGCGACTAACCCATTTTTGTAAATGAGCCAACATTATGAGAAGGATTAAAAATTTGCTGACTGCTGCACTTGTCTTGTTTTTGTTTTCGGCCGCGCGCGCGCAGGATTCTATTACCCTGAGCGATGCGATTGAGATGAGGGTGAGATCTGAATCTTTGATTAAACGTGAGCTTAAAGAATTGCTGGACAACATCAGTACCAACGAAAGTACGCAGCTTACAAAAGATGTAATAGCCGGTAGTCATTCAGGAGCCGGTAATAAGATTTTTTACAATTCAAAGGTGATCATCGAGGATGATATCAACCCTGCTTATAAATCAACGGCTACCAGCCATGAAACACCGGTTGACAAATATTTGAGTGATTTTGACCTCTTTTATAAGAAAAGTGAAATGCCTTCTATATTTTTTAATGATTTCCGCACTTCGCACGTTAAAAAAGTGGATGATATTTATGTAAAAGTATATTTCACGTCATTGTTTAAAGGGGTCAATAAGTACAGCGATACAATGTACACACAAAACAACCGCATGGCGGAAATCAGGTTTGTGCGTACCGATAAAAAATGGATTCCCTATATTTCCAGCATTGGTTTTTTTAACCCTGCCGATACTGCAAACGATGTTTCCAATGATATTTTGCTGGTTAGGGAAAAAGGTCAGTTTGATAACCTTGCTTTTACGGATTCGGCAGCAGTAGTGGCCCAAAAGAAATTCGATGATGAATTGAAAGAAAAGAAAGAAAGGGAAATGCTGGAGGCCTTTCAGCGCCAGGAAGCCGCATTCAGAAATTTTATGCGACAGGGAGACAATGCACTTGAGCAAAATGATTTTGTTACCGCCCTCAAAGCCTATAAGCAGGCGCAGGATTTAAAGCCGTACGATATGGGTCCGCGTGCCAAACTGGATCAGGCGATGAGACGGCAGGAGAACGCATCGTTGAAAAAAAGTGATCTGTTTGATCAGTACGTTAAGGAAGCCAGAATGCTGGTTCGCAAACGGCGTTTCCAGGAAGCCTTGGAATCATATCAGCAGGCAACCGAACAAAAGCCAGACCTCCCTGCTGAAATTACTTCCGAGATCAATGCTGTTACTAAAACGTACAGGATACTGTCAACGCTGGAGGAAAAATACAAAGCTGGATTGTACAAGGAAGCCATCCGGCAATACAGAGATGCTAATAAAAAGGATGGCGATAACTCCGATTATTACCTCGGTATTGCACGTTGTTATGTAAAAATGAATGAGCCAAAGGATGCGTTAAAAAACTATGACCGGGCTTATGAGCTCGACAAAAACAACCTGGAAGCAATTGAGGAGCGGGCTATATTGTATAAGAAACAGGCGGATTATGTTAACGCCCTCACTGATTATAAGTCCTACGTATTGCTGGCAAAAGACAATACTAAGATATACGAAGAAATGGCTGACCTGAAAATGCTTATGAATGGAAAAACGGAAGAGGCGGTTAAATTTCTTGACGATGGAATACGGTACAACCCAAAAGCTGCAGAACTTTATTTGAAAAAAGGCCTGCTGCTGTTGCAAAAAAATGATTTGAGGGAAGCCGAGAAGAATTTTACCTCTTCCATCAGAATTGATAGCTCGCTGGGTTTTGCGTTCTTCAACCGGGGGAAATGCCACTATGGGCTTAAACGTTATGACAATGCCGCTGCAGATTTTGCCGCTGCGCGGAATGCCGGCCTGGAAGCGAATTATATAACGGAGATCGGAGGATTTGCCGAGGTTTTGTATGCAAAGTCAATGGAAAAGTTTAACCAGAAAGCAATTGATTCAGCCCTGTATTATGTGACCTGCGCTATAGATATTTGGCCCACCAATGCGATCTACCGGTTTAACAGGGGCGAGTATCTTTTTGCTGCAAACAAAATGGAGCAGGCCATAACCAATTACGATGAAGCCATAAAACTTACTCCTGCGTATACCGATAGCTATTTTAAACGCGGGCTGTCTTACTATAACCTGAAAAAGTATCACCCGGCCATTGCAAATCTTAGGTCGGCCGATAGTCTTAATAAGTCTTTGTATTTGGTATCAAAGTCTTTGGGCGATTCTTATTACGCAATAGGTGATTATCCGGGTGCGTCGGCTTATTACGAAAACAGCCTTAAAATTATCGACGCGGGCAAGACCCAGGTGCAGCCGGTGGCGGTCGCAGAGATTTATAACCTGCTTGGTGAAACTTATTTTAAGGCCCAGAATTATGACAAAGCGTTGAATTCTTTCAAATCAGCCCTGAAAAAAAATAGCAGTTTCCCATTGGCCTACTATAACCGGGGCATTACTTATTTCAAATCTAATGAGTTGAGTAGTGCAGAAGAGGATATTTCAAAAGCAGTCTCTTTTGAAGCTACTAACCCGGTTTGGTTCTATTCCCTGGCTAATGTTTATCAGGACAAAAAAGAATATCAAAAAGCCGCAGAAAATTATGGGTATAGCATAAAGTTGGATACATCGGCAAAGAAATTGACTGCAGTGTATAACCGCGGTTGGTGTTATTACCAGCAACAGAGTTGGAATGAGGCATTGAAAGACTATGAAACTTACCGTTCCAGTGCTGCTGATATGAATGTAAAAGAATTCGATCTCCAATTGGGTATTATATTCCTGAATACGTCAAAAAAGGACTCGGCATACAACTGTTTTAAACGCTTTTATCAGAGGGACACCAGTAATGGCGTAGCTATGTATAATATAGCCCGGGTTATGTATTTCGACGGTAAAACGGAGGAGGCACTCACATGGTTTGATAAATCGTTCCAGACAAAAATGATAACAAAGTCTGAGATAAAGAAAGATCGCATGAATGATGCGTTTTGGGAGGACAAGAAATTTAAGCCTTTGCGGAGCAAGTATTTTTAATTTTCGTTGAATCAAGCATGTTGGAATTTTAATCATTTAACAAGCTGCATGACCCTGGCCAAGTATTATTATTTAAACGAAACTGGAAGTAAAAAAAACCAGGAAGATTTTATCTGGCCTTCACCGCGTGCCGTAGGTAAAGACAGCAAGATTTTTATCGTTTGCGATGGGGTAGGAGGTGCTTCAAAAGGCGAGGTGGCAAGCCGGCTGGTAGCGGAATACATGGGTAATGCATTATCAAAAACAGATATCGCCACCCTATCCATTGAGCGTATAAATAATTTATTGGGCGAAGCAAGAACGGTATTGAGCGAATATGCGCGTACGGAACAGGCCGGTAAAGATATGGCCACAACTTTTACCCTTCTTGCGCTGCATACAGAAAAGGCTTTTATAGCATGGTGCGGAGACAGCAGGGTATATCATTTCAGGGCAGGTAAAATCCTATATAAAACCGACGATCATTCGCTGGTAAACTCGTTAGTGAAAACCGGAGAGATATCAGAAGCAGATGCGATGACGCATCCCCAGAAAAATGTTATTCTGAAGGCTATCAAGGCAGACTCAACATTGATTGAGGCAGAAGGTGGATGGTCTTCGCAGATTGAAGAAGGAGATTACTTCCTGCTTTGTACAGACGGATTGCTGGAAAACTGGCGCGATGATGCACTTGCTGATCTACTGTCATCCCCCCACGAAGACAATGAAAACCTGGCAGACCTTTTTCAAAAAAGATCGTTTAACCGTACCCGGGATAATTATTCCATGTACCTGGTGCAGATCAAAAAAGATCCCGAACACCATAAAAGCCCAAAAAAGAATAAAGTTGCAACCGGGTTCTTTTTATTTGCATTGCTGGCACTGGTGGTGGCCAGTACTGTGTATTTTACCTCACAAAGAAAGAATGATCGCGGAATAAACACCAAAATAAAAGGCTTACCGGGCAGCATAGATACCCAGCCTTTGCAAAAACCGCCAATGGTAGTAATAGAAGATTCGGGAGCGGTGAAAGAACAACCATCAAAAGATACTGTTCTTACACCGGTACATGTTCAGATTATCAATCCTGCTGGTAAAGATAGTATACACAAGCATAAACAACCTATAACTGTTGAGAAGATTGTCAGGAAAAAGACAGCAAAGGATTCAATTGCCGGCCCGCCATTGATAGAACCGGTGCCTTTAAAACAAAAAGAGGATTCTACACAGGACAAATTTTAATTAAACCGCCATGCTGCTTTTTAACCGATATGAGTACAATCCGCAGTCTGATCTTCTGGGCAAAGGCGGTTTTTCAAGGGTGTATAAAGCATTGGATAAAAAACTGAACAGGCAGGTAGCGTTGAAAATTTATAAGACCGGGGATGTTTCAGAACGCTATAGCCTGGGCTCAGAAATACAGCGAGTAATCAATC
>Ga0070667_100001478_pt1 | contig 21095 bp, 26 predicted proteins | sample KBSS33metaG_FD_64659 | JGI IMG/M metagenome (GOLD analysis project Ga0070667, IMG submission 64659) | Switchgrass rhizosphere microbial communities from Kellogg Biological Station, Michigan, USA - KBS S3-3 metaG | ecosystem: Host-associated > Plants > Roots > Rhizosphere > Soil ... | reverse complement strand
ACGTGGGCCAGGAGGCGATCCAGCTGCACGGCGGCATCGCGATGACGATGGAGTACAGCGTCGGCATGTACGCCGCGCACCTCACCGTCCTCGACCACCTGCTCGGCGACGGCGGCCACCACCTCCGGGTGCTCGCCGACGCGGTGACGACCTACGACGCCCTGGACCCGCTCGCCTGATCTCCCTGGGTTGAGCCCCGATGTCCTAGGCGGAGACTCGCGGCCGGCTGGCTGGATGGTCGACACCTGCGTACAGCGGATGCAGTCCGAACCACTTCGGGAACGAACGCACGAGGTGCGAGGGGCCCTCGAGCTCGATGGTGTGGCGCCGAAGGGCCGCGGCGAGCGCGAGATCCCCCACCCAGACGGCGGTGAGGGTCTGCGGATCGCTGCGGAGCGTGACGTCGACGCCGAACCCCGGATCGGTCAGGCACAGGTCCGCCTCGGGGAAGACGAGCCAGAAGCGGCGCAGCTTCTCGGGGGCGCCGCTGAAGCAGAAGTGGATCACCGTGCGTCCGGCAGGCAGCTCGTCGGTCTTGACGGTCCCTCGGAGCCACCACATGAGCAGCCCCGTGTCTGGTGTCTCTTCGAAGATCGGGCGTCTCAGCCAGCGCTCGCTCCACAGACCCATCTGGGCGACGACGGGGCCGAGCTCCTCCCCGGCGGCAGTCAGGTGGTATTCGCTGCCCGCGCCGCCGGGGCGCTGTCGGCGCTCCACGATCCCAGCGCGCTCGAGCTGCCTCAGGCGCTTGCTGAGCAGCGAGGAGGACATCAGCGGGACACCCCGCTGGATGTCGTTGAAGCGGCGGCTGCCGGTGAGGGCGATCTCTCGAATCACGAGCGGCGTCCAGCGCTCGGTGAGGACCTCCGCGGCCTGCGCGATCGGGCAGAACTGGCCGTATCCCGGCATGCTCCCGAGGCTACGCGCGTTCGCGCGATCCGACGCCTGCCACTGCAGATCCTGCAGTTGATCGCGAGCCTCCGCCGGGATGAGGTGCAGGCATGAGGCAGTCGGCAACGAAGCCGATGCCCTGACCCGTAGGAGAGAACCATGTACGTCTTCACGATCCACTCGGTGTCCGACCCCGCAGCGTTCTGGGCCGGGCAGCTGGACCTACCGGAAGGGACGGAGCTGCCCATGGTGGCTCCGAGCTCGGACGGCACCCACGGTGTGTGCGTCTTCAGGTCCGACTCCGTCGACACGGTGCGGAGCATCGTCGACGGCGCCACCGGACAGATCAGCGCCAACGAGTTCTACGCGATCGACGAGGGGCACGCGCTCGGACTGCCACGCTAGCGGTCGCTGCCCTGGACCCGCTCCCGTAGGAGAGTTCACGTAAAGTTCGCCCGTGGCTCAGGATCTCGAGGCGGCGGACTTCGCCCCGGAGGTCACCGACCTGCCGCCGGTCACCCGGCGGCGGGCCCGGGTCCTGGCGATGGTCGGCTACGCCGTCGCGCTGGCGGCGTACACCGAGCTGCTCGGCATCCCCAACGACACCATCTCGGTCTTCGTGTGGCTGTGGTTCGGCACCATCGCGTGGAACATCGAGGCGCCGAGGCGCTACCACCTGCGGTTCGTGCGCGACTGGTCGATCCCGATGGTGGGGCTGGTCATCTACTTCTACAGCCGCGGGCTCACCGACGAGCTCGGCCTACCGGTGCACTTCGCGATGCCGATCCGCTTCGACGAGTGGGTCGGCGGCGGCACGCTGCCGACCGAAAGCCTGCAGCACGCCCTGTGCGGCAACCCGTGCGTGCGCGAGAGCGACCCGCGCTGGTACGACGTCTTCTTCACCACCGTCTATGCCAGTCACTTCCTCACCGGGCTCACCATCGCCGCCGTCCTGTGGGTCCGCAAGCGCGAGGAGTGGCTGAAGTGGATGCGCCGCTACGTCTCGATCAACTTCGGCGCGCTGGTCTGCTACGTCCTCTACCCGATGGCGCCGCCGTGGATGGCCTCCGAGGAGGGCTACGTCCACGAGGCCATCCCGCGGCTCACCGGCCGCGGCTGGCGCGACCTCGGCCTGGGCCGCTTCGACCTGGTGCTCCAGGGCGTGGGCAACCCGGTCGCCGCGATGCCGTCCCTCCACGCCGGTATCACCTTCCTGGTGGCGATGTACGGCATCTGGCGGCTGCGCACACCGCTGCGCTACCTGCTGGTGCTCTATCCGCTGGCGATGTGCACGACGCTCGTCTACTACGGCGAGCACTACGTCGTCGACGTACTGGCCGGAGCAGTGCTCGCGGCGCTGGTGATGATCGGGTGCGGCCTGTGGGAGCGGCGCCGGACCACGCAACGGGCGGTCGACGACTTCACCGGGTGATGGTCCGCCCGAGGGCTGGCAGGCCGGCCGGGAAAGCATGTCGCCGGCAACGGAATCAGGGCGAGTAGGGGTGGACGACGAACCGCACTCATCCGCCGACCTGAGCCGCGGCAAGGTACGTCTTGCCGTCGCACAGAGGGTTGGCTTGAGCGTCTCAACGCCCGAGCGATCTCCGGGTGCCTGGTGGTGACTAGCGGTCGCAGTTCTTCTCGACTTCGACGCGACATACGTCGGCGCTGCCTGTCCATCCGTTAGCGAAGTCATTGCCGCGGCCGCCTATCAGCCGGTCGTTTCCGATTCCGCCGATGAGTCGGTCCCGCCCGGGACCGCCCGTGAGAACGGCTCCGCAGTTGCCGTCGCGGTTGTACACCAGAACATCGCGGCCGCCCGCACCATCGATCCTCGCGGGACAACCCGTCGTCACCAGGACGTTGCGGTGGCCGTCGCCGTGGATGTGCGCCCGAGCAACGTGAGCACCGATGTTCTCCACCCCGCTCATAGCGAACTGTATGGACGTCCCCGGCTTGTCGAGCAGTAACCAGCCGGCCTCCAAGTCGGCCGTCAGTGCTGTGCTCTCGGTGTTGATGCCGAGGCTGTCTCGTCCCGGTCCGCCGTCGATCTCGTTCTTCGAAGCTATGTCGCTCGGGAAGAGCACATTGAGGATGTCGCGGCCCGCGGCGAGGTTTGCCGATACCTGGGCGGCAAACGTCTGGACGACGTCTCGGTGGGCTGTGCCGAGCAGGTGCACGCTGCCTTGACCGGCAAGGTCCAGCTGGAGAGATCTGAAGCTGCCGATGCGTGCCACGGTCAGGCCGTCTCGCATCACCTGTCCGTTGGCCAGGTCGAAGGTGAAGTCGCCGCCGACGCTCTGGAACTGGAGGCTGCTCTTGGAACCCAGCACCCCGGAGATGTCCGCATCGGAACCCGGAGGCAGGCTCAGGTTGATGCTGTTGGTTCCGTTGCCAAGATCAACCCGGTCGCGGTTCGGCTCGACGGGCGCGCCGTTGGAGTCGGTGAATCCCCCACTCCTGACCTGGTCGCGGCCACCTCCCGTCAAGATCACATCGGCACCCGCGGACGCGTCACCTCCCGGGCTACTGGACACAACCCCCACGTCCACCGTGTCCGCCCCGGGGCCGCCCACGAAACTGTCGTCACCAGGCCCGAGGTCGGCGTACGTGGAGTGCCTGGCCGGGGTGGTCGCGAGCACAGCATCGTTCCCGTCACCAGCGGCAACACGACCATCAGTGACGCAGATGGTGTCGTCACCGCCGAGGGCGTCGACGTGCACGCCGCCGGTCAACGCGACGATGACATCAGGCCCTACCGTGCCCTCCACGTCATGCTGCTGCGCGCCCGCAACGAGGGTCGCTGTCTTGCCCAGACAGGTCTGGGTTGATCCCGCGCGGGCCCCCGGACCGACCAGCAAGCCGGTGACCGTTGCCAGGACCGCAATCGTTGCGCTGCCGCGCATGCGCTCAGTGTCCTCGGGGCCTCCGCTCCAAGACAACCGCAGCGCTGCCACTCAGTCGCGCAATGGCCGGACCGGGAGGGTGTCCCGTCGCTTACCCTGGTAGTCGCCGGTGTCACGCAGTTGCCCTGACTCGACGGGGTCCCTCGGTGACACGCTGGCCCAGACGCATTGCGGGGCACACGGAGGACCTGTATGGACGACCACACCGACACCGGCCGGCCGCCGGCTGTCGTCACGGTGATGGAGCTCGCCGGCCCGGCCCCGTCGTGGGGACTCGGCTGATGCCGCCCCCGCCAGCCTCAGCGGCCGCGAACGCGCTGCCCGATGTGCTCACGCCCGTGCTCCTGCGCCTGGAGTTCCCCCACGGTGCGAGCGTCGAGCTCGACAGCCGGGTCAGCGACGTCGAGACCGTCGGCGGCGCCGACATCATCGTGGTCGCCCGGCCCGACCTGAGCGCGCTGGCCGATGCGGGGACCTACCCGCGCGAGGACGAGGAGCTGACCCTGGCCTGGGCCCTGCCGGCGTGCCAGATGCAGGTGCCCGTCACCGCGGTGGCGGAGCGTCGGCCCTACGGTCCGGTCTGGGTGCTCACCGCGTTGGGTGCCCCGCGGCGGGTCCAGCGCCGGGAGTTCTTCCGGATCCCGACGACCCTCCCGGCCATGTTGGCCCCAGTCGTCGAAGGCGAGCCGCCCGAGGAACCAGACATCCCAGCCACCGTCGTCGAGCTCAGCGAGGGTGGTGCCCTGATCTGCTGCGAGACGGGGATACCGGAGCCGGGCGCGCTCGTGAAGCTGTCGTTCATCCTCCAGGGCAAGACCATCACCGCCGACGCCAAGGTGGTCAGGCACGACCTGCCGCCGAAGAGTCCGCCGCGCGCGGCGCTGCGGTTCCTGGACCCGTCGGCCCACGGCGACCACATCCGCCGGGTCGCGTTCGCCGTGCAGCGTTCCCTGGCGCGCACCCGGCCCGACTGAGCGCCGCCGAGCTGCTCAGCCGGCGCGACGGTCCGCCCCGTCGACCGCACGGCGCACGTCGCCGGGGTCCAGGTCGAACGCGGCCAGGGTCTGGAGGACCGTGTGGTCGCCGCTGCGGATCAGCCCGAGCAGGATGTGCTCTGAGCCGATGAACCCGTCACCCAGCCGCAGCGCCTCGCGAAGCGAGAGCTCGAGCACCTTCTTGGTCCCACGGGCGAACCGCTTGTGCCCCCGCGGCACCGGGCCGCAGTCGTCGCTGAGCTCCCCGTCGATACGACTGAGGACCGCGTCGAGATCGATACCGAGCAGCCTCAACGCCTCGGCGTCCTCGGCGTCGAGGCCGTCGGAGTAGGTGTTGTTGAGGCCGCGCACGACGCGCCGCACCTCGTCACCGGGGGCGCCCAGCCCGGCGAGCACCTTCATGGCGAGGATCCCGTCGTCCTCGGCCAGCGCCTCGAGGAGGTGTCCCGGGCGCACCTCCGGCGCCCGGACCCGCTGGGCGACCGACTGCGCGCCCACGACGACCGCCCGGGCGTTGCGGGTGAACCGCTCCAACATCTTCGACTCCTGTTCGACGTGCGCGACTAGCGGCGCGCGTGCTTCTTGTGGACGGCCTGCCTGCTGACCTCGAGGACGTCCGCGATCTCCTGCCACGACCACCCGGCCGCGCGGGCCCGGTCGACCTGGGTGCGCTCGAGGTGCTCGAGCAGCCGGCCCAGCGCTCGTACGGCGCGCAGCCCCGCTCGGGGGTCGTTGGCCGTCGCGGCGTCGGTCAGCTCCCTGAGATCGGACATGTCGTCAACTGTAGTTGACAGCAGCCGGTCTGTCAACTGCAGTTGACATATGTGAGTGTTGGCCCATGCAGAACGTGCGGGACGCCGGAGCGGTGGTGACGGGAGCAGGGCACGGCATCGGCCGGGCGCTGGCGGCGCGGCTCGTGGCGGAGGGGGCCCGGGTGGTGGTCAACGACCTCGACGAGGACGCCTGTCGCGCCACCGCCGACGAGCTCGGCGCGACCGCCGCTCCGGGCGACTGCTCCTCCGACGCCGGCGTGCGCGCTCTCGTCGACACCGCCACCGCCGCCCTCGGCCGGATCGACGTCTACCTCGCCAACGCCGGGATCGACCGCACCCAGCCCGACAGCCTCCAGGCGTCCGACGACGACTGGGCGCGGATGATCGACACCAACGTGATGGCCCACGTCCGGGCCGCCCGCACACTCGTGCCCAGCTGGCTGGCGGACGGACGCGGTGGGCGGTTCGTGGTTACGGCCAGTGCCGCCGGGCTGCTCACGATGATCGGCGCGGCGCCGTACTCCGTGACCAAGCACGCCGCCATCGGCTTCGCGGAGTGGCTCTCGGTCACCTACGGCCACCGCGGCATCGCCGTCCAGGCCATCTGCCCGCAGGGCGTCCAGACCCGGATGCTCGAGCAGGCCGGCCCGCTCAAGGACCTGCTCACGCGGGACGCCGCGCTCACCCCCGAGCAGGTGGCCGACGCGTGGGTCGAGTCGCTGGCCGAGGACCGGTTCCTGGTGCTCCCCCACCCCGAGGTCGGCGCCTACTACGCCGCCCGCGCCGCGGACCCCGATGCCTGGCTGGCCGGGATGCGGCGGCTGCAGGCCAAGGTCGACGCCCACCTCGACGAGCAGAGCACGGGCGTGGACCGATGAGCGAGGAGCTCCCCGGTCTCGACCTGGCCCGCTTCCGCAGCTGGTACGACGCCGAGCGGCCGGGCGAGCTCCGGGGCGAGCTGCGCGGCAGCCTGATCGCGGGCGGCCGGTCGAACCTCACCTACGAGGTCACCGACGGCACGTCGTGGTGGATCGTGCGCCGGCCACCGCTGGGGCACGTGCAGGCCACCGCCCACGACATGGGCCGCGAGTACACCGCGATGACCGCCCTGTCCGGCACCGACGTCCCGGTGCCGCGCACCCTCGCGAACTGCACCGACGCGAGCGTCCTCGGCGCGCCGTTCTACGTCATGGAGCGTGTCGACGGGGCCGCCATCCGCACCGCGGCGGAGCTCGACGCCCGCGGCGCCGAGCGCACCGCGGCGATCGCCGACCGGCTCGTCTCCGTCCTCGCCCGTCTGCACGCCGTCGATCCCGACGAGGTCGGGCTCTCGGAGTTCGGCCGCCCGCACGGCTTCCTCGAGCGGCAGGTCCGCCGGTGGGGGCAGCAGCTCGAAGGGTCCAAGACCCAGGACCGCCCGGCCGCCGAGGAGCTGCACCGGCTGCTCAGCGAGCGGGTTCCTGCCGAGGACCCGTCGGTGCTCGGCATCGTGCACGGCGACTACCGGCTCGACAACTGCCTGGTCGGCGCCGACGACGAGATCCACGCCGTCGTCGACTGGGAGATGGCCACCCTCGGCGACACCCGCACCGACCTGGCGCTGATGCTGGTCTACGACCGGCTCTCGGCCAGCGCCGGCGGCGACATCGTCTCCGATGTCGCCAAGGCGGCGGGCTACCCGGGCACCGAGCAGCAGCTCGCGGCGTACGCCGCTGCCAGCGGCCGGCAGCCCGGTGACATGGGCTGGCACCTCGCGCTGGCCTACTTCAAGCTCGCGGTCATCCTCGAGGGCATCCACTACCGCTACCTCAGGGGACAGACCGTCGGGGAGGGGTTCGACCGGATCGGCGCGGGCTTCGACCTGATCGTGGCGGCCGGCCTCGACGCCCTGGACTCGACGACCTGACACGGACCGAAGGAGAGCTGACATGGACTTCGCACTCGACGCCCGCACCGAGGAGCTGCGCCAGCAGCTGCTCGACCTCATGGCCACGAAGATCGAGCCGGCCGAGCCGGTCTTCCTCGACCAGCTCGCCGCCATGGACGACCCCTTCGCGTGGTCGAGCGCGCCGGTGCTGCAGGAGCTGCGTGCCGAGGCGCGCTCACGCGGCCTGTGGAACCTGTTCCTCCCCGGCGCCGAGCACGGTGCCGGGCTGACCAACCTCCAGTACGCCCCGCTTGCCGAGATCACCGGCCGGGCCGGCCATCTCGCGCCGCCCGCGCTCAACTGCGCGGCCCCCGACACGGGCAACATGGAGGTGCTGGCGATGTTCGGCAACCCCGAGCAGCAGGAGCGCTGGCTGACCCCGCTGCTCGAGGGCACGATCCGCTCGGCGTTCGCGATGACCGAGCCCGACGTCGCCTCGTCCGACGCGACCAACATCGAGACGTCGATCGTCCGCGACGGCGACGAGTACGTCATCAACGGCCGCAAGTGGTGGATCACCGGGGCGATGAACCCCGAGTGCCAGCTCTTCATCGTGATGGGCAAGACCGACACCGCTGCCGATCGGCACCGGCAGCAGTCGATGGTCCTGGTCCCCCGCGACACCCACGGGCTCACCGTGGTGCGCCCGATGACGGTCTTCGGCTACGACGACCACGAGCACGGCGGCCACGCTGAGCTGCTCTTCGAGGACGTGCGCGTCCCGGCGAGCAACCTGATCGGCGAGGAGGGGCAGGGGTTCGCGATCGCGCAGGCCCGGCTCGGGCCCGGCCGGATCCACCACTGCATGCGCGCCCTCGGCATCGCGGAGAAGGCCATCGAGCTGATGTGCGAACGCGCGGAGGGCCGGGTCGCCTTCGGCAAGCCGCTGGCTCGTCAGGGTGTGATCCGGGAGTGGATCGCGGAGGCTCGGGTCTCGGTCGAGCAGCTGCGGCTCCTGGTCCTGAAGACGGCCTGGCTGATGGACACCGTCGGCAACCGCGGCGCGCACACCGAGATCCAGGCCATCAAGATCGCCACCCCGAAGGTGGTCCAGGAGATCCTCGACCGCGCCATGCAGGTGCACGGCGCCGGCGGCCTGTCGCAGGACTTCCCCCTCGCCTCGTCGTACGCCGCGGTGCGGACGCTGCGCTTCGCCGACGGGCCCGACGAGGTGCACAAGGCGTCGCTGGCCGGTGCCGAGCTGCGCCGTCAGGCTGCCGCGAGGGGCGAGGGCTGATGGACCTCTCACTCAACGAGGAGCAGGCGGCGTTCCGGGCACTGGCCCGCGACTTCCTCGAGAAGGAGGCGGTGCCGCACCGCCAGGAGTGGGACCGCGCGGAGTCGGTCGACCTCGCGATCATCCCGAAGATGGCCGAGATCGGCTTCTTCGGGCTCACCATCCCCGAGGAGTACGGCGGCCTCGGCGGCGACTACGTCACCTACGCACTCGGTATGGAGGAGCTCGGCCGCGCCGACTCGGCACTGCGCGGGATCGTCTCGGTGTCCAACGGGCTGGTCGGCAAGTCGATCCTGGGCTTCGGCACCGAGGAGCAGAAGCAGCAGTGGCTGCCGGGCATTGCGACGGCGGAGAAGCTCGGCTGCTTCGGCCTGACGGAGCCGGGCACCGGCTCCGACGCCGGCAACCTCACCGCGCGGGCGACCCGCGACGGCTCCGACTACCTCCTCACCGGGCAGAAGCTGTTCATCACCAACGGCACTTGGGCGGACGTCGCCCTCGTCTTCGCCCGCACCTCGGACGACGGGCCGCGTGGCGTGACGGCGTTCCTCGTGCCGACCGACACGGCCGGCTTCGAGGCCCGCGAGATCAAGGGCAAGCTGGGCCTCCGCGGCCAAGCCACCGCCGAGCTGTTCCTCGAGGACGTGCGCGTGCCGGAGTCGGCCCGCCTCGGGGCCGAGGGTGAGGGCTTCAAGATCGCGATGTCGTCGCTCGACAAGGGCCGGGTCTCGGTGGCCGCCGGCTGCGTCGGGCTGGTGCAGGCGTGCCTGGAGTCGTCGGTGGCGTACGCCAGGGAGCGCACCCAGTTCGGGCGCCCGATCGCGGGCTTCCAGCTGGTGCAGGACATGATCGCCGACATCTCGCTGGACGCCGACGCCGCCCGGCTGCTGGTGTGGCGGGCGGCGGACCTGATCGACCGTGGTGAGGACTTCCGCGTTGCGGCGTCCAAGGCGAAGCTGTACGCCTCCGAGGCTGCCGTCCGCGCCGCCAACCACTGCATCCAGATCTACGGCGGCGCCGGGTACGTCGACGAGTACCCCGCCTCGAAGTACCTCCGAGACGCCCGGGTGATGACCCTCTACGAGGGCACCAGCCAGGTGCAGAAGCTCCTCATCGGACGGGCTGAGACCGGGATCTCGGCGTTCCTCTGACCGGCTGGGCCGTCACTCGGTGGCCTGCTCCGGCAGGTCCGCGCGCTGGTGGTAGTCGCCCGCCTCGCTGACCCACCACGCCGCCACGGTGGTCAGCCCGGTCGGCGGCTCGAGGGTGCCGGCGCAGATCGACAGCCAGCCGGGCGAGTTCTGCGCCCGCCAGAACAGCGACGACCCACAGCCCCGGCAGAAGCCGTAGCCAGCCTCCTCGACGGGGAAGTACCAGGTGAGCAACCGCTCCGGGTCGCGGATCTCGACGTCGGCCGTCCGCGCGCTGGTCGCGGCCATGTAGTGCCCGGTGAACTGCCGGCAGCGGTGGCAGTGACAGTTGATCACGTCGCGGATCGGTCCGATCACCCGGAAGGTGACGCCGCCGCACAGGCAGCGACCCGCCGCTCGTGACTCGTCCATGCGGGAGACACTAGGCCCGCCGCGCCCCGTCGCGCGCCCGCTTGGTCGGGCTGTTGGTCGGTCTGGGTCACGGGTACCGAACCGGCGACGAGGAAGGAGCCCAGCATGCCCGCGCGCAAGTCCCCCGGACCGAGTGTCAAGGACAAGGAGCTCTACGAGGAGCTCCGCGACGAGGGGAACAGCAAGGAGAAGTCCGCACGCATCGCCAATGCCGCCGCCCGCAGCTCCCGGTCGCAGGTCGGCCGCAAGGGCGGCCGGTCGGAGTCCTACGACGACTGGACGGTCGACGACCTGCGCAAGCGGGCGGGTGAGATCGGCATCGAGGGTCGCTCGAAGATGACCAAGGGCGAGCTGGTCAGGGCGTTGCGGGACCACTGAGCCCGCTGACCCGGTCGGTCAGGGCCGCGATGTCCACCGGGCCCGTGCCGCAGCAGCCGCCGACGAACCGCGCCCCGGCCGCCACCCACCCCTCGACCAGGTCGAGGTCGATGGCCTCGCCGTAGGCCCAGGTCTTGGTCGCGCTGTCCCAGCTGCCACCGCGGTTGGGGTAGGCCACGGCGGGCAGGCCCGTCGCCGCCACCGCCGCCCGCACGGCCCCGAGGACGTCCGTCTGCTCCGAGCAGTTGACGCCGGCGGCGACGATCGTCTCGTGGCCGGCGAGCAGTGCGTAGGCCTCCGCGAGCGGCTGACCGGCGTTGGTGGCCTCGCCCTTGACCGAGTAGCTCAGCCAGGCCGGCACCGGCAGGTCGTCGAGGAGGTCGACCAGGACCTCCGCCTCCACGACGTCTGGGATCGTCTCGACGGCGAGCAGGTCCAACCCCGCCGCGACGAGTACGTCGAGCCGCGGCGCGTGGAAGTCGCGCAGCCGCGCCTTCGAGACGCCGTAGTTGCCGGTGTACTCCGACCCGTCGGCCAGGAACGCGCCGTACGGCCCGACCGAGGCGGCCACCAGCAGCCCCGCATGCGTCTCGGCGAGCTCGTCCCGCACGTCCTGGGCGATCGTGACGCTCAGCGTGATCAGTCGCCTGGCTTCCGTCTCCGAGCAGCCCGCCGCCCGCAGCCCCTCGATGCTCGCCTGGTAGCTCGCGGTGGTCGCGACTTGCGCGCCGGCCAGGAAGTAGGCGCGGTGCACCGCGGCGATCCGCTCGGGTTCCTCGGCCAGCAGCCGCGCCGTCCAGAGCGCCCCGCTCAGGTCGGCGCCGCGCTGCTCCAGCGCGGTCGAGAGGCCGCCGTCGAGGACCAGGCGATGGTCGGCGTCGAGGGCCAGCACGTGCTCATTGTGCCGGGGGCGTGCTCGGGAGCTCGGCGGGGGCCATGGCCGCGTCTTGGTTGCGCACGGGGGCGCCCAGGGCATAGCCGACGACGGCGACCAGCACGATGATCGCCAGGGTGCTGAGGGTGAAGGTCTCGAACCGCAGCCGGGAGACGCCGTAGGCGTCCTCGATGCTGTAGGACAGGCCGAGCGCGTGCTCGATCGTGCCGGGGAACAGAGCCACCCACGACCCGAGCACCATCCAGGCGGTGCAGACGATGCCCGCCGTCCAGACACCCACCATGCCGAACGGCAGCCGGTAGGGGCGATGGACCTCGGGGTGGCTGTAGCGAAGCTTGATCACCGTCGGGAAGATCAGCAGGTAGGACAGCAGGGTCGTCGACGTCGCCAGGTAGAGGACCACGGTGAACGTGTCGGCGTTCGAGCCGGTCGTCAAGTGCTGGGCGGCGACCATGAAGACGGTCGAGACGACGCCCGACATCACGTTGACCCGGACCGGTGTGCCGAAGTACTTGTTGAACCGGCCGAACCAGCCCAGGAAGGCGCCGTCGTACGCCGCCACTGCCTGCACGCGGTCCGAGCCCATCATCCACACGCTGCCGGAGGTGATCAGGGCGAAGATGAAGCCGAGGGCCATCAGGTCGACGAGGACGTTCTGGGCGCCGCCGTAGACGCTGAAGGTGGTGTGCACCGCGTCCAGGAACCCCGCGATGCCACTGATCTGGCTACGGGGCAGCACCTCGAGGATGCCGAAGATGGGGATCGCGTAGCACAGGACGGCGATGAGCCCGCCGGTGGCGACCGATCGCGGAACGTCCGTCTGCGGGTCGACCATCTCCTCGGCGGCGCCGTTCTGGAGCTCGAAGCCGACGTAGTTGAAGAGCAGGAGTGGCACCAGCCCGAGGAAGACCGACGTGCTGGGGCCGAAGTCGTGCAGGGAGTAGCCGTGCACTCCGTGCTTGAACGCGTAGAGCACGATCGTCAACGAGAAGAGGCCGAGCACCCCCATCCGGACCATGGCGCCCACGTTGGGGATCCATTTGCCACGCTTCAGCGACGCCACGGCCACCCCGATGCTGACCCAGATGAACAGCAGCTTGAACGCGTAGTCGCCGAACGTCCCGGTGCCGATGCGGTGGATGTTGTCGCTCCAGGCCTCGGTAGAGATGAAGGCGAGCGTGCCACCGACCCACAGCGGGTTGGTCACCCAGTAGAGGATGGCGCCCACCCCGGCCGGGAGCCTGCCCCACGAGAGCTTCATCCACTCGTACGGCCCGCCCTCCTCGGTGAACGTGCTGCCCAGCTCCGCCATCAGCAACGCGTAGGGCAGCACGAAGAGGACCGCCAGCACGATCAGCCAGGTGAAGGTCTGGGCGCCGTAGCCCGAGACCTGGCCGAGGGTGTCGAGCCCGACCAGCGCGCAGATGGTGAAGAACAGCATGTCGAAGCGGCGGAGGCTCTTGACGAGCTTGGCTCGCTCCTCCACCGCCATCGCGGTGACGGGTTCGCCCTCGATGAAGGGAGCCTGCGTTGTCATGGGGGAACCTTTCACAAGCTATGAGAAGCCACGGCCGGCCCACCCGGTCCCACGCGTAGGGTCGAGCATCGGCCAGGTCTCGTCAAGCACACGTCCTAGCCGACGGTCCCGTCCAAGAACATCCGCAGCCTGGTCCGGGTGTGCTCCTCGCCGCTCACCTCCGGCTGGTTGAGCGCGCGGCAGACCCAGCCCAGGCGCAGCGCCGCGGGCACCGCCTCGCGCAGCTCCGGCCGGTCGGGCGCATAGCGCGCCAGATAGGTCTCGACGTACGGCTCGATGTCCTCGGATCCCTCCACGTCGTCGAGCCCCCACGCGACGCCGCCCTCCAGCGTCACCGACAGCGTGAAGAACGGATGCGAGACCACGGCGTCCCCCCAGTCCATGACCAGGTTGCGGCCGTCCTTCACGAACACCTGTCCGTCGTGCAGGTCGTCGTGCTGGAGCGTCTCGGTGACGCCGTACGACGCCAGCTCGTCGACGAGGTCACGCACCCGCGAGACTGCCACCCGGAACCTCGGCTCGACGTCGATCCGGTCCACCAGCTCGGCGTAGCAGTCGGCCAGGCCGGCCAGCCGGTGGTCCGGCACGCCGGCCGCCAGCAGGTCGTCCACGTCCGGCTCGACTGCCCGGTGCAGGTCGGCGGCGCCCGAGAGCACGTCGTGCCAGCGCACCAGGCTCCGCTCCGAGACAACGACCTCGCGCAGCCGCTCCCCCGCGTCGGTCATCAGCATCCATCCCCGACGCGCGTCCGACGCCAGGAGGGCGGGCACCCGCTCCGGCACCCGGGCCGAGACCCTCTCGACCACCACGACCTCGTGGCGCAGGGCCGGGCTGTTCGCCTTGAACCAGACCGGCCCGGCGGCCGTCGGCAGCCGCAGCACCGTCGACCACGACCGTATGTGTGGCTGCTCGACGTCGCCGGTCCGCTCGCGGCCGAGCTCGTGCAGCCTTGCGTCCGCCCAGGCGACCGCCCCGGCCAGCCAGTCCGGGTCCTCCCAGGCAGTGGTCACGGACGCCGGGTCTCCAGCACCCGGAACCCCTTGGCACTGGCGATCCGGTCGGTCGGATATCCGGCCTCCCCCAGCCACCGCTGCAGCGAGTCGGCGCCGAGGTTCTTGCCGACGACCATGACCGCACGGCCGCCCGGCTCGAGCCGTGGCAGCCAGGTGAGCAGCAGCGCGTGCAGGGCCGCCTTGCCGATCCGGATGGGCGGGTTGGACCACAGCTCGTCGTAGGTCGCGTCGTGGGGGACGGCGTCGGGGGTGAGCGCCGAGTAGCGGTCGGAGAGTCCCAGCGACACGGCGTTCTCGTTGGCCAACAGCACCGCGCGCTCGTTGATGTCCACGCCGGTCACGACCGCCTCCGGCACGGCAGCGGCGACCGCCAGGCCGATCACGCCGTAGCCGCAGCCGAGGTCGAGCACCCGCCCGGCCGAGGGCGGCGAGGTCTCCCGGAACAGCACCGCGGTGCCGATGTCGAGCCGCCCCTGTGCGAAGACCCCGCTCCCGCTGGTGAGCGAGAGCTCGTGCCCCCACACCGAGGCGTGCACCGGGGCCCGGCGGAACGGCGCCGTCGGGTCGGCCGTGAAGTAGTGCTCGTCCGAGGTCTCAGCCACGGCGCGCCCTGGTGATCTCGACCCGGGCGCCCAGCTCGGCGTCGGGCGGGTAGCCGACCTCCTCGAGGGTGAGCCCGTGCGCCGGGGCCACCGCGACCGCGGACTCGCGCCGCGAGGCGGCCAGCACCTCCGCGGCCCAGCCCACGTCTCGGCGTGCCTCACCGATGGCCAGCAGGCAGCCGACCAGCGAGCGCACCATGCTGTGGCAGAAGGCGTCCGCGCGCACGTGCGCGACCAGCAGCCCGTCGTCCTCGCGCGACCAGTGCAGGTCGAGCAGGGTGCGGATCGTGCTCGCGCCCTCGCGCTGCCTGCAGAACGACGCGAAGTCGTGCTCACCCGTCAGCGCGACCGCGGCGGCGTTCATGGCCGCCGGGTCGAGCTGCCGCGGCCAGGCCAGCACGTGGCCGCGCCGCAGCGGGTCGACGAGCGCGGGCTCGTCGGCGACGCGATAGGCGTAGCGCCGCCACACCGCCGAGAACCTCGCGTCGAACCCCTCCGGGGCCACCACGACCCGATGCACCCGGACGTCGTCGGCCAGCACGCCGTTGAGCCGCCGGACCAACCGCTCGACCTCCTCGGGTGCGGCCTCGATGTCCGTGTGCACCACCTGCCCGCGGGCATGCACCCCACTGTCGGTGCGGCCGGCGCAGGTCAGCCCCACCGAAGGCACCCGCAGCACCGTCGCCAGCGCGGCGGCCAGGTCGCCCTCGACGGTGCGCAGCCCCGGCTGCGCCGCCCAGCCGTGGAAGCCGGTGCCGTCGTAGGCGACGTCGAGGCGGATCCGCACCCCGGCATCTTCTCAACAGCCCACCTCCCGCGGCCCAACTAGGCTGGAGAACGTGGAAGACCCAGCCATCATTCTCGTCTCCGAGCACCATGCCGACGTCCTCCTGGAGGAGTTCGCGAGCCGCTACTCGCGCGACTACACCCTCCGCGCGGCCCGCAGCTGCGCCGAGGCCGAGGCGGCGGCGCAGGAGATCTGCGACGCCGGCGACCAGGTCGCCCTGTTCGTCACGGACTCCCGGCTGCCCGACGTCGACCACATCTTCGAGGCGGTGCACCGGTTCCGGCAGGTGGTGCCGACCGCCCGCCGGGTCATCTCGGCCCACTGGGACTACTTCGTGCAGGACGGCCCCGGGCTGCGGGTGGGGATGGCCAAGGGCAAGTACGACGCCTACCTCCTGATGCCCCGCGGCAAGCGCGACGAGGAGTTCCACAACGCGATCACCGACCTGCTCTCCGACTGGGGCTCGACGGTGCCCCAGCCCGAGGTGGTCAGCGCCAAGATCATCTCGCCGGTGCACGACGCATTGAGCCTGGCGATCCGCGACTTCCTCGACCGGATGGGCATGCAGAACCAGCTCTACGACCCCAACAACCCGGCGTTCGCGGAGTTCATGGGCATGCTGCGCGCCGAGCTCGGCACCGATGAGCTGCGCTACCCCATCGTCTACACGCCGGCACGTGGCGTCATCCAGGCGACCTCGGTGCGCGACGTGGCGCGGGCGCTCAACCCGAGGACCGAGGGGACGGTCGACGAGGTCAAGGACCTGGTCATCGTCGGCGGCGGGCCGGCCGGCCTCGCGGCCGCGGTGTACGCCGCATCGGAGGGCCTCTCGGTCGCGGTCCTCGAGGCCGAGGCCGTCGGCGGTCAGGCCGGCACCAGCTCGATGATCCGCAACTACCTCGGGTTCCCCCGTGGCATCTCGGGCATGCGCCTGGCCCAGCGGGCCCGCAACCAGGCACTGCGCTTCGGCGCCGAGTTCCTGACCGGGTGGGAGGTGAGCGCCCTCGAGCCGGGCGCTCCGGGTGAGCCGCACCTGATCCGCACCGACGGTGGTGACGTGCGGGCCCGCACCGTCCTGATCTCCAGCGGGGTCGCCTACCGCAAGCTCGGCGTACCGGCCCTGGAGAGCCTGGTCGGCAACGGCGTCAACTACGGCGCCGCGATGACCGCGGCCCGCGAGATGGAGGGCGCCGACGTCGCGGTGGTCGGCGGCGGCAACTCCGCGGGCCAGGCTGCGCTGCACCTGGCACGGTTCGCAAGCTCGGTCACGATCGTGGTGCGGCGGCCGGGCCTCGAGGAGACGATGTCGAAGTACCTCATCGACGAGATCAGCTACAACGACCGGATCTCGGTGCTGCCGTGCACCAGGGTCGTCGACGGTGGCGGCGAGGGCCAGCTCGAGTGGCTCTGCCTGGAGGACATCAACACCCGCGAGCGCACCACCAGGCAGGCCCGCGGGCTGTTCCTGCTGCTCGGCGCCGAGCCGCGCTGCGACTGGCTGCCCCCGGAGCTGGCCCGCGACAAGAACAGCTTCGTGCTCACGGGTCGCGACGTGCCCCGCGAGCAGTGGCTCGACGGCCTGCCGCCGGCCAACCTGGCGACCACCGTCCCGGGCATCTTCGCGGCCGGCGACATCCGCGCCGGGTCGATGAAGAGGGTGGCAGCGGCCAGCGGCGAGGGCGCCTCCGCCGTACCCCTCGTGCACGCCTACCTGGCGCCCGCACCCGAGCACGAGGCAGCGGCCACCCCGGTGTCATAGGTCACCGGCGAATGACGCGGACGGGTCATGTCGGCGTCGACGCCGTTCTGCTGGGATCGAGCCATGAGTCGTGCGCGCGCCCTCGGCGCCCTGCCCCTGCTGGTCCTGGCGCTGACGCTCACCGGGTGCGGCGGTGGGGACAGTGCGAAGAAGGCCGCGCACGCGACGGTGACCGAGACGGCGACCCAGCTCCCCACCACCCCGACGGCACTGCCCACCGACCTCCCGACCGGGCTGCCGACCGAGCTGCCCAGCGACCTGCCGACCGACCTGCCGACGGACCTGCCCACCGTCGTCACGACTGCGCCGACCGAGGCTGCGGGCGGTGCCCTGGACGGCTGCGCCGTGGTCACCCCGGCCATGGTCACCGGCGACCTCGGGGCTGGCTCGGCGGGGCAGGGGCTGAGCCAGGCGTCCAGCTACGGCGACCCGAACGCCAAGGACTGCTACTACATCGGCGGTGACGCGACGGTCGTCGTCCAGGCCACCACCAGGGCCGACACGGACATGCCTGCGGACTCCAACAACTACGAGGGCGTGCCGGGAGCGCAACCGGTGCCGGGCGCAGACCGTGGCTGGATCTACGCCCAGTCCGCCCAGGGTTCGACGAGCGCCGGGCTGATCCTGGTCAAGGGCCAGCACGGCATCAACTGCTCGATCATCGTCTCCGGCACCCCGGTGTCGATGCAGCAGCTGCAGAAGCTGGCGCAGGACGCGCTGGCGAACCTCTAGTGCCGGGCCAGTGCGGGGCGCTAGCTAGGGGCTCTGCAGCTCGCTGCGGTACGGCGGGTCCGCGCCCGGGCGGGAGACGGTGACCGCGGCGGCCCGGGCGGCGTGGCCGAGCACCTCGGCGACCTCGGCGCGCGGCAGCGCGGCCAGCGCGGCGCGGCGCTCGGCACCGAGCCGGCCACGCTCCCAGAGCGCGTCCACCAGGCCGGCCCCGAAGGTGTCACCTGCGCCGATGGTGTCGGCGACCACCACCGGGCGGGAGGCGATCTCGACCCGGCCCTCCCTGTCCACCCACAGCGCGCCGTCCGCACCGCGGGTCACGACGACTGCCGCCGGACCCAGCCGGAGCAGCTCGGCGGCCGAGTCGGCGTGGCTCCGGCCGGGGTAGAGCGCCTCGAGGTCCTCGTCGCTCGCCTTGACCAGGTCCGCGACCGCGATCATCCGCTCGACCCGGTCGACCACCCCGGGGCCGGTGCCGGTGACCGCGGGCCGGGCGTTGACGTCGTAGGTGATCGTGGCCCGGTCGCGCAGCCGGGACAGCAGGGCCAGGACGTCGTCCGCGCCGGGCAGCAGGACCGCCGCGAGCGAGCAGGTGTGCGCTACGAGGGGGTCCTCGTCCTCCGACACCGGCCGCAGCCGCCAGTCGATGTCGAAGGTGTAGTCGGCGGCACCGGAGCTGCCGATCGTGGCCAGTGCGGTCGAGGTGTGGTCGACCACGGCCGGGTCGCACGCCAGCTCGACCCCGGCGCGCTCCAGGTGGGCGGCGATCAGCTCGCCACGGGCGTCTCGCGCGAAGCTGGTCGCGAGCCGGGTCGGTCGCCCGAGTCGCGCCAGGGCCACGGCAACGTTGGCGGCGCTGCCCCCGGCGTACTCACGCAGCTCCCCGTCAGGCGTCTGCACGACGTCGACCAGGGACTCGCCCACGACCAGCACACCTCGCTCCATGGGCCTGTGCCTATCACGGCTGGTGCGAGGATGTGCTGCGTGTCCGACCTGTCCAACAGTGCCCGGGGGGCCAGGATCCTCGGGATAGTGGCCCTCACCGACGTGCTCACCGGCCTGGTGCTCTCGGCAGTGGGCGTCGTCTCCGACATCTCGATCCTCGCGATCGCCGGCGTGGTCCTGCTCCTCTCTGGGGGCGGCATGCTCGCGTTCGTGGCGTGGCGGCGGAACCGGCCCGAGCTGCTGTGACCTCCTACGTGCTCTACGGTGCCGGGGCCGTCGGGGCCGTCATCGGCGCCCGCCTGCACCTCGCAGGCAAGGACGTCACCCTGGTGGCCCGCGGCGACCACCTGGCCCGGATCACGGCCGACGGCCTGGTGCTGGACACGGCCGAGGGACGGCGGGTCTTGCAGGTGCCGGCGGCCGGCGGCGCCGAAGCCGTCACGTGGCGGGACGACACGGTCGTCGTCCTCGCCGTGAAGTCGCACCAGACCGAGGCCGCGCTGGCCGACCTCGTCGAGCACGCGCCGGCCTCGGCGCCCGTGGTCTGCGCGCAGAACGGCGTCACCAACGAGCCGGCGGCGCTGCGGCGGTTCGCGAGCACCTACGCCATCACCGTGATGCTGCCGGCCCAGCACCTCGAGCCCGGCGTCGTCGTCCAGGGCTGCGACCCGGTGCCCGGCATCCTCGACATCGGCCGCTACCCCTCCGGCACCGACGACGTGACCGACCGGGTCGCCGGGGACCTACGCGCGGCGGGCTTCGAGTCGGTGCCGCGAGCCGACATCATGGCCTGGAAGTACCGCAAGCTCGTCACCAACGCCGTTGGCGACGTCGCGGCGGTGCTTCCGGAGGAGGAGGCCGAGGCGCTCAAGCCTCTGGTCCGCGCCGAGGCAGAGGCGGTGCTCGCGGCCGCCGGGATCCCCGTGGTCAGCCACGAGGCCGACCTCGAACGCCGAGGTGACCTGCTCAGGGTCCGCCCCGACGTCACCGGACCGAACTCGCTGGGTCAGAGCCTGGCGCGCCGGACCTCAGGCACCGAGGTCGACTTCCGTGCGGGCGAGGTGGTGCTGCTGGGTCGCCTGCACGGCGTGCCCACACCCGTCAACGAACGGGTCCAGGCCGCGGCGCACGCGTGGGCGCGCGGCCAGGTTCAGTTCGACTCGAGGACGTGAGCGTCGGCGCCGGGGTACATCAGCCCCTCGTGACCGTCCGACCACTTCACGAGGTACGGCGGGGCACCGTTCTCACCGCGCACCTCGACCACCTCGCCCTCGCGCCGCGGAGTGTGATCCGTCCGCCCCTCGACCACGAGGTGATCTCCCACCTTTGCCCGCATCATCCCCACCTCCTGCTCCCACCATGCTCCCGAGACCCGGCCGCGGCAACCCTGCTCGAGGCGCCACGTTTATTTATCTCCGAACTAAAACACTTGCCTCGGGACTAAAATGGGTCTACGGTTCCGATCGAGGAGCAACGGTGCCCCTCCACCTGGAACCACTGGAGAAGCCATGAGCACAACCCTGATCGTGCGTCACCCCGTCAGCGACTACGCCGCGTGGCGCAAGGTCTACGACGGCCCGGAGGTCGCGTCGCTGCACACCAAGTACGGCGTCAGCAACGCGCGGGTCGGCCAGGCCCCCGACGACGCCAATGACGTCGTCGTCACCCACGACTTCGCCTCGACGGCCGACGCCCAGGGTTTCGCGGCCGATCCCGTGCTCAAGCGGGCCATGGAGTCGGCCGGGGTTGCCGGCGCTCCCAGGATCGAGATCTTCGAGCTTGTCTGAGCTACGACGTCGCGGACCAAGGAAGGCGGGCGGCAGCCCGCCTTCCTTGGCATCCCGCGGGGTCGTGCGCGTCGATGAGGACTTCACCGATGAGTTCCCGGACGGCGACCCTCTCGCGACCGAGGTCTACGCCACCCTGATCCGGACTGGCTCGGCGCTGATGGCCGAGATCGAGCGGACGGTGGCGGCGTCCCTCGGGATCAACCTGCAGATCTCCAACACGCTCGCCGTCATCGAAGGCGCCGGTGAGCCGCTGACACCGAGCGAGATCAGCGACCGCACCCTGATCTCCTCGGCCACCATGACCAGCACCCTCGACCGGCTGGAGCGGCAAGGCCTGGTCCGCCGGCTCCCCAACCCCGAGGACCGCCG
>Ga0070667_100001477_pt1 | contig 21096 bp, 17 predicted proteins | sample KBSS33metaG_FD_64659 | JGI IMG/M metagenome (GOLD analysis project Ga0070667, IMG submission 64659) | Switchgrass rhizosphere microbial communities from Kellogg Biological Station, Michigan, USA - KBS S3-3 metaG | ecosystem: Host-associated > Plants > Roots > Rhizosphere > Soil ... | reverse complement strand
TCAACAGCCCGCCTATTCGCGGCTTGTCTCCGGATCCAGCTGGAAGCTGATCGTAATCGCCGACGGCGATGACTCGATCGGCCAGCCCAAAGGCGAAAAGCATTTCCGTGGCGCTGGGAACAACCGAAATGATTCGTTGCGGAATCTGCGGGGCGGGCGTCGATGGTCCATGTGATGCGCACGAACCCAGCGCGAGCGACCCGACGCATAACGTCGCGATCAGAAAGCGATACACGAAATGTGACCCTCTCCCTCGAAAGGTAATTCCTCCGGGAGGTTTCCTGACTTGACGACCGATTCTTCATCGCAGATGTCATCGCACAGTTGCGGGGCAGCAGCGGATTCAAACCGCTTTCCCTCGTCGGAGTACGTTGGAATGTATTGCGGCCAGGAAGAAATTCCTTCCGCGGAGCGTATGATAGCATGCCGTTTGAGGCTCCCCTGATGGAACAGACGCAACCAACGCCGCTGCTGGATTACATTTCCCGTACTGAACTGGAAACCCGATGGATCCGGGTGCGCCGCGAAATGAACTGCGACGCACTGATCGTTGTCCAGAATGTCGATCTCTATTACCTGACTGGTACGACTCAGAATGGGGTGTTGTGGTTTCCACGCGAAGGCGAACCCCTGTTGGCAGTTCGGAAAAGCTTTGAACGCGCAAGGACCGATTCGGCGCTTCAAAACATCGTGCCTCTGAAGAGCTATTCCGAACTTCCGGAGCTGATGCCAAATCCTGGCGCAACGATCGGACTCGAACTGGATGTCCTTCCGGTCTCCACGTATCAGCAGATCGCCAGGCACTTCCCCAACAGTAAGCTGGTGGACGGTTCCATGGCGATTCGTCTGGCACGCGCTGTCAAGACACAGTACGAGATCGAGTGCATCCATCATGCAGCACGGCAACTGGATGTCATGTTTGCCGACGTTGCCACTCAATTGCGGGACGGTATGGCGGAATACGAACTCTGTGCGCGCATTGAATTCGTGCTGCGAATGGCGGGCCATCAGGGGCTGACGCGCGTGCGGCGATTCAACATGGAGATGTTCTATGGAGCCGTCTCGTTTGGCGACACGGCGGCATACCCCCATGGATTTGATGGACCGGTTGGAGTACGAGGCCGTTACACCGCGGTTCCGGCGATGGGCGGACTCCAGAGGCTTCGCCGCGGCGATCCGGTTGTCATTGATGTGGTTGGAGGTTATGCCGGATATATCGCCGATGGGACTCGCATTTATTCGCTTGGACCCGTTTCCAGCGAACTTCGCGATGCGCATCAGTTCGTGCTGGAACTCAACGAATGGATTGAGGGTCAGCTGATGCCTGGGAAATTGCCCGGAGAAATTTACGAGGAGATTATCGGGCGGGTCTCAAATTCACCGTATGCGTCGCGGTTCATGGGCATCGGTGACAATCAGGTTCGCTTTGTTGCGCACAGCGTGGGACTGGAACTGGATGAAGTTCCCGTGATCGCTCCGAAATACAATGTCCCATTTGAGGCAGGTAATGTGATGGCTGTGGAGCCCAAGATCTTTTTTGAGGGAATCGGCGGAATTGGCACGGAGAACACCTACCTCATCACGAACCATGGCCCCGAGCGTTTGACGCGTGCGCCGCAGGAGATTTATGTCGTCTCCTGAGCAAAGCTGTCGGGGTAGTGGATATCTCGCCCTGAAAGTTCTCTCCGGGCGGTTATGGACGCCCAGGCACCGAATATCCCGCTATTTGGCGAAGACTCGAAGCAGGCCGAGGATGGTTTTCGCGTCCTGAATTCGCCCATCGTCGATCATGCGAAGCGCCTCTTCGACTTTCACAACTTCGACTTCAATCACTTCGTCTTCATCCGGGTTAATCTGCGTCCTTGTCAGACCTGTGGCCTCAAAGAGCCACATGTATTCCGTCGTGAACCCAGGCGTCGTCCAGAAGGCAGCACGCTGAACGACATGGGCGGCGTGGTATCCGGTTTCTTCCTCAAGCTCGCGTCGAGCGGCATCCAACGGATCTTCGCCGGGATCGAGCCCGCCTGCCGGGATTTCAAGCAGTTCGCCGCCCGTGGCATGGCGGTACTGCCGTACAAGAAGCACTTCGCTATCGGACGGTTTCGCGACAATACAGACGGCCCCGGAATGGACCACGATCTCCCGGGTCGCTTCGTGTCCCGCCGGCTCGATAACGCGATCGACGCGCACCTTGACATGGCCGCCGTTGAAGACAATCTCCTGTTTCAATACTCTTGATTCCGCCATGATCAAAGCTTCTCCAGAACCGCCCTGAGAGCCTTCAAAAATTTATCGATCTGCTTTGTCGTAATCACAAACGGAGGAAGGAACCGCAGAACTGTCTCATGAGTGCAGTTGATGATGAATCCCTGTTCGAGCAGCTGTTTCACGATGTCTTTGCCGGGTACGTTCAAATCCACGGCCAGCATCAAACCTCTTCCACGGACTTCCTTAATGACTGAAAGGCTTCCAAGCTCATCGAGTCGGCCTTTGAAGTACTCGCCGGTCTTGCGGACGTAAGCCAACAGGTCGTCCTCGTCGATAATCTTGAAATATTCGAGGCTTGCCCGGCAGGCCAGTGGACCTCCGCCGAAAGTTGTTCCATGTTCGCCCGCGTTGATCGCAGACGCGACCTTCTCTTTCAGCAGGACCGCGCCCAGGGGAATGCCCAGCCCCAGAGGTTTCGCGCTCGCGATCAGGTCCGGCAAAAGGTCTTTTTCGTTCTGTCCGATAAATTGATGGAACGCAAACCATTCTCCCGTACGCCCCAACCCACATTGAATTTCGTCGGCAATCAGCAGGGCTCCGCGTTCGGAAGTAAGAGTCCGCGCTGCCCGATAGAATGATTCAGAGATCGGACGGACTCCACCTTCCCCCTGAACGGTCTCGATGAGCACCGCGCAGACATCATCAGTAAGCTTCCGCTCCAGGTCTTCGGCATCATTGAAAACGACGAATTCAAATCCGGGCAACAAGGGTTCGAACGGTTCCCTGTATTTTGCGGTAGACGTCGCCGATAAAGCGCCGAACGTTCGTCCGTGAAACGAATTTTCAAGTGCGAGAATTCGGAACTTTCTTTTGTTGCCCGTGTTCCCGGCTCGTCCTCCCCACGCGCGTGCAAACTTCAGGCATGCTTCGATGGCTTCGGTTCCGCTGTTGCAGAAGAACGCGCGGTCCAGTCCGGAGATCGTGCACAGTTTCTCCGCCAGACGACCCTGGAACTCATGGTAGAAGAGGTTCGAAATGTGCAGGGGGCGCTTGATCTGCTTGCGCAGCATCTGCTTTATGCCGGGATGGTTGTAGCCCAGAGCATTCACGCCGATACCTGCCAGAAGGTCCAGATACCGTTTTCCGGAACGGTCAATCAGAATGGAGCCACTTCCGCGTTCGATCAAAACATCGTAGCGTGCATAGGTTCCCAGGACGTACTTGCGTTCAAGCTCTTTTACGTGGGTTAGTTGCATGAATCGAAAAGATTAGCATATCCTCGGAACTCACTTCGACCCCGGTGGGATATCAGGAGGGACTCATGTTGAAAGAATTCAAGGCATTCGCAATGCGAGGCAACGTGTTGGATCTCGCAGTCGGCGTCATCATTGGTGCCGCGTTCGGTGCCGTGGTGACGTCTCTGGTCGGAGACATCATCATGCCTCCGATCGGAATGGTGATGGGTAAGGTCGATTTCAAGGATCTGTATTTTGCCCTCGACGGGAAGGTTTACGAGAGTCTGGACGCCGCGAAGAAGATGGGTGCCCCGGTCATTGCCTACGGGAATTTCATCAACACGATCGTCAACTTCCTGATCGTTGCGTTTGCAGTTTTTCTTCTGGTGAAGCAGGTGAATCGTTTTAGTAAACCGGCCGTGGTACCTCCCGGTCCACCGACTACCAAGGAATGCCAGTTTTGCAGCATGACCATCCCCATCAAGGCCACCCGGTGCCCGGAATGCACATCGGACCTCAAGATGGCTTGAACGTTTTCCGGGATCGCAACGCAAATCTCCAAATACTTAAATGGGAAGGACGAAAAAGATGATTCGAACTGTCAAAGCTGTGTCCGCGACTCTCGGCTGCATGTTCTTTCTCGCCAGCCTTGCCCTAGCGCAGGCTCCCGCACCCGCTCCGGCAGCGCCTCCGCCTCCGGCGCGCGAATATTCCGGGAGTTTCGGAGGCGGCATCACGCTGACCGGCGGCAATACGGATACAAGAAGCTATAATCTCGCGTTCAATCATATTCATGAACGCACAAGGAACACGGACAAGATCACGGCACTCTATCTTCGTGGAGAGCAGAACGATGTTCTGACCCTCGATCGCGCATCCGTCATTTTTCGTGATGAATACAAGTTGTCCAAACGGGTCTTCCTGTTTGGTGAAGTCAGCTACCTTCACGATCCATTCCGGGACATTAACTATTACGTCGCGCCGGTGGGTGGACTCGGTTACAAGTTCGTGGATAACGACCGCACTAAGCTGCAATTCAGTGGGGGCGTCGGAGGAACCTGGGAGAGAAATTCCTATGTTCCTGTGAAGAGCTCCGGGGCCATAAACGCCGGGCAAAATTTCTCGCAGAAGATTTCCACGTCGTCGGAGTTTACCGAGACTGTCGTCGCCGTTTGGAATATGGACGATTATTCGGATTCCTTGACAGGTTTTGCCGCAGGGCTCACGACATCCATCAGCAAACAATTCGAATTGAAAGTGGAATTTCGAGACAGCTATAAAAACAAGCCTCCCAATTCCACCATCAAGAAGAATGACACTGCACTCGTGATCACGTTCCTTTTGAAATACTGAGTTCAGTCCCTGCGCAACAGATCGATCAATCGTTGGCGTGATGCCTGGAGTCCTTTGTAGGTCGCGACGGATTCGGGCATCGTCTCGAGTGCGCGCGAGAGGCCAGAGGCGAAAGCCGGTTCGAGAACCAGGCGGCTCAGCGGTTCGATAATGAGCCGAATGCCAAACAGAATGCCGCAGGTTCGTGGCAGTGCAACCAGCGACTGGTATTCGACGCGAAGCCAGACGTCGTTCAAATCCACGGACGCGTCCAGGCGGGGCAATCGTCGATTTGGATGCTGGTTCAGTTCCTGCGTTCGGCTCAATCCCCAGTTGATCCGTTCCCACGAAATGCCGGGCTTCATGCGGGCAAGGAACTGCTTCACCGGGCTTGCGAATTGCGCGTTGAATGTCGGGACGGGGTTATGAATTTCATCCAGCGGGTGTCCTACCTTCTCTTCAAAGCTCCACGACGACGGAAAGCAGACGCATCCGCCAACGAGTTCCGGCTGAGAGTCTTCAACAGTGCGAAGAATCAGCAGGTCCGGTTCCCACGCGCGGCCGAGCGAGATACAGCGGTCGATTGGAGTGGAAGGACCGGGCACGGTAATTTCGAGACTTCGCGCAAGATCGACGACCTCATTAAGAATGGGTTCGCCTGCTGGAAGAACCGCAGCGCATTCTCTGGCATCGTGGTCCAGCCATTTCCGGCGTTCGGCGAGAATGGCGCCGCTCGATGTATTTGCGAAGAATTCGCGAATGTCACCACGGCGAAATCGCATGTGAAACGCAAAGCCGCCGGGCGGAAACATATCGTCGATTGTGTACGGAAGATCCCGAAGATTCACGGGGCGCTCACCAGGCTAAATGTCTGAAGCGAGTCTGACCGGTCCGTTCCAGTTTTGCAAGGCAGCATCCTTCTCATTGTTTTTGAAAAACCGGCAGCGGCGAAGTATAGTGCATCATCATGAAACGCAGAGAATTCCTAACAAGTGTCGCAGCACCGCTGGCAATGATGCCCCTGGCTTCCCGTCTGTCCGCGCAGGGAGCGCAAACTCCTCCTGCCGCATCCAAGCCGGTACGCCTGAAGCAGAGCGTCATGAGTTCGGTATGGGGGAACTCTACTCCCATGTTTGAAGACAAGTGCAAGGTGCTTGCGCGAATCGGGTTCAAAGGTATCGATCTTCCCACCGCAGCGCAGATTCCGATCATGAAGCAGTACGGTCTGTCACCGACCATGATGACTGGAACCGGCACGACCATGCAGAACGGTTTCATCCGAAAAGAGATGCACGACATGATCGAAGCCGAGTGTCGCAAAGGTATCGATCAGATGGCCAGCCTCGGTTGCCCAATCTTGATCGGCTTCGCCGGAGAGCGCCGCGGAATGTCGTATGAAGAAGCAGCCGACAACACCGTTGCGATATTCAACCGGGTCAAGGGCTACGCCGAACAGAAGAAGGTGATGCTCACGATTGAAATCACGAACTCCAAGGTTGTCGCAGACCAGCGGGTGGACCAGACCTTCAATCACGTGGCCTGGGGATTCGATGTGTGCAAGAGAGTCAATTCCCCCTACATCCGAATCGTCTACGATATCTACCACGTTCAAATCGCCGACGGCGACGTAGTCCGCGGACTCCGGGAAAACATGGACAAGATTGCCCACTTCCACGTTGCCGGTGTGCCTGGACGGAACGAAATCGACGAAACCCAGGAACTCAATTATCGTTTTATCGCGCAGGCAATTGTCGATACCGGCTATACCGGATACATCGCCCATGAGTACAGGCCGAGCACGGGTAAGGATCCGATCGAGGATCTGGAAAAAGCTTTCGCGATACTGAACGTGTAGCCGGCCAATTCCGGCTGCTTCTTTGCCACCATAGCCTTCATGCCGAGCATCGTTCGCGGAACATGTCATGCGATTCTGGCCTACGACATCGCATTCTCTGTCGATCTGAACGAAGCGGAGCGACGCATCAAAGACGTCAAGCAGCGTGAAACAATCAAGCATAAGCGCCGCGCGCCCCAGTATTTCCAGTATCAACCGCCGCCTCTGCGCATCACACATGAGGTGCGAAGCCTTTCCATCGGCAATTTCCATACGAATCCCGGCGTGGATGTCATTCTTTACGATTTCGGCGGCGCTTCGGTCGTTTACAACATTCCGCTGGCCGGTCCGCTTTCGAACCTGCTCGCGCTGAGTCACGACCTGTACGAAAATTCGACTCTTCTTGAAGACTCCCGGCGGCGGGTGGAACAAATCCTGGCTGTTATCGACGGAGCCGTTTCCAAGCCGAGTGTTTCAAACTTCGTGGAAGACTACGTCATTTACCAGATCGACGGTTTGAGCCCGACGATTTCCGTGACGGAAATCGTTGCCGACTACCGGCAGACGCTGGCGCAGACTCTTCGGGCGGAAACCCGCGAGCTTTCCGAGGGGGAAGTCACCGATGCCATGTCTCGCCGGATTTCGTTTGGCAGGGATGATGTGACGGTAGTCGATTGGAATTCGGCGATCGTGATCGATCCGGAAGCGGAAGACATCCTCGCGATCCTGGAGTTTGCAAACGTGGAATTGATGGAAATGCGGAATCTGGATTACCGTCTCGATAACGCCCTGACTCTGGCCTATGAAACGCTCTCAAAGCGTCCCTGGGGCCGATTTCCGTTTGGTGCGGATCCGGCTCAATTGCAGCGCGTCGCGCAATGGCAGGTCGATTCCGCGATTCTGTTCGAAGGCGTGAACAACGCGCTCAAGCTTGTGGGCGATCAGTACCTGGCGCGTCTCTATCGAGCGGCAACCGATCGATTTCATATGGTGGAGTGGGACGCAACCATCATTCGCAAGCTGGAGACCCTGGATGGAATCTACGGCAAAATCTCCGATATGGTGACGGCACGCCGCATGGAACTGCTGGAGTGGATTGTCATTGTACTGATCGCCGTGGAAATCGTCATGCCATTCTTCGGCCGTCTCTTTGGGCATTGAGCAATTTTTTCAAAGGGGGGACTTTGCAAAGATAGAGGGTTGCTCTTCTTAAGTCATGTCTCATCGCCGCCTCTGTTGTGACGCTGGTTGGGTTTATCGGAATCGTCGATGTTCATGAAACGATTCCCGGTAGTCACCTGCTGGATTGGTTAACACTTCCGCTGCTCTAGGGTGGCTTTGCTCTGGGCATATTGAAAAGTGATCTTGCCGCCTGGCTGGCAATTGGTGCGGGATTTGCATGGTGGTCCCAGTTTAAGAAATCGATTTTCAGATTTGTTCGATAATTTCGCTTTTATTCAAACCTGGCCGCTACCGGACTTTGCATCTGCTATAGGCGAGGTTACAGACAGAGCTGTTCACATCGGATTGCGGAACCCTGGAGGTGTCGAAGACAAACTGCCCTCCTGAGTCAGGAGGGCAGCGTCATCGCGTTCTTTGCGATGACGCGAGGGGTGGTTCCACAAACGAAATCTTTCAGAATGCATTCTTAAGAGTCCGGCTCTGGAACCGCCCCCCGCACGATCTCGACTGCTGTCTCGATCGTGCTGCCCTCCTGACTCAGGAGGGCAATTCGATTGCATTCACCGTTATCCATATCCTCTGCTGAAAAGCTTGGACAGCAGTGGTCACCGACCGAGCCTGGAGATCCCGTCGCGGACCGGACAATTTCGTGACAATTTCCATTCACTTTGCGATCTAGAATGACGCCGTGAACCAGAGCGATACTCGCAGGCGCCATCGTCGGATCTTCCTCCTCGTCCTGGCGATTCTCATTCCAGCCGCTGTCCTGATCACACTGGCGGTGCGTGTCGTCCGACAGGAAACGGAGCTGGGAGAGAGAAAGGCCGCCGAAGAACGCCGTGACGCACTCGACCAGCTGCGTCGCGAGCTTTCTGCACGGCTGCAGGCCATCAAGCTCCAGGAAGTGAACCGGCTAATCGGCGAATCCGGTCCCAGCATTCCGGCGGACTCGCCGATCGTCTTTGTCATACCTTTCGGTGAGGACCGCATGGTCCTGCCATGGGAAAAGAATCTGTCGTCCCCCGAGCCCGGACCAGACTTCACAAGACATCAGCTGGAAGGCGAATCTTTCGAATTTCGCTCGAACGACGCTGCGCACGCAATCACGGCCTATACCGAGGCGCTTAGCGCAGCCCATACGCCAACAGAAAAGTGCGAAGCGCAGTTGTGGCTAGGCCGTGCGTTTTCAAAAGCCGCGATGTTGAAGGAAGCCGCAACGACTTACCATGCGATGTTGGAAAAGTGTAATGCCGTTACCGATGATGACGGAATTCTGCTGGGTCTCTACGCCGCAGAGCGTCTCATCACAGGCGGACAGGAAGTCACGGCTGCCGGTGAATTCGTAATCCATCGAGTGAACGTCACGCATTGGCGACCTCCCAGCGAAGCTTATCTGTTGCGATCGCTGGTGGACTCTGTGTCGGGTGACGATAAGCAACAGGCCAGCCTGAAGCTATCGACCGAAATCCACGATATGGAACAGCTCTTAGCCTTGGCCAACGACGGCCAGGATCGTTTGTCCAGGCTCAAAGTCGCCTTTCGTTCGGCTCCCGGAGACCTTTCATGGATTGGATACGGCGACGATCCGTGGCTTCTTACGGTCGTATCGCCCACGCCATTTGCAGCGCCCGTGGTGATGGCTGTTTCGTCCGCCCGAGTCGTTCCGGCAGGGGCAACGCTTACTGCACAGCGTACGGACAATACGATCCCGCTTGGCGAAGGGTTTGTTGACGTTCAGGTGCGGTGGCCTGCCGGCCGTTTTGTTCCTCCGCGCGGAGTGCCGGGAGTTCTCTATGCCGCCGTTTTGATCCTGACGATTGCCGCAACACTGCTTGCCGCATACCTGCTCTTGCGCGACGTGAATCGAGAGGTTCAAATGGCCGAGATGCGGTCGCACTTTGTTGCGAGCGTGTCGCACGAATTGAAAACGCCGCTCACGGCGATTCGCATGTTCGCAGAAACCCTCGTGATGGGTCGCGCCGGGGGAGAGCAGCAAACCTCCGAATACCTCCGAACGATTGTTAACGAAAGCGAGCGGCTTTCACGTCTCGTGGACAACGTGCTCGATTTTTCCAGGATCGAGCAGGGAAGCAAGATTTACCGTATGCAACCCACATGTCTGACAGATGTTGTACGGTCTGCGGCCCGAACCATGCAGTATCCGCTGTCGCAACTCGGTTTCACGTTGACGATAATAATTGACGAGAACATTCCGTCGATTCAGGCAAACGCGGACGCCCTGGAGCAGGCGATCCTGAATCTTCTCGCAAACGCCATGAAGTACTCGGGAAGCGCGCGTGAGATTGAAATGCGCGCGGGCCGCAACGGGAAGGAAGTGTTTATTGACATCGTTGACCATGGTCTCGGAATTTCACGTGAAGACCAGTCTCGGATTTTCGAAAAATTCTACCGCGTGAGATCAGCAGAGACGGATCCCATCGCGGGAACGGGTCTCGGCCTGACGCTCGCGCTTCACATTATCGAAGCGCACAAAGGCCAGGTGCGCGTAACGAGCGAAGTGGGACATGGCAGTACATTTTCCGTCCGAATTCCCATGCAGGAGCCGATATGACGAAAGTTCTTATTGTGGAAGATGACCCCGCAATTCTCCGGGGCCTGGCCGATAATTTGAGATTTGAGAAATACGACGTACTGACGGCCACCGATGGGGAAGCCGGCTACAAACTACAGCACACCCAGAGTCCGGATCTCATTGTGCTCGACCTCATGCTCCCGCGGATGACCGGGCTGGAGTTGTGCCGTAAATTGCGCACCGAAGGTCAGCAGGTTCCGATCCTGATGTTGACTGCCCGCGGTGAGGAGGCCGATCGCGTTGTCGGCCTGGATCTCGGTGCGGACGACTACGTCACAAAGCCTTTCTCGGTCATGGAGCTGCTGGCGCGGATTCGTGCGCTCCTGCGGAGGACGAATTCTTCGAAAAGTCTTCCGAACGACCTGAACTTCGGGGACGTCGAAATCGATTTTTTACGGTACGTTGCCCGGCGCCGGGGCAAGCCGGTTGAAATGACACGCAAGGAATTCGCGATTCTTCGTCTGCTCGGGAGCCGCACCGGCGAAGTCGTCACCCGCGATGAACTGTTGAACGAAGTCTGGGGCGTCGAGTCTTACCCGGTCACGCGTACCGTGGACAACCACATCGCCGGGCTTCGGGCCAAGCTGGAAGCGGATCCCGCGCGGCCGGTTTACCTCCGAACCGTTCATGGCGTCGGATACCAGTTCGTTCACCCTGAAATTTCATGACAAACCATTTACGGTAACTTTGCAAATGAACGACATCGCCATGAGGATCTTTGCCGTCCCTGCAGCTTATCGTTGCGCCCCAGGGAGGCCGTTATGACTGGAAGAATAATGCTGGGAGTTCTCCTGGTGCTGGGTTTGTCTCTGTCGGTTCTTTCGCAGAACGCGCAGGAAATTTACCAGCGCGGCCTGGTTCAGGAGCAGGCTGCCGGACAATTGCCGCAGGCGATCGAGCTTTATCTAAATGCTGCGAAGGAAGCCGGCAAGGATCGTACGCTGGCAGCGAAAGCGCTGATCCACGCGGCGGGTGCTCGGGAAAAACTGGGTCAGCCCGAAGCCGCGGATTTGTATTCCGAAGTGCTTCGCTCGTATCCGGAACAGCGCGAACAGGCACAGATGGCGCAAATGCGGCTTGCCGCGTTGACTCAGAAATCGCCCGCAACATCGCAGGGTACTGTCAGACCGGCCGGAACAGATGTGTCGGCGGTTGCGGCCCCATTATTTGAGGAATACTGCAACCGGTGCCACAGCCAATCCAGGCAATCCCCGGCCGGAGGACTCACACTGGATACTTTGAACACAAAGAATGTCGGCGAGAACACCGCCGTCTGGGAAAACGTATTACGAAGACTCCGTGCGCGGCGAGATCCTCCCTCCGGGCTTCCGCGGCCGGACCAGGCTGCCTTCCAGTCTGTTGTTTCCAGACTGGAGGCAGCCCTCGATCAGGCGTATCCGGCCAATACCTCCTTGATGGCAGACCGGGTGTCGGACGAAGAACTGGCTACGCGCATGGCGACGTTTATTTGGGGCACTGCTCCGGATGCCCCGCTTCTTGATGATGCGCGACAAGGCAGGCTACATGACCCCGCCGTCGTGGACCGGCAGGTGAAACGCATGCTTCAGGATCCCAAATCGATAACTCTTGTGAATGGATTTTTCGAGCCGAAGTTTTCTCTCGATACCCTTTTTAACAGCAAGCCCGACCCAGCCACTTTTCCGCAGTTCGATTTGTCACTGGTCCTGTCGATGAGAGCTGAGACGAGAATGTTCCTTGAAAGCCAGCTTCGTGAAGATCATGGCGCATTGGAATTGTGGACTGCGAACTATTCGTTCCTGAATGAACCGCTGGCGCGGCACTACGGAATATCAAATGTCTACGGAACGGACTTGCGGCGAGTAACACTGCCCGATAACAATCGCGCGGGACTTCTCGGTCAGGGCAGCGTGCTTTTGCTGACGTCGCAATCTGGCCGAACCTCACCAGTCAGGCGAGGGGTATGGGTCCTGAGAAATATTTTCGGTATGACAGCGCCAGATCCGCCGCCCAATGTTCCGGAGTTGCGGATTCCCGCGGGTACTCCACCGCATACCATGCGTGAATTGATGGCGGCGCACGAGGCGAATCCTGCCTGCGCCAACTGCCATGCGATTTTCGACCCGCTCGGTCTCGCCCTGGAAAATTTCGATGGGGTCGGACAATGGCGAAATCTTGATCGAGGAGTTATGATCGACGCCGCCGGCACCTTACCGGACGGCAGCGGGTTCAACGGACCAGCCGAATTCCGGACCGGGCTGCTGAAGTTTCGTGACGCGTATTATTCCAGCATGACGCAGCAGCTTCTTGGATACGCGCTTGGCCGCAAGGGTCGATCCTGGCGGCTCTATGATTACGAGATGCCTTCGGTCCGCGCTATTTTGAAGGCATCCGCCGCGAACGACTACCGCTGGTCTTCGATTATTTCTGGAATCGTGAAAAGCGCGCCATTCCAGATGAAAAATATCGTTCCATAAAAGGGAACGTTCTGGCTGCTTGCGGCGTCTACCTGTCGAATAAGGAAGTTCAAGGATCGGGAGGTCCCCTGAAACGCGCATTCGCCCTGTTGCTGCTCTTTGTGACACCACTCGTCGCACAGCAACAACAGTCCACAACCAGAAACCCGCTCGATCAACTTCGCGATCAGGCAAAGGAGGTGTTTGAGCGTGCGGGAATGCCGTTGTCCTCGGAACAGGAGAAAGCCGTTGCGGTGCTCATTGAGGAACGGCGACAGGCTTCTGAAGATCTCTTCAATCAATTGATGGATTACCGCGGCGGTCCCGTACAGGGAGATCAACACGATCGAGCCGTCGCGGGCATCAAATTAATGATCGATGAATTCAGGAAAGGCTTCCGGGCGTGTTTGACACGCGAGCAGCACGCGACCTGGGAAGCCTACGAATCCGGCGAAGGAGCACAGGCGCTGGATCAATTGATCCGTAAGCTCACGGGAGGTGAAACGGCAAAACAGGAAACACAATTTATCCGTATCACGAACAACGCATTCACGGCAGAACACGGATGGTATAACGGCCAGTCGACGAGCTCTGAAAGTGTTCAGCGTGGAGGTGTTGGGGCGTATCATGGGGAAGCCCAAATTCGATTCAAAAACGCCGCGCTTAACGCTCGCAATCCCTTCGCGGACAACAAGCCTCCATATAAAGAACGTCAACTCGATTTCAACTTCAGTGGTCCCGTTGTTCGGAACAGACTGACAATGAGCATCAATGGGAACCAGAACGAAAGCCAGAACGTGGGTACCGTTCATGCCATCACTTTGGATGGGCCCGTCGATGTGGGAGTCGTGAACCCCTACCTGGGTCGGTCTGTCGGTGCCAATGGAACACTTCAACTTGCTGAAAAACATTCAGTCCTGTTCGGACTCAGCTACGGAATCAATCGTCGCAGCAATCAGGGTGTCGGTGGATACACGCTGCCCGATCGGGCTTCGAACGGGCACGAACACTTTGTGGACTTGTGGGGAAAGATGGTCTCCGTGTTCTCCAGCAGGACGCTCTACGAGACTAATTTTGAAGCCTGGCGAGATCACAACGAAACAACCCCTCTGACAGATGCCATGTCAATTGACGTTCTGGGAGCCTTCAGCAGTGGCGGCGCTCAGAATACGAACCTGAACGACTTCCGGAACTACAGCTTCAGCAACCTTTTTTCCCAGACGAGGACGAAGCTCACCTGGAGAGCGGGGTTGTCGGCAAATTTCATCAGGAGCCAATCGTTTTCGCAGGATACTTTTCTTGGAAACTTCACGTTTTCGGATCTGGACGCCTACGAGGCCGGTACGCCTCAGACATTCCGAGTCAATAGCGGCGATCCCCTGCTTGTCAACGACCAGATTGAAACATCGGCCTTCGTCGATGGAGATCTTAAAGTGACGCGGCAATTCATAGCGAACTTCGGAATCCGCTACGACTGGCAGACGAATCTTGGGGATCACAATAATGTCGCGCCACGCGCGGGTTTTTCCTACGCACTCGGTCATTCCACCGTGATTCGGGGTGGAGCGGGCCTCTACTATTCGCGTTTGCAAAATTGGATGGTCGAGATCCAGAGGAGGTACGACGGAACACGACAGAGCCAAACCGTGATCAGCAACCCATCATATCCGGATCCGTTCCAGTCTGGAGACGTGACGGTCGTCCCTCCATCGTCGGTACGAGTCACCGATGCGCACATTATCGCGCCTTACGAAATGATTTCATCAATCTCGCTTGAAAAAACTTTCTCGAATAATCTTTTTGTCAGTGGAAAGTATGAATACAAACGAGGAGTCCATTTGTTTCGCGGCCGCAATCTTAATGCCCCTCTGCCCGGCCAGAGCACTAGATCGGATCCCACCCAGGGCGATATCCTGAACCTGGAATCCACCGGGTTGTCCCGATCGCAGATCCTCAGCGTGAATATGCGGCAGCGCTTCAGCATATTCAATATAAGCGCCAGCTATTCCTTTTACTCGCTGTATGGCGACAGCAATGGTCCATTCAGCACACCCTCGGACAATTACAATCTGAAATCGGACTGGGGAAGACAGACCCAGCCGCTTCATCAGTTCAACGCGACGGTAAACTCAAAATTCTTTTACGGTGTGTTTCTCACCGGAACGATGACGACGAACAGTGGTTCGCCTTACAACATCACGACCGGATCGGATGACAACTTTGATACGAATTTCAACGATCGGCCGCCCGGCGTGCACCGCAACAGTGGCATCGGGCCGGGATACATTGTTTTCAATTTCAATATCTCGAAAGCCATTTTTTTTGGCAGCGGCGGAGCCGCAGCAGGTTCGGGAACCAATCTGAACGTGTTTGCAAACATGACGAATGCCTTCAACCATACAAATTTCGGCACACCTTCGGGTATCATGACGTCTCCATTCTTCGGCATGCCTACCAGTGCTCGGGATGCTCGAGAAATCGAAGTCGGACTGCGATTCCAGTTTTAGTAACTTCTCGCAACGGGAGAGGTTGGCCCGAAGGGCCGGGTGAGGGGTACCGCACGAAAAATACTTCCATGAGCATCACACAAAAAGAAAAGGCGTTGCGCTTTCGGGCGCTTCACGATGGTCCAGGTACTTTCGTTATCCCGAATCCATGGGATGCCGGATCCGCGCGAATGCTCGCGGGCCTTGGCTTTCAGGCCCTGGCGACGTCGAGCGGTGCTGCTGCGGCGTCGATTGGCAGGAGGGACGGCAGGCTGACGCGAGACGAGGCAATGTTGCATTCACGATCGATCGTGGAAGCGACGGACCTTCCCGTTTCCGCGGATCTGGAAAAAGGTTTCGGTGACACTCCCGAAGCAGTAGCGGAAACGATTCGGCTTGCGGCGGAGGCCGGATTGGTCGGGTGCACCATTGAAGATTCGACCGGTGATCCGAACAGTCCGCTGTTCGAATTCAGTCTCGCCGTCGAACGGATCGCAGCAGCGGCTCAGGCGGCAAGGGCTCTGCCGTTTCCTTTCGCCGTGACGGCTCGTGCGCACAATTTCCTTTATCCCAATCCGAGCATGCAAGACACTATCCGCCGCCTCCAGTCGTTCGAGGCGGCGGGAGCCGATGTGTTGTTTGCGCCCGGCCTGCCGGATCTCGACTCGGTGCGTACTGTCTGCCAGTCAGTCATGAAGCCGTTCAATTTCATGGTGGGACTCAAAGGGAAATCCTTTTCAGTGAGTGAACTTGCCGCCGCCGGGGTTCGGCGCATCAGCCTCGCGACCTCACTCTATCGCGCCGCAATGACTGGTCTGCTCGATGCCGCACGGGAAGTAAAGGATACCGGTCAGTTTGGTTTTCTCGATCGGGTATTAACGACGGCGGAGCTGATCAACCTGCTAAGAATCTGAATTTCTGCTACTGCCAGCGGAAGATTCGCAGTGCGATGGCAAATGTCATCAGTCCCCAGACCACAAGCACGGCAATCGGACCGGTTTGCGTGAAGACGGAAGCTCCGTCAATCATCACGGCCCGAAGAGCATTGAGCAGCGCCGTAAGTGGAAGCAGCTTGATGAACGGCTGCGTGACATCGGGGTAACGGCTGGAAGAAAAGAATATGCCCGACAGGATCCACATGGGCAGCATCGACATGTTCATCAATCCCGAAACGGCTTCCAGTGTCTTTGCCCGGCTGGCAATCAGCAGACCGATACCTGAAAACGCAAAACTTCCCAGGAGAATCAGGAAGGCCGTCGAAACGATACTGCCGTAAATTTTCACTCCGAATGCGATCCAGGCGAACACGAGCAGAATCGTCGCTTCGGGAATCAGAAAGACCAGCCTGCTGAGCATGATGCCGATAAGAAAATGGGTCTTTTTCATGGGCGTCGCGAGGAATCGTTTCAACAATTTTCGGATTCGCATATCGACAGTGACATAGCCGATTCCCATCAAACCGCCCATCATGACGCCCATGCCGACAAGTCCGGGAATCAGAAAGTCGATATAGCGGCCGCCGGGTTCCTTGAATTCCCGATCGCTGGTTGCGAAAGCGTCCTGACGTCCTCGAGCGCGCTGAAGCCGGTCGTCCACTTGTCTTCTGGCGAGAAGGCTTTCGCTTCGTGTGGGATCGAAAAGATAGTCGAATGCAGCCGAGGATCCGGCGCCGGATACGACGACGAGATCCGTCTTATTGGTTCGGAGACGCAACCGGCAGGTGGATTCGGGACACCGCGTTACTTTGAATACTTCGAATTGCTGGAGTACCGATTCAGCGTCAGCAGCATAAGCGCCGTCCTGCACATCCACTGCAATCTTGTCTGCCGGCTTTTCGCGGAATGCGATGCCCAGCAGGATCGTCATCAGTATGGGGAATCCGAAGACCCAGAAAACCGTTTCGGGCTCGCGCATGAATTCCCGCAGGCGTGCCAGGGTCAGTTGAAAAATGGGCGAGTTTTTCATGATGTGGATAGTCCATCTCGAAGATGACGGCCGGTCAGCGTTACGAAAACATCTTCCAGACTGGCATGCCGGGTACTGAGATCCGCCAGCTCCAGATTCGAATGGCGGAGGTGGTCCAGCAGCGCCGGTAATGCGACGTGCAGTTCACTCACAGACAGGGAAAAAATGTTGTCTTCCTGACGCACACTCTGAACCGTGGGAAGAGTTTTCAGGTCGCGAACCAGGGAGTTGCCATGAATCAAGCTGAATTCGATTACATGGTCTCCGCCAAGACTGGCGATCAATTCCCGCGGTGATCCTAGCGCAATGACTTTCCCGTGATCAACAACAGCAACGCGGTCGCAGAGACGTTCGGCTTCATCCATATAGTGGGTCGTGACCAGCACCGTACGACCCGTTTCCTTGAACTCGCGGATGATGTCCCAAAGCTGCCGTCGCGATTGCGGATCGAGCCCTGTCGTGGGCTCGTCCATGAAGAGCAGCTTCGGATCTCCGATCAGGGCACATGCCACGGCAAGTCGCTGTTTTTGTCCACCCGACAACTTGCCGACTCGCGCGCCCAGCTTTTCGTCAAGCGATACTCGTGCCAGGGCCTCGGTTGGAACAATACCCTGACGATAAAAACTGCGGAACAGAGTCAGCGTTTCCAGTACCGTCAGCTTTTCGGACAGCCTGGTTTCCTGCAGCGAGATTCCAAGGATTTGCCGGATATCGTCATCGGACTGGCCCCACTTCATTCCATGAATCTCGACGTCGCCCCTGGTGGAATCGAGCAGTCCCTCAAGGATTTCAATCGTCGTGGTTTTACCTGCGCCGTTTGGGCCCAGCAATCCGAAACATTCACCCGTTTCGATCTCAAGATCCAGACCATTCACGGCATCGACAGGCGGTTTTCCGGGATACTGCTTGTAGAGCTGGCGGCAAATAATCGCTTTGGGCACGCGAAAGATTTTAGCCGCGCATGACGCTCAACGTGCGGATATAAATTCGATCGGCGAGGCCGTCCACCCGCAGAAATCCAGCAGGGATGTCACCGCTAGATGCCCGTTCAATTTGATCTGATCCCGACGAGTATCGCTGCGTAAACGATCGGCGATGACGGAAGACCCTAATTGGGAGTTCAACTGTGTCGCTCTTGACGATGCCCAGCATCGGCTTCGCCTCCATCCCGATATCGTCGAATCCATTTATGTGCTGTCGCCGAACTGATCCAAAATCGGCGACAGAGCAGTCGAATGTTGATGATCTCCTGGCTTGCTAACTTCATATTCTCGATACGCGCTTGCATGGCAGACACCTCTGTGAAGGGGATCTCGACCTCGACGCACCTCGAGTTACCTCCCACCTTGAATGTGTTCACCATGTCTCCGAATGAGTGTTTACGATATCTCCGGTCACTGGCCAAAAGGGGCTCTTTCCTACAGCGCTTTCCGATGCCCCGCCGTGCGGACCTTCGAACAACGGTCATGACTGCACTTACAGATTTTTTCGTGAGAGGGATTCGATCAGTTCAGCCCCGTTCAAGGTTTCCAAGGCAGATTGGGTTACGTCAGGAATCGAGTACCGGCAGGAAAGTGAAGTCCAAAATTAGTTGAGAGTACTTCCAGCAATTCTTCAGGAGAGGAGAGCTTCCGGGTGTCTGCGCTCCCATCGCGCCCACGAATGGTGAAGTCATCGTTCTGCAGCGTGAGCCGGACAGCTTCAGGCGCGGCGCGTGCAACAATCAGGCGGTCTCTGAAATGCGACTCCGGATGAGCACTGGTATACCAGTTCCCGAGCTCGCGATCGATGAGCGGCATTTCCTCCAGAGTGAATTCGTAGAGATCGCACCATTCTTCACCAAGCAGCACCTGGTGAAAGAGTCGGCCGTCCTGGCGTTGGATACGCCGTGGTTCGTGTGGGGTTTCCTGCACAAGTCCGCTCTCTTCCAGCCGGATTGCTGAGGTAAGGGACAAGCCACCCACACCCACATCGACCAGCCAGTCTTCACCGTTGATCGTGGTTCGTAGGAAGACATGAGTTCGCGGAGGTGTAAAGTCCCGCGGCCGCTGCCATCGCACGCGTGCGCTCAGTGGCGCTACCTGAAATCCCATGGTGCCGAGTATTTCCAGCAGCAGCCCATTCTGTTCGAAACAGTAACCGCCTCGACGATTTCGAACCAGCTTCTCAAAGATGGCCTCTGGCTCGAGACGGATGGGGCGACGGAGAAGCACATCCAGATTTTCGAAGGGAATCGACTGTACGTGCGCTAATGCAATGGCATTTAGAACTTCCAGGGTCGGATCGCGCGGGCCGTTATAACCAATTCGCGCAAAGTAGGCGTTGAGATCCGGTTGAAATGGCACCTGGCAAGCGTATCAAAAAAGCAGGTGTCCGACCGTTTGCAATGTCGTCACCTAAGTGAAAAAAGATACCGGAGATCCCCGGTCCTGAAAGATGGAAAACGCGAGGCAGAATTACTCGAGACGGTGATCACGATATCGAGAACATCCGATCTGTGGCGCCTCGAGGCATCGGTCTTGTTCGCGTCGGATGATGCGGACCCTTAAGTTGCCACAGATTCCGATTGGCCGTCATGGTCGACGGGCTTTTCTGATCGCTGCGGTATCGGCCCGGAGTGCTCTGGCCCTTCGCTGGCATGTGGTGCAGGTGTCCATAGCGCACAGCTGAGTGCGTTTGGAAACACGGAGGACTTGGTGTCGCCGCCGGACCTCGTTTTACTGTTTGGGAGCGAGAACGAAGGCAAGTTCAAAAAGTCCGATGATCACGGCCATCGAATTTCGAGGCCGGCACTGGCCACCCATCGGGAATATGTTCGAAGGCCGTTACCAGGCCGGTCGAGCGACGAAGTGGATTTTCCTCCTTCGACGATGGCGCGCAGGTGTCTGCCGGGCTGCCATGCCAGTTTCCCCGCTGCCTGGAAGGGATGAAGCGATGGGCTATCGGTTTCCAACTGCCAACCTGCGGCGATTTCACTGGAATAGCTCAGCCAGGACGTAATGCGCCCATCGACCTGAGTGACGGCCAGATGCGATTGAAACTGAGAGGGGCTGTAGAAATCGTTGGTTTGGAAATTGTGCCACATGAGATTCGATCTCCACCCGACGGAGAATCGACCCCAGGATTTCGCAGGCAGGGAGCGCATTATTTCCACATCCCCGCGATCTCGTATGACACTGTTCGAAAACGAATAGTGGGAATAGCGCATCCGAAGGCGCGTACTCGGATCCAGGCGAACGGAGAAGTCTCCTGATCCAAAGGATGCTGTCACTTGATTTCCGATTGCATTGAAAGCGTCCATGACGATGGATCCGCCACCGCCGCTGAACCGAATCGCATCATTCACCGTGACGACGGCCGATGCGTCTCCAACAAATTTTCGTGAAACTCCGGGAACGCGATAGTCGACAGCGGAAGTCGTGGCATACACGGTGAGCCTCGGGTTGAGAATGCCCGTCCATCCCAGGTCGTAACGCAGCAAGGTTCGGACATCCTGATACTGTTCAAGCCAGCGGTACTGATAACCGATGCGGATCAGATGAGCGGGGTTCAGATGAATCGCGATATCCGAGCTTGCCGTGCGGTCAATCAGCCCATCGCTGTCTTCGCTATACCGGAAGCCGGGACTTACGGAGTGGCCATATTCGGAACGAATCCCCGTCAATAGATTGCGGGTTCCGCTCGCGGGAAATAAGGTCCACAGCTTCACGGCATCCATCTGCGCGCTCACAGGATTGCCTCCCCAGCGCTCTGCGGCAACACGCTCTTCCAGCATTCCACGCGTTTCGACCATATCAGGCGGAAGAGCGGAAATAAGCTGCTGAGC
>Ga0070667_100001472_pt1 | contig 21103 bp, 19 predicted proteins | sample KBSS33metaG_FD_64659 | JGI IMG/M metagenome (GOLD analysis project Ga0070667, IMG submission 64659) | Switchgrass rhizosphere microbial communities from Kellogg Biological Station, Michigan, USA - KBS S3-3 metaG | ecosystem: Host-associated > Plants > Roots > Rhizosphere > Soil ... | reverse complement strand
CTTCGAGATGAGCCCGCCGGACGGGTTCACGACCCAGCGCCCGCCGTAGGTGGTGTCGCCGTTGTCGACGAGCTTGTGTCCTTCGCCCTCAGCCGCCAGGCCCAGTGCCTCGTAGGTGAGCAGCTCGTTCGGGGCGAAGCAGTCGTGCAGTTCGATCACGTCGATGTCGTCAGGTGTGATCTGGGCCTGCTCGTACACCCGGTTCGCCGCGGTCCGGCTCATGTCAGCGCCGACGAGGGTCGCCATGCTCTTGCTCTCGAAGGTGCCGGGGGTGTCGGTGACGAGTGCCTGCCCGACGATTTCCACTGCTTGAGACGCCAAGCCGTGCTTGTCGACGAATGCCTCACTGACGACGATTGCCGCACCGGAGCCATCGGAGGTCGGCGAGCACATCGGACGGGTGAGCTGGCCCGGGGCGTAGATCATCTTCGCGTCGATGATCTGCTGCTCGGTGTACACGTCCTGGAACTGCGAGTACGGGTTGTGCACGGAGTGGGCATGGTTCTTGACCGCGATCCGAGCGAAGTGCTCCGGGGTCGAGCCGTACTTCTGGTTGTGCTCGACACCGGCAGCGCCGAACATCCACGGTGCGACCGGGAACGCGAACTCCTGCAGTTCGGCCATCGCCTCCATGTGCTTCTGCATCGGCTGTTCGCGGTCGTCGTAGGTCGAACCGAGCGAACCCGGCTGCATCTTCTCGAACCCGATAGCCAGGGTGCAGTCCACCAGCCCACCGCGAATCGCTTGTGCGGCAAGGAACAACGCACTCGATCCCGTCGAACAGTTGCTGTTGACATTGAACACGGGGATCCCGGTCAGGCCGAGGCTGTACACGGCGCGATGACCCGAGCACGACTCGCCGTAGCAGAATCCCGCGTACGCCTGCTCAACAAGTTCGTAGGCGATACCGGCGTCCTCGAGGGCCTTCGTACCGGACTCCTGTGCCATTGCCGGATAGTCCCAGCCTTCGCGGCGCCCCGGCTTCTCGAACTTGGTCAAGCCGACGCCGACCACAAATACCCTGTTGCTCATAGCTTTTACCTTCCTAGGAGATTTCGGCGAGGCCGTCGGTGATCACGAACTTGCCGGCCTTCTCGTCGCCGGCGGTCTCGAACGCGTAGCTACCGCCACCGGTGTTCCAGAACGTGGTGGTGATGGTTTCGTTCGGCAACGCGGGCTTGCTGAGCCGGACCGCGAGTCGCTTCAACCGGGTGGGGTCCTCCGGGCTGATCTGTGAGAGCAGCGCATGCGAGGTGAAAGCGATGGTGCACAGACCGTGAATGATGATGCCCGGCAACCCCATAGCCTTGGCAAAGTCATCGTCCAGGTGGATCGGCATCGGGTCGCCTGCGGGATCGCTGTAGCGGAACGTCTGATCCTCGTCGAAAGTCTGCACCGAGGTGAACTCCGGTTCGCTATCACGCAGGGCCGCGTCGAAGGTGTGCTCCGGGCTCTTCTCACCGAAGGAACCTTCGAATCTGCCGCCACGGAAGAATCCGATGAAGTACTGCTCGTTCACCAGTTCGTCGTTGGAGTCCCGCGTTTCGAGCAATGTCGTGACGACGACGCCGGACTCTTTGCCCTCGATACCGACCGGCTTTGCGCGAACGGTGAGGACCTCACCGGGCACGATCGGGCGGTGGAAGCGGAAGTCGTGCTCGCCGTGCAGGATCCGCAACATCAAGTCGTCCGGCACCACGCTCATGGTCGCGTCGGCCATGATCGCGGTGACCGGGACGACCGCGAACACCGGCGGCGCGTAGGTGCCGTCCAGATGTGCGGCAATCGGGTCGTTGGTGGCTTTTGCGTAGGCGATGGTTTGAAGTCGCTCGACCTTGAATTCCTGCTCGCCGGTCCACTGATCGAGACGGTCGAGGTGGAAACCTTCGTTGGCAGCCATGCACGCTCCTTGCGCATCGTCGGGCAATCTGGTTTTTGACGCTACGGTCGCGCGACCTGCCCGACGATGACCGAACTTCTCGGGTTCTTGACCGAACCGCTCGCCGCGACGCGGCCGATCCCCTGGTTCCTTCGCACGCCCCTCCGGAGTAGCTTCGGCACGTGCCCACCGCCGACGCGACTACCGCCTACACGATCCCGATTCAGCGGGTGCAGGCGTTTGTGGGTCTGGCGATGCACTGGGGCTGGGATATCGAGGCCATGTTGGGGTCCGCGGGAGTATCGCCGATGCTGCTCGCCGAAGGCCGTTCCCGCGTCACCACCGAGCAGGCAAGCGTGCTCTTTCGCCGACTGTGGCGCGAAACCGACGACGAGCTGCTCGGACTCGGGCTGGGTCCGGTGCCACGCGGCACCTTTCGGCTGCTGTGTTTTGCGCTTGTCAACGCGCCGGATCTGGGTGCGGCACTACGACGGTTCGAAGACGTCAATCGCGCGGTACCGGGAATTCCGCCCGTCACGATCACGGTCGACGGTGACGCTGCCAGGCTGGCGATCGACATCACCGCGATCCAACGGCCGGTCGACCTGCTGATCGACACCCTGCTGGCCGTGACCCATCGTTTTATGGGTTGGGCCGTTGGCAAACGGATACCGCTGCGGCAGGTCGAAGTGCCGTACGACCGGCGTCCGGAGGTCGACGACTACGACCTCATCTTCGGTGCGCCCGTGGTGTTTTCGGCAGCTCAGCCTGCGCTGGTGTTCGACAGCGCCAGGCTGTCCGCGCCGATCGTTCGCGACGACGCGTCGCTCGACACTTTTCTGCGCGGTGCCCCGGCCAGTGTCCTGGCCTACCGCACCCACACGTCGTCGATCACGAATCAGGTACGGCGCCTACTCGAACAGGGCTTGTCCGGGGACTGGCTCAGCGTCGACCAGGTCGCTGCGGAACTGATGATGAGTCCGCAGACCCTGCGCCGCAAGCTCCACGAAGAGAACACGTCGCCACGTGAAATCAAGGAGCAGATTCTGCGCGATGCGGCGATCGCGAGCCTGGTGCGCGGCGACGAGACCGTCGCCGCGCTGTCCCGTCGGCTCGGATTCTCCGAGCCGAGTGCCTTCTCCCGGGCGTTCCGCCGGTGGACCGGCAGTCCGCCCGGGTCTTACCAGAGCTAGCCCAGCAGCCGTTCTATCTGGCTGTCGGGAACCAACCAGTCGGCCAACATCTTTCGCACCGTCGATTGATCCGCTGTGGGCGGTTCCGGGTGCGCGGCCGGGGTACGGCTGAAGCGCGGCGCCGGCGCCGGCTGGCGGACCCCATTGACCTCGATGAAAGCATCGCGAGTCTGGTTGTGCGCATGCTCGTGCGCCTCCCAAGGGCTGAGCACCGGGGTCACACACGCATCAGAGTCGGCGAACACAGCAGCCCACTCGTCCCGGGTGCGCTCCTTGAACTTGGCTCCGATGACCTCTTTGAGCTGCGGCCAGCCCGTCGGGTCCAGCTGGAACGGCAGTTCGGGATCGTCGATGCCGAGTGCCGCCAAAAGCTGTATGTAGAAGGGGAATTCGACACAGCCGACGGCGACGTACCGGCCGTCGGCGCATTCGTAAGTGTCGTAGAACGGTGCCCCGCCGTCGAGAGCGTTGTCGCCCCGGGGCTGATTCCACAGCCCAGCGGCATGCATTCCGTGCGCGAACGCCGTGTACAGGGCCGCACCGTCGACCATGGCCGCGTCGATGACCTGGCCCTTCCCTGACCGTTCGCGTTCATACAGCGCGGCGAGGACACCCATGGCCAGCAGCATGCCGCCGCCGGCGAAGTCGCCGATGATGTTGCCGGGCGGCACCGGGCGCTCGCCGGGGCGGCCGATGAGATCGAGGGTGCCGGTCAGGGCGATGTAGTTGATGTCATGGCCCGCGGTGCTGGATAGCGGACCCTGCTGTCCCCATCCGGTCATCCGGCCGTAAATCAGCCGCGGATTGTGCCTTTCGAGATCGGCGGGCCCGATACCCAGTCGTTCGGCGACACCGGGACGGAACCCCTCGACGAAGACGTCGGCCTTCTCGACCAGTGCGAACAGTGTTCGCAGATCGCCGCCGTCCTTCAGATTCAGCTTGACGTTGCGCTTGCCCCGGTCGAGCGGCCCATCCGGCGGAGTGAGTCCGTCACCTGGCGCGCCGGCGCGCTCGACGCGCAACACATCCGCGCCGAGGTCCGCCAGCACCATGCAACCGAACGGCGCCGGCGCCAGGCTGGCGATCTCGACGACCTTGATGCCCGAAAGCGGCCCCGTCACAGTGACTTCGCAATGATCGTCTTCATGATCTCGTTGGTGCCGCCGTACACCTTCTGGATGCGCGCATCGGCGTACAACTTCGAGATCGGATATTCCTGCATGTAGCCGTAGCCACCGAACAACTGCAGGCACTCGTCTGCGACCCGGCACTGCTGTTCGGTCAGCCACCATTTCGCTTTCGCGGCCGTCGGCACATCCAATTCGCCGGCGAGGTGCTTGACCAGGCATTCGTCCAGGAAGCTCCAGGCGACGGACTTGACCGTGTCGCTTTCTGCGAGGACGAACTGCGTGTTCTGGAACTTGAAGATCGGGCGCCCGAACGCCTCGCGCTCCTTGGTGTACGCAAGAGTGACGTCGACTGTCTTCTCGATCGACGCGGCCGCGATCACCGCCAGCACCAATCGCTCCTGCGGCAGCTGCTGCATCAACTGGATGAAGCCGAGGCCTTCGACACCTCCCAGCAGGTTGGCCTGCGGGACCCGGACGTCGTCGAAGAACAGCTCACAGGTGTCCTGGCCGTGCTGGCCGATCTTCTCCAGATTGCGTCCGCGGCGGAAGCCTTCACGGTCGGCCTCGACCAGGATCAGCGAAACACTGTCCGCTCCACGGCCTTCCGGATTCGTCTTCGCCGCCACCACAACAAGATCCGCGGTCTGACCGTTCGAGATGAACGTCTTCGCACCACTGATCACATAGTCGTCGCCGTCCTTGACCGCCTTGGTCTTGATCGACTGCAGATCGGAGCCGGTGCCGGGTTCGGTCATCGCGATTGCGCTGACGACCTCACCCGAGGCCATCTTCGGCAACCACGTCGTCTTCTGTTCCTCGGTGCCGTACGAGCTGAGGTAGTGCGCGATGATCGCGCTGTGCAGTACCCCGCCGAAACTCGGTGCCATCGAACGGATCTGCTCGATCGCGACAACGGCCTCGTGTGCGAACGTACCGCCGCCGCCGCCGTACTCCTCCGGGATACTCAAACACAGCAGGCCAAGTTCGCCCGCCTTGAGCCAGACATCACGATCGACCTGCTGCTGCTGACCCCAACGCTCCTCGTGCGGAGCGCACTCCTTCTCGAAGAACCGGCGCGCCAGATCGGCAAGCGCGTCAAGGTCCTTGTCCATCCAGGATGAGCGATGCAACGCCACAGCAGAACTCCTTCGTTCACAGTCGGTTGCACGGAACGCTACGGCGACCGACCGGGGGTGCCCATGACTCAACCGACCACAACCGTGACCGAACTGCTCGCGGCCGCAACGAATCCGCCATAGGGGTGCCAGAAGACCTCCGAGATCACCACGGCGGTCGACAATGTACGAGTGACCACACTCTCGGGCGCCAACAGATTCTGGATCAGCTTGACCGCCGGACTCATTGTCGGCGCCGCGATCGGCGTGCTGACAGATCGCTGGCCGGTGGGCCTCCTCGCGGTCGTGATCACCACCGCAGCCGGCTACGTGATCTGGGCGCTTGCAGTGCTGTGGCGAATGGATCCCGAGCGCACGAGGGCACACGCAGGCGAGGCCGATGTCGACGATGAAGTCGGCGACATCGTGCTGCTCCTCATCCTGACCGCGAGCCTGACCGCTATCGGAATACTCCTGTGGTCCGCCAACGATGCCGACAAAGCCTCGTACGCGGGTCTGTCGCTGGCGGCGATACTCGCTGCCTGGGCCTCGCTCCACACCATGTACGCGGCGCGCTACGCCCGGCTGTACTACGACGGCGACCCCGGTGGGATCGACTTCAACAGCCCCGGCGTCGATCCGCAGTACAGCGACTTCTACTACTTCTCGTTCAACCTCGGGATGACCTACCAGGTGTCGGACACCGACGTCACCAGCTCGCAGATGCGGGCCGAGGTGCTTCGGCACTGCCTCTTCAGCTATATCTACGGGACGGTGATCATCGCGTGCACGATCAACCTCGTCATCAACCTGGTCGGCTGACTCCTTCGCGCTCGCCGATCAGCGCGCAGCGGACGGATCCGTTCAGTACTCTGCGGCCTGTGCCCGGTAGGCCATACCTGACGATCGACCTCGCGACGGTGCGTAAGAACGTTGCCGAGTTGCGCGGCGCGCTGCCCTCGGCCGAGATTCGGTACGCGGTCAAGGCCAACCCCGCCAAGCCCGTACTCCGGCTCCTGGCGGGCCTCGACTGCACGTTTGACGTCGCGTCCGTCGGCGAGATCGACCTGTGTGCGGCGGCCGGCGTCGACGGCGCCCTCATGACATTCGGTAACCCGCTCAAGAAGCCCGCCGAGATCGCCTACGCGTTTGCGCGGGGCGGGCGGCGGTTCACCTTCGATACCGCGGACGGCCTGTCGGCGATCGCCGAGAACGCACCCGGGTCGAGCGTCGAATGCCGCATCGCGCCGGCGTTCCCGTCGTCGGTGACGCCGTTCGGGCACAAGTTCGGATGCTCCCCCGAGGATGCGATCGGGTTGTTGACCGACGCGTCGCAGCTCGGCTTGCACGCGGACGGCGTGGCGTTCCACGTTGGCTCGCAGCAGCTCGACCCCGCAGCATGGGAGATCGGCATTCGTTGCGCACGAGGAATTTTCGATGCTGTGCCCGGCCTGGCGACGCTCAACCTGGGCGGCGGCGTCCCCGTCTCGTACGATTCGCACGTGCCCCACGTCGGGGTGGTGGGCGACGCTATCGCCGGTGCGCTGCGCCGGCACTTCCCGGTACTCCCCCAGCTCGTCATCGAGCCGGGGCGCGCAATCGTCGGCTCCGCGGGCACGCTCTCCTGCGAGGTGGTGGCGGTACGGCAGGGCACCGACGGTCGCCGCTGGGTGTATCTGGACATCGGCCGCTACGGCGGCCTGGCGGAAACCGAGAACGAGTACATCCGCTACCGGCTGCGCACCAGCCGTGATAGCGACCCCGTGGACGACGCAGTCGTCGCGGGGCCGACGTGCGATGGTGACGACGTGCTGTATCAGCGGTATCCACTGCCGGTGTCGCTCCGCCCGGGCGATCTCGTCGAGATCGCCTCGGCCGGCGCATATACGGCGAGCTATTCGTCGTCGTTCAATGGATTCGAACCACTTGCAACGCAATTCGTGGAGGTCACCGATGCAGTCACAACCGGGTAGCAGCTTCGCGGGCTGTCACGTGCTGGCCGAATTCACCGGTATCGATCCTGACCTGGCCAACGATCGCGTACGGCTGCGGCATCTCTTGCGCAGCGCCGTCGAGCGCGCCGGAGCCACCGTCTGCGACATGGTGGACAAGCGTTTCGAGCCGCACGGCGTGACGGTGCTGGCGTTGCTCGCGGAGTCGCACGCGTCGATCCACAGTTACCCCGAACGGGGCGCGATGTTCGTCGACGTCTTCACCTGCGGCCAGTCTGCCGATGCCGAGGAGGCCGTTCGACTGCTTCAGCAGGCCGTGGGCGCGGTAGATGCCCACGTCCACACCGTGTTTCGCGGAGCGGGCAAGCAGATCGTCGAACAGATGGCGCCGGGGATCACCCGCAACTGGCAGCTGACCGACGTGCTGTGCGATGTCCACACCGAGTTTCAGCATCTGGTGATCGGCCGCACGAAGCAGGGCATTTCCCTGTTCAGCGACGCGGATCGCCAGAGCACCGAATTCAGCCAGCTCGTCTATCACGAGGCCCTGATGGTGCCGGCCATGCTGCTGGCCGAGACGGTCGATCGGGTGCTGATCATCGGCTCCGGCGAGGGCGTGGCGAGCCAGATGGCCGTCGCCGCGGGGGCCACGCACGTCGACCACGTCGACATCGACCGCGAGGCTGTGCGGCTCTGCGCCGAACACCTGCCCTACGGCTACACGCCGGATGAATTGGCAAGGGCCGAAGCCGGACTCGGACCCGTCCAGGTGCACTACACCGACGGGTACGAGTTCGTCGCCAACCACACCGGTCCCCGGTACGACGTCGTCGTCATCGACCTGCCGGACGAACGAGCCGAGCCCGCCCAGCACAACCGCCTCTACGGCGCGGACTTCATGAAGCTGTGCAGCGACATCGGCGTGATCGTCGCCGGCCAGGCGGGCTGCCCCACACTCTGGCGCAACGAGACGCTGGTGCGGTCCTGGGAGCGTTTCGGCGAAACCTTCGGCACCGTGGTCTATTTCGGCAGCGACGAGCACGAGTGGGCGTTCCTGTCGGGTACCACCGGGGTCCTCGAGGATCCGCTCGCGACGATGACGGCGCGGCTGGAAACGCTGCCGTACCGCCCGGCATCCATCGACGCGGCAGCGCTCGCAGCGGCGACGACTCCGCCGATGTCGTTGCGGCAGACCAGTCGATAGCCGGCGCCGACTAGAGTCGGTGCCCATGCGACTTGTCGGTACCGTCCTGGCCTTGACAGGCGCGCTCGCGTTCCTCGGGCCGACAGCAACAGCATCCGCCGATGCGGCGAGCCCCTTCGACGTATCCGACCCCACGGTCGGCCGGCTTGATCCAGCCTTGTTGGCTGCCATCCAGCAGGCGGCCACCGCAGCAAGTGCTGAGGGGATCACCATGACGATCACCTCCGGTTGGCGCTCGCCGGAGTTCCAGCAGCAACTGCTCGACGAGGCGATCCGCACCTACGGCAGTTACAACGCTGCGCGGCAATACGTTCAGACGCCAGAGCACTCCAAGCATGTCAGCGGCCAGGCCGTCGACATCGGCGGCAAGAGCGCAGACACGTGGCTGATCGCCAACGGTGCGCGGTTCGGTCTGTGTCAGATCTACGCCAACGAACTCTGGCACTTCGAGCTGGCCGCCGACGCCCACGGCAACTGCCCGCCCGTGCTGCCCAACGCTGCCAGTTGATCAGTTGATCGTCAGCGCTTGCGCCTCGTCGTAGGACATCGTGGCAGGAGTCGGAGCACCCGTCGCGTACGCCGTCACCGCTGACGTGGCCTGCGTGATGGCGACGCGGAACGGCAGCGACCCGGTGCTCACGCGGCGGACGCCGAGTTCGCCGAGCCGGTGGAACGGGAGCTGGGCGAGCAGGTTGAGCGGGGTTTCTCCCAGCGTGGCGACGAGTTGCTCGATCACGCGCTCATCGCGAAGGCCGGGCACGAAGACGCCGTCCGCGCCCGCGTCGACATACGCCAACGCGCGCCGGGTGGTGTCGTGCGTGGGCAGGTGCAACCAATACGTGTCGACGCGGGCATTGACGAACACGTCCGGCGCCGCGGCCTTGAACGCCGAGATCAGCGCACACTGCTCGTCGAGCGCCGCGAGGTGGTCACCGCGGCCGTCCTCGATGTTGACCCCCACGATGCCGATCGCGGTCAACTCCGCGGCCAGCTCTGCCGGGTCCATGTCGAAGCCGGCCTCGACGTCCACGGTGATCGGCACCGGGAGCCGCGCCAATGTGCGTGCAAGAGAAAGGGTTTCCACTCCGGTGAGGCCGACAGCGTCGGGAAGTCCATGTGCGGCAGCGACGCCGAGGCTCGTTGTCCCGACGGCGCGGAAGCCGGCTCGGACAAACGCGGCGGCGGACGCGAAGTCCCACGCGTTCGGCAGCAGGAGCGGTTCGCCGGCGTGATGCAAGTACGTGAACTGACGAGCTTTCTCAGCCTGCCCTTCGGTGTCCATCGCTCCATTCTGGCGGGAGTGGTCATGACGGGCACGCCGCGGGCGGCGGAGTCGCCACCTGCTGGTTGTGCACAACCATGACCGCTGCAAATCCTCGCGAAATGGATTCGAACTGCCGTCCCTCAGATGTAGTCAAAACTGTTCAGGGACAGTGATGCTCGTCGGCGGCTCGGGTCGCTCCGAGTCGGTCGTAAACCTGCCACCAGATCGCTTCGTGAGCGCTTACCGACAAACGGCCCTGATCACGCCAGCAGTCTGCAGATCGGAGCATGCCGACCAGTACTTTCAGCTCGGCATAATCGGCTTCGACTTCTTCGCCTGGTCGGCTCGCGAACCGCGTGACGCAGCGTGTCCGAATCTGAGCGTGCGATCGTGCGGTTCGGACGAAGAGCGCGGCCCCAACTCCCAGCCACACCATGGTCGTGATGGCGAACTCCATCCACGATGCCGAGACGCCCAGCAGAATCAGGGAGAGCAGCCAGAGGACGGCACCCCACGTCGGCCATGCACGCCACGCGCGCAACCATCGGCGCTCGACACTGTCGATGCCAGGCGGATAAAGGACCAGCCAACAGCGTGTGACGCCGTAGCGGGTGGGTGAGACGCTCAACGAACCCCACACGAATTCACCGTCCACCAGGAGTGTCCACCAACCCCTGGCCGCGGGCGCCCAACCAGGCAGCGGCTGGGGCCAGCGATCACCACCGTCCCCGCAGTGCGGGTTCTCCATGAGTATCCGGTCTACTCGCCCGCCGGAATGGCGGACGGGATGCTTACGGAATCCGTACACGGGTTAAGAGTTTCTTTACAGAACATGTCCATGTCCGGCCGCTCCAGGCGCGCCGGCATTGATCGGGCCGACCCAATCCCCGTGACCGTCGCCGTAACAGATGTCACAGCGGGTGTTCAGATCGCGTCAAGACCAGGGCGCATTCGCCTCATGCGGGTCTAACGTCGGCCCCGCGGCGGATGGGCGCGCCGCAGGCTGACGCAGGAGGGGCAGTGACGATGCATTGGGGCATGACGGCGTGGCTGCAACTCGTCACCATCGTCGCGATCCTGGCAGTGCTACACGTGCCGTTGGGCAACTACATCGCAGCCGTCTATACCAGTAAAAGACATTGGCGCGCTGAGCGATTGGTCTATCGAATAGCGGGAGTAGAACCGGATCGCGAGCAGCATTGGGTCTGGTACGCGGCTTCGGTGCTCGCGTTTTCTGTGGTCAGCGTGGCCGTGCTGTTCGGTCTACTGATGCTGCAGACCCAGTTGCCCGCACCCTGGGGTGCACAGGGAATGACCCCACTGCTCGCGCTGAATACGGCCGTCAGCTTTGTCACCAACACCAGTTGGCAGAACTACGCGGGCGAGTCGACTCTTGGTCACTTCGGCCTCACCGTTGGCCTGGGCGTGCAGGCCTTCGCCAGCTCCGCGGTCGGCATGGCTGTGGCCATAGCGCTGATTCGCGGCATCGTGCGTCGTCAGACCACCGAACTCGGCAACTTCTGGGTGGACTTGGTCCGCGGCATCATCCGAATCCTCATCCCGATGGCGGTTCTCATCGCGGTCCTGCTCACCGCGCTCGGCGTGCTGGAGACTTTCGGCGCCGCGCAGTCGATCGGCACCCTGGCCGGCGGATCACAGACCTTGCCGATAGCACCGGTCGCGTCGTGGGAGTCCATCAAACTGATGTCCGGCGACGGCGGTGGTGCCTTCAACGCCAACAGTGCGCACCCGTTCGAGAACCCGACACCGCTGACCAACGTCATCGAGATCGTGACCATGGCCGTCATCCCGGTATCGCTGGTCCGCACCTATGGCGTCATGATCGGCGACCGGCGTCAAGGCTGGGCGTTGCTGGCCGTGGTCGTCGTCCTGTTCGGCTTGGGCACGGCCGCCGTCGGGATGTCGGAAACGATGCCGCACGCCACCGTCACGAGCGCGGTCGGTGCGGCATTGGAAGGCAAGGAGATTCGGTTCGGGATACCCGGAAGCGCGCAGTTCGGCCAGGTTGCCACCGCTACCGCAGACGGCGCGGCGAACTCGTCGTACGACAGTTTCACCAGTGTCGGCGGTGGGGTACTGATGGCCAATATGATGCTGGGCGAGATCAGCCCTGGCGGTACCGGCAGCGGACTGTACGGTTTGGTTGTCATCGCGCTGCTCGCCGTGTTCCTCGGTGGTCTGATGATCGGCCGAACACCGGAATATCTGGGCAAGCGGGTGAGCGCCCGGGAGATGAAGTTGATCAGCCTGGCGGTGCTCACCCCGCCGGTGGCGGTATTGACCGGCGTCGCGATCGCCATGGCGCTGCCGGCCGGTGCCAGGGCCGCGACCAACTCCGGCCCGCACGGGCTATCCGAAGTGCTGTACGCGTTCACCAGTTGCGTCGCGGGTAACGGCAGCGCGTTCGGTGGATTCAGCGGTAACACAACAGGATTCAACATCGGACTGGCCGTGGCGATGATCATCGGCCGGTACGTGCCGATGATCCTGGTGATCTCCCTGGCTGCCAGCTTCGCCGGTCAGCGTTCCGGGGTGGTCACCGACGGCACTCTGCGCACTCACGAACCGTCGTTCGTCGGGCTGATGATCGGTGCCGCCCTGATCGTGGTCGGGCTGGAGTACCTACCGGCACTCGCGTTGGGCCCCATCGCCGAACGACTGTCCTAACAGGCTGCCCGGCCCCGGCGGCTGGGCGTTGCAGTCGCATCGATCGACCGTGCCAATGCCAGAAAAGGCGCCCGCTGAACCGCCTCCGTGGTGCCCGGTGCCTCCGGATGCCATTGCACCGCAAGCACCCAGCCATCGACGGCCTCGAACGACTCGATCAGACCGTCGGGCGCATGGCCGGTCGCCACCAACCCGGGACCCAGCGACGCGATGCCCTGATGATGTGCCGAAGCCACGACGACCCGGTCACCGTTGTGTGCGGCATGAACTCGGCTGCCGGGCGCCAACTCGACCGGGTGCCAGCCGAACAGTTCACCATCGATGGTGCTCCGGTGCGGGACTTCGCCTGGTACCAGGTCGATGTGGAGGTTCCCGCCTCGAAGTACGTTCAGTACCTGCGCGCCGCGACAGATGCCGAGCACCGGCAGGTCGGCATCTTGCGCCCGCGCCGCCAGAATGAAATCGAGTTCGTCCTGTGCGTCGTCGACGTCGTACACCGCCGCGATGGCGCCCTGCCCATAACGCTGCGGGTTGATATCTCCACCGCCGGGCAGCACTAGTCCGCCGACGTCGGACAGTGCCACGAACGGGTCGTCGACCACCAGCGGCCTCAACCCGGCCCCGGAGACCAGTTCGACAATCCGGGCGAAGAGTTCATTCGCCGCGATGACGCGTGGGTCGTCGCCGACCGAGAATCGCCGCGGGACGAGGACAACAGGTGCGGCCACTATCGAGCCCTTCCTCTAGGCACGGGTCTAGAAGTATCCGGAGTTGGGCGGAAGAGCGCCGTTCACCACGAAATCGCCGGTCGCCCAGGCTTTGTAGGCGAGCGGGTTGTGACTGGCGAGCGTTCGCGCGTTACGCCAATGCCGGTCGAGATTCAGTGTCCGCGCGGTTGCCGACGCGCCACCGGTATCGAACAACCGTTGTGCGGCATCCAGCGTGAGTCGTTCTGCGACAAGTTGGGCCTTCGCCACCTCGATCGCGACGGCACCGATGGCCTGCTGGTCGTCGATCTGGCCAGAATCCACCACGTGATCCAATGCCGCTGCAGCGCTGAGGGTTACCGCGGTGGCGGTCGACGTCCAGGCCGCGATCTCCCCTACCGCCTGCAGGATGAACGGGTCCTGGGTAGCGGCGGTGGTCAACGCGTGCGCTGCCGGACGCGCCTTGTTCTGGACGAACCAGACGGCATCCCGCAAGGCGCCCTTGGCAATCCCCACTGCCACGGCAGTGAGGTAGAGCTGCAGGAACGTCTGGCTGTGCGCGAGCCGATGGTCCGCGGGGACCAGCGACACCTCGTCCTCGTGGACCGGTACTGCCTCGAAAGTTGTTGCACCGCTTGCGGTAAGTCGCTGCCCAAAGCCGTCCCAGTCGTCGAACAGGGTCACGCCTCGCCGGTCGGCAGGGATGATCACGTGTACTTCACGGCCGTCCTCGCGCTCAGCCGAGACGGCGATCAAGTCGGCGTACAGCGTCCCGGTCGAGTAGAACTTCTTGCCGTCCAACCGGTACCGGCCGGCGCCGATGGAGCGCAATGTGGTGCCGATGGTCGCCGGCGATGTTCCGACGGCTTCGGTGATCGCGTTGCCGACGATCTTTCCGCTGAGGACGTCGGGGAACCAGCGGGCCCGCAGAGCGTCGTCGCCGCGGTTACCCAGGAGCCGTTCGACGAATCCGAAGTGAGCGCGCAGCGCTTGGGCCACATTGGAGCTGGCCTGCGCGATGTCGATCACGGTCTCGATGACATCGACGATGGAGCCACCGGGGCCGCCGTACTCCCGCGGGATTCGCAGGGCGAGGACCCCGGTGTCGGAGATCGCACGAATCGCCTCGCGGTGCAACGTGCGGGTCAGCTCGTATTGGGCGTCTTGCTCGCTGAGCGTTTCGACGACCGACTGCAGCTGCGCCCGCCGGTCAGCAACGGACCCCGCGGCCAATGCCGTAATGGTCATGGGAGTTTCCTTCTCAGCTCATCGGAACAGGGGCAGGATGTGGGTCGCGAACCGTTCCATCTCGGCTTCCAGAGGCTGGAACTGCAGCATGAACAAGTCGATGCCGAGGTTGGCGAACGTCGTGATCCGTTCGACGACTTGCTCATAACTACCGATGAGACCGGCGAGGGTGCCGCCGTTGGTGCCCACGCGCGCGACACCTTCGTGCACCTTGAACATCGCGGTGGCGGGATCGGCTCCCACCGTGCGGTCCCGTTGTCCCGAACCGTTGACCAAGCCCTGCAGGTATTCGAATTCGCGGTGTGCTTCTTCCTCTGTCTCGCGAGCGATGACGAACGCTGACAGTCCGAACTGCAAGGGCTCCGGCTTGGTCCGGTCACGCCGCCGCATGTCGTCGATGATGTCCGCGGCATCCTGCGGCGGCCGTCCGTTCAGGAAGAACACGTCGGCCTGCGCAGCGGCCAGGGCGCGTGCCGCTTCGGATTCACCGCCGAGGTACACGCGCGGGGTGCGGTCGAGGGCCGGCCGCAACTGAGCCCCGGCGGCGACGGCCCCGTCCAGCCCGGACTCGATGGCATCGCCACGCCACAGCCGCCCGACGACGTCAAGCCACTCCCGGGAGTATTCGTATCGATCACCATGGGTGACGTCGCCGCGGCCGATCGCCTCCAGCTCGGGAAGAAACCAGCCGCTGACGAGGTTGATCGCCACCCGGTCAGCGGCGATCTGTTCAATGTTGGCAACGGTTTTCGCGAATACCAACGGATTGAACAGCAACGGCTTGATCGCGCCGATCAACTCGACCCGGTTGGTGGCCTCTGCCAGACCGGCCAGCGTCGACCAGGTTTCCAGGACGTCATGTTCGGTACCGCCCGGGTGCAGCACATGCTGGGCCACCAACGTCGAATCGAAACCCAGCTCCTCCGCACGGACGATGAGATCGCGCGTCCGGCGGTAACTGGCGTCCGGAGCCTCCGCGGGATGAGTTCTGGCACCCCATGTTCCGTAGACGGGCGCCCACACGCCGAATCGGGGCGCGGTCACCGTGGTGGTCATGAGGTCTCCAAGTAGCGCCGGAATTCCCAATCGGTGACGGCACTGGAGTATTCGTCCCACTCGCTCTGGGCTATCTCGGCAAAGTCATGCACGGAGTCCGCGCCCAAGATGTCCACGATGGCGTCATCACTGCGTGCCAGGGCGATCGCGACGCTGAGCGATTCCGGTAGCCGCACCCCGACGTCGTAGAGGTTTCCTGTCTGCGGCTCCGGGGGGTTGCGCCGGGCTTCCAGGCCGGCCACGACGGCGGCCAGCGCAGATGCGATGAGCCAGTATGGGTTTGCGTCCGATGCGCCGGTGCGCAGCTCGATTCGCGTCGCCGCGGGCGTCGGCTCGAGAAGCGACCGGACGGCCGACGTCCGGTTGTCGCGGCTCCACGTCAACGTTGCCGGGGCGAACGAGCCGGGGACGTACCTGCGGTACGCGTTGACCGAATGCGCGCCGAACAGCGTGATCGACGGCAGGTGCTCGAGCAGGCCGGCGATGGCATGCAGTCCGACCTGGCTCTCGGTGCCGTCGGCGCCGGCAAGGACCGGCTCGCTGTCGCGCCACAGCGAAATATGCAGGTGCGCAGAACTTCCGGAGTGCTCGGAGAACGGCTTGGGCATGAACGTCGCCAACTTGCCGTTGCGCCGGGCGATCTCCTTGACGGCGTACTTGAGCCGAGCGCTGTTATCGGCGGCATCGAGTGCGTCACTGTAGACGAGGTTCGCTTCGACCTGACCGGGACCGTACTCGGTGAGCAGGCCCTCCAGGGAGGTGAACTCGCGCAACACCGAATAGAGCTCGCTGAGCACCGGTTCAAGAGTGTTGGCGTTCTGCAGCGAGTAGGCGTGCACGTCGTCCTGGAAGATCGACCCATCGGCATTGAGCAGGTAGAACTCGAATTCGGCGCCGACTTTGGCGGTGTACCCCAGGGCCTCCAGTCGCGCGATGACCCGCCGCAAGACAGCACGCGGATCGAGCGGCGACGGCGTCCGGTCGTGACTGACGATGTCGGAGATGACGTGGCCCACGCCGGGCCGCCACGGCAGTTCCCGGAAGGTGCTGAGGTCGGGTACGGCGAAAGCGTCGGGGTAGCCGGTGTTCCAGTTGGTCGACCGAAGGCTTTCGATCACCCGCGCGTTGGCGTTCCATGCGAGCGCGCCATCGCAGAAGCCGAACCCGGATGTCCCGGCGCGGCTGCGGAACTGGTCGGCGGGCACGCGCTTGCCCAGTGCATGGCCGAACTGGTCGCTCCACGCCACCTCGACCTCGGTGATCACGCCGGAGTCGAGCAGACCGATCGAGCCACCGTGCCGCCGCTGGTCAGTTGCGGCTTCCGTGGTCAGGGACATCTCAGTCCTCCTGCCCGGCCGCGGTTGCCGACTCAGCTCTCGCATGGCGGTAGCCCAGCACGGCGCCGCCCACGAAACCCACCACCAGCACCAGGATTACGGCCAGCGCCAGGCCCGACGATCCGCCGACCAGGTCCTTGAGGTTCACCAGGATCAAGCCCAGGAACGCCACCAGACCAGCCAGTCCGAGCGCCGGTGCCACCCGGACGCGCCACACCGAGTAGTGCCGCCGGTCCCGCACGAAGAACGTCAGCACCGCCGCACTCGTCAGCACCATCAGGACAAGCACACCGACCGTGGTGATCCCGGACAGCCAGGTGTAGAACTCCGTGCTCGGGTCGAGCTGTGCCACGGTGGCGACACCGATGACCGCGAGGATCAGCGCCGACAGCACCAGCGATGCGACGTGCGGCGAGCCATGACGGGTGTGAGGTCGGCCGAAGGCGGCAGGCAGGACGCCCCGGCCGGACAGCGCAAACAGGTAGCGGGACACGACATTGTGGAACGACAGGATGCAGGCGAAGAGGCTCGTGACGAAGAGGACCTGAATGATGTCGGCGCCCACCACACCCAGGTAGTGCTGTGCGGTATCCACCAGCATGGTGCCACCCGAATTCGTCGCGCGCTGGATAGCTTCGTGATCACCCCACGCCGAGATCAGTGCCCAGCTCGACACCGTGTAGAAGATGCCGATCACGGCCAGCGCGAGGTACGTCGCGTACGGAATGGTGCGGTCCGGATCGCGTGCCTCGTCGCGGAAGATGGCCGTCGCCTCGAATCCGAGGAACGAGATGATCGCGAAGAGCAGCCCGATTCCCGGTGCGCCCGAGGTGATCTGCGCCGGGTCGAGCAGTCCTGTCGACAGTCCGTGGTCACCGCCGCGCCAGACGATGACCGCGTCGAGGACGGCGACGATGGCGATCTCGGCGACGAGCAGAACGGCGAGTACCCGACTGGACAACTCGATGTTGCGGTAGCCGAGGTACGTGATCACCGCGAGCCCCGCCAACGCCCACACGGGCCACGGCACCTGGGGTACGCCGACGAGGGCCAACAGACCGCCGAGTTGCGGACCGAGCAGCCCATAGACAGCGGCCTCCATCGACGCGTACGTCAGGACCGCCACGAACGCGGCACCGATGGCCGGGCTGGACCCAAACCCTTGCTGCACATACGAGAAGAAGGCCCCGGCCTCACGAACGAAGGGCGTCATCGCCGTGAAGCCGATCGCGAACAGCAGCAGCACCACGGTGGCAATGACGAACGTCGCGGGGAACCCCGAGCCGTTGCCGGTGGCGATGCCTAGTGGCACCGGCCCGCCGATGACGCCCAGCGGCGCCGCCGCGGCCAACACCATGAAGACGATGGCCGGGATCCCCAGGTTGCCGCGCAGGCGCTGTGAGCCGGTCGGGGGCCCACCATCGGTGCGCACCGCCGTATGTTCGACTGTCATGACGCCCCTTGCTGGTCGGTGAATGCTGTTGGAAACAAAAACTATTGGGCATGGCCGCCGTGCTCCAGCGGGCAGGACATCGGCGCTCACAATGCGTCACATGTCGTAACACTCTGCGGACTTCCGGGCCGCGTACTCGCCGCCCGGTCGGTAGTCTTCGTGGCGTGGCGCCGTGAGCGCATCAGGCAAAGGGGTTGTCAGTGGGGACTATTCGATCGATTCGTGGCACCGGCCGAATTCTGCGCGTCGGAGCGACGCCGGTGCCGCACGCCGAGATCCTCGATTACGTCCGCCCGGTCCTCGCGCAGGACGGCACCGACCTCCACGTCGAAGTGTTCGATACTTTCGATGAACCGAACCATCACCTGGTCGCCGGGACCATCGATGCCAACTTCTTCCAGTACCTGCCCTTCCTCGAAGCGTTCAATGCCTCGTCGTCCCAGCGCCTGGTCCCGGTCGCACCGGTGCACATCGAGCCGTTCGCGCTCTACTCGGAATCGATTGCGGCCCTGGGCGACGTGCCGCAATACGCACAAGTGGCGCTGCCCGGCGACCCGGCGAACGTCGGCCGCGCCTTGCGCATCCTCCAGGATCTGGGCCTGCTCACGCTGCGTGCCGGCGAATGTTCCACCCCTGGAGTCGAATCGGTGGTCGCGAACCCGAAGCAGCTGCTGTTCAAGGAAATCGCCAGCGCACATCTCGCCGACGTCCTCACGGACTTCGACCTGGTGTTCCTGTTCGGCAACTACGCCATGGACCGCCAGATCGACCTACAGTCAGCGATCTACTGCGACCACGCAAACCGCGCCTACGCCGAATATCTGGTGGCCCGGCCGGATAACCATGACAGCGAACCAATCAAGCTGTTGGCCAAAGCTTTACAGTCGGATTCCGTGCGGTCGTTCATCGTGCGGTCGTACGGAGGCGTGGTGGTGCCCGCCTTCTGACGGTCAGGCAGACCGGATCGGTCGCTGATCCCGAAAGCGTGTCGAGGGCTGCGGGTCGAAGCGGTAACCCTTTCCACGGACTGTCGTCAGCGTCAGCGCATGTGCGCCCAGCTTCACCCGGAGCCGTCGCACATGGGTGTCGACAGTGCGCATCGAGGCGAACCCCGCGTCCCACACGTTCGCGATCAACTCCTCCCGCGAGATGATCCGTCGCGGATGCTGCGCCAGGTAGGCCAGTAGTTCGAATTCTTTGTACGCCATGGCGATCGGGCGGCCGTCGATGCTGACCTGCCGGGTGGACCGGTCGATGGCGAGTCCACTCATCGGAACCGGCAGCGGGGTACGCGCAGGGGCGGTGCCGGCTACCGACTGCTCCACCCTGGCGCCAGGCACTCGGTACGCGAGATACGCGCTGAACTCGTCCAGCAGCGTCGTCACCTGAGCCAGCGCATCGCGGGTGGGAAGCTCCACCGACAGCACCAACTGCGGCGCCCGAACGCTGCGGCCCTGATACATCCACGCTCCCTCATCGATCCGAACTCCAGTCTTCTCGACGAAGACGGTCCTGGACATCGTTACCGTCACCTTGAATCGAACGGGCCTTCCCGCCGGACAAGGAAACAGTCCGATCACGATCTGGAATCAGCACGTCACGGCCACAACTTTCACATCTGTCGCGTTGTTAACATTCCGAAATGCAGGACTTCCCGGAGACCACCGGCCTTCGGCGCCCGTTCTCGCGTCGTGATGCGCTGCGCTATGCGGGCGCGGCGTCGGCATTGGCCGGCCTGAGCGCGGCAGGTATCGGCCTGCCGACGGCCACGGCCGCCGCTCCCACACTGATCGACTTCGCCATGAAGCAGATTCCGGCGCAAGACATTCGGGCCGCTGGGCACGCCGGCGTCGTCAACTACGTCTCGACATCGCGTCCCGGCTCGACCATGGGCGCGAAGCCGATCACGCTGCCCTATGCCCGGTCACTGGCCGCGGCGGGACTCGCGATCGTCAGCAACTATCAGTACGGCAAGCCGGGCGGGACCGCGCCGTCCGATTTCACCCGCGGCTATGCGGGCGGCGTCGCAGATGCGCGCACCGCATGGCAACTGCACACCGCGGCGGGTGGCGGTCAGAGCGCGCCGATCTTCTTCTCTGTCGACGACGACATCGACCGGGAAACGTGGAACAACGTGGCGCTGCCGTGGTTTCGGGGTATCAACTCCGTGCTCGGCCCACAGCGCACCGGCGTTTACGGCGGTATCAACACCTGCCAGTGGGCCACAGCCGACGGAGTGATCGGGCGCTCGACCACGCCCGGCAAGGTGTGGGCCTGGCAGACCCGGTCCTGGTCCGGCGGCAAGATCTACCCGGCCGCGGTGATGTACCAACGCATCGTGAGCACGGCGTCCAATCCAGGTCCGGTGGTCGGCGGGCTCGAGGTCGACGTCAGTGATGCCCTGGCCGCTGACGTCGGGCAGTGGAACCTGCACCCGTGAGGGCGTAGACGCTAGACGCCCCGGGCATGCCGTGCAGCCCCAGGCTGCCGTCGACGGCTTCGAGCGGCTTACGCGGTGATCCGCATTTCAGCATCCGGGTGCGAGCTGAGGATGACAACGGCCGGCCCGCTTCCGGTGGCGAATGTTGTGCTGGCGTAGCCGATGAACCCGTAGTGGCTGTCGATTGTCGAGGTCGACGTGATGACCCCGCGGCCTGTGGCGCCGGTATCGAGGTTCCGCCACGTGGCGGTCACAGTGAGTGAGCACGAGCCGTCGTAGATGCCGGCGTCGTAGCGGATCGAGACCCCGACGCCGTGGCCCACACGGTCGCCGATCTGCACGGGGGTCGCCTGCGCGTCAGCGCTGATCGTGCCACCGCAGGTCGGGGATGCCACGACGGGAACCGCACCGAGTTGTGCGAAAGCGTCGGCGTACGC
>Ga0070667_100001471_pt1 | contig 21108 bp, 19 predicted proteins | sample KBSS33metaG_FD_64659 | JGI IMG/M metagenome (GOLD analysis project Ga0070667, IMG submission 64659) | Switchgrass rhizosphere microbial communities from Kellogg Biological Station, Michigan, USA - KBS S3-3 metaG | ecosystem: Host-associated > Plants > Roots > Rhizosphere > Soil ... | reverse complement strand
GAGCTGATCCACCATCGTGTTGATCGTGTCCTTCAGCTCGAGGATTTCGCCCCGGACCGTGACCGTGATCTTCTTCGACAGGTCGCCGTTGGCCACCGCGGTCGTCACGTCCGCGATGTTGCGCACTTGGCCCGTCAGGTTGGTGGCCATCGCATTGACCGAGTCAGTCAGGTCTTTCCAGGTGCCGGCCACGCCGGGCACCTCGGCCTGACCACCGAGCTTGCCTTCGGTGCCGACCTCGCGCGCGACGCGTGTGACTTCAGAGGCGAAGCCGTTCAGCTGATCGACCATCGTGTTGAGGGTGTTCTTCAGCGCCAGGATCTCGCCCTTCACCTCGACGGTGATCTTCGATGACAAGTCGCCTTTGGCGATCGCGGTGGCGACATCGGCGATGTTGCGCACCTGACCGGTCAGGTTGGACGCCATGAAATTGACGTTGTCGGTCAGGTCCTTCCACGTGCCAGCGACGCCCGGCACTTCCGCCTGGCCACCAAGCTTGCCGTCGGTGCCGACTTCACGCGCGACGCGGCTGACCTCGGAGGCGAATCCGTTGAGCTGGTCGACCATGGTGTTGAGCGTGTTTTTCAACTCCAGGATCTCGCCCTTGACGTCAACGGTGATCTTCTTGGACAAGTCGCCATTGGCCACCGCCGTGGCGACATCGGCGATGTTGCGCACCTGGCCGGTCAGGTTGGACGCCATGGAATTCACGTTGTCCGTCAGGTCCTTCCAGGTCCCGGCAACACCCGGCACGGCGGCCTGGCCGCCGAGCTTGCCTTCGGTGCCAACCTCGCGGGCCACGCGGCTGACCTCGCCGGCGAAGCCGTTGAGCTGGTCCACCATCGTGTTGATGGTGTCCTTCAACTCCAGAATCTCGCCCTGCACCGTGACGGTGATCTTCTTCGACAGATCGCCATTGGCCACTGCTGTCGTGACTTCGGCGATGTTGCGTACCTGACCGGTCAGGTTGGTCGCCATCGCATTGACCGAGTAGGTCAAATCCTTCCAGATGCCGGCAACGCCACGGCCCTCGGCCTGCCCGCCGAGCTTGCCTTCGGTTCCAACCTCGCGTGCCACGCGCGTCACCTCGGAGGCGAAGCCGCCAAGCTGGTCGACCATGGTGTTGATCGTGTTCTTCAGCTCGAGGATCTCGCCGCGCACATCCACGGTGATCTTCTTGGACAGGTCGCCGTTGGCCACTGCCGTGGTCACTTCCGCAATGTTTCGCACCTGACCTGTCAGGTTGGACGCCATGAAATTGACGTTGTCGGTCAGGTCCTTCCACGTACCCGCAACACCGGGCACCTGTGCCTGCCCGCCCAGCTTCCCTTCCGTGCCGACCTCTCGCGCAACGCGGCTCACCTCGCCGGCAAAGCCATTGAGCTGGTCGACCATCGTGTTCATGGTGTTCTTCAGCGCGAGGATTTCTCCCTTGACCTCCACCGTGATCTTCGAGGACAGGTCACCCTTCGCGATGGCGGTGGCCACACCGGCGATGTTGCGCACTTGGCCGGTCAGGTTTGACGCCATCGAGTTCACCGAGTCGGTAAGGTCCTTCCAGGTACCAGCGATGCCGGGCACCACCGCTTGGCCGCCGAGCCTGCCTTCGGTGCCGACCTCGCGCGCGACGCGCGTGACCTCGGACGAGAAGCCATTGAGCTGATCGACCATCGTATTGATGGTTTCTTTCAACTCGAGAATCTCTCCCTTCACGTCCACCGTGATCTTGCGCGACAGGTCGCCGCGCGCCACCGCCGTGGTCACCGTGGCGATGTTGCGGACCTGTGCGGTGAGGTTGGTGGCCATCGCGTTGACCGAATCGGTCAGGTCCTTCCACGTGCCGGCCACACCCGGCACGACCGCCTGACCGCCGAGCCGGCCGTCGGTGCCGACCTCGCGTGCCACGCGCGTCACCTCCGACGCGAACGAACGCAGCTGGTCCACCATCATGTTGGTGGCCTCCTTCAGCTGCAGAATCTCGCCGCGCACGTCCACCGTGATCTTCTTCGACAGGTCGCCGTTGGCTACGCCGATCGTCACCTCGGCGATGTTGCGCACCTGCGCGGTCAAGTTGCCAGCCATCTGGTTGACCGAATCCGTCAGCTCCTTCCAGACTCCCGATACGCCCTTCACCTGCGCCTGACCGCCCAGCCTGCCCTCGATACCAACCTCGCGTGCCACGCGCGTGACTTCCGAGGTGAAGACCGAAAGCTGCTGGATCATCGTGTTGACGAGCTTGGCCGAGCGCAGGAATTCGCCCTTCAACACGCGTCCATCGACCTCGAGCTCCATGGCTTGCCCCAGGTCGCCCTTGGCCACCGCGCCGATGGTTCGCGCAATCTCGGCCGTGGGTCGAACAAGATCGTCCATCAGTGTGTTGATGGACTCGACCTTGGTCGCCCAGCCCCCCAGCGATCCGGGCAAGGTCATGCGTTGCCTCAGCCGCCCCTCCTTGCCGACCGTCGCGCTGAGGCGAGCGACTTCGGCCGCGATCCGAGCCTCCTGCGCGATGGTTTGATTGAAGGCCGCTGCGATCTCGCCATCGATCCCGGTCCAGTGCGCCGGCAACCGCTGAGAAAACTCGCCGTCCCGAAAGGCGATCATGGCCGCCAGCACCTGTCGGGAACGTGCCTCGGCAGAACCCAGGGTTCCGGCCGGGCGTTGCCGAGCACCGGTTTCGTTGCTGACACCGTTCCCCGCGGCAGTCGTGCGCTTGCCAGGCTTGATGGCGACGGTTCGCTGGTCCATTTTCTTCACCCCTGATATTCGAATGTCGGTGTGTGAGTACGACCATCGCAGTCGAGTCGGCGTCGCGCCGGCATCCTGACCTAACGTCGTATCAGTCTTGCTGGTACGGCTCGGCTCCCACCAAGCGTTGAACTACTCACATGAAAGTGAAAGGAAAGTCCTCACGCACCGCAGCGAGGACGCTTATAGGACTGGGCCACCTCGCGCAGATCCGGTTCGTCGAGCTCTTCGATCTCAATCATTCGATTGCTGGCCTGCTTGCCGGCCGCGAGCAGCTCGTTGGGCTTCAGATCGAGCGCGACGCTGTCCTTGTTTGGACTTTGCCGGATGATGAACACCATCAGGAAAGTCACGATGATCACGTCGGCGTTGATGGCGAGTTGCCAGTTCTCCGAGAAGTCGAAGTCCAAATGAGAATGGACAACCCCAAGGCGAAAGCCAGCGGCGTGCCTGCTCACCTCGCGACGCGCGATGCGAAGCGGTCGAACGTTGTCGGAAGGGAAGACTGTCCCGCGTACGCGGACGCGGACGCGTCGGTTGTGGGGCATGGATCCCAGTGGATCGGATGCTCGATCTGCCGTGTTCATGGTCGCGGGAACTCTGTTTGCGCGATGCCAGAAAGGAGACTGTGGAGTCGCCGATCTTTGCTGCTCGCGCGTGAACTTCGCGACGAGAAGGAAAGACCGACAACGAACGGTTACCGATTGTGTCAACGAGGCGTGTCGGACGCTACCGAAATGCCTGTAGGACAACACCTCGTTATACGGTCACCAGCGACAGCCGCAATCGGCCAGTTCCCGCCTTTCGATGACGACTGCTATTGGGCAGCTCGAGTTGAAGTAAGAGGCAGCATATTCCCGGGATCCGGTAACGTCGGCGTCATCCATTGTCGCGAAATCCCGGACTTGCCGCGTTTGGCACCGTCATGTATACCGATCCAAGCGTCCTTTTTGCAATCCGAACCTGATGCTGTCGAAACTTGCAACCGCCCTGCTGGAGCAACACGCGCTCATCGGTCTTCAGATCGCGCGGGCGAAGGGCGCGACGGCCCATGATGTCGTGCCTCGCTGTCGCCACGTCATGCGGTCGGTGTACGCTCATTTGTCCGCCGTGAAGAAGCTGGTTCTCCCGGCCTTCGGGTCTCGTGCCGAGACTGAGCGAGTTCAGGTTGCTGTCGAATCAGTTGCAACTGCGCTCGCGGCGATGGCGGCTGTCGACGGTCTGGGAAGCCTGGACGGGCTTGGCGACGTCATGTCGTCTCTGAACGCGCTGATTGCAGCGGAGAGAGATTTGTTGGCGTCGGCGGCGAGTGTATCGCACGGTCTCTTGGGGCCTGTCGCATTCGACGTCGAAGAGCACTTCGAGGCGCTCTATGGAAGAGACCAGGCGCCGCAAGTCGTGTGGGGTCCGACGCACCAATAAGTCCCGACTCACCGAAGCCCAGGCAGCACCGTGCCGGATTCGCCGAGGTCTATTAACTTGTGAAGATGGTGCTCGACGAGACCCAAAGTGGCCTTCACAGCTGCATCGTCCGCCGAGTAGCCGTCACCGCGACCAGCACGATGTCATTGGCAACTCGCCCCGGATCCCTCAAGAGGCACGCAGACTCGCGAGCTTCTCGCGCAGCCACCGGCCGCTTTCCACGGTAGCGCCATCACCACACTTCACTTCGTATACCTGACCGCTGATACTGCTCTTCGACGCCGCTCTTTCAATGAAGTCTTCTGTGGTGGCGATCAGGTTCCGAACGACGAGGTAGTCGTACTTGTCGCGCAAGTGCGCTACTGCGGCTTTCGAGTCGTGCCAGGTACCGTTTCGATAGAACGAACATCCCGAGGCCTCGACGCTGGCGAGCAGGAAATCGACTTCTGCTTGAACGCTTCGTGTCGATGCCGCATGCCCGGGCTTCATCCAAAGAAGCCCTAACATCCACGTCAACCCAAGAAATGATCGCTTGTTCACTCACAGCTCCTTGTCGAGCGGCAACTGAGTCAAGACCTCGGCCTCGTAACGCTGCATTTCGCTGCGCGCCGGTTCCGTGGTGTACTCGGTGATTCGGGCGTCCTCCTGGGTCCGCCAGACCAGACTCGGTTCTCCCCCGGCAGGTGCTGCCTTCAAGGCTACCTTGTACGCGTTTACCGGCTTCACCATGGCCTCGAATCGCGCCGCCATCTGCTTCGCGAGCGCAGGGCTGTCGATGATCAATCCGATCTCGGTATTGAGGTGCATCGAACGCTGATCGAAATTCATGGAACCGATGAACAACCTCTTGCGGTCGAGCACGAATACCTTTGCATGCAAGGAGTAGTTCCCGTATTGCGATATGGCGGCTGATTGGCCACTGCCCCTGGCGTCACCCAACAGTGAGCGAATCTCGAAGAGCTCGACCCCGCGCTCCAGCAGCGGCGCGCGGTAGTGCATATAGCCGGCCTGCGCCGCCAGCACCGTCGATGATTCAAGTGAATTGGTCAGGACTCGAACTCGTACGTTTCGCTGGCGCAGATCCTTGAACATCTGCATGCCCTCCTGTCCCGGAATCAGGTACGGCGTGATCATCAGCAACTCGGATCGCACGGACTCGACCGCCTTGGCCACTGGCCGATGCATCAAGCTGCCAACCATCCAGCCCTTTTCCACACTCTTCTTGTCGGGGCTGTCGCAGACCACCTGCGCATGAGCCCAGACCATCGGCAACTTTCCCGACAACATTCCGGCCAGCGGTTCGCCGCTTGCAACGCGAGTTGCATAGTCCACCGCGCCCGGCTTGGCCGTGTCGCGGTGTTCTGCCAGGGTATCTCGACCTTCGGGCAAGGATTCATCTGCAGACTTGCCGCCTGCCAGCGCTTCGGCAGGAATTGCGATCGCACTGTTCCAAAAATCGTCGAAGGTTGCCGAGAGCTCCTTGACGATTGGACCTGCGGTGAACACATCGTCATCCGCAAACTGTGACCCGGGATCAACCTGGAAATATTGATCGCCGATGTTTCGCCCGCCGATCAGCGCGACCGCGTTGTCCGCGACAAACAACTTGTTGTGCATGCGGTAGTCGAGCCGCGACGAGCTGAGCATGAATTCCAAGGCTCGAATGGCGGCGACGTGGCCGCGGTAGACGAAGGGGTTGAATATGCGGATCTCGATGTGCGAATGCGAAGTCAGCGCGACGATCTGTTCGTCGCCGGCAACGGTTTCCCCGTCGTCGAGCAGGACCCGCACTCGGACACCCCGGTCAGCGGCGCGAGCCACAGCATCGGCCAGCAGGCGACCGGTCTCGTCACCGCGGAGGATGAAGTACTGAAGATCCAGCGTGCGCTGCGCCGCATTCGCCATTTGCGCCCGGGCGAGGAATCCATCGACTCCGGCTGACAACAGGTGAAAGCCCGAGTACCCTGGATGCCGCCGCGCCGCCTGCTCAACCTGTTGCCCCAGAGCAGTGCCTTCCGGATGCGCAATGGCCGCAGATGCGGACTTCGGAAAGTCCGAACCCGGTGGCAACGTGGCACAGCCACCGAGGAGCACGAGGCTCAGCGTAAAAAATGCCAAGCGAGGATTCATTTGGCCGTTGCCTGCGCTAGCAAGCGTCCGCGTTAAATTCCCTTACCCCGAGCGAAATCAAGCGTCCTTCTTGATCTTGATCTTGTTCTGCACGGAGGTGACGCCCTCGGTCTTTCGTGCGAGCGAGACCGCTGCGTCTGCGGCTTGTTGGTTCCTGACGCTTCCGCTCAGAACCACCACACCGTTGCGGTCGGTGTCGACATGGACATCCGCCAGGCTGCGCACCTTGTCCGCCGCCAGCTTGGCCTTGATCTTGGTCGTGATGACAGAGTCTTTGACGTATGCGGCCGGATGCGCACGGTCTGAATCTGAATCCGCAGCGCAAACCGCGATTGGCGCAGTCAAGGCTCCGATGACGAGACAGGCGGTCATGAGTTTGGCGTTCATAGCAGTCCTTTGGCTGGAGGGAAGTCAGAACCCGGCGCAGCAAAGCTACCCGCTGCGGACTTGGGCGCCCGACGTAATCCTGGCCGTGCGATCAAGGTTGGGCCATCGGACGACGAGCGGACGGCCCGTAGGCCATCACTGACGCATATCGGGTGGTTGGCCGCATAGACGGGATCGACTTCGAACCCGGTGAGATCGTCGCTTTCCAGCCTGGTTGGTTCCGCTGACGTTGCCTTGGATCTAATGCGCTCCCGAGCAGCATTGCTCCCCCGTCGCGCACAGTCCCTGCTCCATTCAAAGACAGCAGGCTCGCATTGGCGAGATTGCCATCACGACGGACCTTGCCGCGCGAGCGGCGGTAGCGCTTCTGGCCACGACCGCCAAGGCGCCCTGCCCTGCGCGATGGGCGCGAGCCCGAGTCAGAGGCGCTGGCGGCCGTAGTAATTGCATGCGCCCCGGAGGCCGGCGCTACGATGCGCTCATGCTCCGGCCCGGCAAAGCCCTACCCACCTCGTGACGCCGCGCGAGCGTGGTGCAACGAGTTCGTCGTTTCGGTTCAGTTCAACTGAGGGACCCGCGCACTGGGCGCGTTCGGCGCGTACGCGAAAGTCCGCTGCTGCTCACACCGCCTTGCTAGGGCGCGCCGCAGGAGCCACCGTAGTCCAGAGACCTGATTTCTGTGCGAAGCAACTGCGGCTACTTGGCACAACTTGGTGCCGGCGCTGTCGGCATTCTCAATCCTCATGAGGGCTTCGCAGCAGACCGACGACGTTCTCGACCAGCAAAGACTTGACCGTAACCGGCCGTCGCGCAGCGTAGCAGGCAGCTCGGCATCGGAAGCACTCGTCCCGTGCTACCCCGCTGTGCTATCCGGCAGAAGCACCTCGCCCTGGTCGACCCCGTTCCAGCAGTGGATGCGCTTGGCGTGCACCTTGATCATCGCCACACCCGGCGTGTCGACGCCCTGGGTGAACCAGTGTTCGAGTCCATGCGTCCAGTGATCGGCGAACGTGGCCTTGTCGCGAAACACCTCGGCCTCGCCCTGAACCGCGATGAACATCGGCGGCTTGCCCAGGATGCCCTTGCTGGCCTGGAAGCCCAGCCCGACATGTGGCGACCGTCGAATGTCGCGAACCAGTCGCGAGTCCTCCCAGGCGAAGTAGAACGAATTCCCGTCGTAGTCGACCTCTGCGTTGTTGCTCATCGGGCGCGACGCCAGCCGCCCGTCTTCGGTCTGTGTGGTCAGCAGCGCGAAATCGATGTCGCGCATCAAGGGCGCCAAGTCATCCAGGGTGAATTTCGTTGCCTCAGTCATGTCGTCCTCCGGCGGGGCGGTAGTGAACTTTGGAAAAGATACCTCCGCGGAGTGCGCCGATTCGTAGGCCAACCGGACGTGGAGCCGACAGACGACACTTCTGGACGAGACGCGCGCTGACATATCGACTGGAATTTGTCCGTCCTCTCAACGCGCGAGGCTCGCCGATTCTTGTGGCTCCAGGACCACCGGAGCACCAGTCATGTCCAAGCTCGACGCCAAGGCACGCAACAGCCTGACCGCCACGCAGTTCGCGTTTCCGAAGCAACGCAAGGAGCCGCTCGAGAACGCCGAGCACGTTCGCAATGCCGCCGCCCGCTTTAACCAGGTCGAAGGCGCGACACCCACGGAGCGGGAAGGCGCTTGGCGGCGAATCCGCGCCGCGGCGAAGAAGTTCGGTGTGGCGCTGGAAAAGAAGCCGCGCGCCAAGAGGTAGCCGGGCGGGTGCTCAGGGCCGACGATCTCCGAACAGACCGAGATCTGAATGACACGTCCGGCGGGCAGATCGAGCGCCATCGCTTGGAGTCGTCCGCCGGCCCGTTACTCCCTTCAGCCTTTGCCAAGGCGCGAGCCGGTAGATGGCGAGCAGCCGCTCTAGCGCTTGCGCGGTTCCTCCTCCGCTCTTTTCTTGTCCTCGTCGCCCTTCGCGTCGGGCCCAGCCCTCGGAGAGGACGCGCGGGGGGGCGGGGGCGAGGCAGCCATTGGCTGCTTTGGTTGCGCGGCTCTTGCCGCAACGGCCTTGGCCGCCTCTGCCCTGGCCGCTTCTGCCCTCGCCGCTTCTGCTCTAACCGACTCGGCTCGCCCTGCCTCGGCCTCGGCGGCGGCGGCCTTGTTTGCTTCGGCCCTGGCTGCGTCGCTCCTCGCGGTCTCGGCGCGGGCAGCCTCGGCCTTGCCGGCTTCGACGCGCGCCGCGTCCACCTTCGCGGCATTGGCGCGGGCGGCTTCTGCGCGGGCAGCCTCAGCCCTCGAAGCCTCCACCTTCGCGGCCGCCGACCGTGCCGACTCGGCTTTCGCCGCTTCTGCCTTGGCCGCATCTGCCTTCAAGGCGTCGTTTCGGGCCGCGTCTGCCTTGGCGGCTTCTGCTCTGGCGACATCTGCCCTCGTTGCGGCCGCCCGGGTCGGATCAGCCTTTGCCGCTTCGACCTTGGCTGCATCGGCTCTTGAGGTTTCGGCCTTCGTGGCATCCGCCTTTGCGGCGTCCCCACGTGCCGTTGTTGCCCTGGCAGCCTCGGCCTTCGCCGCATCCGCTCGAGTCGCCTCGGCCCTGGCCGCGTCCAACTTGGCCGCCTCTAGCTTGTCCGCATCTGTTCTAGCTGCACCGGCCTTGGCCGCGTCGGACTTCATCGCGTCCGCTTTCGCTGCCTCCGCTTTAGCCGCTTCTGCTTTCGCACGATCGGCGCTGGGCGCACCGGCCTTGGCAGCCGCATCCGCTCGAGCCGCTTCGGCCCTCGCCGCATCCACCTTGGCTGCGTCTGCCTTGGCCGCATCTGCTTTGGCTGCACCGGTCTTGGCCGCTTCGGCCTTCGTTGCCTCCGCCTTTGCTGCCTCCGCCCTGGCCGCTTCCGCCTTCGCAGCATCGGCGTTGGCCGCAGCGGCCTTCGACGCATCGGCCCGTGCTGCGGCCGACTTGGCTTCATCGCCTGGACGTCCACCGACACTGGCCTCGGCCCGCGCCGCATCGGCCTTGCGCGCTTCGGGTGTCTTCGGTGCCGGGGCCGTCGCTGGTGGCGGCGCTGTGGGTGCCGGCGCGCGTGCGGCCGCGACCACGCTGACCTTCGCTTGCGACCCGGGCACGTTGGCGGGCTTCAATTGCACGCGCTGCGCTTCATCGATGGGTTTGCCGGGATTCGCAGCGAGCTGCTTTTGCTGCTCGGCAAAGGCCACCGGCGGCGGCGGCGGCGCCGTGTGCGCGACGACCGCCGGCTCGCGGGCCGGCGGCTTGGCCAGCGCCACCGGCGCGCCGCCGTGCACGCTCTGCTGCACCGGCGCGACTGTGGCAACGTGCGCGACCGATGAGCTGAGGGCTGCTTCTTTCGAGAGCGGCACGGCGGCTCGGGCCACCGACTGCGACTGCGCGAAGGCCTGCGCCGGCACAGCGACCACCGCGCCGCTTACCTGCTGGTTGACATAGACCGTCTTCACGATGTTAGTCGTGTTGTTGACGATGGTCGTGTTGTTGACGTTCGTCGTGTTGTAGACGTTGGTTATGGTGGTCGGCGCGATCACCGCATTGCTGCGATTGATGTTGTCGAAATAGCCGCGACTCACCGGATACGACGGCTGATAGACCTCGCGTGGCGCGAGCGGGAACCAGCCGACTGCGGCAGCCACGGCGGTTCCCACTGAGACCGAAACCTGGAAGTTCTTGCCGCCAACGAAGGCCACCAGCGCCGGCGCATACACCGCCTGTTCGCGCGGTGGGCCGGGAACCCAGCCCCAGGTGCCGTTGAAGTTGGCCCAGCGGCCGTAGTGCGACACGGCAAAGCCCCAAGGGGCGTCGTCGACCCAGGTCCAGCCCCACGGATCGACCCAGGCCCAGTGACCGTCGTGGTACGGCGTCCAGCCGGCCGCGACACGGGTCGGCGTCCAGACGTTGCCGTAGGTCGGATCGGCGCGCCAGCTGCCGTTGGCGTCGAGGTCCTCGTAGCCGACGACCTCCTGCGACACGTAGCGAGCCGACGGCGACGTGTCGGCGCGACGATCGCGATCGCGCGCCCAACGGTCGAGGTCGTCGTCGCGCCGTACGGGCAGCGCGTCGTAGTCGGACAAGCCGGTGCCGTAGAAGCGATAGCTCTGCCGCGGCGTGACTGCATACGAAGCGCCTTCGCCGTAGATCTCGGCCTCTCCGTTTTGCACCGACACCGCCGTCGCGTCGTCGTTCGGATCGACATCGATGCGGTACTCGCCGGGTCGACGGATTGTGAACGCGAGATTGGGCGTGTCGACCTCGAAGCTCTGCTCCGGCGCCAGGTGGCGCACGCGGATCTTCAGCGTGCCCTGCGACAGCTGGACCTGGGCGATGCGGTCGTCGAGATTGAGAAGCGTCAGGCTGCTGTCGGCGCCGAGCCGGATCGCGGCGCCGCCGACCTGCAACTCGGCGCGCGAGCTCGCGTCGGCCCAGAGGCGGTCGCCGGTTGTCAGCGGCCGGTTGACCACTGCCTGCACCCACTCGGGTTGCGACGCCGGCGAAAAACTCACGGTGCCGCTGACGTAGCCCAAGCGCGCAGCGCGCGAAGGGGGCTCGGCCGAAGCGAGGCCACTCCACAGGAGGGTCAGAAAGCCCAGCAGAAGCGCTACGGGCCGGCTAACGATTTGCATCTTTTGCATGTTCATCGAAATTCCCCTCGACAGTCGCCTGCGCCGCGGGCGCACGCGGCGGCGCGATCGGTCAATCGAGTCTGAGCCGTAACCAGCCATGCGAGCGCAGGCAGACAGCCCAACTGCCGGTAGTAGCCGTCCTACGCGCACGCCGCAGGGTGGGGGCGCATGGCGCTCTTGTCGAACGGTGGGAACGTCTCCTACGGACAGCCGCTCTTGGTCAACGCTCCAATTCGACGCGCTGACCCCCCGCGCGGGGGCCGGTCGTTCGGTGTAGAAATTCAATTGCCCCAACTCTATCGGGGCCGAAATCGTTTGCTCACGCTTATAACGTGGTGCCTCCGGACACGGCGACTGAATCACTTTGTGTACCCGGCCGAAGAGATTCTGGCCCCGCGTGAATCACCGTCGCCGGAGCCGCAGGCCAAGCAGTTACGGCTTCTTGGGATTCTTGGTGGACTCAAGAATCCGAACGGGAAGGCGCTTTCCAACTTGTAGATGAGGGACCCCTAATCACCGAGCGAGGCTTCCAGCGCGAACGTAAGTTCATCGGGCCCGTAAGTGGCGCCCATCTATAGAAGAGATGGATTGCATCTCAATAAGTTGTCTTCTCAGGAGGCCGGTCCGCTCCCACCATTCCTATTCGGTCAGCGGGCCGATTTGCAAGCTCTCGCGCCTCTAGCGGGGGGCTTGGGTCGCCATCCCGCGGCTGCACTTCGGCTCCGCCAGGCGCGGGACCACGCTTCTCAATTACCAAAGGACAAAGATCATGAAAAACTTAGAAGGCAAGATTGCAGTCGTCACGGGCGGAAGCAGTGGGATTGGCTTGGCCACAGCCAAGCGCTTCGTGGATGAAGGTGCGCATGTCGTAATTATTGGGCGACGAGAGAAGGAGCTGAAGGAGGCCGCCACGCTCATCAAGAAAAACGTCACGACGGTCGTGGGCGATGTGTCGCGCTTGGAAGATCTGGACCGGCTCTATGCTGTCGTGAGAGAGAAACATGGTCACATCGACATTCTCTTCGCGAACGCGGGCGCAGGGACAATCGCACCGCTCGCGGTAGCGACTGAGGCCCATTTCGACCAGACCTTCGACGTGAACGTCAAGGGAATGTTCTTCACGGTTCAGAAGGCCCTTCCTCTTTTCAAAGACGGCGGTTCGATTATCTTGACCTCTTCGGTCTCAAATGTGCTCGGGCTTCCAGGTTTTACTGCTTACGCCGCGAGTAAAGCGGCTGTGCGCAACTTCGCGCGCGGCTGGGCTAAGGAGTTGAAAGACCGCAAGATCCGCGTGAATTGCATGAGCCCCGGAGCAATCGACACCCCGGCCTTGGCGACGACGACGGGCCTTACCGCTGAACAGGTCGAGCAAGCAGTCGCGCAGTTCACCGCGCAGATCCCGATGGGCCGCAGAGGCATGCCCGAGGAAATTGCGGCAGCAGTCGTGTTCCTCGCCTCCGATGAAAGTTCTTACGTTACCGGTATAGATCTTCCCGTCGATGGGGGCATGGCGCAGGGCTGACCGACGCGGCTCCCGTGGCTGGATTTAAGGGCACGCTGCCCTCATTGGTAGCGACGCGACGTACGCGGCCGATCGCGCGCGATCCGACCGCGGAAAATGGAAAATCAAGGCGATGCTATGAGCACCGAGAAGTACGCCCAGACCGTGAAGAACCTCTTCGTCGCGATCAGCCGTGGCGATAGGGACAGCCTGTTGACGCTGAGTACCGAAAAACCATTTCGTCTTTGCCACTACCGTCCGGGACGGCAAGCCGACGAACATCCGGGAGTAAATTGTCGCGCGGGAGCTGGGGCGGGCGGCGCTGGCGCGGGCCGCTCAGAGGAACGCGTCCGCGCCGGCGCAGCGCCGGCCTTAGCGGCTTTCTTCGTGGTCTATGACGAATGAGCCGTGGATCGCTTCCGTGCACGTCATACGCTCATCGAATACCCTACCGTGAAGAAGATCCCATGTACGACCAATCCAAGCTGGCGGAGTTGATCCGTTTCTCACGCGTCGATGCGGGCGCCACCGTCATCGACGTTTACCCGGGCGACGGCGACTGGACCCGTCTCTTTTCAGACGTCGTGGGACCCGAAGGACGGGTCTACAGCTTCGTGCCGGCCGAAGTCGCCCACTTCAAGAACGATCCGGTCGGCCTCATGCGGACGCTTTCGAAGGAGCCGGGCCGAGAGAACGTCGAGGTCATTTCGGCGGACCTCGTGGCGATGCCGCAGGCCACGCGCCCGGCTGATGTCCTGTGGCTGCACCTGTTCTACCACGACCTCCACACTGCGCTTATGCAGGCCAAGGGCGCGACGGCGGGGGCGTTCAATCGAGCTGTCTACGAGCGGCTTAAGCCCGGTGGGTGCTACGTCATCGTCGATCACGCCGCCGCCGCGGGGTCGGGCACGAGCGACACCCAGGCGCTGCATCGGATTGACCCTGCTTCCGTCCTTGAGGAGGTCGAGGCGGCGGGCTTTGCGCTGGACGCGGTAAGCGACATGCTCGCGAACAAGGACGATCCGCACTCGATCAAGGTGTTCGATCCTTCGATCATGGGCGAGACCGATCGCTTCGCCTATCGGTTCGTCAAGCGCTGACAGGTGCCGGTGGCGACTGGTGCGACCTGACCGACGCTAAGGCACGCTTGTCGCCGCTCGACAATCGTGCGGATCGGATCGGACACGAACCGATGTATTGGAAGTGGAGAGGTTTCCATGAACCCACGAGAGAATGTCCAAATCGTGAAGTAGTTCTTTGCTGCGATCGGCTCTGGCGATCGACAACGTCTGCAGGCATTGTGTGCCGAAGATATTGAATGGATCGCCCCAGCCGAAAACTGGCCGCTGGCCGGCACGCACCGGGGGCGCTTGGCATTGGCGGATCTGCTTCAGAAGGCTTCCGAAATGGAAACTTCGTTCCCAGAGCCCGTCGAATTCATTGCGCAGGGCGACTGGGTTCTGATGGTCGGCTTCGCCAGGGGGAAAGTCAAAGCCACCACGAGGATCACGAGGACGTTCGAGATCATTTTGTTTTTGCCATGACCGTTCGAGATGGCAAAGTGACAAACATCCGCGAATACGTCGACACGCAGGCGCTTGCGCGCGCTTCCGAGGCGCTTCCATCAGTGGAGCGGACGCAACGGAACTGACGAGTCTCCCGGAACGACTCGTAGGGCTAACGAAAGCATTGAGCTGCGACGGCGCCTTCTGAACCGTGAGCGTTGCGCCACGCGCAGTCGAAGTCTTCAGCTGATCGGATGATTCGGCAGTCGTGAGCTTCGGGAATCGACCGGAGCGGTCAAAGAGCACAACCCCGATCTGGTCCTCGAGGCTGCCCACCCAGCCGCTCACTGCCGATTGAACGCGCTTGAGCTTGCGAGCCGCAGCCGAGAAGCTTCCCTCATCCACCGCCGCGATGAAAGTTCGGAGCTGATCCAGGGAGACACCATCAAGCATCGGGGGCCATCATCTCGAAAACAGATTGTTCGCATCTCAATATACCGGCTTCTCAGCGGCCGGGCCCGTCGGCATATTTGCGTTGCGCACCTGCTATGCGAAGCGGATTCGGACGGCCACCTCGTGCTTGGCGGTGAACCGCAGAGTCGAGCAGGCGCAGGATCTCGTCGAAGTTGCGCCCGGTTGTCATCGGGTAGGTCAGCATCGGCTTGATCTTCTTGTCCGGGCCGATGATGAACAGCGAACGCGGTGGCATTGCTGCGATGGCGCGGCTTCTATGCCGGTCCAACGACCCATTCACCCCGGATCGGGAAGATGCAGACCAGTTCTCCACGCTTTCGCCTGTCGTCCAGTTCCGCCAGAGCCTTGGCTGCAATCGACTGTGTTCCCATGCGGGAGGCAAGAATCCGAGCCAGGTGCTCCTCGCACTTCAACAGTTCCGGACTCCGATGTTGAGAGGCGTTGGTCATCCGTCAACTCGACTTGTGAGCATCACATCCAACATTTGGGGATACAGCGGAGCTAGTCAATGGGCGTGCGGAAGGGCTGCGCTGTCGCCGGTCAGAACCGGTTGGTTCATGGCCATCGCGTGGTCGCGTCGATGTCTCGCCTGCGTCGCCGAGCGGCGACAATGAAGGGTCAGGTCGACTGCGATTTCTGGCAACTCGGGACATGCTGGATGGGCTCTGAAAGTGGCCCCTACTTCGGGGCGGGCCTGTGGGGAACCCGGTTGGGTCGTGCTTTCGAATGCGCACAACCCAACAACGGATGAAGGCCACCGTCGTTGACCGACCGGGCTCCGATCGAACTGCGGCGACTTGGCGTGCGACACGATGGTTCCGAACGCACATAAGAAAAGCCCGCGACCAGAATCTGGTGGCGGGCTCGACTTCCGGACATCGCGGCCCTTGAGGACGAAGCGATGACGGCTCTTTCAGCACAGGGGTACGGGTTCCCTGATATCCACCCAATCGTGTGGCCGGTTCCGTGCTTCGGAAGACGCCAGTGTACCACGCTTTGCTGGATGCATGTACAGTACCGGGATGGCATTGCAACCGAACTCACCACGCTACGCATGTCGGCTTTGCGGCGCCACGAGCTACCGACGCCTTACTCAGCGCGGCGCTAACGGTGCCATGGAATACAGCGCTCTCTATCGCTGCTCCGGATGCGAAGTGACGTTCGACAATCCAGTCGCCTGGTGCGCCGACCCGGTCGGCAGGTCGCACACAATTCCCCAAAAGGGCGAGCAGGTTCAGCCGAGGTGACCTGCTAGCAACGCATAGAACTCGTTGTCGATGCCGCCCTTCCTATGGCGCACTTGCGGACGATGCCATGGCGCTGGCGGCGTCGGGCAAGGACGGGTCCGAAGCGGGTGAGGACGCTGGTGTTGCAGCCATCGGCGTCGGGACCGTCACGCTCGGAGGCGGGTGTGCAGTCAGACCGGCGTCATCCTTGTCGCAACCGACCAGGGCGAGGCCAAAAAGAAGCGCAGCAAGAGTCAGTGCGTTTCGCATAGGGCGCCTTTCTCGCATTCAGTGGAAGCACGTTCCCCCCAGCGATGAACCGCGTTATTGGGAAACTTCTTTGAGGTGCTTCTCAACGGCCTTCGCATTCGTGCCTACCGCGGCCACGGCGCGTTTCAGCTGCTCTGGCGAGACGCCCAACTTCCGCGACCAGTCATGCAGCTCATAGTCTTCGTTTACGTTGATTCGCGAGCGATCTTGGCCACCCGGCTTGCTCTTGTCGTCAGGCATGATTTTTCCTCTGGATATGGCGGGCAGTTGACTGCCACGGAAGCCAATGATTGACCCCATCCACAGAGGCGCCATAGCGGCATTCGCCGCACATGCATGCAGGCAATGTCTGACAACGCCCCGCGAATTTCGACTCTTGAGGGAGAGTCTTCGCCGGCGAGTGAGATGCAAACTGCCGCGATGAAGACGCTTGGGTTTTCGAAGACTTGTTAGGAGCAGCGATGTTCATCATCGCCTTGACCTACGTGAAACCGTTGGAGGAAATCGACGCGCTCATGCCGAAGCACGTGGCCTGGCTCAAGCGTCAGTACACCGCGGGACTCTTCATTGCGTCAGGCCGACAGATCCCTCGTGTCGGCGGCGTCATTCTGGCCACGTCAGAAACTCGCGAGAAGCTTGAGACGGTGATGAAATCCGACCCGTTCGTGGAGCGAGGGCTGGCGACCTTCACGATGTGCGAGTTCGCCCCGAGCATGACTGCAGCAGGAGCGGAGGTCCTTAAGCGACTTTGAGCGCGTCCCGCTTCGTCATGACATTCCCCTACCCGAACTCTCGGAATTTGGACCCTGGGCCGGTTCGGTGCATACTGGATGCCCATACAGTGTTCTGGAGCCACCCATGGCCGCCGTCCTGGAATGGACCGGCGACGATGAGGAGCCGGTCCCGGCATCCTTCCCGTCATCGCAGCACCGCGTTCGTGGCCGTAGAACGCCTGCGCGCCCGGGTGAGCTACCCGCTGACATCCAAGCGGCCATCTGGCGCGGCAACGAGCTCGGCTCGCCGGTCACAGCGGTGCTCTCCAGTGGATTCACGGCACTGGACGCAGAGCTTCCTGGCGCCGGTTGGCCCTGCCACTCCCTCACCGAAGTCTTGCAGCCGCAGCCGACAGTTGCCGAATGGAGGCTGCTGGCGCCGGCGATGCGCCTCGTCGTGGCCCGCGGCGGGAACGTCGTCGTGGTCGGCCCGCCGAAGTGCCCTCACCTGCCAGGCCTCAGGCACGCCGGCCTCGACGAGCGCCATCTGGTCTGGATTCAGGCCGATGCCCCGGCCGAACGCCTGTGGGTGACCGAACAGCTTGTCAAAACGAACGCAGCGGGCCTCCTCGTCTCCTGGCTGCCGCAGGCACGCCAGGAGCAGATTCGGCGCCTGCAGGTGTGCGCACTGGCCTGCGACGGCCCCGTCTTCCTGTGCAGGCCAGCGGCGGCCGAGCATGAACCTTCAGCGGCACCGCTTCGCGTTCAACTCCGTTTCGGCTTGGACTGGGAACTGCACGTCCACCTGTTCAAGCGCAAGGGTCCGACGCACGAAGGCGACATCGCTTTGAAGTCGGTCCCGGGCGGGCTCGAGTCCATCATCACGCCACGGCTTCGCACACCGAGCGAATTCATCGCCGCGCGCCAAGCGCGCGAGCTCCCGCATGTTGTGGGCAGCCCTGCTCCCCGACAAGCTCCCGTCCGACGAGTCACGGCGCACTGAGGCGACCTCGGGACTCGCGACCTGGTGCCTTCAGTTCACACCCCGCGTCGCAGTCATCGAGCCGCTTTCGGAGTCGCCCGCCGTCGTGATGGAGGTCGAGTCCAGCATTCGCCTCTTCGGCGGCAAGCGCAAGCTCGTCGAACGCGTGCGCGACGAGTGTGGCGACCTTGGCGTGCACCAGCTTGCCTGGGCTCCGACCAGTCTTGCCGCTGTGGCGGTTGCTCGGTCCGGTGCTTCCAACGGATTCTCCAAGCCGTTGGAGCAGGTGCTGGACGGCTTGCCGCTCGAGACGCTGGCCTCGGTCGCCGCACATCGCGCGACGCTGGTCCGCCTGGGTTGCCAGACGCTTGGCCAGGTCCGCGCCCTGCCCAGAGGTGGCATGAGCCGTCGGTTCGATGCAGAACTGCTCGGCTCCCTCGACCGAGCGTACGGTCTTCGTCCCGAAGCGCATGCGTGGGCTGAGTTGCCGGAGACTTTCCACCAGAAGCTGGAACTCATGGCGCGCGTGGAGCTCGCGCCTGCCATGCTGTTCGGCGCGCGGCGTCTGCTGCTGCAGATGACGGGCTGGCTTGCCGCACGGCACTGCGGAGTGACAGCGTTCACGCTGCGCTGGTGCCACGACGCGATGCGGTCGAAGTCGGCCGGCGATGGCGGCGAGATGACGGTGCGGACCGCGCAGCCGACGCGCGACCTCGAGCACCTGACGCGGCTCCTGGCAGAGCACTTAAGCAAGGTCCAGTTGCTTGCGCCGGTGGGCGACCTGGAACTCATCGCCGCGGATGTTCAATCGCTAGAGGACAAAGGTCTGACGCTGTTCCCCGAGCCGCAGCAGGCTGGCGAGAGTCTGGCGCTGGTGCTCGAGCGCATCGCGGCGCGGCTCGGACCCGACAAGGTGCTGCGGCCCGTCATCACCGAGGACCATCGCATCGAGTGGATGTGCCACTGGCAGCCCGCACCCGAGCCGCGGCCGCGCAAGCCGGGTCGCACGGTCGACATCCCGCAGCCGACCTTCGTGCTGCCCGAGCCACTGCGGCTGGCAACGCGGGCCGACCGTCCGCTCTATCAAGGCGTCCTCATCATGCTGGCCGGCCCGCATCGAGTCGAAGGCGGTTGGTGGGACCGCACCGTGGTTGACGGTCAGGCCGAGACCCGCAACGTGGCCCGCGACTACTGGGTGGCGCTCAGCGAGCACGCTGGCGTGCTCTGGGTCTTCCAGACACGACTCGCCAACGACGAAGCGGCGTGGTTCCTTCACGGGACGTTCGCCTGAAACGGCTCCGTCATGACGGTCATCCCAGAATACGCAGAGTTGCGCTGCGTCAGCAACTTCAGCTTCCTCCGAGGAGCAAGCCAGCCCGAGGAGCTCGTCGCGCGAGCCAAGCAACTCGGCTACACCGCGCTGGCCATCGCCGACGAGTGCAGCCTGGCCGGCATCGTGCGCGCCCACGTCGCCGCGAAGGAGCACGAGCTCAAGCTACTTGTCGGCGCCCAGTTCCAGGTCGACTGGGGTGTCGCTTCGAGCGACGCTACGACGCCATTCACGCTGACCGCGCTCGCCACGAATCTCCACGGCTACGGCAATCTTTGCCAATTCATCACCAAGCTGCGGCGCTCCTCAGAGAAGGGCACATACCACCTCGACATCGCAGACATCGGCGGGTCCGAACTCGACGACTGCGTGGTGCTGATGTCACCCAAGCGCATGTCCGAGCCCGCACAGCTCGGGACCGTCGCCAAGTGGCTCCTCGACAACTTCCTGGGCCGATGCTGGCTCGGTGTCGAGCAGTTGCGGGTACTGGACGACGAGATGTGGCTGCATCGACTTCGGGAAGTCAGCGCGCTCACCGCCATCCCGCTGGTCGCCACCGGCGACGTGCATTTCCACGTCCGCTCCCGCAAACCGCTCCAGGATGTCCTGACCGCCACCCGAGTCGGCAAGCCGCTCACCGAGTGCGGGCTCGACCTCCAGCCGAATGCCGAGCGACACCTTCGAACCCGATTGCGGCTTGCGCAGACCTACCCCGCGGACCTCTTGGCGGAGACGCTCAACGTTGCATCACGCTGCGTCTTCAGCCTCGAGGAGCTTCGATACCAGTATCCCGACGAAGTCGTTCCGAAGGGCGAGACGCCGAGCTCCTATCTGCGGCGCATCACCTACGAAGGCGCCGGGCGGCGCTGGCCACGCGGGATGCCTGCAAAGGTGCAGACGCAAATCGAGCACGAGCTCGACCTCATCAAGGACCTGCAGTACGAGCACTACTTCCTGACCGTCGCGGACGTCGTGGCGTTTGCGCGTTCGCGCCACATCCTGTGCCAGGGACGAGGGAGTGCCGCGAACAGCGTCGTGTGCTACTGCATCGGCGTCACGGAAGTCGACCCGGCCCGAATGTCCGTGCTGTTCGAGCGCTTCATCTCCAAGGAGCGCAACGAGCCACCCGACATCGACATCGACTTCGAGCACGAGCGACGCGAAGAGGTCCTGCAGTACCTGTATGCGAAGTACGGCCGAGACCGTGCCGCCATCACCGGCGTCGTCATCAGCTACCGACCGAAGAGTGCCATCCGCGACGTCGGCAAGGCGCTCGGGTTCTCGCTGGAGACTGTCGACGCGCTGGCCAAGAACCACACCTGGTGGGATGGCCGCGAAGTCCTGAAGGAGCGGTTCGTCGAGGTGGGCCTGTCCGTCGACGACCTGCAGGTGCGCCAGCTGCTCCAGCTCACCGAGCAGCTGCTGGGCTTCCCGCGGCACCTGAGCCAGCACACCGGGGGCTTCGTTCTCACCAAGGGCCCGCTGTCGCGCATGGTGCCCATCGAGAACGCGTCGATGCCGGACCGCACCGTGATCCAGTGGGACAAGGATGATCTCGACGCACTCGGGCTGCTGAAGGTCGACTGCCTGGCGCTCGGCATGCTGACCGCGATCCGCAAAGCGCTCGACTTCATCGGCGTGCGCAAGGGGTATCAGTTCGAGATGCAGGACATCCCGGCCGAGGACACCGACACCTACGACATGGTCTGCAAGGCGGACACCGTCGGGGTGTTCCAGATCGAGAGCCGGGCCCAGATGAGCATGCTGCCGCGGCTGCGGCCGCGCTG
>Ga0070667_100001467_pt1 | contig 21123 bp, 14 predicted proteins | sample KBSS33metaG_FD_64659 | JGI IMG/M metagenome (GOLD analysis project Ga0070667, IMG submission 64659) | Switchgrass rhizosphere microbial communities from Kellogg Biological Station, Michigan, USA - KBS S3-3 metaG | ecosystem: Host-associated > Plants > Roots > Rhizosphere > Soil ... | reverse complement strand
GGTAGGCGGTTTGGTAAATTCCACACCTTTTGCCTTTAATTCTTCATAGGTAGCCAGTAAATCGTTGCATTCAAATACGGCAAAGCCAAACGTTCCTTGTTGTACCAGCGTGCGCATGGTTTCCGCAGCTTCTTTTTTAAACATCATTCCTTCATCTATCGCCATCAGTGTAATTTCAAGATCGGGTTGTTCGGGCGGACAAACAGTAAGCCATCTTTTGCCGGGTCCCATGGTAACATCGGTATGCACTTTAAAGCCCAGCTTGTTTACATAAAAATCGTGCGCACTGTCCTGGTTCAGCACAAAAATGCTGACGTGGTTAATTTTTGTAATCATATTAAATGGTTGTTCGGTAAATAATACTGCAAACATCCGGGTTGCGGCGCAGAAAGACTTCTTAAAAATTGCTGATTTGCGTCCAGCCATGTTTTACTGCAAAACAGGCAGGAACATATTTTAGGGGTGTTGATTTTTTATCGGCTATTAAATCAAGCTGCTGTTTCCGGTATTCTGCCGGCGTGCGGCCGGTTATTCTTTTAAACAAGCTGGTAAATGATCCGATGCTTTCAAAGCCGCATGCATAACACACCGATGTAACGGGCATGGAAGATTGCAGCAGCTGCTTCGCTTTTTCCATTCTTACATGTACCAGGTATTGATGCGGGGTGCGACGATAAATTTTTTTGAATATCCGTATAAAATGAAATTTGGAAAAATAAGCTTCATCTGCGATGCTATCAAGATTAATAGGCTCATGGAAATGGGCATCCATAAAGAGCTTTGCCTGCAAAAGACGGCGGTAAAGATAAACCTCGGGGTAAGTATAGTCCTGTATCATAAATAGCAATTCAAGGCATTCATGCAGGCAGCTGTTTTATTGCTGCAATCAGAAGTCTACGCGTTTGCCGGAGGCCGCAGATTTGTAGATGGCTTCCACTATGCGAATATCGCGCATGCCTTCTTCACCTGGTACCAGCATCGGTTTGTTCTGCATAATCGACAGCGCATCATCGTCTAGTTGTTTGGCTTGCTGCCAGGGCACCTCGTAGGCTGTACTGATCGGGCCTAACGGACTGGTACCCTTTAACCCGTTGTATTCTGAATATGGTGCCAGCTTGATATCGCCTTTTTCGCAGGTAATATTCATAAAATTGATATTCTCTCCAAAGCTGCTTTTGATGGTGGCTTGCACACCGCCGGGAAATTCCAATACAGCCACTACCGTCTCGTCTAAGCCATTTTTATAAATCTCCGGCCGGGTAGTAGAAGTTTGTGCGCTCACCACGGCCACCGGTTCCATGCCTGTGCCTAACCGGGCACCCTGGATGGCATATACGCCCATATCGTAAGATACACCGCCGCCCATTTCGCGTTTTTGTTTCCAGTGATTGGTACGGTCATCGCGGTAGCCTGCTGCACAGTCAACTTTCTTTACTTTTCCCAGTAAATGCTCATTTACAATCCTCGTATACTGCTGGGTGTTAGGTTCGTGGTGCAGGCGGTAGCCAATGGCGAGGGAGCGTTTGTGCTTGTTACAGGCATCAATCATTTCGCGGCACTCTTTCACGGTCAGCGCCATGGGTTTCTCACAAAAAACATGTTTTCCAGCCGCCGCAGCCCTGATCACATATTCGCGGTGCATCGATGGGGGTAATACCACGTATACAATGTCGATATCGGGATTGGCAGCAATGCTGTCGAAGTTTTGATAATTGTAAATATTTTTATCGGGTATATTGTATTTTGCTTTCCAGGCAACGGCTTTGGCGGGCGTGCCGGTAACAATTCCCGCCAGGTAGCAATTTTTTGTTTGCTGCAATGCGGGTGCCAGCAGATCGGTGCTGTAATAGCCCAGTCCTACCAGCGCAATGCCGAGCTTATCTTTTTTACGGTTATTGGCCAGTATGCTTCCGGGCGATAAAAGTAGTGCACTGCCGCCGAGGGCAATGGTCTTTAATGCATCTCTTCTTGATTGTGCAGGCATGGCAATATGATTTTTTATTAAAGAAATACAGGGTACTGAAGTTACTAAATACTATCGTTTGGCCACTGGTTTTAATGAAGCCTTCTTTTTTTAATCATACCACCCTTGGTGTCTTTTACGGCGTTTCTCACTACAAACGCATTGGGGTCAATGCGTTCGATGGCTGCATTCAGCCGGCTTACTTCAAGCCGGGTAATAACGGTATAAACAATGTCAATATCATAGGTATCCCCGCTCTTTCCATAACCTCTTTTGCCACGGTAAACCGTTACGCCCCTTCCCAGCTCGTTGGCAATCATTTTCCGGATGGCATCGTTTTTAACCGAAATGATGGTCACGCCGGTATACTCTTCGATGCCTTCTATAATAAAATCAACTGTTTTGGATGCGGCCAGGTAGGTAAGTACAGAATACAATGCCGTTTCAACCGAAAGCAGGTAGGCGGCTACCAAAAAAATAACAATATTGAAACCAAGTATAATGTCACCGATGGTCAGGCTGGTTTTGCGGCTGATGAAAATGGCCAGCACTTCTGTTCCATCCAGTACAGCGCCTCCGCGTACTGATAGACCAATGCCGGCGCCCAGGAAAAAGCCTCCGAAAACTGCAACCAGTAATTTATCATGCGTTAGGTCGGGGAAGGGAAAAAAAGCGGCAGTGAATGCAAGTGCAATAATGGCCAGTGTGGCTTTCAACGCAAAGGTCTTATCGATAACAATCATGCCCAGCAATACAAACGGAATATTAATGATCACCAGTACCAGTGGCAATGGAAAGGAGCTGAGTTCAGATATCATGAGCGCAATACCCGTGGCACCGCCATCAATAAATTTACTGGGCAGTAAAAAGCTTTTCAGTCCAAAGCCCGCACAAAAAATGCCCGCACCAATGAGTACGGTGTCTTTAACATGCTGCCATATAACTAACCGCAATGCACGCACGCCCCTGGCCAGTTCAAGGGGAGATAACTTTCCTCCCTTGTTTTTATCCCGGTAAACTGTACCAATAACTATCCTGGACAGCAAATTATTCATGCAGCAAAGGTAGCAAAACGGTTCTTGCAGGGAATGATAAAACAGCTTTCCGAATGTATCAACTGTTTCTTATCTTCAATAAACACCATACTTTGTTCATGGATCAACCCCGGCTCTCAAAAACCATCGGCTTCTGGCCGGCCGTTTCAATCATTATCGGTAGTATTATTGGTTCGGGTGTTTTTATGAAACCCGCCACCATGGCAGCGCAGGTTGGCTCACCGTTATGGCTGACCGCAGTTTGGATAATTGCCGGCATTTTTTCTCTTATAGGAGCGCTTATCTATGCAGAAGTGGGTGCCATGCTGCCCGAGACAGGTGGACAGTATGTTTATTTCCGCTACATGTACGGAAAATTTATTGCTTTTTTATATGGCTGGTCGGCTTTTGCTGTCATCAATACGGCGGCGGTAGCGGCTATTGCTTTTGTATGTTCGCAGTACGCTGATTATTTTCTTCAATTGCCAAGGCTGGATGCTGTTGCAGAACATTCCGTGACATTGCATCTTCCGCTGCTGGGTAACTTGTATCCTTTAGAAAACCTGGGCGTTAAATTACTGGCAGTAACCCTGGTGATTGTTTTAACGTTTATCAATTATGTCAGCACACGCGCGGGAAATGCCTTGCAGGTAGTGTCTACCCTGGTAAAAATGCTGGTGGTAGCAGCGCTGGTATTCGGCATTTTTATTTATGGAAAGGGGTCTCCAGGAAATTTTGTGCACGCCCTTCACCCCAAACAGGGAATGGGTCTATTAAGCGGACTGGTAGGTGCGCTAACCGGCGCCTTCATGGCTTACGACGGATGGATAAACATCACTTTCGTTGGGGGCGAAATCAGTCGTCCGCAGAAAACAATTCCCCGGAGTTTGTTTACGGGTGTATTTGCCTGTATTGTTGTATACGTTTTGGTAAACCAGGCATACCTCTATGTATTGCCGGTAGAAAAAGTGGCGGCTTCGCCATTGGTTGCGTCCGATGCTATCTCTGTTGCCCTTGGCAGTACCAGTGGCGCTATTGTTGCAGCCATGGTGGTGATCTGCACATTTGGCGCCATCAATGGTAATGTTATGTCTAATGCCAGGGTGACTTATGCCATGGGCCTGGATAAAGTTTTTATTGGGTGGACCGGCAAAGAACATCCGCGTTTTCGTACGCCGGGTAATGCATTACTGCTGCACGGCGTTTGGTCCTGCCTGTTTATCATCAGCGGGTCATTCGATATGCTGGCGGATATGTTTACATTTATTTCCTGGATAGCTTACCTGATGGGCGCGGCGGGTATTTTCATTCTGCGTAAAAAGATGCCGCAGGCTGCCAGGCCGTATAAGGCATGGGGCTATCCTTTACTCTCCGTTTTATTTATTGCGTTCGCGGCATTTTATGTAGTAAGTACCGTGTTGAATGATATCAACAATTATAAAATTGGTGCGGCGCCGGTTATCAACTCCCTGCTGGGAATTGCCATTACGGCAATCGGAATTCCTTTATACTGGTATTTTAACAGGAAGAAAGGACCCCGGGGCAATGGTCAACAACAGCCGGTATAGTTTATATGTATTTTTAGGAAACCAAACCACCAAACCGGGTCGTATATATATATATAACTTTTCCAAAATCCGGTTTGCTTTGCCAGGAAACTTTGGAAGCGTTCAACCTCGGTATATAAATGAAATGGACAACCATAAGACCGAATGTCAACCTGCTGGCATTCATCTTTCTTTTACCTGCAGGTTTGCTGTTGGCCCTTGCGTGCAAAAAGAAAGATAATTTTACACGCAATATGCCTGCAATACCTGTCAATAGCGATTCAGTAACCAGTAAAGACACGATTCAATATCTCGCGTTGGGCGATTCATATACCATCGGCACGTCGGTAGACGAAAAAGATCGTTACCCGGTTCAGACGGTAGCGATACTGAAAAACCAGGGAATCAATATCGCCGCTGCCGACATTATTGCTACCAATGGCTGGACGACGGCCGACCTGGCAAATAGCATCGGGAAAAGCAGCTTTACCAATTCTTATGATGCGGTTAGTTTATTAATTGGCGTTAATAATCAATACCAGGGCAGAAGTATTGAAGAATATAAAATACAATTCGCATCACTGGTTGAAAGGGCCATTCAGTTTGCCAAAGGAAAACCGGGCCATGTTATTGTTTTATCCATTCCTGATTATTCGGTAACACCTTTTGCGAGCGGCAGCAATAAAGTAAAAATTGCGGCTGAAATTGATGCGTTCAACGAAGCCAATAAAACAATTTCCGATACTTATCATGTGCAATACCTGTATGTCACAGACGAATCCAGAAGAGCGGCCAATGATTTATCACTGGTGGCGTCTGACGGTTTGCATTTTTCCGGGAAGGAATACAATGTATGGGCCGGCAAACTGGCGCCTATCATAAAAGGCCTGGTACAATAAAAATTCTTCCGTAAACAGGCAGGCTTTACCTGGTAAGGGTCTTGATGATGGCTGCATGTTGCGGGTACAATTCCAATAGCGTCTTTCTTGCGCCCAGATCAAAATCATCAAAATCAAAACCCGGCGCTACCGTACAGCCAACCAATGCATAATCACCACCCGGCTTTAGTTTGGCACCAAACCAGTTGCCCGCTTTAACTGCATACTGAAAGCATTCCTTATTCATTGGATTACTGCCCAGCACATGTTCTGTTAACGTTGCTTCTGCATCAATTTCATATATAATCAGGGGATCGCCGTAGTAGAAATGCCATAATTCATCAGAAGCAATGCGGTGCAGGGAGGAGAACTGGTCTTGTTGCAGCAGGAAATAAATAGCGGTAGCAGCAGGCCTTGGCCCGTGAAACGCCTGCGGTAAATGGTTTTGTGGAATAATAAGATCGGCGCAGTAGGTCCTGGCATAAGCGCCGCCTTCAATATGTGGTTGCAGTTGTAAAGCCTGTATCCAGTAGTCAGCCGTTGGCTTCATTTAATGTTCCATTTTTACTTTTATTTCCTTTGTGCCATAATACCAGGCGTTCAGTTGATCTTTAACATGCGAAGTATCTGCTGCGGCACAAGAAACAATTGTATAAATGTTGAAGGAAACGGAATCTTTTGTTTCCAGGCCTACCTTGTTATTGTAATTTTTTAAAACGACAACATCTTTCAATTGCTCATAACGTTTAAGCGCCCTCGCTTTTCTGCCCGTGGTCTCAAAAATAAATTTGTAGCCGCCGGAGGGCGTTGCCATCGAATCTGTTGTAACAACGTTATCCTTTTTTACGCGGTTGTCCGTTGAATCCGGCTTTTTACCGCTGGAATCGGGTACAGCCGTTGTTGCAGCAACCGTGGTATCCTGTACCGGTAAGGGTTTGTTTTCAGTTTGCAGGTTTGGAGTCGTATCGCTTGTATTCTTGCTGTACAGGTAATATCCGCCCCAGCCAATCAATGCCAGGGTAACCAGTACGCCCAGTGCGATAATAAGTTTGCCGGCGTTAAAACCGGCACCGGTTTTTCTTTCCGGATCATTGTTGTAGGTGCTTTTTTTGCCTGATTCACTGTAGCGCGCGGGCCCGTCTTCCGATTTTTGAGAAATAACAGTGCCGGCGGTAAAAACGTAATTGTTGTCTTTATTTTTCAATAAGGTACCGATACCTTCAAAGTAAAAAGATTTGCCGATGTTTAAATACTGGGAGGCTGTTGCAATATAGCTGTGCAGGTCTGCTTCGGCCAATGCCTTCATCTTTCCTGTTTCCTGTTTAATATATTGTACCAGCGAATCGTCGAGCACGCCACCGGTTTTTGCGCTGAAAGAAATCCCTTCTATTGCTGATTTAATTTTGGCGGTATCATCGGGTAACACAGCTTTGTCATCGAGTGTAAAAAGCCCAATACCCGGCAAAAAGAGTTTTTTGTACTGGTAGAGATAAGGGCCTAAAAGGTTGTCTACTTTCACGTAGTTGGGTTTTACAAGCCAATTTACAATAAAACACTGTCTTACAAACAAATAAAGAAGCTAAACGCACGGTGTGCCTGCAAATTGTATTTTTGGGCAAATATTCTTATGCTTACAGAGCGGGAAAAGCAGTTTATGGCATACTGGAAGCAAAACAGGTTAAAAGAAAAAAAAGTTTTCCGGCAATTACTGGTTGGTTTACCACTGGGATTATTATTTGCCGTACCGGTTATTCTTAATTTTTCTTCGGGCTGGTACAAGCGGGCCAACATGTGGGCAAGGGGGCATGCAGACGACAATACAGCAACTGTCATTATTATTGCAGGATTGTTTATCCTTGTTTTTGTAGCTATTTTTTCGAAGCGCCACCGCTGGGAAATGAATGAGCAGTCGTATCGAGAACTGGCATCAAAAGAAGCAGCGGAAAAAGAAAACGACGGTGCAGCAAAAGAAGTTTAGCAGTAGTCTATGGATAACGGATATATTTGAAAAATTTTATGCTGATGAGAAAAATTATTGCGGTATTGTTGCTTGGTTCCGTCTTAATAAGTTCCTGTTATAAGAAAGATGTTAATACTTCCACCTGCGATTATGACGCCTGCGCATTCAAAGCGCCTGAAAGTGAAATAACCCAGCTCGAAACCTATCTTTCCGGCGCCGGCATTACCACGGCTGTTAAACATTGCAGTGGCTTGTATTATGAAATCATCAGCGCAGGTTCGGGCGCAACACCTACGGTTTGCTCTTACGTAAGTGTTAACTATAAAGGAAGCCTGACCAACGGGAACGTATTCGATCAGACAAGCGGCACACCCAGGGCTTTCGGTCTTGTATCACTTATTGAAAGCTGGAAAAAAGGCATACCGCTTATCAAGAAAGCTGGTAAAATACGTTTATATGTTCCGCCCTCACTGGGTTATGGCGCAACAGACCAGAAAGATCAAAATGGCAATATTATAATACCCGCCAATTCAATATTGATCTTCGAAATTGAATTGCTGGACGTGCAATAGATGTAGGATATATGATGTAAGATGTGATGATGTCTGATCTTTTATCAGTTCTTCCTGTGTGCAATGATAATGTATGATGTAATGATGTATGATTGATGGGATGACGATTTTTGATTTATCATGCCGGTCTCTTCATTTCCACATTTCCATATTTCCACATTCATTTCATTTCCACATTTCAGTTTGTTCTACCTTTAACTTAAATTATACAAATGCCACACGAGGCCATATCTGCATTTGATATTTTTAAAATAGGTATCGGTCCATCCAGCTCTCATACGCTCGGTCCATGGAGGGCCGCAGAACAATTTTTACAATCACTAGAAAGAAAAAGCATCTTAACGCAAATAACTGCACTACAGGTCCTGCTTTATGGTTCACTGGCAAAAACGGGTCGCGGCCACGGCACAGATATAGCCGTACAATTGGGGTTGAGCGGCGATGATCCTGTTAGTTTTGATGTAGATAATATCACGGCCAAAATGAAAGATATCAGCAGCATGAAAAAGTTATTGCTGAATGGGAAGCATGAGATCGATTTTGATCCTGCCGAAGATATTGACTTCCTGGTAACGGAAACATTGCCCTTTCATCCCAACGCGCTCAGCTTTTTAGCCACAACAAACACCGGAGAACAGTTTGCGGAAACCTATTATTCCATTGGCGGTGGTTTTGTGAAAAAAGAAGGGGAAGAAGAACTGTCTTCAAACAATGTGCAGCTGCCATTTCCCATTAACACCGCGGATGATTTGCTGCACTGGTGCATGAAAGGTCTTTCTATCAGCGAGGTAGTGATGGAAAATGAACTGGCCTGGCGCACAGAAGCGGAAACAAAGAAAGGATTGCTGCAGATATGGAACGTAATGAAGGAATGCATGTACCGGGGCTGCCACCGGGAAGGAATGTTGCCCGGTGGCCTGCAGGTTAAAAGGCGTGCAGCTGCATTGAATAGAAGGTTGCTGCCACAAAAAAATTATACCGATTATAATTCCTGGATGCTGGCGGTTCGGCATGGGGGCAATGATTTTAAATACACGCTTGATTGGGTAAGTTGTTTTGCATTATCGGTAAATGAAGAGAATGCCTCGTTTGGAAGAGTGGTTACTGCACCTACCAATGGTGCTGCGGGTGTAATACCGGCGGTGTTGCAGTACTATATAACTTTTTGCGATGGGTATAAAGAAGAGAAAATAATTCAGTTTCTGCTGACTGCTGCTGAAACCGGCAGCATTTTTAAAAAAGGATCAACTATTTCTGCGGCAATGGGCGGCTGCCAGGCCGAAATCGGTGTATCCTCTGCAATGGCGGCAGCTGGTTTAACAGAATGCATGGGTGGCACACAGCGCCAGTGTTTGATGGCAGCAGAAATAGCCATGGAACATCATTTGGGTTTAACCTGCGATCCCATCGGTGGCCTGGTACAGGTGCCTTGTATTGAACGCAATACCATGGGAGCTATAAAAGCTATAACGGCTTCGCAACTGGCATTGCAAAGCACGCCCGATTTTGCGAAAGTATCACTCGATGCAGTCATTAAAACCATGTGGGATACAGCACTTGATATGGACAGTAAATACAAGGAAACCAGCGATGGTGGCCTTGCCGTCAACATCCCGCTGAGCTTGCCGGAATGCTGAAGACCTGCCTTGCAGTTCTTTATTTTCATACCGCCTGCCCACCTGCATTTGGATCGGGTTTGTAAACCGGCAGCCAGGTTCTCGCGTGCAGGTTGATTTTTTTCATTTGCATTTTTGTGCTATCATTATATTTATTAAGATTGCCGGTAAAGACGAGTGCACCCCATATATGAGCAGCCGCGTACAAAAAATTGTGTATACTTTTTTTTTCTCCTGGATAATGGTATGTTCCCCGGCAGGGAATATCGCTGCACAAAGCAATGTCTTTGAATTCAACCGCATTGATATCAGCCAGGGACTTTCCAATAACCAGGTAAGAAGTATTCTAAAAGACAGCAAAGGCTTTTTATGGTTTGCCACTCTATCAGGTTTGAATCGCTACGATGGCTACCAGTTTAAAATATTCAGGCATAACCTGAGAGACTCCAGTTCGCTGAGCGATGATAACGTTACCCGGATATTTGAAGGCCCGCACGATAAAATCTGGATTGATACCCACAGCGGATACAATGTTTTGGATCCACTTACTGAAAGCGTAGACCGCGATTTTGCAGGGTATTTAAAAAAAATGGGCCTTCCCAATATGCCCATTACGCATATGCTTAAAGACAGGAATGGCGATTTCTGGTTTTTAATGGCACGACAGTCCTTGTACAAATACAATGCCCGCACCGGCATAACGAACCATATCTATGAACTGCCGCCGGCAGGATCGCCCTTAACATTTTTTACCCAGGATAAACACGCCGATATATGGATGGTGCATAGCAGCGGAAAAATTGAAAAAGTAGATAGCCAATCGGGCAAAATTACCAAAGAGATAAATGCATTGACTTCCGTTTTCAAAAATGAAGCGCTGAACTATTCCATTTTTGCAGATGCCCAGGACGAAATTTGGTTATTTGCAGCCGCCGATGCCCGTGGCGTTTTTCATTACATTCCGTCTACCGGTATATTGGAACAGATTAACAAGGATAGCCAACCCTGGCATTTAAATAATAATATCGTGGTGGGATTGTTGCAGGACAATAATGGCAAAATCTGGATAAGCACCGATCATGGCGGCATCAATGTGCTGGATAAAAATACGCACAGCATTCATTATGTGCTCAATAATATTAATGATCACAAAAGTTTAAGCGAGAATAGCGTTGCTTCGGCCTACCTCGACAATACGGGTATTATATGGATAGGTACTTATAAACAGGGCATCAGTTTTTATCACGCGGATATAATCAAATTCCCCCTGTTCAGGCATATCCCTTCAGATGCGGGCAGCTTGCAGTACGATGACATCAACGACTTTGCAGAAGATGCGAAGGGAAATATCTGGATTGGCAGCAATGGCGGCGGCCTGATCTATTATGACAGAAGTACCGGGAAATTTACGCCGTACACTCATCAGCCCGCCAACAACAACAGTTTGTGCAACGACGTAATTGTATGTCTGTACATGGATCGGCGACAACGGCTGTGGATCGGTACCTATTTTGGCGGCCTTGACTGCTATGACGGTAAAACGTTTATCCATTACCGTCATAATATTGAAGACAGCAACAGTATCGCAGACAATCGTGTTTACGAAATACTCGAAGATTCTAATAACAACCTGTGGATAGGTACATTGTCCGGAGGTCTTGACCGGCTTGACAGGGACAAGAATATTTTTTACCACTATAAAGGATATGCGCCAAACTCCGTGCATGCTTTTTATATCTCTGAATTGATGGAGGACCACGAAGGAAATATATGGGTGGGCTCGGCCAATGGTATTGATGTGCTGCAAAAGAAAACCGGCAAATTTGTTTATTACTCTAATTATACCAATAGCCCAACGGGACTCAGCAATAACAATATCATCTCTTTGTTGCAGGACAGCCGGGGTCTTATATGGGCCGGCACCAGCGATGGCCTGGATGTATTTGACAAAAAAGACGGTTCTTTTAAATCTTTCCGCATAGAAAACGGGTTGCCGGGCAATACCGTACTTACTATCGTAGAAGATAAGCAACAGCGCCTGTGGGTGAGTACACCCAACGGCATATCATGCATACAGGTTCAACAGCCGAATGAAAACATCAGAGAGCTCAGCATCAGCTGCAAGAATTATGACGAACTGGACGGGTTGCAGGGTATCGCTTTTAATGAAAACGCAGCCCTGAAAACCCGCAGGGGAGAGCTGGCATTTGGCGGCGCCAATGGATTTAACCTGTTTGACCCCGAAACCATACTACCCGATAAAAATGTGCCCTCTGTGGTACTCACCGATCTGCAGGTATTTAACAAAAGCATTGGCATTGGCGAAAAAACAAACGGGCGGATAATACTGCCACGCGCCATTTCACAAACAGATGGAATTACCCTGAACTACAATGAAGACGTACTGTCTTTTGAATTTGCCGCATTGAATTTTTTGCACCCGGAAAAAAATAAATATGCCTATAAGCTGGTAGGATTTAACAAAGAATGGATAATCACTGATGGCAAAACCCGGAAAGCAAACTATACCAACCTGGATCCGGGCAGTTATACTTTTTATGTAAAAGCTGCTAACAGCGATGGCGTATGGAATCAAAATGCAATTGCATTGAAGGTAGAAATTTTGCCGCCTTTCTGGAAAACGCCACTGGCTTACGCCGCTTATATTATTTTCCTGATTGTCCTGCTATGGTTTGCCCGCCGGCTGGTACTGCAAAGGGCGCGAATGCGTTTTGAAATTGAACAGCAAAAGCAGGAAGCCCAGCGCATGCACGAGCTGGATATGCTTAAAATTCGGTTCTTCACCAACGTTAGTCATGAATTCAGAACGCCTTTATCGCTGATCTTGTCGCCAATGGATAAAATTATCCGCGAAGCAAAGGATGGCGCGCAGCGCAAACAACTGCAATTGGTTCATCGCAATGCCCGCCGGCTGCTGAACCTCGTGAATCAATTACTCGATTTCAGGAAAATGGAAGTACAGGAATTGAAATTAAACCCCGCGCAGGGAGATATTATCAGGTTCATCCGGGATATCTCGCAATCATTTACCGATATCGCTGAGAAAAAGAATATCCAGTTCTCCTGTTATTCAACTGTTGAAAACCTGTTGATGTCGTTTGATTATGATAAATTGGAACGGATCCTGTTTAACCTGCTGTCGAATGCATTCAAATTCACCGGCGAAAACGGTAAGGTGGCGGTGCAGTTACAGATGGAAATGGAAAATAACCGGCAGTTGCTTGCCATCAAAGTAATTGATACCGGCATCGGCATCTCCAAAGAAAAGCAGGAAAAGATATTTGAACGGTTTTTCCAGAGCGATATACCCGGAAGTATGGTAAACCAGGGCAGCGGCATCGGCTTATCCATCACAAAGGAATTTGTGAAATTGCACAATGGTGCGGTTGGGGTTGAAAGCGAACCCGGCAAGGGAAGTTGCTTTACGGTATTGCTGCCAGTAATAGAAGTCCCTGCATTGCTTGCAGCATCCGAGCCAGCCATACCGGAACCAGTGGCTGAGCCGATTGTTACGGCTGCCACGCCGAATGCCGGCAACCGGAAAAAGCCCACCTTGCTGATAGTTGAGGATAATGAAGATTTTCTTTTTTACCTGAAAGATAATTTAAGGGAACAGTTTACAGTGCTGGAAGCGGAAAACGGCAAAACCGGTTGGCAGAAAGCGTTGGGCGAACACCCTGATCTGGTGGTGGCTGATATCAGTATGCCCGAGATGAATGGCATTGAGCTATGTAAAAAAATAAAACGCGACCAGCGTACCTCCCATATACCGGTTATACTGCTAACCGCATTGGCCGGTGAAGAACAACAGATAAAAGGCCTGGAAACCGGTGCCAACGATTACATGACCAAGCCTTTCAATTTTGAAATATTGTTGTCGAGGGTTAAGAATATACTGGATGAACAATCAAGGCTGCGGAAAACCTACCAGAAACAGGTGGACGTACAACCTGCGGATATTACTGTGGCATCGCCCGATGAACAGTTTATTTACCACGCGATGGAAATACTGGAAAAAAATATTTCCAATCCTGATTTTTCCGTGGAAGACATGAGCCGGGCATTGTTCATGAGCCGTGTAACCCTTTATAAAAAACTGCTGGCGCTTACCGGTAAGACACCCGTTGAGTTTATCCGTTCGTTCCGGTTGAAACGCGCTGCGCAACTCCTCGAAAAAAGCCAATTAACCATTGCAGAAGTAGCCTATGAAGTAGGTTTTAACAGCCCCAAGTCTTTTTCCAAGTATTTTAAAACGGAGTTTAACCTATCACCTTCTTCCTATCCCGCAGGAAAAAAGAAGGATCAAAAAACAGAGGAATTATCATAATTAACCGGAGAACGGCATCCATCGGCTGGCTTTTAACATTTTTACCCCTTTTTTTAATTTAATTCAGCCTATGGGTTAACAATTCAACCCATAATCGGAAACATATCGATCCCCTGCCTTCTGTAATTGCGTACTACATTTAATAGCGCTTACAAATTGCACTTGCTATTTTTTATAACGCCTGACTAACTCAAGGCTTGACGGAGTTGAAACAACGATTGCTATGCTGAAAACGGACCTGCATTCTCTTCTTTCTTCTATTATTTCTACGGGAAGCTGTTCTTCCGCAATTTCTTCAGTACTATTCATACAACACTATCAACCCCCACCAACAAACGGGCGGAGCTGTATGTGCACATCCTGGCAGTATAAGTGTTAACACCCGCATACAACAGATATAACTATTTAGGATAACCAAAACAACGCAACGATGCATATGAAAAAAGTCAACAATCGGGTATTGAGAGCAGGCGCCTGTGTTTTCATGACTGTTCTGCTGCTGACAGTAACAGGCCACGCGCAGAACCAGGCCGGGGCCAAAAGAATTTCCGGAAAAATAAGCGCCAAAGTTTCCGGCCTGGGCGTTCCGGGAGCCACCGTGCTGGTAAAAGGAACCAAAAACCTGGTGGCCAGTACTGATAATGGCGATTACAGCATTATGGCAGCAAGCGGTGAAACACTGGTGATCTCTGCTGTGGGCCATACAACGAAAGAAGTAAAAATAGGTAGCGCCGCCATTGTGAACGTAGTGCTTACGGAAGATTATAACAGCCTTAATGATGTGATAGTGGTTGGTTATGGTAAAACAAAAAAATCTGATCTCAGCAGCGCTGTGGCCACCGTTACCGCCGCTGATATCCAGAAAACAGTCAACACAACTTTAGATGAAGCACTGCAGGGAAGGGCTGCCAATGTTTACGTGGCAGCTAATAGCGGCCAGCCAGGTGCGGCCGCCTCCGTAATCATCAGAGGTGTGAGCACTGTAACGGGCAATTACCAGCCTTTGTACGTGATTGACGGAGTACAAATAAGACCCAGTACGCCTACAGGAGGCGCATACAATCAACCATCGGGGTATGCCAATGAATTAGCCGGCATTAACCCGGATGATATTGAAAACATCAGCGTGCTGGAAGGCGCCGCAGCCACCTCTATTTATGGCGCCGCCGGCGCCAACGGCGTACTAATGATAACCACCAAACGTGGCAAAGCCGGCGCCACCAAGTTAAGTGCCAGCACATTATTCACCAGCCAGCAAAGACCTACGCCCCGACCGGTTATGAACCTGCAGGAATATGCGAAATATATTCAGAAACTACAGGCGGTAGGAGCAGTTGGCGCAGAGCCTCCTGAATTGGCAGACCCTTCTATTCTTGGACCCGGCACCGACTGGCAGCATGCACTCTTCCGCAACACACTGATGCAAAAACATTCACTTTCGCTCAGCGGTGGCACAGACAAAACTACTTTTTATGTTTCGGGCGATTATTTATCGCAGGATGGTGTAGCCATTGGTTCCGGTTTTAACAGGGGATCAGTTAGGGTTAACCTGGATAACCAGGCCAACAAATGGCTGAAGGTGGGCATTAACCTGAGTGCATACACGACCAAAGAAAAAGTGAATATCACCAACGGTAATATTATTAATATCGCCATTACGCAAAATCCTACCATACCGGTGAAAAATCCTGATGGTTCATGGGGCGGCCCTACACCTGCAACGGCCCAGTATTCGCAAACCAATCCTGTGGCCATTGCATCTATTAATAATAATTACAACACATCTTTTGGTGGCATCGGCAACCTGTATGTTGACATCACGCCCATTAAAGGATTGTTATGGCACACAGAAGGCAACGGAACGTATTCTACCACGAACAATTTCACTTTCAATCCTTCCTATACTATCGGCAGTTTTGTGAACCCCAATACGCAGGGCAGCAGGGGAAGCGGAAATAATTCCTGGCTATCACTGAATACCAGATTGCAGTATGATCTTAAAATAAACAAACATGTGGGAGCAATCATGGTGGGTCATGAAGGATCACATTATGCCTACCAGGGATTGAGCGGTTCGGGACAACATTATTCAACCAATTCTGTACAGGAGTTGAGTGTAGCCGATCCACTGACGCAACAGACCTCCAGCTATCGCGGTAACGGTGCCAGCGAATCTTATTTCGGACGGCTTAATTATACGTTTGACAATAAATACATCGCACAGTTTGTGGTAAGAAGAGATGGCAATTCCAATTTCGGCCCCAGTAACCGCTTTGGCACTTTCCCCGCTGCATCAGTTGCCTGGAAGCTATCTGAAGAGGGATTCATGAAGGGTATCACATTCATCAATGATCTTAAGCTGCGTGCCGAATATGGCATCTCCGGCAATTCGGGCAATACAGGTGGTGCTATTTATTCAAATTTATACGCTGCACCAACGGTATGGGGTGGTGGTTTTTTACCTGCTAATTTTCCAAACCCAAATCTCAAATGGGAAGAAGATAAGTCTACCAACGTAGGTATCGATATGCATATGTTTAATAACAGGGTGGAATTAATTGCCGATGCCTATATCAAAAAAATATCCAACCTTATACTGGTGGCTTCAGGCCCCGGCGTACTTGGCGGTAACCTCAGTGGCGGTTACGGCGGATTACTAAGCTGGCCTACCGAAAACTATGGAGGCATGGAGAATAAAGGTTTTGGTATAACACTTAATACCGTGCCGGTAAGCAACCAGGATTTTCAATGGAGACTGGGTGGCAACTTTTCTGTTGACCGGAATAAGGTAACCAAACTGGTTTCGCCCATCCTTACACAATATTATTCTTCTACTAATAATAGCCAGGCACAGTTTCTCACGGAAGTAAGTCAGCCGCTGGCTATGTATACCGGCTATATAGCAGAGGGCTTGTTCCAGAATTATAAAGATATCTCCGGTCATGCGGTACAGTCGGCCACAGGAAAAATTGATCCGATACAGGGATCTTGGGTGGGCGATACCAAGTTTAAAGATATCAGCGGACCGAAAGGGGTTCCCGATAATGTGATTGATAACAACGACCGCACCATCATCGGCAATCCCTGGCCAAAGTTCACATACAATTTCAACAGCAATTTCAGCTACAAAGGATTTGAATTGAATCTTTTCTTTACCGGTGTAAACGGGAACCAGTTGCTGAACCTTACCAGGTACCAGAATGAAATGCCATTGGGCACAGGCCCTTACAGCAATCATTATAAAGTGGTAGATGGTTTTGCAAGGCCCAGCAGTAATAATGCGGCTGATGCGCTTACCGTAACCCTCACGAATCCGAACGCAGTGATTCCACGCGCTGCACCCGGCGATCCCAACCAGAATGTTCGTTTATCGCAATGGTCGGTAGAGGATGGCTCTTACTTTAAATTGAAAAATGTGAGGCTTGGATATCGTGTACCGCAGAAATACCTGTCGTATGCAAAAATCTTCCGGGGCGCATTGATTACCGTACAGGCGCAGAATGTTTTTACTGTAACAAAATATACCGGCTTCGATCCGGAAGTGGGTATGTATAATTATAAGGGGGTAGCCAACCTGGTAGGGGTTGATGAAGGCCGTTATCCTTCTACCCGTTCTTATTCTGTGAGTCTTAATCTTGATTTCTGATACCTATAAAAATTATTACAAGAATAAAAAAAAACTTATGCGACAAAAAATATGCATGTGTACCGCGATATTGTTGGTGCTGCTGGTGCTGCAATCATGCAAAAAAGATTTTCTCAACCGCCCGCCATTGTCTGCACCTACGGCGGGAACATTTTACGCCAACGATGCAGATGTACTATCTGGCACAGGTCCTTTGTACAATGCTTCCTGGGGTCCTTACAACGGTTCTGCTTTGCAGGCCATCGGTGATGTGCTGGGTGGTAATAGCTTAACCGATAATTATAACGGAAGGGCAGCCTATCTTAATTTTTCTGTTTCCTCAACAGACGGGAGCGGCAGTCTGCAGGGTGCCTATTCCGCCCTGTGGTCGGTAATTGCCAACGCCAACGTAGTTGCGTATAATATTAAAAACGCGGCGTCCGGCGCCAGTGAATCTGGAAAAAACAGTGGCCTGGCAGAATGCCGTTTTATGCGTGCCGCAGCCTATTATTACCTGGCGCTAAACTGGGGCGATGTACCGATTATTTATGATAATATATCCCAGCTCAGCGACAGCGTTCACAAAAACAACCTGGCTGACGTATGGAAGTTCATTATTATTGATCTTACCTGGGCCAAAGACAATCTTGGCATTTCTCCCTTGCAACCGGGACGTATTACCAAATGGAGCGCGGAAGGAATGCTGGCAAGGGCCTACCTCGTACGATCAGGTCTGGGCCAATCAGGTGGCCAGCGGCAGAAAGCTGATTTGGACAGTGCCAAGTTCTATGCCGGTGAAGTGGTCAACAAAAGCGGGCTTAGTCTACAGCCGAATTACTATGATCTTTTTACCAGCAAAGTTTTTAGCGGTACCACGGTTCCTTCTGAATGCCTGTTTGGTTTGCTGTGGGTGCCCAGTGGTAGCTGGTTTGTGCAAAACCACATGCAGGCCAACCTGGCCTACGATTCAAAGATTACGCAAACAGGTGATGGTTGGGGTGGTTCTTTTGGCGCTTCGGCCAGCCTGATGCAGTATTATAGCGATCCGGCAAATAAAGCCGATTCAGTTCGCCGCAGGGCAACTTTCTTTATGCCCAATGACTACTATCCCGATATCAGCGTAGCGGCCGGCGGCTGGCATGTAGACACAACCTTGTTTAATAACGCCAAAATTTATAATCCCGGCGATGCCGGCAATGGTTATGGTATCGATCATGCCTATGTAAAAAAATATGTCATTGGTTCACCGGCCGATAACGGGGGGCTTGGCGGGCAGCAAAACGAAAACATCAGTACCTATATGCTGAGGCTGGCAGATGTGTATCTTATGTATGCTGACGCAATACTGGGCAACAATGCATCTACTTCAGATGCCGAAGCATTGAAATATTTTAACGCAGTGAGAATCCGCGCCGGCGTGGCACCAAAAACCAGTATCAGCTATGCCGATATTCTGCAGGAAAGAAAAATAGAATTTGCTTATGAGGGACATGCCTGGTACGACTGGAAAACCTGGTATTATTTTAATCCCAGCGCAGCACTGAATTATTTCAGTACACAAAACCGGGGCAATTACAATATCTCCTACAATAAGGGAAACCCGTTTGTAACCTTCTTTGGATCGGATGGTAAACCCGGTACGGTAAATTACCAAATCACGGCCGCTACCGCCGATCTTCCTTATCCCGAAGCAGACCTGCTGGTAACCCCTTCTTTAAGCAAAAACGTTCCGCCGGTGCCATTCGATTTTGGCAAACTACCCAAATAATGATTGTTGTTTTATAAAAAAACTTGTATGAAAAATAAAATATTGTTTCTTTTAATCATAACGGGCGTTCTTTTATATGCCTGCAAAAAAAATGACAACGACGGGCCGCCCAGCATTACCAGTGTACGGGCCATCGACAGCACAAAACGGGATAGTTTGTTTGTGAAAGCAGTGCCGGGTACAATGATCGTCATCCAGGGAAATAACCTGGGCGGATTACAGGCGGTATTTTTTAACGATACGCTGGCGTATTTCAATCCTGTTTATGCTACCGGTACGCATATTATAGTTACCATTCCGTCTACGGCACAAACAAAGGCCACCAATCCAACGGTGCCCGATGTAATAAAACTGGTGACCAATCACGGAACTGTTACCTATGCGTTCCAGTTGTATTTGCCTCCGCCTTATATCAGCTCCATTGCATTGGATAATACGGGTACGGTGGTAACTATTAACGGCGGCAATTTTCAGGGTATCAAAAAAATAAGTTTTCCTGTGACCGGCGGCCCAAAAGGTGATACCGCGGTTTCCTATACAATTAATAAAACCTTTACCCAGATCAGCGCTGTTGTTCCGGCAGGAACGCCTTTCGCTGATTCACTGAGGGTATATTGCACTTTTGGTACCGCTGCTTTTTCCTTTCCACCACCCATGACCATTTCTTCGGTATCGAATGAAAACGGCACAGCAGGAACAACCATTTTTATCAATGGCACCAATTTTATCGGCGTGGATAAAATTATTTTTCCCGGTGGCATTGCCGGCACCAACCTGCAAACAATTAGTGTAAACAAACTGAGCGTTACCGTACCCCCCGGGATTGCCGCACCAGATTCCTTAAGGGTTTCGGGTATCCTTGGTAAAGTGGCGGCACCCCAATTGTTTGATACTTATATTACGCATTCTTCTCCCGGTTATCTGTCAACCTTTGAAGTTCAGTATGCATCAGATAATACTGGTTTTGTTGGATGGACGGGTGGTTATGCTGATGCCCCCACCGCTGCCACCAAATACCCGGGCGGAAACGGGGCTGTAAGTTTTCTTGCACAAGGCAGCCCGATGCCACCAAATACAAATCCCGGTTCGCAGGGCAACCCTGGTTTTGTTCAGTTGAATGAAGTGCCATGGGTAGCTAATACGGCAACGCCTGTGAGTGGATATTCGCTGAAGTTTGAAGTGTATACCGCTAACCCCTGGGCAGCAGGAGAAATTTGGGTAATGATGGGTGGCTGGTATGGTTGGCATAATTACCTGGCACGCTATGCGCCCTGGAGCACCGATCCTTCCGGCAAATTTCAACCCGGTGGTTGGGTAACGGCAACCATTCCGTTAAACCAGTTTGTATCCATATCGGGCAATGCATGGGACCTGAAATCATTCCCTTCGGGCGCTCATCCAAATTTATTCAGCGACTTTTCATCAACCGCACTATGTTTTACAATAGTAAACGACCAGGCGTCGCCCAGTATACCTGCCAATACATTAAATATTGCTATTGATAATATACGAATCGTTAAAGGACAATAAAACAGATGGCTTCGCACAATAAGTACAATATGAAAATAAAGTTGAAAACGAATATAACTTTTATGCTCCTGGTGTTACTGGTGATTTTTATGTCGTGTAAAAAAGCGGCCGATAGCACCGGCGGGGGTGGCGGCGTTAAACCTGTTACCGATTCCGTTTATAATCCTTCGGATCCCACTGTTCCAGCAACCATTGGGTTTTTCCAGGCAGGCTGGACAAGTAGAACGTTTACCGCGCCGGCAGCCACAGCAGTAAGTATACCAACAGGTGCTGTATCAGATT
>Ga0070667_100001462_pt1 | contig 21169 bp, 17 predicted proteins | sample KBSS33metaG_FD_64659 | JGI IMG/M metagenome (GOLD analysis project Ga0070667, IMG submission 64659) | Switchgrass rhizosphere microbial communities from Kellogg Biological Station, Michigan, USA - KBS S3-3 metaG | ecosystem: Host-associated > Plants > Roots > Rhizosphere > Soil ... | reverse complement strand
GCGGCCGGCACCCGCCCCAATGGCTGACTTCTGATCACCACCCAGAGCCGAACGATGTCTCTAACCACCGCGAAGCTGACGGTCCCTCGTTGAGGGTCGATCGGCCTATCCTTTGAGGACCCCCGCGAACGCGGGGGGTCCGGGATCGGCGGAGGGTCAGATGATGGCCGTGCCAGCGTGCCGGACGTGCGGCGTTGAGCCACTGGCCAGTGCGCGGTTTTGCCACAGTTGCGGCTCACCAGTCGATGACCCTGCTACCCGCGCGGAGTACAAGCAGGTCACGGTTCTGTTCGCCGACGTGGTCCGCTCAATGAATATCGCCGCGGCCGTCGGTGCGGAGCGGCTCCTCGAAATCATGACCGAACTCGTCAGCCGTGCCACAGCGGTGGTGCACCGGTACGGCGGCACCGTCGACCAGTTCACCGGCGACGGCATCATGGCAGTGTTCGGGGCTCCCTTGGCGTTGGAAGACCACGCCGTTCGTGGCTGTCATGCGGCGCTGGGCATTCAAGATGAGACCGCCCGCCTGGCGACGGAGGTCAAAGACCGCGACGGTGTGGAGCTGCAGTTGCGCGTGGGACTCAACTCCGGCGAGGTGATCGCCGGCGAAATGGGTTCAAAACCGTTCCGTTACACCGCCATCGGCGAACAAGTCGGTATGGCGCAGCGGATTGAATCCGTCGCGCCGCCCGGCGGCGTCATGGTCAGCGAGTCCACCGCCCGCCTGGTAGCTCACGCTGCGGTGCTCAATGAGATGGAGATGGTGAGCATCAAGGGCGCCCACGCTCCTGTGCCTGCACGCCGTCTCGTGGCGATGGAGCCACGCGGCAGACCCCAGAGTCGCTCTGAAGCGTCACTGGTGGGACGCCAGCACCAAATCGCAACGCTCACTGAGCTACTCGACCGCACGATGAGCGGGCACGGCGGTGTAGCCGGCGTGGTCGGCGCCGCGGGCATCGGTAAGAGTCGCGTGGTGCGCGAGGTCGCAGCGATCGCGGAGGCACGCGGTGTCGACGTGTCCTGGACCTTCTGTGAATCTATTGCCAGCGACATTCCGCTACACACCATTACGCGCCTGCTGCGAACAGTCGTCGGCGTCGATGAATTGAACGGGGGCGCCGCACGTGCGCAGGTGCGCACTCGATTCCCCGACGCCGATCCCGACGACCTGCGGCTGCTCGACGACTTGCTCGGCATCGCCAGCCCTGACGTGACGGCCGTTCACATCGACCCGGATGCCCGCCGGCGGCGATTGACGGCGCTGGTGAATGGCGCGTCGCTTGCGCGTACCGCTCCGGCCGTGTTCATCATCGAAGACGCCCAGTGGATGGACGACGTCAGCGAGGCGCTGCTGGCCGAATTCCTCACAGTGTTACCGCGGACCCCCACGATGGTGGTGATCACCTACCGTCCGGATTACCAAGGAGCACTGGCCCGGGCTGCCGACGCAAAGGCGGTTGCCCTTGCACCGTTGACGAATTCAGCAACCACAGAGCTGATAACCGAGCTGCTGGGTCGTGATCCCTCGGTAGCTGAGCTGACTTTGACCATCGCCGACCGGGCGTCCGGAAATCCCTTCTTCGCCGAGGAAATCATCCGCGACCTGATAGAGCGTGACGTACTCGTCGGTGACCGCGGCGACTATGTCTGTCGTGCGGATGTCGCCGAGATCAGTGTGCCTGCGACGTTGCAGGCTGCCATCGCCGCCCGCATCGACCGCCTGGAGCCGACGGCCAAGAGGTGCCTAAGCGCCGCGTCCGTGATCGGGTCGCGATTCGACATCGACTTCCTGACCGCGTTGCAGGTCGAGCCGGACCTAGCCGAAGCGGTCAAGGCCGAGCTGTTCGATCAGCTGAGTGTCAGCCCACGAGCCGAGTACGCGTTTCATCACCCGTTGATTCGCACGGTGGCCTACGAATCACAGCTGAAGTCGGATCGCGCCGAGCTGCATCGGAGCGTGGCCCGCGTGATCGAGGCGCGTGATCCAACCGGAATCGACGAGAACGCAGCGTTGATAGCCGAGCACGTTCAGGCCGCAGGCGATGTTCCTGAAGCCTACGGCTGGCACATGCGCGCCGCCTCCTGGCTGTCGAAGCAGGATCTCGCCGGAGCGTGCGGGAGCTGGGAGCGGGCTCGCGAATGCGCCGACGCGTTATCGCTGCACGAGTCACATCGCACCGCAATGCGAATCGCGCCGCGAGTGATGTTGTGTGCCTACGGTATTCGTATACGTGCGACCACCACCGACGAGCGGTTCGCGGAGCTGCAGCAGCTGTGCAAAGCAGCCGACGACAAATCGTCTCTCGCATTCGGTATGGCGGGCATGCTGATGGTCCACGTACTGCACGGCCGCGTGCGGGAGGCCTCGGAGTTGGCTTCCGAATACATGACGCTGGTCGAGTCGATCGGCGAGCCGACACTCACCGTCTTGCTCGCCTTCGTCGCCCTGCCGATCAAGCTGGAAACCGGTCCGATCGCAGACGCACTGCGATGGGCCCAGCAATGCATCGATTTGGGCGAGGGCGACCCGTTACTCGAACACATGGTGGCGGGAGCCTTCGCGGTGCGTGGCTCGGCCCGCTGGGCCCAAGGGAACCCAAGGTGGAAGGACGATTTCGCAAAGGCAGTCGCGATGGCGCGCGGAACCGATCCCATGGTGCAGGGCTACGTGGTGAGCGTGACATACTCCGCAATCCCGGCGGGAGTAATGCTCGCCGACGACGAGGCTATGGCCACCCTCGACGAGGCGTTGCATGTCGCCGAGCGATCCAGCGACGATCTCGCGTTGGGCCTGGCCCGCTTGGGTATGGGACTCGCTCTGCTATGCCGAGACTCGGCTGCGGAACGCGAGCGTGGAGCCGCAGTGCTCGCGCAAGTGCGCGAAATGATTCTCGCCAAACGGTTTTACGCGAGCGAGCTACCGGTCGTCGAAGCGTGGCTGGCACGCGAAATGGCCGCGACCGGAGATCGTGATCGTGCCCTCCCGATGATCCGTAACGCCGTGAACACGTTGTTCGACACCGGACAATGGGGCTATCTCAGCGCCACGGCCGGTGTTCTGGTGGACACCCTGCTGGCACGCGGCGAAGAAGGCGATATCGACGAAGCCGACCGCGTAATTCAACGGTTGGCGACTGGCCCTGATGAAGGGCTGCTATACCGCGAAGTCTGGCTCTCGCGTTCACGCGCGTTGGTGGCGCGGGCCCGGGGTCAGGAGATTCGTTACGGCGAGCTGGCCCGGCGCTACCGCGACTTGGCGACATCGCTCGGCTACGAGGGACACATGGCGATGGCCGAGGCGATGTCTCCGTCAGGAGCCGAAAAATCAAGCGCCGGAGTCGTTCCCTCGCCGGCAGGGTCTGCTGTGTCGGTCACGGGTGATGGGATACCTCGCGGGAGGATCCGCCGAACCATGCCGTTGGCCGGTTTCGCCGCGCGCACCGCAGGCGGCCGAATTGTGGCGAGCCTGCGGGAGAACGTGGGTGACGCAGGCGCCGTGGCACGTTTTCATGAGCGCACCGCCGAGCGGTACACGCAGCTGCTGGGTGGCTCCAAAGGCGTGCTGATGAAGGTCGGGCAGATTTTCTCGATGTTCGACACGGACACGCTTGGCCAGGGCTTCATGCCCTATCACGCGGCCCTGGCGCGGCTGCAAGCCGACGCACCGCCGATGGACCCCGACCTCGCCAAAAAAACCTTGCACGCGGACCTCGGCAGATCGACCGACGCGGTTTTCGACTGGTTCAACGAGGAACCGATGGCGGCCGCGTCAATCGGGCAGGTGCATCGCGCGATCATGCGCGATGGCCGCGAAGTCGCAGTCAAGATCCAATACCCCGGGGCGGCAGAAGCGATTGGCGCTGATCTGGCCAACCACGAAACGGTGACGAAATTCCTCCGGTTCCTGTCGTCGGCGTCGGGTGCGACGATGCCTGATTTGCGGCCCGCAGCACGCGAGATCGCCGCGCGCATCGGCGAGGAGATCGACTACCGTCACGAGGCCGCCAATCTCGCCGCATTCAGCGAGCTTTATCGCGGCCATCCATTCATCCGTGTCCCCGACGTCGTCGGTGAAGCGTCCGGTGACCGGGTGCTGACCATGACGTATCTCGACGGGCTGGACTGGGCGGCCGCGCAAGAGGCCGATCAGGACCTGAAGAACACGTGGGCAGAGGTGATCTCGCGCTTCTTGGGCGGTTCCTTAAGGCACTCCAACCTGTTCTATGCCGATCCCCACCCCGGCAACTATCGCTTCGGCCTCGACGGGCGAGTCGGATTCGTCGACTTCGGTTGTGTCAAGGTCCTCTCCGAACGGCAGCGCCGCGGCCTCGTTGGAATGGCGCGTGCAACGGTCGATGGACGTAAGCACGAATTGCGTGATCTGATGGTCGAATGCGGTTTCCTCGCAAGGGAATCGGCACTCACCGTCGACCAGGCGTACGAGTGGTGGGCGGGAACCATGTATGAGATGCTCGCGCCCCAGCCGTTCACCTATACCCGTGACGACCCGATACGCGCACTCCGCGGCTTTCTTGACCTCCGCGCCGCCGACCACCCTGCTCGGCAGATGTCGATGCCTGAAGAGTCCGCCTTCTTTCCGCGGCTGTACGTCGCCATGTACACCACATTCGCGACGTTGCGAGCGACGCTCCCGGCGCGATCGATCTACGACGACCTGGATGGCGTCACCGAACCGGTAACCCCGCTGGGCAAGCAACACCACGCCTGGGTACGCCGACGCGGCCTGCCGTGCGGACTGGACGATCATGACCACCCCTAGCACCAACGTCAGCCGAATGGCGCATTCGCGCTTGGTCATAGCCCATTCCGCGCGAATGCCGTCTGTTACTCGAAGAATCCGGCGTCGGGCGTGGTCTCCTGACACGAACTCTCGCCATAAGGAGAACCCATGGCAGTGCCCTATGTCCTCTTTGTCGCCACCATGCTGCCGTGATCGGCCCGCACAATCGGCACACCGGCTTCTTTTTCCCCGAGATCGCGCATCCTTTCGAAGCGCTCGATAGGGCCGGCGTGGCAGTCGAGTTCGCCTCGCCGCTGGGCGGCAAGCCGCCGGAGGACGGATACGATGTCGCGGACTCGGCACAGAGCGGCTTCCGGGAAAGTAAGGCCTACCGGCGCTTGTCCCGCAGCCGCAAACTGTCCGAGGTCGACGTGCTCGATTACGACGCGGTCTTCTTCCCGGGCGGTCTCGGCCCGATGGTCGATATCACCGGAAACCCAGAGGTGCAGGCAGTGGTAATCCGTGCCTGGAACGCGGGCAGGATCGTCTCCGCGGTTTGCCACGGCCCCTCGGCCTTCCTGGGGGTGACTCTCGAGGACGGTTCCCCGCTGGTGCGTGGTCGAAAGCTCACGTCTTTCTCCACAGCCGAAGAAGATGGGTACGCACGCGACGACGTGCCTTTCGACCTTGAAAGTGCGCTACGCGAGGAAGGTGCCCTCTTCGAGTCAACCGACCCGTGGCAGCCGAAGCTGGTCGTCGACGGGCGCCTGATCACCGGCCAGAATCCACAGTCGGGAGCCGTTGTCGGCGAGGCTTTGGTCGACGCCTCAAGCGAGTGTGACCGCAGCCGCTGACAGCACGCCTCGGTAGCGTCGTCATAGGTCCTTAGACCGTGAAACGAGATCGAGGCGCGATGACAGACACCCCGGCAGAAGTAGTGGAATCGGTCGAGCCGCGGCGGCCGCCGCGGCACTGGCGCCGCATGTTGGTCGTGCTGGCCATCACCCTGGTGCTGTTCGGGGTGCCGTGGTGGACGCTGCTTGCGCCGAGTGCGTCATGGCCGACGGCCGTAATTGTGGTCGGCACGCTGCTGTTCGCCGCTGCGTTCGCTGCGATGCCTCTATTGATGGTGTTCGGTCATGGGCGCCGACACATCGACTGGGCCGCCGCGACCGGAGACACACTGCTCGGCGCGGCGTGGGTGATGTTCGTCTGGTCGCTACTGGGTCAGCTATTGCACCTGGTCCTGCTGACCGCGGGAGTCGAGGATCCGGTGCGGTCCCGACTGGTCGCGGGAGCCGTCGTCGGTGTGGTCGCAATTCTCCTGACGTGGGGCTACGCCGAAGCGATGCGAGTGCCGCGCGTGAAGAAAGTCGATGTCTCTATCGCGCGGCTCGGGCCCGGCATGGATGGCCTGCGCGTCGCAGTGATCACCGACACGCACTACGGGCCGATCAATCGCGCGCGGTGGTCGGCGGCCGTGGTGGCGCGGATCAACGAGCTCGGCGCCGACCTCGTCTGCCACGTCGGCGATATCGCTGACGGGACGGTCGAGGTACGCGAACTGCAGGCGAGTCCGCTCGCTTCGGCGAATGCCGCGTTGTCTCGCGTCTACGTCACCGGCAATCACGAGTACTTCAGCGAGGCCGAGGGTTGGCTGGACTACATGGAGAGCATCGGCTGGGTGGCTCTGCACAACCGACACGTGATCGTCGAGCGCGGCGGCGACCGGCTCGTTGTGGCCGGCGTGGACGACGCCACCGCACAATCGTCCGGTGTGCGCGGACACCGAGCGGATCTCGAGGCAGCCCTCGCGGGGGCCGACGCGACGCTGCCCGTCCTGCTCCTCGCGCATCAACCCAAGCAGGTCGCTCAAGCGGTGCTCGCGGGCGTCGATCTTCAGCTCTCGGGGCACACCCACGGTGGTCAGATCTGGCCGTTCAATTTTCTTGTCCGACTGGAACAACCGGTCGTCCACGGTTTGAGTCGGCACGCTGATCGGACCCAGCTGTACACCAGCCGTGGCACCGGATTCTGGGGTCCGCCGTTTCGGGTGTTCGCGCCGAGCGAGATCACGCTGCTGACTCTCCGATCGCCCAACTGACGTGATGCTCAAGTAGCGGCGCTTCTCCGCAATTGAGGTAGTCCACTACCCCACCCCGGTAGGCCCTTTTCCGCCGACCTAGATTCCCGAATAGCTACGCATCACTGACTTATTGGGACCGGTAGCCAGGCGTCCGTCATGTACTCGCGACAACGACGGGCGCACCTGCGTCCGGGTCTGTGTACACGGGAGGGGTCAAGATGAACGTCAACGACACACCGACTACGTCGCCTGGCAGTGGCGGCCGGCGCGGCGGTCACCATCCGGTACCGAGTCCATCGAAGCGGTGTCTCGTACCCTAGAACTGTGACACGGTGATGTCGCTTATTTCACTCACCCAGCATTCCTTTGAGCATCGCAGCGAGCACTCTGCGTACGAGCGGTTCGATCTCAAAGGGTGCGTGGCGGCGGCGCGCATCCAGCATCGGGAACGGCAACATGCGCGGGTCGCTGCGGTAGAGCGCCGCTACTTCTGGACCCGGGTTGGCCATTTGCCACAATGCGCCGGATAGTGAAGTGGCGGTGGCGATGATGTCGATGCAGTCTCGTTCGGTGAGGTCGGGCAGCAGCCGTCGCATGACCTCGACGATGGAGTCGACTTCGTTGTGGGTGACGAGCTTGAAGGCTCCTACGGCTGCGTTGGACACGTTTCGTTCCAGGTTGAGCGGCGCCTGGGCGAGCAGGTCGCAGAACATGCCGCGATCGGCCAGTGTGGTGGAGAAGGCGGACGCCACGGTCTTCGCGGTCGGGGCGCCGATCTTGTTCAATTTCGCGCGCAGCGCCGCCGACCATTCTCGCCAGTCTTCGGCGGTGAGGCGCAGGAAGATCTGCTCGCGCGTCTCGAAGTAGCGCAGCAGGGCCGACTTGTGCATGCCGACTGTGTCGGCGATATCGGTGAGGGTGATCTGTCGGATACCGCGCTCGGCGCCCAGCGAGCGCGCCGCTGCCAGGATGGCGTCTTCGCGCTGTTGTTTGGCCTCTGGACTGCGGGCCCTCTGAAAATCCGAGGTATCCATCCAGCCGATCTTAGCGCAACTACGTTGCAGTATTAGCGAAACACTGTTGCGCTAATAACGAAACGATGTTTTACTAAAGTCCTCTCGCTGGCATGGTTCGTCTCCGACAACTGGGCGAGGGCCGCAGAAAGAGAAAGGAGGCGATCAACATGCTCGCTAGCATCCTGGGCGCACGCCTAAGCTGGCACTTCGCCAACGGGTGGGTCTTCGAACCTGCGATCGTGGGGCCCGACATCGTCGAATACACGCTGACAGCGGGGCCACACGCAGGACGACACGCCATCCAGCACTTCTACTACCAGCGGGTGGCTCCAGGCGTCGAAACGACCGTCTGGTACGAGGAGAGCGGCGCCCTCGTCCACATTACGTGGTACCTGGAGACCCAAACGGTCCATCGTTTCGCCGCTCTTCCTGCCTGGCTGGCCGCAGATATGACCGTCTATCGCGGTGACAACCAAGACCCGGCGTTCATCGCGAAGATCAGAAAACTTAGTTCGCAGCAACAGGATTGGCCGCGGCACATCCTCAACGACGACGGCTACTTCACGGTGATCTGAGCCCAAGGCGTCGAATCCGCCTGCTGGAAGTCTTCCAGGACCTTCTCGGGCCCAAGCAAGAACACGATGAATGGAGTGGCGACATGAATTTCCTCGACGAGCATCGGTGGAGCGGAAACATCTTCACCGGGGAGTGGACGGCGCCCGACGGCGGGACGATTCCTGTCGTCGAACCGGCCACGGGCATCGAGATCGGCCGCGTGGGCGAAGCGTCACCTGGCGACCTGAACCGGTCGGTGGCCCGAGCCCGTCAGGCCCAAACCGCCTGGTCGGCGGTGTCATTCACCGAGCGCGCCGCGGTCATGCGCCGCGCCGCTTACCTGTGGACACAACACAGCGCCGATGTGCACAACTGGCTCATGCGCGAAGCCGGCGGGGTCCGTCTCAAGGCGCAGTACGAAGTGTACGGAGCGGTCCAGGAGTGCCTGGAATCTTCCGAGCTACCGTCTCACGCGCTGGGCGAAGTCCTGCCCACCGACCGCGCACGGTTGAGTATGAGCCGCCGGACCCCGGTCGGGGTGGTGGCCGTCATCGCGCCGTTCAACATGCCGCTCAAACTGGCGATCCGCTCGGTGGCGCCCGCCCTCGCACTGGGCAACGCGGTGATCCTCAAGCCCGATCCGCGCACCCCGGTCTCCGGTGGCGTCGTGATCGCCAGAGTCTTCGAGGAGGCGGGGCTGCCTCCCGGCCTACTGCATGTCCTGCCCGGTGGTGGCGGATTGGGTTCAGCGATGGTCGCGCATCCCGACGTCAACGCCGTGTCCTTCACCGGTTCCACCCAGGCCGGTCGCTCCGTGGGCGAGCTCGCCGCACGTCACTTCACCCGCGCCCACCTCGAACTGGGCGGCAACAACGCGATGATCGTGCTCCCCGACGCCGACCTGGACAACGGGATGAACGCCCTGGCGTACGGCAGCTTCTTCAACCAAGGGCAGGGCTGCATGATCATCGGCCGACATCTGGTGCACGAGTCCATCTACGACGACTACGTGTACCGACTCGTCGCCAAGGCCAAAACACTGACCGTGGGCAACCCAATGACCGCCGATGTGTCCCTGGGTCCGGTGATCGACGCCAAGCAGCGCGACAGGATCCATGCACTGGTCACCGACAGCGTCGCGGCGGGAGCCAAGCTGCTCACCGGGGGCACCTACGAGGCGCTGTTCTACCGGCCCACCGTGCTGGCCGACGCCGGACCCGGCATCCCCGCCTACGACCAGGAAGTGTTCGGCCCGGTCGCTTGCATCACGCGCTTCTCGACACTCGACGAAGCCGTGGAGCTGGCCTCAGACACCGAATACGGTCTCGCGCTCGGCATCTTCACCGCCGATGTCGCTACCGGACTCGCCTTGGCCGAGCGCATTCCCACCGGCACCGCGCACATCAACGACCAGACGCTGCGCGACGACGCGCACGTGCCCTTCGGCGGAGTTCGCAACTCGGGCAACTCATCTCGCTTCGGCACCGCCGCAGCCAACATCGAGGCCTACACCGACACCCGATGGATCACCGTCCAGCCCACGCCTCCTGCCTATCCTTTCTGACCCGGCAGAACAACGAAAGCCTCGGCGAACTCCCGCTCTACAACGCGGATGCCAGCCCGCCTGCTATGTCTTCCCTCTGCTCGCCGCGTCTACAACACCGACGTCCGCCCCTCCTCGCCTACGATGACCATTGACACCTCCCACGAACAGACCTCCTACTCGCCAAAACCAGGATTTCTATGCCACTTTTCACCGTCACAATGCGTTCTGGGAGAACGGCGACAGAAAAGGACGCAATATCCGCCGCCATTCATAAAGCAAGCGTCAGCGCCGGTTATCCAGACGACGATCACTTCCACAGGTTCATCTCCTTGGAAGAAGCCGACCTGCGCATCAGCCCTCTCTATCCCGATCTGCAGAAGCCTCGCAACGAGTATGTCCTGATGATCGAGGTCCTGGTCTCGGCAGGGACTGACGAAGACAGGAGGCGCTCGCTTCTTTCCGCGATCGTGACTCGTTTAGAGGAGGCAGGAACGGACCCAAACGACGTCATGGTCTTCTTCGGCGAGATCGACCGTGCCAGTAGTTCCTTTGGTGGCGGTCGTCCCGCCCTGCCTGTCGAGGTGCGGCCATAAACACAACTTGTTTTGATCGGGCCTTCGCGGCCGAGGTAACGCACACCGAGGAACCCGCCGAGCAGCTCGTCGTGTTGTTCGACGGCGCCGGGACTTCGGCGCGGCTGGACGCAAAGCCGTAACCGTCAACACAACCCGAGCGGTTGCAGAAGCGCTCGTCTTCGGGCCAGCCATTCAGTGGCGCTCGTCACAGAGTTGAACGGACCGAACCTGTCCCCTCGTTTCAGCTACGGGATATTGAGGCGTGGAGGATACTGTTGTGACCGTTGATGATCTGCACACGGCGACAGAAGGCTCATACACGTTCGTATTGGTGCACGGAGGTTGTCACGATGGGTCGCTGTGGCACCCGGTTATCGAACACCTAGAGCGGCTCGGGCACACGGCATATGGCCCGACGGTGGCAGGACACGGTAAAGGGGTTCCCAAGAACGTCACCCACGCCGAATCGACGCAATCGATCGTGGACTTCATCGTGGACAGGGAGCTCACAGACTTCATTCTGGTGGGCCACGGTTATGCAGGCACCATCATCAGCAAGGTGGTGGAGGTTATCCCCGAACGCGTTCGCCGCCTGGTCTTTTGGAGTGCCTACGTGCTCAATGACGGTGAGAGTGCGCTCGAAATGCTGCCAGACAGTGTTGAGATGCTCGTGCAGATGGCGGCCGACTCGGCCGACAACACCTTCATGATCCCCTTCGAAATGTGGCGCGATGTCTTCATCAATGATGGCGACCCCGATCTTGTGCAGCGTGCCTACGGCCAGCTGTCCCCAGAGCCGTTTGGGCCGTGGGCCGAGCCGTTGGAAATGGAGACGTTCCATTCGCTTCAGATTCCCCGCAGCTTCCTTGTCGGGACTGCCGACATGGTAATGCCACCCGGGGATTCGGGCTGGCATCCCCGCATGTCAAGCCGGCTCGGAACGTTCCGGTTGGTCCAGATGGCGGGAAGCCACGAGGCGGTCTTTACGAACCCAATCGGGCTTGCTGACAAGCTCATCGAAGCCGGACGCGACTAGTACCGGTGAAACCCGAGGACCAAGTCAGAGAATTTGTTCAAGCAGCTTCTTGAGTTCCTTTTGCTGTGCTCGGGTGAGGCGTTCCAGACGCTTGCCGAACGCGTCCGAGAGGAGTGCGAGGCCGTCCCTGGTTGCTTGGCGCCCGGCCGGCGTGAGCTTGAGGCGATGGCGCCGCAGATCAGCGGGGTCGATGTGGCGGCGCACGAAACCCGCGGCCTCAAGCCGTTTGAGGTAAACCGTCACCGTTGCCTTGGGCATGCTCATGGTTGCCGCGAGCTCGGCAGGGTAGGGATGCTCGTCGATCTCCGCGAGCAGGAACAGCTCCTTGGAGTCGAGCCCGAACGCGGTGATGTCGGCCTCGACGGAGGAGATCACCGAGAGCAGCACCCGGTAGTTCAGCGACCAGATCTTCGCCGCATCGTCGGTTGCCATCGACATTGCAACCCAGATCGTTCAGAGATAAATTAGTTTAGAAATAAACAAACGCATAAGTGAACAACCTACCAGAGGGAGCCCTTCCATGCCCTTGGATCACTACGTGACACTCGGACAGTCCGGTCTACGCGTCAGCCCACTGTGCCTGGGTGCGATGACATTCGGCGAAGACCTCGGCTGGGGCTCCAGTGTCGAGGAGTCCCAACAGATCATCGACCGGTTCGTCGACCTCGGCGGCAACTTCATCGACACCGCCAACTTTTACACCAAGAGCCACTCCGAGAAGATCATCGGCGACCACATCGGGCGCCACCCCGCCCGCCGGGATCGCTTGGTGATCGCGACCAAGTTCAGCGGCAACCTCTATCCGGGAGATCCCAACGGCGGCGGCTCGGGCCGCAAATCACTGATCAACGCCTGCGAGAACTCGCTGCGGCGCCTGCAAACCGACTACATCGACATGTATTGGCTGCACATCTGGGATTCGAACACCCCCATCGAGGAGACGATGGCCGCACTCGACGACCTCGTGCGGGCCGGCAAGGTGCGCTACCTCGGCGTATCGGACACCCCGGCGTGGAAGATCGCCGAGGCCAACCTCATCGCCCGTTTCCGCGGATGGTCGTCCTTCATCGGGCTGCAGATCGAGTACTCGCTGCTGCAACGGACCGTCGAACAGGAACTGGTTCCCATGGCCGGCGAATTCGGCCTCGGGATCACGCCATGGTCACCGCTCGCCGGGGGTGCGCTCAGCGGCAAGTACACACGACGCAACGCCGGTGAGCAGAAGGCCGATCGCGCAGCGTTGGTGGAGGGCTTCCTCAACGAGAAGACCTACGCCGTCGTCGACGAACTCGAGATCATCGCCGAAGCCCACGAGACCACGGTCGCCAGCGTGGCGCTGGCATGGCTCCATGCGCAGCGGGCGGTGACATCGATCATCATCGGGGCGCGCCGGCTTTCGCAGTTTGAGGACAACATCCGCGCTCTCGATGTGAACCTCACCGCCGAGGATTTGGCTCGGCTCAACGCAGTCACCGAGCCGACGTTCGGATTCCCACAGAGCATGCTGACGATGGCCCCGGGCATCACCAACGGAGGAACAACGGTTAACGGTGTCTCCGCCCCAGCCTCCGACTACGTCATGCCGAAAGGCGACCAGCCCTACTGAAGCCCAGCGGGCGACACTGCTTTGACGCACCGGAACCAGTGACGAAATGACACGAGGTTTCCGCTGCTGCCGTCGCTGATGACCAGCCCGCCGGGCTGACACGGCGTGGGCGGGTAGTCCACCCACCCCCGAATTGGAGTAGACGACTACCCCAGCCGACCCCGCCGCGACGGCCGTAGTTTTGCTGGCACAAACACTTCGACGTGAATGTGTCGAAAGGGGGACTCCATGTCGAGGCACGTCAACGATGGACCCGCTGCGTCGCGCCAGTTCGTGGCACAGCCCCCGTTCTGGGGCTCCAAAGTGGCCTCCAAAACGACGCCCGCCTGGCAAAACAACTTGGGCAAGTCTTACGCCATCATGGTGGTCGGGATTCTGGCGTTCTGCGCCGTGCTCGGAGGCCTGTTCCTAGGTATGCAGTCGCTGGCCGACGGTCGTGCCGAGTGGATGCAGGAATTCGCAGGGCGGCGCTTCCAACTCGTCGGTCTTGTTGCGCTTTTCGGGGTGTCTACGGCTGGTACTGGTGGTCGCGACGCCGAAAGATAGTCCTTTCCGTCACCAGCGATGGCCTGACTGTCAATACGCGGCCAGGCGATGTGTATTCGTTCACTGACACGAAGCTGGGCACATGGGGGTGACCGGCGGCGCGACGATGGGTGTGGCGCTGCACCTGCAATCTGGCCAACGCCGATTCATTCTCGGCGGACGAGACCGCCGCGTCTCCGCCGGGACACGACTCGATGCGCCGGACGCGGGGTACGGCCAGTCGATCGACGTCGACGCCTGGGTGTCGGCAGCAGACTTCGAGGAAATACTCACCATGGTCAGCTGCCGCAGTGGGCTGGATATTCGACCGCCCGGACCGGACGAGCCTGCTCGCTGCTTGCTCTTTGCCAATCCGCTAGCTATTGATACAAGAGATCGGGTCGTTCAACTTCAAGAAACAGCACGAGTACACGCGGTCGATGCACCAACCTTGGCTTGCCATCGACGTTGGCCCAGACGGGATCCGGGTGATCGACCCGAATAGCAATGCGCTCATTGCCTCGGTTTCGAACGCGCAGGTGACCGCGACGCCGGTGTTCTTCCGCCCCGTGCAAAGGCATTGGGTTCCGAGCCTCGCGCATGCCATCAGCGATGCAGCGACCAACTACTGGTCCACCGTGCCTGCCGAAGATGCGCGCGCTGATTACGAGGTCTCGGGGACGGATTGGCTGACGCTCGTTGAGAAATTCGGCTTGGCCCCGTATCTGATTACGCGCGGGTAAGCGGGCGTTGCTCAGTTGTGAGGCCGGGCGCACCAACCGACGGACGGGCCACACCTACTACACGGTCAACTGGGGTCAGGGCAATGTCTCTCTGACCATTTGGGATGGAGAGAATCCACCGCCGGACAACCGGGGTCCCGTCGGGCCGTGCTCTCTCCTGGACACCAGGGGTTGCGGCCGTTAGCCCGGCTGGCTGATCGTTTCTGGACTCGCGTGGAGGCGCGGTCAGCTCCCGAAACCCGCCTTACGCAAGGCATCTGCTATTGATCCCGTGGCTTGACTCGACTCCCGACGTCCAGAATCCTTGCCGCGACTCGGCTTTGGTCGCGTCCCTCGCCCCTGATCGGAACGCTTGCCCCGATCCTGCTGCGGTGTGTCGTTCAAACGCAGACTCAACCCGATCCGCTGGCGTTCTACGTCGACATCGACGACCTTGACCCGCACCACCTGCCCGGACCGCACGACCTCATGCGGATCAGACACAAAGCGGTCGGCCATCGCAGACACGTGCACCAGGCCATCCTGATGAACACCGACGTCGACGAACGCGCCGAACGCCGCGACGTTGGTCACCACGCCTTCCAAGACCATGCCCACCTTCAGGTCGGCCACCTTCTCCACGCCGGTAGCGAATGTGGCCGTGGAGAACGCAGGCCGCGGATCGCGTCCGGGCTTCTCCAGTTCGGCGAGAATATCTGTCACCGTGGGGATTCCGAACTGATCATCGGCGAAGTCGGCGGCCCGAAGGGCCCTCAACGACCGCTCGTCGCCGATGAGTTCGGCGAGGGTGACCCCCGAGCGGTCCAGGATGCGCCGGACCACCGGGTACGCCTCTGGGTGGACACCGGACGCATCGATGGGGTCGTCGCCACCACGAATGCGCAGGAAGCCGGCGCATTGTTCGAATGCCTTGGGGCCCAGGCGAGGAACCTTCAGCAGCGCCTTGCGGTTGCGGAACGGTCCTGTCTTGTCGCGGTGGGTGACGATCGCCTCGGCCAACGATTCTGATACCCCCGACACTCGCGCCAGCAGCGGGACGGATGCGGTGTTCAGGTCGACTCCCACCGCGTTCACGGCGTCCTCCACCACAGCGTCCAGGCTGCGGGCGAGCGTGCCCGGAGTGACGTCGTGCTGGTACTGCCCAACGCCGATCGACTTCGGGTCGATCTTCACCAGTTCGGCGAGCGGATCCTGAAGCCGCCGCGCAATCGACACCGCCCCGCGCAGGGTCACGTCGAGCGTTGGCAGCTCCTGCGCCGCATACGCAGAGGCTGAGTACACCGACGCGCCTGCCTCGCTCACCATGGCCTTCTCTGGAGCCTGAGCGTCGGCGGCTCGAATGTCGGCGATCAGTTCGGCGGCCAGAGCGTCGGTCTCGCGTGACGCCGTGCCGTTACCGACGGCGATCAGCTCGACGCCGTGACGGGCGACGAGCGCCGCCAGGGTTGCCTTGGCCGTATCCCATTGCTTCTGCGGCTGATGAGGGTAGATCGCACAGGTGTCCACTACCTTGCCGGTGCCGTCCACGACGGCCACCTTCACTCCTGTCCGGTAGCCGGGATCCAGGCCCAGCGTCGTGCGGTTACCCGCGGGCGCGGCGAGCAGGAGGTCCTTGAGGTTCCTGGCGAACACGGCCACGGCGTCCTCCTCGGCGCGCTGTCGGAGCCGAACGCGGGCATCGACCCGTGCGGAGATCATCAGCTTGGTGCGCCACGCCCACTCGACGGTGGCGGCCAGCCACGGTGTCGCCGGGGCCGTCGAGGCCCTGTGGATACCGAGAGTCTGGGCGATCATCGCGTGGTAGGCGTCGTCGTCACCGCCGTCGAAGGTGAGCGCAAGCACCTCTTCCTTCTCGCCGCGCATCACGGCGAGGACGCGGTGTGACGGCATGCTCTCCAGCGATTCGGCGAACTCGAAGTAGTCGCGAAACTTCTGCGCAGCAGCACTTTTCGCCACATCATCCGACCAGGGCGCCGTTCGTACCGAACCGCCCTTCCAGAACTTCTCGCGGATGGCACCGACGAGTTCGGCGTCCTCGGCTGCGCGCTCGGCCAGGATGTGTCGCGCTCCGTCGAGTGCTGCGGCGGCGTCGGCCACATCGTCACCGAGGAACTCCGTGGCAACTTCCCCGGGGATCAGCGCCGGATCGGCGAGCAACCGATCGGCAAGGGGCTCGAGCCCAGCCTCACGAGCGATCTGCGCCTTGGTCCGTCTCTTCGGCTTGTAGGGCAGGTAGATGTCTTCGACACGCGACTTGGTGTCAGCGGCCATCAGTGCGGCCGTCAACTCGTCGGTGAGCTTGCCCTGCTCTTGGATGGAGGCCAGCACTGCGGACCGACGGTCGTCCAGCTCACGCAGATACTGCAGGCGTTCCGCGAGTATCCGCAGTTGGCCGTCATCGAGACTTCCGGTCGCCTCTTTGCGGTATCGGGCGATGAACGGGACAGTGGCGCCTTCGTCGAGTAGCCGGACGGCGGCAGCGACCCGAACCTCATCGACGGCCAGTTCCTCAGCGAGACGGGCGTTTACAGACTTCACGGTTGACCTCTCAGGCACGCGAAGACTCTACCGGCCGCGCCGGCGAAGGTGGGTGAGTCGACCTTCTGCGGTCTCGCAATTGCTCATGCGGATCCGCGTACCGGCGAGGATCGCTGCGTACGGGCCGATTTGTTTCTGGACGGGGCTTGGCGGATGACACATCTGTCGATGGCGTCACGCGGATGTCGAGAAAGTGGTGACGGCTCCGTCCCAGGGGTAAGCGACCAACTAGGGTCGCGAACCTGAAGGGAGAATCTCATGGCGAAGTACCTGCTCCTCAAGCACTACCGAGGCGCGCCGGCGGCCGTCAACGACGTGCCGATGGACCAGTGGACGCCCGCCGAGATCGAGGCGCATATCCAGTACATGAACGACTTCGCTGCCCGGCTGGAAGGCAGCGGCGAGTACGTGGACAGCCAGGCGCTGGCGCCGGAGGGCGCCTGGGTCCGCTACGACGGTGAGGGCAAGCCCCCGGTGACCGATGGCCCGTTCGCGGAGACCAAGGACCTGATCGCGGGTTGGATGATCATCGACGTCGACTCGTACCAGCGCGCCGTCGAGTTGGCAGGCGAGTTGTCAGCGGCGCCTGGCGCGGGCGGCAAGCCGATCCACGAGTGGCTCGAGGTTCGGCCGTTCCTGACCGCTCCACCAACCGTCTCCGAGTAGATGGCCGCTGCCGCGATGAACACGGCGGACGAGGGCCAGCTGCGGGACCTGATCCCGGGTGTCCTGGCGGCTCTCGTCCACCGCGGGGCAGACTTCGCGACAGCCGAGGACGCCGTCCAGGAAGCACTGGTGCGGGCCGTCGAGACATGGCCGAACAGGCGCCCCGTCGATCCCAAGGGCTGGCTGATCACCACGGCGTGGCGCCGTTTCGTCGATCTCGCCCGATCCGACACCGCGCGACGCAACCGCGAGCTCCGGGTGTTCCAGGAGGAGGACGCAAGCGCCGCTCCGCCCGGACCGACCGAATCGGTGGACGACACGCTGCAGCTCTATTTCCTGTGCGCGCACCCAACCCTCACCCCGGCATCGGCCGTCGCCCTGACGCTGCGGGCCGTCGGCGGCCTCACCACCCGCCAGATCGCGCAGGCGTACCTCGTGCCGGAAGCGACCATGGCGCAGCGGATCAGCCGGGCCAAACGCACCGTCAGCGACATCCGCCTAGGTCAGCCGGGAGACCTGCGCACCGTGCTGAAGGTGCTGTATCTGGTGTTCAACGAGGGGTACAGCGGCGACGTCGACCTGGCCGCGGAGGCAATCCGGCTGGCTCGGCAGCTCGAAGCGACGACGAACGAACCGGAGGTCGCGGGGCTCCTGGCCCTGCTTCTGCTCCACCACGCGAGACGCCCGGCCCGGGCGCGCGCCGACGGCAGCCTCGTGCCGCTGGCCGATCAGGACCGCGGCCTCTGGCGGCGCGACCTGATCGTCGAGGGCGTCGCCGTGCTCCAGGCCGCGCTGGCCCGTGACCGGCTCGGGGAGTACCAGGCGCAGGCCGCGATCGCGGCCCTGCACGCCGACGCGCAGACCGCCGACGAGACCGACTGGGTACAGATCGTCGAGTGGTACGACGAGCTCGTCCGGCTCACCGACAGCCCGGTCGTGCGGCTCAACCGCGCCGTCGCCATCGGCCAGGCCGACGGACCGCAGGCGGGGCTCGCCGCCCTCGCCGAACTCGACCCGACGCTCCCGCGGTACACCGCTTCTGCCGCCTACCTCCATGAGCGGGCCGGCGACATCGCGACGGCGGCGCGGCTCTACGTGGAGGCCGCTGCTCAGGCCCAAAACCTCGCCGAGCGCAACCACCTCACGCTCTGTGCGGCCACCCTCCGCCAGCGGCTCTCGGGTGATGTCGGCTGAGCGTCCCTGTACGCCCACGGACGTCAGACCGTGGTCACGATTCGCTCCAGAACGAACACGCGGACCCGGCCTGCGACCTTCGCATGACAGGCGGACAGAAGCGGTTCGGTCAGTTCCTCCTTGAGAATCACCTCGATCGGACCTGATTCGCCGCCGAGCTCAACACGGATCTGGTGTTCCCGGCGCTCGACATCGACAGGGTGCAGCGCATCGATGCGGTCGTCGCCAAAGGCCTCACGGACGAAATACTGCGCGGCCTGCACCGCATGCGGTAGTGAGGTGCGTCCCCGGAGGAACCTATTGTCCAGTCGTCCTTCGAGATACAGTCGCACGAGTTCCGCCGGCTCGGCGGAATCCACCCGCCCGTAGCACAGTCCTTCGGGAAGCACGAGCATCGTGGCCGCGAACCGGTCGCCACCCAAATGCGAGCACTCCCAAGTGAATTCGGGGTACTTCGCGGCGATCGCCTGACATGCGCTGCGACCGCGGACTGCGCAGCATTGATCATGCTTGCCATGCGCGCAGATCGCGACCAGCGGGTCGCTCGACAATGCGCCGTCGGTTCCGTCGAGTGAAATGTCGAGGTACTCCCGGGGATCGCTGACCTCGCCCTGGTACAGGGCTTCACTGCCAGCCGCGGACTGCGCCATGAACCACCGCCATCGCGGCGTGTCCGGCCGCCGACCGTGACGACGTATCGCCGCGATACGCATTCCTGCGGCCTCGACGCGGCGAACGATCGTGCGTCCGAGCTGGGGATCGATGGCCGACGGCGACTGCAAAAACGCCGAAGGCCCCCATGAGCCGGACAATTCGAGCAGCATCCATGCCGACCCCGCGGACGCGGTGCCGTACATCGGGTCATTGCGCGCCAGCGATTGGTCACTGCACGGCTGTCGCCTAGCCGCGGTCATCCGTCGACTGGGACGACGACGGCCTCCCGGAGAAGTCTCCTGATCAGAACCGTCGCGTCAGCGCGGTCCAGACCCGGCAAGCCACCCGCGTCGGTGATTTTCCCGCTGTGCAGTGCCTGCATCGCATCGCCGCACGAGGTCGGGAACGTCATCGTTCGGTCGGGCAGTCGAAGGACGACACGATCGCCGTTGTGCTCTAACGCAGCGACCAACCCGTGACGCCATTGCACCGGCGTGGTGCTCGCATCGTCGGCCGCCGCAAGCGAGGCCAGCGGGCGCACCGGAACAGGCCGTGTCCGCTCAACGTGTTGTCGCGATAGCTGCGCGGCTGCACCGGCACTGAGCATGGATGCATCATCCCGCAACAGATCGACCATCTCCGCGATCGCCTTGGTCACCGTCGCGATCATGGCGTTCTGGTCGGTGGGAGCGCTGCCCATCGGCAGCGACTTTCTGAAATCGCCGACGTTCGCCAACTGATCGACGACGGCGCGAGCGACGTCAACGCCGGTCACAGCCGAGACTCCGATTGTCAGATGGATTGACGTCGTCTCCATTGCCACCGCCGAATGAACCCACCCGCGCGGCAGATACAGCGCGTCGCCGGCCGACAGCACCGTGTCGATGACGGGTTCGCCGGTGACACGCTCGGCGATCGCGGCACGGTGCCGTGTCCACGGCTGGGACGGCAGGGGATGGTGGTGCACGGGCTCGTGCACGATCCAGCGCTTCTGTCCGGACGCTTGTAGGACGAACACGTCGTGCACGTCGTAATGCGGATCGAAGCCGCGATTGTCGGGCGGCGTGATGTATGCGTTCGCCTGAACCGGACGCCCCAGATCATCGACAGCCTGTCGGATAAATTCGATGAGAGGTGGCCACAGCCGGTGCAGGCCCTGCAGCACAATCGTTGCGCCGGAGGCGAATTGGCTCAGTACCTTTCCGCTGTCGACCTGGTCGGGCATCTCGGCACCGAATCCGGCGGGCCCGAGGTAACAGTCTCTGGCCAGGACGTCGCCCTCCTTGGCCAGTCGAATGAACGGCGCGCGCACCCCGCGCTCGGCGATCAGTTCGTCGACCGTGATCGGTGAGAGCAGATCGCTGAAGTCGCGGGGCAACGCGCCGGCTCGGCTGAGCAACGGCTTGCGACCCCAGTACTCGTCGGCGAACGTTCGAGGATCGGCCGCAATGCAGCGCCTCAGCATCGGGTAACGGTCAGGCGGTGCCGTCGGCGCCACCGTCGTGGCCCTCGGGGTTGGAGCCGCCGTCAGCGGGGCCTTCGCCGCCTGCGGTGCCGTCGGCGCCACCGTCGTGGCTCTCGGGGTTGGAGCCGCCGTCAGCGGGGCCTTCGCCGCCTGCGGTGCCGTCGGCGCCACCGTCGTGGCTCTCGGGGTTGGAGCCGCCGTCAGCGGGTCCCTCTCCGCCGGC
>Ga0070667_100001455_pt1 | contig 21222 bp, 20 predicted proteins | sample KBSS33metaG_FD_64659 | JGI IMG/M metagenome (GOLD analysis project Ga0070667, IMG submission 64659) | Switchgrass rhizosphere microbial communities from Kellogg Biological Station, Michigan, USA - KBS S3-3 metaG | ecosystem: Host-associated > Plants > Roots > Rhizosphere > Soil ... | reverse complement strand
TCTCGCGCGGGCTGCCCGCAGCCGGTCCCGCCTGCCATTTCACGGCCATGCCCTCGGGCCACGAGACGGTGGTGCGCGCAAATCCGGCTTCGACCGGAAGGGTCAGCAACGTGCTGTCGAGAAGACTATAATATAGTCATACGCCATTTGTTTTAATATGTTTTTTCAGGATACCGCCTTTTTTGGCCCCCCGTTTGGTCCTCCGTCGAACGAGCCTTGCAGGCAGTCAGTATGCGATGTCGCTCACGGCGTCTCAGCTGGTCGCGAGCCTATCCCATACGGCACGCAAGTTCAGAATTGCGACGATCTGCTTAGTCGTCATCGGCACTTCTTTTCTCCGATTTCTGCACTGCGGACCCGGCTTCGCTCCGAGGTTCGGCTTGCTAAAATTGCCGGCCTAAAATCCGATCGGCTGAGGCGAGCCCGGCTTTGCGGCCAATTCGGCTTTCAACCGCGCAACGATCTCGTGCCCATCTCGGGCAGGGTCGTGGCGCAATTGCCGCGCGACGACGGCAAGATCGCCGGGTGTGATGCCGTGCAACGATGCCAGCGACGCTGGAGGCGCCGCTCCAAAGAAACGAACGAAAGCTTGTTCCACCTTTGGCCCCGAGAGTGCCCGCAGTTCCAGCTTGAAGACGAAGCGCCTTAGGGTCGCCGGGTCCAGCCGCTGGGCGTGATTGGTCGCGGCGACCACCGGCAGCGGGTGACGATCGAGCCAGGTCAACAATTCATTGACCTGGCTGACTTCCCAGTTGGTGCGGGCGGTACTGCGGTCGAACAGCAGCGAATCCACCTCGTCGAACAGGAGCACGCTCTCCTTGCGCCGCGCCTCGGCAAAGGCCTCGGCAATGCGCTCTTCGGTTTCTCCGACCCATTTGGAAAGAAGGTCCGAGGTCCGCCGAACCAGCAATGGGCGATCGAGGGTGTGAGCAAAGTGATGCGCCAGCGCGGTCTTGCCCGTGCCAGGGATGCCAGTCAGGAGCAGTGAGACATTCAAATGCCCGCTTGCACGCAGGCGTTCGAACAAGGCGCCAAGCGGCCTGTCGGTTTCGAAGAGATCGAGATCGACCGGCCCCGGACCGTCCAGCGGCAGATCGCTGCCGCCGCGCAGTGCCTTGGCCAGCGCGCGGGCGGGACGCAGCCCGCCATCGACTTCTCCCGCCAGCCGTGCACCGCGCGCGGAGACGCGCAGCACTGAAGCCACTTCCGGCGCGCTTGCCAACAACCCTGCCCATCCATCGCCGGCGGTCACGGCTTCCTCGCGCGCGACATGATCGAGCATGCGCAGGGCGGTGCCGCGCGAAGGCAGGTCCAGTTTCAGGACGTGGCTCATACGCCGCAGGATCGCTGGATCGACATTGCCGATGGCGTTGGTCGTCCAGATCACCGGAACCGGGTTGGTTTCGAGCAGGCGGTTAACGAAGACCTTGCTGCCCTGGCGCCCGCGCATCCAGTCGCCCTGGGCGGGCTGCGCATCACCGATCAGGTCTTCCATTTCATCGAAGAGGAGTGCTGCATCGCCCTTTCCGGCGAGCAGGCGCTGGCCCATCTGGAAGGCGGCGATGCGGTCGCGCCGGTCCGGCTCGTCGCCATCCTCGTCGGCCTCGCCGGCTCCGTGCAGGGAAAAGCCGGCCGCCGCTGCCAGACTGCGTGCGAACTCGGTCTTGCCGGTGCCCGGCGGACCATGAATCAGGATATTGATGCCGCGAGCGCGTTCGCGCCGCGTACCTTCGAAAAGGCGGCGGAGAAATTCCGTATCCTCGACATGCGTAAAGGCGGAAAGGGGCAGGCCTGCGACGTGACGCGGACCGACCATCAAGGCGATGATCTCCGCCTCGGTTTCCGGCAAGCGGTCGAGAAGGTTTTCGAGCGCCCAGCGAGTCTCAAGGCGCACCTGCCCGCGCCAGTCCGCGCGAAACGTCGCGAGGCCCATGCGGAAAAGCGGATTGAGCCGCACCCGCCGCTCAGCGTCCTGCGGCTCGGCGCCGGCCACTTCGCCGATCATCGCCGGCACGTCGCTCCCGGAGCGGGCAAGGATGTCGTCGAGTTCGCCCGGCAGGCACAGTCGATCGAGCGCGAACGTCACTTCGACGATCGCGCTGTCGATCACATCGAGCCGCAGCAAAACGGCCAGTTCGCGGGCAAGCCGGAGCACGCTATCGCCATCACTGGCACTGTCAGCAGCGCAAGGTCTATCCTGTGCAACGGCACGCTTATGCGCCGTCCAGGTAAGCTTCTTCGCCTCCGCGGCCTTGAGGCCGAAGAGTGCGGCGCCATGGGCGCGCCCGAATTCGAGCAGGGCCTTTGCCTGCTGGGACGCGGCCGGCAGGCCGCGCATGGCCCGACACAGCATGCGTCGGGTGATCTCAATCTGGTTCATAAGGTCTCGCTTCGCGAGCGGCCGCACAGACGCGCGGGATCGCTCTTTCAGTTTCCGGTTCTATCGGGAAACCGGACAGCGGCGCTCAGGCCCTGCCACGGCGAAGGAGACGCCTAGGCGAAGGGCTGGAACGCGGCGGGCACGGTGCCCGAATAGATGCGTAGGTCCAGCAATGGTCTTCTCCTGCGAACTGCGGAATTGCCGTTCGAGCGGCGCGGCCTTTACGCGAATCGGACAGTATTCACAACGATGAAATCAGTTGAGGCCGGCCCGGCGATAGATCGCCCAGCCTACACCTCACCCGAAGCTGACGAGATGACTTCCTCCGCTCTGCTGTTCGAGTCTGATGGCCTTGCCGGTAAACCGCCGGGCAATATCGATTGCCGTCAGCGTGTGCTGGCTGGGCTTCACGGTCGTGAAACCGCCGCCGCCTGCCAGCACGAAAGGCAGAATCAGCTGATCGGCGAGGTAAGGCCCGGCGAAGGCATCGCTTTCAACATAGCCTTTCATGCGCGCGGCCGATGTCTTGGCCAGCCGATCGGCAGGCACGCCAAGCTGGCCAAAGCCGCTGACGACCTCGGTGACATGGGCATAGCGCGCCTCCAGCATCAGAATTACGCCCGGCCCCTGATCTGCGGGCAGCTCACGCACCGCAAAGGCGTCGTCGGGCCAGTCGGCCAGGTCGCGCTTGGCGCGCATCAGCATGCGCTCCGCGATCTCGAATGGCAGACCGGTGAAAACTGTCTGCGCGTTGACGCCCGCCGGCTCGCCTCGGTCGAGGCAGTCGATCGGCGAAAGGGGCGAAGGCGTGATATCAACCTCGATCCGCCCACCGCCGCGCGGGTAGAAACCGTGCCGGACGATACGCGCGGAAACGCTCGGCCCCATGCGATTGATCACGGGGAGGAAGGTGCGTTCGATGAAGTCGAACGGCGGCGCCAACATGTTGTGCGTGCCGCCTTCGAGGACGAGGCGCGATGGACCGTCAGCAAGGATGAGCGGCATCAGAACGGTCTGGAGTACGAGGCCAGTAGATCCTGCCGTACCAACAGCGAACAGATATTCGCCGGGGATCACGCGGCCGGGGCGAAATTCCAGCTTGGACCCGCCAACGGCAAGGCCAGTGCATTCCGAACCCGATATCACGCACGCGGCTTCAATCGCAGTCACATGCTGCCGCATAAGGCCGGGCTTCGAGCGCTTCGCGCGAATGTTGCTGATGCGGAACGGCTGGCCGGTCACGAGCGATAGTGCGCACGAATTGCGCACCATCTGCCCCCCGCCTTCGCCTTCCGATCCATCGATTGTGATCATTCTCTTACCAGGTCCAAAAAGATTTCGTTTGCTGCTTGCAGCGCTGATTCCGGCGGTCTTCGTTCCGGCAATTCGGCAGCGCGGCCGAGCTCATCCCGGATAAGCGTGTCGAGCTCGGGAAACCTTCTGGAATTACCGAGCTCTCGGGTTTGCCGCTTTGCCTCGACCAGTTCGTCAATCATGCCCACAATCGACGCCGGGATGACGCTTTCGGCCATGAGCGTCCGCACGTTCATCGCCGGCCGTCGGTCTGGGTTGCTGCGGAGAGCCCTGATCGCGAGGGCTGGTCGAAGGGCATAGAAGTATCGCTTGACCGGCACTGCACCATCGCCTTCCAGCCAACGCTCAGCTGCATTGCGGCCCAGATTTGCATAGTGATAGGCAACGCCGCGTGGATCGAAGATCTCGTCTGCCAGGGCCGCAATGCGGCCTGCAACAGGATCGTCGTCGCGGTAACGGATTGGCGAGGAAAGCCACTCGCTCACGACAGCGTTCGATTTCAACATCAGCCCAAGTGTCTTGCGGATGTCCCAACCGTTCAGGTCGATGTCGTCTTCGATCGGGGTCTCAATGACATCACGGCCGGGTTCGAGACGAAGGTACCAATCCCGAGGCCGCACATAGACAAACCGCACATCATAGTCGCTGTCTGGCGAAGGAAAGCCCCAAGCGCGCGAACCAGATTCCACCGCCAGGAGATAACGCACGCCCTCGGCCGCCTCGATGGCTGCAAGGCGTGCTTCAATCTCTTGCCTAATACTTGGTGCGATCTGCTCGATCACGATTTGCCCCTGACTTCGGATAGTGTTGGAAGTCTGCGCAAAGGGGGATCACCCCTTCACGCAGACCACCTGCTTCAATGTATGGACGATCTCCACCAGATCGGCCTGGGCGGCCATTACGGCTTCGATCGGCTTGTAGGCCTTGGGCGTCTCGTCGATGACGCCCGCGTCCTTGCGGCATTCGACGCCTTCGGTATCGCGGACATGTTCATCGAGCGTGACAAGGCGCTTAGCCTCGTTGCGGCTCATGACGCGTCCGGCCCCGTGCGAGCAGCTATCGAAGCTCTCGGGGTTGCCGAGCCCGCGCACGATGAACGATTTCGCGCCCATCGAGCCCGGGATGATGCCCAGCGTGCCTTTTGCCGCGCGCACCGCACCTTTGCGGGTGACGAGCACATTCTCGCCGAAGTGGTTCTCGCGCGTCACATAGTTGTGATGGCAGTTCACCGCTTCAAGCTCGGCCTCGAACGGCTTCGCGATCTGGCCCCGCAACGCGGCGATGACGTTCGTCATCATCGTGCGGCGGTTCAGCGCGGCGAAGTCCTGCGCCCAGCCGACTGCCTCGACGTAATCGTCGAAGTGGTCGGTCCCTTCCGGGAAGTAGGCGAGGTCCTCGTCGGGCAGGTTGATGTGCCACTTGCGCATGTCCTGCTTGGCCAGCTCGATGAAGAACGAGCCGATGGCATTGCCCACCCCGCGCGAGCCCGAATGCAGCATCACCCACACCCGCGCCTCGGTATCGAGGCACAGCTCGATGAAGTGGTTGCCCGTACCGAGCGTGCCGAGATGCACCAGGTTGTTGGTGTTCTTCAGCCGCGGGAACTTCTCGCAGATCCGGTCGAACCGGGCGACCAGCGTGGCCCAGGCCTCGACAATGGCCGGGGGCGGCGAGCCCCACGAACCCTTGTCGCGCTTGCCCCGACCAACGTCGCGGCCATGAGGTACCGCCTGCTCGATCGCTGAGCGGATGCCTTCGAGGCTGTCCGGCAGGTCATGCGCCATCAGCGAGGTGCGGGCGGCCATCATGCCGCAGCCAATATCGACGCCCACGGCCGCCGGGATCACCGCGCCCTGGGTCGGGATCACCGATCCCACGGTGGCGCCGATCCCCACATGCACGTCGGGCATCGCCGCGACGTGCTTGAAGATGAACGGCATCTTCGCCGCGCGCGAAAGCTGGTCGCGCGCCTTGTCGTCGACCGGCACGCCACGTGTCCACATCTTGATCGGCACGCCGCCTTCGACATGCCGGAATTCGTAATTCGTGTCGGTCATGGCCGATCCCCTTGAAACAATCATAGGTGCCGGCGACGAAAAGTGGCGAGACGTTTTTCCTGAGCTACTCCGGATTGCTCCGGGGGCGGGCTTGAACCGCCGACCTCCCGCCCTCAAAGGCGAGTGCTCTATCCCTGTAGTCCCGCCGGCATTCGCCGACGTTGATTCGGTACTGGCGACGAGGTTTGACGAGACATCCCTTTGCGATCCTGACCGGATGGCTCGGGGGCGGAATCGAACCGCTCGGCCTTTCGGCCTTTACCGATGTAGTCCCGCCGGCATTCGCCAGCATTGAACGGTTTCACGGCGACGAGGTGTGGGAAAGACATTGCCCAAAAGGGGCGCCGCTCTATCCGCTGAGCTACGGACCCGCACATGGTGGACCCGGCGGGATTCGAACCCGCAACCCGCATCGTGACGGGATGTAGTCCTTACCCGGCATTCGCCGTGAATTGGGTTTGCCGTGGCGACAAGAGATGGCGAGACGCGGTCCTTAAGCTACATTCCCAAGGCGGGATTCGAACCCGCATCTCCCGTCACCGTGTTCCCCATGGAAGAAATGGCGGATCGGGGCGCTTTACTCGTCGGACCTGACTGCGGGAGATGTAGTCCCACCGGCATTCGCCACGGCAATTCGGTGAATTTCGTCAAAGGGTCACGGCGACCAGGTTTTGGAAAGACATTCGTGCTCTACCAACTCAGCTACTGCCCCGAGGGACAGGCGGGAATCGAACCCGCGACACCGACATTATCAATGTAGTCCTTCCGGCATTCGCCGTGACCCTTGTCTTTCATACCTCCGTATTCTGAACGATCTCGACCCAGTTGCGCGTCTCACCCTTGGCGAAGCGCGCCATTGCGTCGAACACCGCGTCGGTGAAGCCACCGACATTCATGATGTCCTCACGATCCTTGGCCTGGGTCGAGCCATAGGGCTGGATGTCGATGCAGATCAGCTTTGCACCCAGGTTGCGGGCCTTCAACCTGTTCCACTCCGCCATCGTCGCCGTCGCCCCGCGCCGCGAGGGATCGACCCAGGACTCATTGTCCGAGACGATCACTACCGTATCCACCCGCGCCCGCTCCTTGTTGAGGAGCGCCAGCGGAGCCGAGACATTGGTCCCGCCGCCACCGACCCCGGCCAGCTTCGCCGCATTCACGGCGACACGGGCATGGGGATCAAGCTTCAGCGTGACCACGGTCTGCTCGAACGGGATTACTCGGGCATTGCGGTTCTGGCGCAGCACGGCGGCTGCGACCAGCGCGGCGATGTCGATGCAGCGCACCTTCGAGCTAGCACCCTTGCGGTAGCCCGTTGCCGGCGAACCCATCGAACCCGACACGTCAGGGCAGACCACAACCTGGCCTTCCAGCTTCGGCACACTGGCAAGCGATGCTTCGAGCGCGCTTTCGAGCGCTGCCTGCACCGCCAGCGGCACACCGTCACCCACCTGACCCAGAGCCACCATCAGCTGATAGGGCATCGGGCGCACGCGGGCGATCGCTTGGCGGTCAGCGAGCCGGGCTGCGACCGCTTCGGTGACCCCGTTCACCGCGAACGCGCCATTGCGCGCCAGCGTGTTGAGGTTCATCCGCAGCGCCTGCCAGCCCATGCGGTTGGCAAGCACGCCCCACTGCTCTGCCGAGAGCGGGAAAGCCGTCAGCCATTCGAACGGCACCTGGGGCAGTTCGCCCTTCGGTGAACGCTTCCAGGCCTCGAAAGCCGCGATCTCGGCGGGCAGTGCCGCGACGTCGTAAGGCTTGCCGATCAGCCAGCCATAGAACGCGCGCCGCTCGTTCGAGCTTGGCGCCGGGTGAACCATCTTGACCACGTCGGCCAGGCTCGGATCGTTGCCGGTCGCGGCCTGCATCAGCTGCGCCATCGACGCCTGCTCCAGCCATTCGCGAACCAGCCGCTTCGGCCGTGAACCAAGCGAAGCACGCCCGACCTGGCCCGACCGCATGATCTGCACGAAGGTGCGCAGCATGCGGCCGTTGTCGATCACGCGCTTGAACACACGCACCGACAGGTCGGGATCGGCCATGGTCAGATAGGCAGCCAGCAAGGCCGGCATATCCTTCATAGCGCCGGACTGGCGCGAATAGACCGCGCACTTGGCGACCCACTCGGGATCGACATCCTTGGCCGCCAACACGACATCGCTGAGCTGGGTCTCGGCACTCGAATAGAAGCCATCGGCCAGCGTGCCGGTAGCGGCAAGCTGGGCCAGCTTGGCTTCAGGCCCATAGGCATAGGCGACCCCGCCCGCCTGGTTGACCGTATCGGCGCGCGGCATGAACCGCGACAACGCCGAAGCGAAAAGGTTCTTGTTGGCCATAGTCCAACTCCAAAGCTCTCGGACCTTGGAGGCGGCCGGCCCATTCCGGCCGCCTCGTAGTTCCGCTTGCGCCGGGCTGTTCGACCGACCCGACGCCAGCATAACAGCAGAAGGCGTGCCAGTTTCGCCGGGATGCTTGAATTATCTTGATAACATACTGTATTTGCGTCTTTTAAATTTGAACAATCGTCTTGACCCAGAAAATGGTCTCGTAGAATTCTCCCATATTTGTATATTCTCATATAAGATTGTATAAGATGGGCGCATGAAACCCACCACAGTCATCGGCTTTCTCGGCTCCACGCTCGATGCCTCAAAGTTTGGCCCTTCGCGTTGGATGAAGTGGCGACCATCGGTTGGGCTTTGCATGCACGAGGACCTGCGCGTCGATCGCTTCATCATGATCCACGGCTCGGCGCACCGTCGCCTCGCCGAGTATGTCAGCGAGGACATCGCTTCGGTCTCACCGGAGACCTTGGTCGAGCGGCACGTGATCGACTTCACCGACGCCTGGGATTTCGAGGAGGTCTACGGCAAGCTGCTCGACTTCGCTCGCTCGCAACCGCTCGACCCGGATGTCGAGGACTATCTGATCCACATCACTACCGGCACGCACGTCGCGCAGATATGCCTATTCCTGCTGACGGAGGCACATTACTTTCCTGGCCGTCTGCTCCAGACCCAGCCCCGGCGCGGCGCGCCCGATGCGGCCGGGACCTGGAGCGTGATCGACCTCGACCTGTCGCGCTACGACAGCATCGCGACCCGCTTCGCCAGCGAGAGCGCGGAAAGCACCTCGTTCCTCAAGTCCGGGATCGAGACGCGCAATGCCGCGTTCAATACGATGATCGACGAGATCGAGCAGGTCGCCAGCCGCACCCGCGCGCCTATCCTGCTGATGGGACCGACGGGAGCGGGCAAGAGCCAACTTGCCAGGCGCATATTTGAACTCAAGAAGTTGAAACGGCAGGTCAGCGGCTCGTTCGTCGAAGTGAACTGCGCCACCCTGCGCGGCGACAGCGCGATGTCCGCCCTGTTCGGTCACAAGAAAGGCGCCTTTACCGGCGCGGCGGCGGACCGGCCGGGCCTATTGCGCACAGCTGACGGCGGAATGCTGTTCCTCGACGAGATCGGCGAACTCGGCCTCGACGAACAGGCGATGATCCTGCGCGCGATCGAGGACAAGCGCTTCCTCCCCGTCGGCGCCGACCGTGAGGCTGAAAGCGACTTCCAACTGATCGCAGGCACCAACCGCGATCTGGCCCGCTGCGTTGCCGACGGCACCTTTCGCGAAGACCTCTATGCACGCCTCAATCTTTGGACATTCCAGCTTCCAGGCCTTGCCGAGCGCCGCGAGGATATTGCCCCGAATCTCGATTATGAACTCGACCGCCATGCCGAGCGCGAGGGCGAGCGCGTTACCTTCAACAAGGAAGCGCGCGAACGCTACCTCGCCTTTGCAATGTCGTCAGAGGCATTTTGGCCCGGCAACTTCCGCGACTTGGCCGCCAGCGTCACCCGCATGGCGACCTTTTCACCCAAGGGACGGATCGATGATGCGGTTGTAAGTACAGAGATTGCGCGATTGAAACGCTCTTGGCCCGACCCGCGACAGAACGACGACGGTCTCGATAAGCTGTTAAGCGCGGAAGCATTGATGGCAGTCGACCCGTTCGACCGTGTACAACTCGCATATGTCGTCGAGACATGCCGCACCTGTCGATCTCTTTCAGACGCGGGGCGAAAGCTATTCGCTTCCTCACGCACCAAGCGCGCCAGCACCAACGATGCCGATCGGTTACGGAAGTACCTGGCGCGGTTTGGACTGCAATGGAGCGACTTTCCAAACGCCATGGTTTAACGCCGCCTTAATAACGGCCGTTCAGGCGCCTGAGCTCGTACGCAGGAAGCGGTCGTTTGTTTATCGATGTTGTGGGCCCGATGAATGGCCTGGGTTGGGTGGAGAGCGGACGAGCGTCTTTTACCCCGTCGCTTACATGATCGGTTGGGGCGCTTGCCGTCTGGGGGGCTTGAGGCCCACGGCTCGATAATCGGCATCACGCACAATCCCAAACGTCCATGAACTTGTGTAGCACCCTGTCAGACGCGTTACCCTGTATCTGGACAAGACCCAGAACTTCTCACCGGATGTTGTGGCGGTAAATCGCCGTAAACTATCTATCTCCTCCGGGCTCATTTGTCGTGCGATCTCGTCAATCACGCATCTATCAAGCTCATCTGCTATCGTCGCTAATGGAGGTAAGTTCTGCTTGATCATCGACTTCAGCCGATCGCTGTAGCGATGAAAGCGTTTGTTATCGCGATCGTCAGGACCAAGGCCAATACCGACATCATCCAACGCTTGGCGTGTCCGTATTTCCAGCGCAGTGGAAAAAGCCTCTTCTCTCTCGCGCGAGGTTGGAGGGTGCTCAGTCCACAGTAAACGCGCGGCTTTGAAGGCAAGTTCGGGTGGCGGGGGAGGTGGCGGAGGCGTTGCTGTGGCGCTGGTCGAAAGGGCGGTTAGAACGAATAAAACCGTAGCAAGCACCCTCAACGGCATCAGACTTCTCCTACTCGGATGCGATCTTGTGAGAGGAGATCGCAATACGCAACGTCCGATTTTGGGCGCGAGCTGCCGATCTCGCCATCTCCCGGTCCTCCGCCACGATCGCCTGAAGAGCGGCCGTTTATGGGACCTGATCCCACGTCCATAGCTGCCTTCCGTTCATCGGGATGCCTTAGCTTGCTTGGCTTGCGCTGCTTTCGGCACGTTGCTTGATAATGGCCAGCACATTGCTCTGAATGTCGCCGAGCAGGATTTCGCCCCAGAGTTGCGCGTATGGGTTCACATGCGTTTTGGCGATGTAATTGGTCCGCAGGGTCAGCAACGTCCGGCCCGCGTCCATGGGGGTGAGCGTGTAGTCGCCGGTGTCGATCTTCAAAAATTGCCCGTCGGGCGCAATATGCCGGTCGGTATAGTCCTGGAGCGAACTGTTGGTGAAGGCAAAGGCCCAGCCTAGCCGTCGCCCGGGTTGCCATTGGGTGATCCGCTCCTCGAAATTGATGTGATCGCCCCAATAAGCGGTGCGGATGGCGCCCACGCCATGCCCGCTCAATGTGGTCGCTCGCGGCCGCGGCAGCCCCAGGATGCTTTGCGTGAAATTCCATTGCCCTTCGTCGTTGCCAATATGCGCGTTGGCCACGGCAAAGGGCCAGATTTGCGCAGGCGTTGCCTCAATAACGATCGAGCGGGTGAGCGTGACCGGCTGCTCGACAACCGGAATCTGGCTTTCCACACCTCCACACATCAGCGGCAGAAACAGCAGCGAGGCTTGAAACCGCGCCGGATCGTCCCGACCCTTGCGCACGCGGCGCAGGATGTAAACGCCAAGCCAGCCAAAACTCAGCCAGATGGGCGCTAGCATGACAAGGCAGATCACGCCTTCGCGCAGAAAGACCGCTGATCCCAAACAGACAATGGCGCCAAAGGCCGGCGGCACCGAAAGGTAGAAAGACCGCGGCCGCTCCATCGCCGGATCCCCGACGTAGCAGATCAAGGCGCAAAGATAGGCGGGCAGAATGGCCAGAAACCATAGGCTGGCAAAGGCCACGCTGTTCGCCTTGCTGGCGTTGATAAGGATGTAGGCGCTGAGCGCGATGACCAATGCCAGTGTAAATCCGGCGAGAATGCGCCCGCGATCAGTGGGTGTCTCGATCATAGTGCAAACTCCGGCTTGGCGACCATGAGCCAGAAGACGACGATGACGCCGATAAAGGCAGGCCAGCCCAATGCGAACCACCAGCGCGCAAGGCGATGATAGCACGGGGGCAGTTCGGCACCGTCAGGCGTGGCCTCTGCGATACGCCGCATGGCGATCTGGATCGCGACCACCGGCAACCAGCAAGCCCCAACCAGAACGTAGAGCGCGATGGCGGCCATCAGCCACGGCGTCGTCAGGGGGAAGCCTGCCAGATGGGCCAGCCACACACCTGTTACCGGCTGCACAATCACAGCGGGCGTGGTGAACAGCCAATCGGCCAGTTCGACATTGCGGTTTACCAACCGCCGCGCCGCCAACACACCCGAACGGTTGGCCATCCAGCCATGGAATGCAGTGCCCAGCCCGGTGCCAAACAGCAGTGTCGAACTGAGAATGTGGATGGTCTTGAGGAGCAGATAATCAGGCATGGGGCTTCTCCATCGCAGGGACAGCGAGCGAAAGGCCAAGGACGGCGAGGTTTTTGACCAAGGCGCCAAAAGGATCAGCCCAGAGTTCGGGCGCGATGACGGTGAGGATCAGGCTGTAGACGCTCATCAGCGTCACGCCCACCAACGCCGCCCCGCGTGAATGCAGGATCAAAGCGACGCCCACCGCTATATCAGCCAGCGATCCCGCCCACACGGCACCAATCGCCGCCTCGCCCGTCAGACCAAGGCGGGCCAGCAGGTGAGTGTTGCTGGCCATGGGCGTGAGCAGCAGCGGCACCAGACCACCGGCCAGCCAGACCGCTGCCAATAGCCCGCGCAGCACAGGCCCCATCGGCAACAGGCGTGCGGCCAGCACATCGCCCTGCGTAGCGGGGGAGCGATCCAAGACTTGTGCGATGGGCTTCGGCGCAAAGCCGAGCGCCGTCACAAATGGCGCGACCGGCGCGGCATTGCCGGCCTCCAGCATGGTCAGGCTGTCGCGCGTCATCGGCCCGATGCACAGAGTTGCGACCCACCGCAACATCCAGCGCGGCACTGGCAGGCTGCGCGTGGCGCCAAAGCCCAGCCAGCGCCGCAGAATGGCCATCAGGTCGGCTATACGCATCGGCTCCGACCCCACGGCATCCACCACCACGCCCATGGGCAGCGGCCGCTGCAACAGGCGCCAGATCGCCTCCACCAGATCGTCGATGGCGATGGGTTGCACCATGCCGCCGCCAATATCGGGCATCAGCGGCAAGGCCGCTAAAGCGCTAAACAGGGCCGTGCTGCCCCCACCGCGCCCCACCACCAGCGAGGGGCGAACCACAGCCCAGCCCAAATTCAGTGTCGCCAAGTACTCGTCGGCCGCACGCTTGCTGCGGTGATAAGCGGTGGTGCCGTCGCTGGCACCCAGCGAAGAGATCTGGATCACCTGCGCTATACCAGCCTGCGCCGCACCATCGAACAGGGCCATGGCGCCTCGAGCATGGACGCCATCATAGTCCGCTCGGGCAGCCAGGATGCCCGCACAGTTCACCAGTGCGTCATGGCCCCGCAACCGCTGCGCCCAGACGGCAGCATCGTTCTGGGCCAGATCGCATGCCATGTCCGCACCGCGCCTTCCTGCCACCATCACGGCGCATCCTTCAGCGCGCAGCCGCCCGGCAAGATGCCCACCGATAAAGCCGCCGCCCACGATCATCACGCGCATCGCGGCCTCCTCAATCGATCACCGGGCGAGGCACGCGGCGCCACACGGACAGCCCCATGCCAAGCATCGCCATCAAGATTCCAGTCAAGGTGCAGGCCACAGTGCCCTGGATCAGTTCGGTAGGATCGGTGGCAATCCGCGCCATCGAGACAAACAGCAACGGCAGCGCGATCATCATCACCACCGACCACACCGTCCAGAACGAGGAGCGCTCTTCGGTGCCGCACAATTCGGAGAGCAGGATCGCAAGCGGGCGACGCAAAACAAAAGCCGCCAGCCCCGCCAGCACCAGTGTGACGGCATAGGTGAGCAGCAAGGCGGCAATCGGGATCAACATAGCATGGCTCCTTTCGCGTAGGGGCGGTCTGGGAGACCGCGTCATGCCCCCTGCATCGCAACTGGCATGCCAATTGCGAGGATCGCCGGAAAAGCGGGGTTTTTTGCTCTCTGAAACGCCCCCTGAATGTTAACGACGTGAACGGGAACGCGTGATATGCTGTCAACGATGGATACAGCACCGAGTTCAGCTTTGGGCATCATGGCCTATATCGGCGCGCTGGGCCTGACCGCACTGGCCAGCTTTGTGCTGGCAGGCTTTGTGGCCGCCAAGGCACGCGCCTTGCCGGGGGCATGGACGCTGGTGGCGTTCCTGTGCGGGGTTGCGCTGTGGAGCTTGGCGATGGCCGTCCCCGCGTTGCTGGGCGCCAGCGCGGCGCCGTTTACGCTGACGGTGATTGCGCTATCGCCATTGCCCGCGGCGGCTTTTGTGCATCTGGTGTTCGCCTTTGCGCTGTGCGGTGCGCTGCGTCCGGTGGCTTGGGTCAGCTATGGCGTGGCCAGTATGGCTGTGGTTGCTGGGCTTGCTTTGGGCGTGGGGCGGATTGCGCCGTGGCATGGCTTTGCGGGAGCCTTTGCGCCCTCGCTGGTGGGCTGGGGTGTGCTGGGTGTGACGGCGGCGCTGTCGGTGGCGGGGCATCTGCGGCTGCTTCAGACATGGCGGCAGCAGAGCGGGCTCCACCGCGATCAGGCGGGCGCCGTGTTTGTATCGAGCGGGATCGGCCTGCTCGCGCTCACCGGCTTTACCTTTCCCGCGCTGGGTATTGAGGCCTATCCTTGGCCGGTTCTGGCGCTGCCGCTCTACTCGGTGGCGCTGGTCTATGCGGTGCTGCGCCATCGTTTCATGGCCGCTGATGTGTGGGCGCGCCGGGGCTTGGTGTGGGTTTTGTTGCTGGCGGGCGCGGGCGGTGCGGCGGCGCTGATCGCCACGCTGCCACTGGCGCTGGCCGGGCGGCCAGAGGGTTTTGTGGCGACATGGGCGGCCTTGGCAGGCGCCATGGCGCTGGGGCTATTGGTGATGGCGCCGCTCAAGCGGCTGACCGACCGGCTGGTGTTCCCCGGCGCAAGGCTAGATGTGGAGCCGTGGCGGGATGCCTTGGCGCAGACGGCAGACGAGCGGGCGCTGGAAGCGTTGGCCAATGCCATGCTGCGCCAACATCTGGGCCTTGCCGAGGATGGACCGCGATTAGCCGTTGTGGGCGAGGCCGTGACGCTGGTCGGATGGGACGATGCGCCCGCCGCCCTGCGTCACACCGCCGCCCGCGTCGCCGCGCTGGTCGAGGAAGCCGCCCGCCGCCTCGCCAGCGCCAGCCGCATGGTGGAGGCCGAGCGCGAAGCAAGGCTGGCCGAACTGGGCGCACTGGCGGCGACTATCGCGCACGATCTGCGCAATCCGCTTGGCATTGTGCAGATGGCCGCCACCGGCGCTCCGCCCGAGGTACGCGCCGAGATTGGTGAGCAGGTGGGACGGATGAACGCGCTCGTCACCGATATTCTGGATTATGCGCGGGCTTGGACCCTTGCGCCGCGCTCCATCGAACTGGCGCCCTATCTGGCCGGATTTGGCGTGCCGGTGAATGTGCCCGAGGACATGGTGCTGCATGCCGATCCAGCCGCCTTGCGCCGGGCTTTGGACAATCTGGTGGACAATGCGAAAGCAATGGGCGGCGATTGCAGCATCATAGCCGATGGAAGCAGCATCGACATTTGCGACAATGGCCCCGGCATTGCGGCGGAGATTGCCGACAGCCTGTTCAAACCCTTCGTTTCCCGCCGCCCCGGGGGCACGGGGCTCGGTCTTGCGATCGTGCGCCGCATTATGGAGGCGCATGGCGGCACCGCCACGCTGGCCCGGCGCGAGGGTTGGACCACCTGTTTTCGCCTGACATTTGGGGATTGCGCATGATCCTGCTGGCCGATGATGAACCCGCTTTTCAGCGTCTGACCGCAGGCTGGCTGCGCGCGCAGGGGCATGAGGTAACCACTGTGGGCGATGGCGATGCCGCGCGCGCCGCTTTTGCGCAGCACCGGCCTGATGTGGTGCTGCTCGATCTGGCGATGCCGCCCCATCACGATCCGCAAGCGGGCATTGCGCTGATCCCCGACTTTGCGCCTGCGCCGGTGGTGGTGATGACCGGCCATGCAGATCAGGCGCTGGCCATGCAGGCGATCGAAGCGGGGGCATGGGATTTTCTCGCCAAGCCGGTTGATCCCGATCTGCTCAAGGTTGTCGTCGCCCGCGCGGTGGAGCGGGCAAGACTGGCGCAGGAATTGGCCCAGTTGCGCGCCCGCGATGAGGCCAGCGAGGACATGGGATTGATCGGCCACTCGCCGCCGATGGTCGCCTTGCGCGCGCTGATCCGCCGCGTGGCGCCCACCACCATGCCGGTGATGGTGCTGGGTCCGAGCGGCACGGGCAAGGAACTGGTTGCGCAGGCCATTCACGCAGCCTCTGCGCGCGCGAAGGGCCCGTTGGTACCCGTGCATTGCGGGGCGGTTCCGGCTGACTTGCTGGAAAGCGAGCTGTTTGGGCATCTCAAGGGCAGTTTCACCGGCGCCCATGCCGACCGCGCTGGCCTTGTGGAGGTGGCGCATGGCGGCACGCTGTTCCTCGACGAGATTGGCGAGATGCCGCCTGCCATGCAGGTCAAACTGCTGCGTTTTCTGGCCGATGGCACCTATCAGCCAGTCGGCGCGCGCGAGATGCGTCAATCCGACGTGCGCATCGTCGCCGCCACGCATCGCGATCTTACCGCCGCCGTCGCCGATGGCACGTTCCGCGAAGACCTTTATTATCGCCTGAAGGGACTGGTGCTGTCGACGCCAAGGCTGGATGAACGGGGGGCGGACAAGGCGTTGCTGGCGCAGATATTCCTGCGCCGTGCGGCACCTGAGGCGCGTTTTGGGCCTGAGGCGTTGGATTGGATCGCCCAGCGTGCCTGGCCGGGCAATGTTCGCGAATTGCGCGCTGCGGTGGAATGCGCGGCGGCCTTGGCGCAAGGTGCTGCGATCGGCGTCGAGGATCTGGCCTTTGCCACGGGAGAAATCGCGCCCATCACTTCGCCTGCTGAAAACTTGACGCTGGGAGAGGATGTGGCCGCATTGGAACGGCGTCGGATCGTTGAGGCGCTTGAACGCACCGGCCACAACCACACACACACCGCCCGCGATCTTGGCCTCTCGCGCGTGGGGCTGCTCAAGAAAATGGACCGGATGGGATTACGGTAGCCGCCGCCATGTCGGACGTTCAGCCGCTTTTGAAGCTCGTCGATACCGGCCATTCGTTAAGGTAAGGGCCTCGCCGTCGCTAATCGATGGCCGCGCCAACATAGCGAGTGTCGCTTGGTCCCATGCCCGTAATGTAGACGGTCGCGCCTTCACCACCGGTCCGGGCAAAATGGGTATCGTCAGCCGGCTCGGTATAGAAACTGCCCGGCAACAGGGCACGTGTTGCCGCCTCATTCGCGACAGGGCCGTATCCAAAATGCCAAACGCCTGAAACGACCACCGCCGTCCGATCGTCGCGATGGGTATGGGCGGCGATGCGCGTATTGGGCGGTACCTTGATCGAGATGGTGTAGAGACCCGGCCGCGCCGGATCGCCCTTGAGCAATCGCGTCTCGATCCTGCTCAGTCCCGACGTTCCCGCCCCGGCCGCCACGACGGGGAGAGCGAGCGCCTCATCAGGCGATAATCGGCGCTGGAGTTCGCTTGGTCCTGTGGCCGCCGCCAGCAGCAGCGCCGAGAGCGCGGTGCTTCGGTGGATGCCGCGCCTCATCGCTCCGCATCCAGGAAATCCCGTACCATCTTCACGGTCGCTTCGGGCTGCTCTTCCATCAGCCAATGGCCCGAGTTCGGAATAACGCCTTGCGTCACATCGCTCGCAGCAAATCGCATGACTGTAGCCATGGTCGGTCCGAATGAATTCTCGCCGCCGATCGCAAGCACCGGCATGGTAAGCTTGCCCTGCGCGAGGAAGGCCTTGTCGTCGATGGCGTCCTGATCGAACGCGGCGAACTGGGCAAAGCCGGCATGCATCGCACCGGGCGCCGCATAGAGGCGGGCATAATGCTCGCGGGATGCCTCGCTGAACTTCGCGCGGGTGGCCGAGAACTCGTTCCAGAAGCGGTCAAGATAGATGCGTTCCCGGCCGGCGACGAGGCGCTCCATGTCGGGCCCACCGAAGCGAAAATGCCAGAGGAGCGGATTCTTGAGAATCTCTTCCCATGGCCCGACACCGGGAAGCGGCGCATCCATCAGGATGAAGCGCTTGACCCGGTCACGGTTCTGGGCGGCAAAGGCATAGCCGACCATGTTGCCGATATCATGCGTGACGAGGTCGACCTCGTCGATCTTCAGCGCGTCAAGCAGACCCGCCATGTCGGCGCCCTGCGTCTTCTTGTCAAAGCCCGAAGCTGGGCGCGCTGAGAGACCCAAGCCACGCAGATCGGGAACGATGACAGTGTGGTCGCGCATAAGATCTCGCGCGAGGGGCGCCCACATGTCGCCCGTTTCGCCGTAGCCGTGAAGGAGGAGAACGGCCGGGCCCTTGCCGCCTATTCGAACATGGAGAGTCGTTCCGTTGGTGGGGACTTCCTGCGTCTTGAAAGCAGCCGGAAAGATGAAATCCTGCGCAAGCGCACACGCGGGTGTCATAAGCAGGGCGAGGGCCACAAAAATGACTGAAAAGGCTGATGGCTTCATGGCTCTCCCCACTGACGATATGAGCGGCAAAGCCGATCGGCACATGGCGCAGTTGCTTGGCAGTTGCTCGCTTTCGACTTTATGCTTGGCGAAAAGACCTCAGGAAAGGCCGGAAGGTCCGAACCAATAAGCCGGGAAACGCGAACGATGAAACTGGATGGACTGATCGCCTTTGTGACCGCAGCGGACTGCGGCTCGATCAATGAGGCGGCGCGGCAATTGCGCCTGTCAAAGTCGACGGTCAGCGAGCGGCTGACCGACCTGGAGCACGCCTTGGGTGCCAAGCTGGTGAGCCGGAACAGTCGTCAGTTCGTGCTGACCGAAGATGGCTCGGCGCTGCTGGACCGCGCGCGCCGGATCGTCACCGAAACGAGGGAGGCAAAGGAGGATCTGGCGCGTCGTCGCGGCAAAGTCTCGGGTCCGCTCCGCCTTGCAGTTCCGCGTGCCTTCGGTGACCTGCACCTGGGACCGATCCTTTACGATTTCATGGACCTTTATCCCGAGATCAGCGTCACGGCCGATTTCGACGACCGGATCAGCGACTTCGGCAACGCTTTCGATGCGCTTGTCCGCATCAGCCCGCAGGAACTGCCAAAGATCGCGACGGAACAACTTACGATAAGCCGTCGCACGCTGGTGGCAGCCCCCGCCTATCTCGATCGATATGGGAGGCCGCAATCAGTTGAGGATCTCGAGCATCATAAGGCCATCCACTATATGGAGCGTGGCCCCGACGACTGGGCCTTTAAAGCCGAGATCGAGCGCGTCGTCGCGCGGGTCGAGCCTAGGCTTCGTGTCACCTCATGCTACGCCATGCGGGACGCTGCCATCGCGGGGCTTGGTATTGCGTGGCTGCCCACTTTCCATAGTTACGAGGCGATCAAGGCCGGCACACTCGAAATGCTTGAAATAGGCGTCGACCCCGATGTCACGCCCATCAGTTTGGCTTATCAAGGCACTCTCGGCGAGTCAGCAAAGCTCCGGGCGCTGATCGATCATCTGAAGCTCGCTTTCGGCAATCCGCCCTACTGGGATGAGGGCCTCGATCTACCAGACTTGTGACGCATCTTGGCACCGCTGGAGCTTTCCATGTTCGGCTCTCGCCGACAAACCGGTCGTTCGACGGACCGAATCCGCTCCCTGGAAGCTGCCCTCCGTTCATCGAACTATTTCGAGGTTAGCGACCGACTGGCTTTGGGACATTTCCGACGTTCCGATGCCGCAGGTTGAGCGTCAGCTCTTGCCGGATGCCGACGTTCAATGCCTGTCCTTGCGGCGCGGCGTTACGACTGAAGCTGGGCCGCCAGCGGATTGGCAGCTTCCGGTGGCGAAACGGGCAAAAGCGGACGCATTATGGCTGCGACAAGGCGTCTTGGCTGTGCCCATTAGGTTGTGAACTCATAAAAGTTGCCGCTCCTCCGACCCTATGTCAGACCTTTCCTGCGATGAAGGAGGGCTGATGATCGAAGCGGCATTCGTAGAACGCAGGTTCGAACTGGATGGCGGTCAGTTGATCGTCTGCTTTTTCGCGCCGTCGAGGGCACCTGGAGGCGAGTTTCAGTGCCGTTATGCCATAGGATGGCCGGACCGAGAGGTTCGCCGGTTTGCGTGCGGGGAAGATGGTCTTCAGGCACTCATGCTGGCCATGCGGACAGTCCATTCCGATCTTGTCGAGAGCGAAGCTTACAAGGCTGGTCGTCTTACTTGGTGTGATCAGGCCGATCTTGACCTTCCGCCCACGTGGGGCGTTGGGCCGCTATACGATCCGCCCCCACAGCCATAAGCCTTTTCAGCCCACTATAAATTTGATTCAGGGTCGGCATGAGCCGATATGACCTTACCGACTTTGAGTGGCGCGTGATCGAACCGCTTCTGCCGAACAAGCCGCGAGGCGTCCCGCGCGTGGATGACCGGCGCGTGTTGAACGGCATTTTCTGGGTGCTACGCTCCGGTGCGCCGTGGCGCGACCTACCCGAACGCTACGGCCCGCGAACTACCTGCTACAACCGCTTCGTGCGATGGCGGAAGGCGGGGGTATGGGACCGGATGATGGACGCCATCACTTCCGCACACGACGGCGACATCCAGATGATCGACAGCACTTCCGTTCGCGCTCATCAACAGGCCGCGACGGCAAAAAGGGGGATCGAGATCATTGTCTCGGTCGCTCCCGAGGCGGGCTCACGACCAAAATCCATGCGGTCGTCGATGGGCAAGGCCTCCCGATCCGACTGAGCTTGACCGCCGGGCAAAGCCATGACGGCCAAGCAGCCGACCACCTGCTCGACCATGTTGGTGCCGGGACGATAGTGCTGGCGGACAAGGCGTACGATGCCAATCGCATCCGGTCGTCGCTCCGTGAGAGGGGAGCGTTCGCCAATATCCCTCCCAAGACGAACCGGAGGTCGAAGCCCTACTTCAGCACTTGGCTCTATCGCGAGCGCAACCTGATCGAGCGGTTCTTTTCCAAGCTGAAGCACTTCCGCCGAGTGGCCACCCGTTATGATAAGTTGGCCGAGAACTTCCTCGCCATGGTCCAACTGGCTTCAATGCGCCTATGGTTGCGCACTTATGAGTCATCGTGTAATTGCGGCTGCTTCCCTCGGACCTCGGTTGAGGCGCACACTTCTGGTTGTCGAATCCTGAAGGAAGGAAGCAGCCATGAAGCACTATGCCGGATTGGACCTGTC
>Ga0070667_100001451_pt1 | contig 21232 bp, 16 predicted proteins | sample KBSS33metaG_FD_64659 | JGI IMG/M metagenome (GOLD analysis project Ga0070667, IMG submission 64659) | Switchgrass rhizosphere microbial communities from Kellogg Biological Station, Michigan, USA - KBS S3-3 metaG | ecosystem: Host-associated > Plants > Roots > Rhizosphere > Soil ... | reverse complement strand
GATCACCGACAGCAGCAGTGCCGCCAGCCACAGCCAGACCTTGATGCTGTCGCGGCCGATGAAGTAGGCGCCGGTGATCCGCCAGAACTGCCTTCCCCAGACCGTGAACCGGCCGATGGCGGTCACCACCACCAGCGTCGATACCGCGGCGATCAGCCAGGCTTTCGCGATCCACCACAGCGAGGTCGTGAGCTCACTGCCCCATTCGAGGGTCGGGGTGAACAAATCCATCCCCGCAAGGTACCCGTGCTCTATTGACGACCGCGCTGCGACGGGCACGAGGTGTGACACCGGTCGCCGTCCGCGGGTCTCCGACAGGTGCACGGCTGCGGCAGACTCGACGGACCGGACCGGTACCTTTGACCTGTGGCGAAAACCAGCACCGCGAAATCCGGCCGGCTGAGCAGCAAGTTCTGGAAGCTGCTCGGTGCTTCCACCGACAAGAACCAGAACCGATCGATGAATCAGGTTCAGGCATCGGCCGAATTCGACGACAAGGCCGCCGGGCTGGACGACGAACAGATCACCAAGGCGGCCAAGCTGCTGGAGCTGTCCGAGCTCGCCGACGCCGCCGACATCCCGCAGTTCCTGGCCATCGCGCGGGAGGCCGCAGAGCGCACCACCGGCCTGCGTCCGTTCGACGTGCAGCTGCTCGGCGCGCTGCGCATGATGGCCGGCGACGTCGTCGAGATGGCCACCGGTGAGGGCAAGACCCTGGCCGGCGCGATCGCCGCCGCCGGTTACGCGCTGGCCGGCCGGCACGTCCATGTCATCTCCGTCAACGACTACCTCGCCCACCGCGACGCCGAGTGGATGGGACCGCTCCTGGCGGCGATGGGCCTGACGGTCGGCTGGATCACCGCAGAGTCGACGGCCGACGAACGGCGCGCCGCCTACGAATGCGATGTCACCTATGCCTCGGTCAACGAGATCGGGTTCGACGTGCTGCGCGACCAGCTGGTCACCCACGTCGACGACCTGGTGTCGCCGCGGCCCGACGTCGCGCTGATCGACGAGGCCGACTCCGTGCTGGTCGACGAGGCGCTGGTGCCGCTGGTGCTCGCCGGTACCACCCATCGCGAGACACCGCGTATGGAGATCATCCGGCTGGTCGGGGAAGTCACCGCGGCCCAGCGGGTTGATGACTCGCTGCAGTACTACGACACCGACGCCGACCGTCGCAACGTGCACCTGACCGACGCCGGCGCGCGCAAGCTCGAGAAGGCCCTCGGCGGCATCGACCTGTACTCCGAGGAGCACATCGGCACCACCCTGACCGAGGTCAACGTGGCCTTGCACGCGCACGTGCTGCTGCAGCGCGATGTGCACTACATCGTGCGGGACAACGCCGTTCACCTCATCAACGCCTCGCGCGGCCGCATCGCGTCGCTGCAGCGCTGGCCCGACGGCCTGCAGGCCGCCGTCGAGGCCAAGGAGGGCATCGAGACCACCGAGACCGGCGAGGTGCTCGACACCATCACCGTGCAGGCCCTCATCGGCCGCTACCCGACTGTGTGCGGCATGACCGGCACCGCGCTGGCCGCCGGCGAGCAGCTGCGCCAATTCTACCGGCTCGGGGTTTCGCCCATCCCGCCGAACACGCCCAACATCCGCGAGGACGAGGCCGACCGCGTCTACATCACCGCGGCTGCCAAGAACCAGGCCGTCATCGAGCACATCCAGCACATCCACGAGACCGGCCAGCCGGTGCTCGTCGGTACCCGCGACGTCGCCGAATCCGAAGAGCTGCACGCGAAACTGGTCAAGGCCGGGGTGCCCGCCGTCGTCCTGAACGCCAAGAACGACGAGGAAGAAGCGGCCGTCATCGCCGAGGCCGGCAAGCTCGCCACCGTCACCGTCTCCACCCAGATGGCCGGCCGCGGCACCGACATCCGCCTCGGCGGATCCGACGAAGCCGACCATGACGCGGTCGCCGAACTCGGCGGTCTCCACGTCATCGGCACCGGCCGGCACCACACCGAGCGCCTCGACAACCAGCTGCGTGGTCGTGCCGGCCGCCAGGGCGACCCCGGCTCGTCGGTGTTCTTCTCCAGCTGGGAGGACGACGTCGTCGTCTCGCATCTGGATCCCGACAAGCTGCCGATGGAGACCGACGAGGACGGCCGGATCGTCAGCGACAAGGCCGGCCAGCTGCTCGAGCACGCCCAGCGCGTCGCCGAGGGCCGGCTGCTGGACGTGCACGCCAACACCTGGCGCTACAACCAGCTGACCGCGCAGCAGCGCGCGATCATCGTGGAACGCCGAGAGACGTTGCTGCGCACCACGACTGCGCGGGACGAGCTCAAGGAGCTGGCGCCCGACCGGTACCAGGAACTGGCCGACGAAGTGGGCGAGGACGAGCTCGAGCGCATCTGCCGGATGATCATGCTGTACCACCTGGACCGTGGCTGGGCCGACCACCTGGCCTACCTGTCCGACATCCGCGAGAGCATCCACCTACGCGCGCTGGGACGTCAGGACCCGCTCGACGAGTTCCACCGCATGGCGGTCGACGCATTCGCGTCGCTGGCCGCCGACGCCATCGAGGCCGCGCAGCAGACGTTCGAGACCGCCAACGTGCTGGAGGACGAACCCGGCCTGGATCTGTCGAAGCTGGCGCGCCCGACGTCGACCTGGACGTACATGATCCACGACAACCCACTGGCCGACGACACGATGGCTGCGCTGAGCCTGCCCGGGGTATTCCGTTAGGTTTAGCCGATGAGTACCGGTGGTCCGGACGCCGACTCGGCTGACCGGGTGCTGACGATTCCCAACGCGCTCAGCGCGTTGCGGTTGCTGCTGGTCCCGGTGTTCCTCTACCTGCTGCTGTCGGCGCATGCCAATGGCTGGGCCGTTGCGATCCTGATGTTCAGCGGCTTCTCCGACTGGGCGGACGGCAAGATCGCGCGGCTGGTGCCGAACCAGTCGTCGCGGCTCGGCGAGCTGCTGGACCCGCTGGTCGACCGGATCTACATGCTCGTCGTACCCGTCGCGTTGGCTATCGCGCACGTGGTGCCGTGGTGGTTCGTGCTGACCCTGATCGGCCGCGATCTGGTACTGGCGGCCACCCTGCCGCTGGTGCGGAGCCGAGGTTTGACCGCGCTGCCGGTGACCTACATCGGCAAGGCCGCGACCTTCGCGCTGATGTCCGGGTTCCCGCTGGTGCTGCTGGGGCAGTGGCCGGACGCCTGGAGCCGGGTCGTGCTGGCCTGCGGCTGGGCGTTCCTGGTGTGGGGCATGGCCATGTATCTGTGGTCCGCGGTGCTGTACCTGATCCAGGTGACCATGGTGCTCAGGGAACTGCCGCCGGTGGCGAGGTCCGCGGCGTGACAGAAGCCGGGACACCCCGGGACCGGGCGCTGGGCGGCTACTGGCCGGAGGCCGGCCGCAACAGTCATGTCGCCGACGAGCCGGTCCGGATACCGGTGCCGTCACTGCTGCGCTCGCTGCTCACCGATCACCTCGATCCCGGATACGCCGCCGCGGCCGGACGCCGCAGAGCGGATGGCGAGGGAGCCCGGCGCACTGGCTCCCGGTTCATCGACGGTGCCTGGCTGCTGGTCGGAGTCGCCGCGGTGTCGGCGGTGTTCGTGACGGCGGCACAGCACGCGGTGTCGATGGCCCCGGCCAACGATCAGACTCAACACGTGCTGTCGGCCAATGCGCGCACCGCCGAAGGACGGACCCGCGACAGCACCGCCAGCCGCGACGCTCTCGCCGGCCAGGTGGAGGCCGCGCGCCGCAGCCGGCTGGCCGGCGACGAGAAGGGTCGTGAACTCCTCGCCGCCCTGGAGCAGGCCGAGTTCAGTGCCGCCGTGACCGCCGTGACCGGACCGGGCCTCACCGTCACCGTCACCGAACCCCCGCCGAGCCCGAACCTGTCGGACGTGTCGAAGCAGCGGGTGGCCGGCAGCCCACAGATCATCCTGGACCGGGACCTGCAGTTGGCCGTGAACTCGTTGTGGGCGGCCGGTGCCGAGGCGGTGTCCGTCGGCGGTGTGCGGATCGGGCCGAACGTGACCATGCGGCAGGCCGGCGGTGGCATCCTCGTCGACAACCAGCCGGTGGCCAGCCCGTACGTCGTCGTCGCCATCGGGCCGCCCCACGCCATGCAGGAGGTGTTCGAGCACACTCCCGCCATGCAGCGGCTGACGCTGCTCGCCCAGTCGTACGGCGTGGGGGTCAGCGTCCAGACCCGGGACCGGCTCACGGTGTCGGCCGCGTCGGTACGAGATGTCAACTTCGCCAGGCCAAGTGAGCCAAAGTGATTGGAGCCGGATTGAGTACGCGCACATGATCGGGATCGCGGCACTGGTGATCGGCATCGTGGTGGGACTGATCTTCCACCCGAGCGTGCCGGAAGCGGTTCAGCCCTACCTACCGATCGCGGTCGTGGCGGCGCTGGACGCGGTGTTCGGGGGACTGCGGGCCTACCTGGAGCGCATCTTCGATGCCAAGGTCTTCGTCATCTCGTTCGTCTTCAACGTCCTCGTCGCCGCGGTGATCGTCTACGTGGGCGACCAGCTGGGCGTGGGCACGCAGCTGTCCACCGCGATCATCGTGGTGCTGGGTATCCGGATCTTCGGCAACGCGGCGGCGCTGCGGCGCAGGTTGTTCGGGGCCTGACGGTGCCGGGGCGAGCGAAGCGACGGGAAAAGCGACAGCATGGCTGACGATGAACAGCACACCGGGGAGCACGCGGAAGAGGAACACCACGGCCGGCACGAGCTGCCCGCCGGCGTCCCGGCCCGGCTGCCGCGCACCCGGTCGCAGCTGATGTTCGGTGCGCTGGCCGTACTGCTGTGCGTGCTGCTCGGGGTGGCCATCGCGACGCAGGTGCGCCAGACCGAATCGGGTGACGCGCTGGACACCGCCAGGCCCGCGGATCTGCTGGTGCTGCTCGACTCGCTGCAACAGCGCGAGGCGTCCCTCAACACCGAGGTGGCCGACCTGCAGAAGACGCTGTCGTCGCTGCAGGCGTCGGGCAACAGCGACCAGGCCGCCATCGAGAACGCGCAGGCGCGGCTGCGTGCCCTGTCGATCCTGATCGGCACGGTCGCGGCGACGGGCCCGGGCGTCACCATCACCATCGAGGACATCGCGCCGGGTGTGTCGCCCGAGACGCTGCTCGACGTCATCAACGAGCTGCGCGCCGCCGGTGCCGAGGCCATGGAGATCCGGTCCGGCCGGGGCGATCAGCAGACCGCGGTGCGGGTCGGGGTCGATACCTGGGTGACCGGGACGGCGGGCGCGCTGGTGGTCGACAACGTCACCATGAACCCGCCCTATTCCATTCTGGCCATTGGTGATCCGCCGACCCTCGCGGCCGCGATGAACATCCCCGGTGGGGCGATGGACAGTGTGAAACGGGTTGGCGGCACAATGACCGTGCAACAGGCCGACGCGATTGATGTGAGTGCCTTGCGGCAACCGAAACCGCGCCAATACGCTCAGCCCGTCAAGTAGACGTCGGGCCTGATCGTCGAGCCGTATCGTATGTACCCCACCAACACACCGACCTGAAACTGCAAGGAGCGTCGTGAGCGAAACGCCAGCCGATCTGCTGTACACCACTGAGCACGAATGGGTGCGCCGCACCGGCGAGGGCACCGTGCGCGTCGGGATCACCGATTTCGCGCAGGGCGCGCTGGGCGACGTGGTCTACGTCGATCTGCCCGAGGTCGGCATCACCGTGGCCGCCGGCGACGTGTTCGGTGAAGTCGAATCGCCCAAGACCACCTCGGAGCTGTACGCCCCGATCGCCGCGAAAATCGTTGCGGTCAACGGTGATCTGGAAGGCTCGCCCGACCTGGTCAACTCCGATCCGTACGACGCCGGGTGGCTCATCGAACTGCAGGCCGACGCGGCCGAACTGGACAGCCAGCTCGCCGGCCTGCTCGACGCAGACGGCTACCGGGCGACCCTGGACGACTGACGCCTTTGTTAGGGTGCTGCGGTCCGGTTCGGCCGTGGCGACACCAAAGTCGGCTCGGCGGATCCGGCGGTGGCGGGCACACTGACCCGCGCCGCGCGGTACGGTCAATAGTGGGACCTACGCGACATCGATGACTGCTGGCAGCACTGCCGGCTGGTCGTGCAAGAGAGCGCCACAGCAGCCAGTAGAGGAGCAGCGCGTGACGGATAACGACAGCGGTTCGGGGACTGATTTCGGGTCCGAGGAGGCAACGGTGGAGACCACATCGGTCTTCCGCGCCGACTTCCTCAATGAGCTCGACGCCCCGGCTTCGACGAGCGGCACCACTGCCGTCTCCGGAGTTGAAGGACTGCCGGTGGGGTCAGCCCTGCTGGTGGTGAAGCGCGGGCCGAATGCCGGCTCGCGGTTCCTGCTGGATCAGCCGAGCACCTCGGCGGGACGTCACCCGGACAGCGACATCTTCCTCGACGATGTGACGGTGAGCCGTCGCCACGCCGAGTTCCGGCTCGAGTCCGGTGAATTCCAGGTGGTCGACGTCGGCAGCCTGAACGGCACCTACGTCAACCGCGAGCCCGTCGACTCGGCGGTGCTGGCCAACGGGGACGAAGTCCAGATCGGCAAGTTCCGCCTGGTGTTCCTGACCGGCCCCAAGTCCGACGACAGCTCGGCTGGTTAGAGCCGGCGGTCAGTCCATGACGCAGCCCGACCGCAGTGCAGTGGCCGGGATGTCGATCGGAGCGGTGTTCGACCTGCTCCGGCCAGACTTCCCGGATGTGACCATCTCCAAGATCCGGTTCCTGGAGGAACAGGGTCTGGTCACGCCCGAACGCACTGGGTCGGGCTACCGTCGTTTCACGGCCTATGACTGCGCGCGCCTGCGGTTCATCCTGTCCGCGCAGCGCGACCAGTACCTGCCCCTCAAGGTCATCAAGGCCCAACTGGACGCGCAGGCCGACGGCGCGCTGCCATCGAACGGATCCGCTTACGGCGTACCGAAATTGGTGCCCGATCTCGACAGCGACCAAGCTGGTGACCCGGCGGACGTCGCACCTGCCCAGGTTCGGCTGAGCCGCGAGGACCTGCTGCAGCGCTCCGGCATCAAATCGGAGCTCCTGGCCGCGCTGGTCAAGAGCGGCGTGATCATTCCCGGCCCGGCAGGCTTCTTCGACGAGCATGCCGTGGTCATCGCACAATGCGCCCATGCGCTGGGCGAATTCGGTGTCGAACCGCGGCACCTGCGGGCCTTCCGGTCCGCCGCAGACAGGCAGTCGGACCTGATCGCCCAGATCGCCGGCCCCATCGGCAAAGCCGGCAACGCCGGGGCCCGCGACCGGGCCGACGAACTGGCCCGCGAGGTCGCGGCGCTCGCCATCACGCTGCACACCTCGCTGATCAAGTCTGCGGTGCGCGACGTTCTCGATCGCTGAGGACTAGACTCGAATTCGTTGATGGCACACGGATTGCGGAGGGCAGACGCAGATGGGCGAGGTTCGTGTGGTCGGCATTCGGGTGGAACAGCCGCAGAACCAACCCGTGCTATTGCTCCGCGAATCCGACGGTGACCGGTACCTGCCGATCTGGATCGGTCAGTCCGAGGCTGCGGCCATCGCACTCGAGCAGCAGGGCGTCTCGCCGTCTCGTCCCCTGACGCACGACCTGATCAAGGATCTGATTGCCGCGCTTGGGCATTCGCTGCGCGAGGTGCGCATCGTGGACCTGCAGGAAGGCACCTTCTACGCCGACCTGGTGTTCGAGCGCGACATCACCGTGTCGGCCCGGCCGTCGGACTCGGTGGCGATCGCCCTGCGCATGGGCGTGCCGATCTACGTCGAGGAAGCGGTGCTGGCCGAAGCCGGTCTGCTGATCCCGGACGAGGGCGACGAGGAGTCGTCGGGCGCCGTGCGCGAGGACGAGGTCGAGAAGTTCAAGGAGTTCCTCGACAGTATTTCGCCGGACGATTTCAAGGCCACCTGACGCGGCCTGCGGAATGCCCGGGCGGGCGTTGTCACGGATGCGTCTCAGTTAGGTCAGCGCGTGTCGACACGCGGTGCGCCGTTTGCGGATTCGCCGAATCCGCGCCACATACTTTCCTCGTTCTGGCAACAGCCTGATCGGCGGCTCACCGCCGATGGGCTGAAGTGGCCCGGCGGGAAGCGTATGCTCGACACATTCGAGCAGCGGACATGCCCGCCGAGCAGCAGTGGCCGCCAGGCAGGGTTAGTTCGATCGGCGAGAGGATCAGGCAGTGGGCGACGAGACGCCACGTCAAGAGCAGTTGGACCTGACGACCAACGGCGCGCCTGAGCAGGCCGCCCCGACACCGGCTCCTGTGCCGGTCCAGGCAGGCCTGTTCCCTGATGAGTCAGTTCCCGACGAACTGGTCGGCTACCGCGGGCCGAGCGCCTGCCAGATCGCCGGCATCACCTACCGCCAGCTGGATTACTGGGCCCGCACCTCGCTGGTCGTCCCGTCGATCCGCGGCGCCGCCGGCTCCGGTAGCCAGCGCCTGTACTCGTTCAAGGACATCCTGGTCCTCAAGATCGTCAAGCGGCTGCTCGACACCGGCATCTCGCTGCACAACATCCGCGTCGCGGTCGATCACCTGCGTCAGCGCGGCGTCCACGACCTGGCCAACATCACGCTGTTCTCGGACGGCACCACGGTGTACGAGTGCACGTCCGCCGAAGAGGTAGTCGACCTGCTGCAAGGCGGTCAGGGCGTGTTCGGCATCGCGGTCTCGGGTGCCATGCGCGAACTGACCGGTGCCATCGCCGACTTCCCGGGCGAGCGGGCCGACGGCGGCGAGTCCATCGCCGCCCCCGAGGACGAGCTGGCGTCCCGACGTAAGCAGCGCGACCGCAAGATCGGCTGAGTTTCTCCGCCACCCGAACGTCGAACTGCCCCTTTTCTGCGGAGAGGGGCAGTTTGCTTGGGGGCACGCCCTCCGGGGGACTATGAGCGGCCCGTGGCGAACCACCGGTAGACTGGCGCGCGCATCGTCCCGACGCGGGAGAGTTCTGTGGCCGCCAGCCATGGACGCCGAAGGAGCAATACCTCTCCATCAACCTCTCAGGCCCCCGGACCGCGCCGGAGCCCGATGCCTCTGGAAAGCGGCGAGCTGTGACTCGCCCGCCCATGGGGAAAGGCCGACCATTGTCGGGCCGAATCTCTCAGGCACCGACGACAGAGGGGGAGGAACCGCAAGCGGTTCGCCTGGCATGCCTGCCCCGAGCCTGAACGTCTGGAGAGGCCGTCATGACCGACAGCACGTCTCGTTCCTCTGCTGAGCACCACCAGCTTCGCTTCGTCGACCGGCACATCGGTCCGGACGCCGACGCGGTGGCCACCATGCTCGGGGTCATCGGCGTCGACTCCCTGGAAGAACTCGCTGCCAAGGCCCTGCCCGCGGGCATCCTCGACGCGCTGACCGGTGCCGGCCTTGCGCCCGGCCTCGACGAGCTGGCGGCCCCGGCCTCCGAAGAACAGTCGCTGGCCGAGCTGCGCGCACTCGCCGACACCAACACCGTCGCGGTGTCGATGATCGGTCAGGGCTACTTCGACACCCTGACCCCGGCCGTGCTGCGCCGCAACATCCTCGAGAACCCGGCCTGGTACACGGCCTACACGCCGTACCAGCCGGAGATCAGCCAGGGCCGTCTGGAGGCGCTGCTCAACTTCCAGACCATGGTCACCGACCTGACCGGCATGGAGATCGCCAACGCCTCCATGCTCGACGAGGCCACTGCCGCGGCCGAGGCCATGACGCTGATGCACCGCGCGGTCAAGGGTGACTGCCGCCGCCTCGCCGTCGACGCCGACATCTACCCGCAGACGGCTGCCGTGCTCGCCACCCGCGCCGAACCGCTGAACATCGAGATCGTCACCGCCGACCTGCGCGACGGGCTACCCGAAGGCGAGTTCTTCGGCGTCATCGCCCAGGTGCCGGGAGCCACTGGATGCGTCAATGACTGGAGCCGACTGGTCGATCAGGCCCACGAGCGCGGCGCACTGGTTGCCCTGGGCGCGGACCTGCTGGCGCTGACGCTCGTCACCCCGCCCGGTGAGATGGGCGCTGACGTCGCCTTCGGCACCACACAGCGTTTCGGGGTGCCGATGGGCTTCGGCGGCCCGCACGCCGGTTACCTCGCCGTGCACGGCAAGCACGCCCGCCAGCTGCCCGGGCGTCTGGTCGGCGTCTCGGTCGATGCTGACGGTGCCAAGGCCTACCGGCTGAGCCTGCAGACCCGCGAACAGCACATCCGCCGCGACCGGGCCACCAGCAACATCTGTACCGCACAGGTCCTGCTCGCGGTGATCGCCGCGATGTACGCCAGCTACCACGGGCCGCGCGGGCTGACCGCGATCGCGCACCGGGTCCACGGCCATGCCCTCGCGGTGGCGATGGGCCTGAAGGAGGCCGGCGTGGAGGTCGTCCACTCCGGATTCTTCGACACCGTCCTGGCTCGCGTGCCCGGAAAGGCCGAGCAGGTGCAGGCGGCCGCCAAGGAGCGCGGGATCAACGTCTGGCTGGTCGACGCCGACCACATCTCGGTGTCCTGTGACGAGGCCACCACCGCCGACCACGTCGACGCGGTGCTCGCCGCGTTCGGCGCGACGCGCGGCGGACATCACTGGGGCGGCCCCGAAATCCACACCCGCACTTCGGAATTCCTGACCCATCCGGCGTTCTCGCGGTACCGCACCGAGACCGAGATGATGCGCTACCTGCGCTCGCTCGCCGACAAGGACATCGCGCTGGACCGCAGCATGATCCCGCTGGGCTCGTGCACCATGAAGCTCAACGCGGCCGCGGAGATGGAGCCCATCACCTGGACCGAGTTCGCCCAGCAGCATCCGTTCGCCCCGGCCTCGGACACCCCGGGCCTGCGCAAGCTGATCGCCGACGTGGAGTCCTGGCTCGTCAGCATCACCGGGTACGACTCGGTGTCGCTGCAGCCCAACGCCGGGTCGCAGGGGGAGTACGCCGGCCTGCTGGCCATCCGTGCCTACCACGAGGCTCGCGGTGAGGCCGGCCGCAACATCTGCCTGATCCCGTCCAGCGCACACGGCACCAACGCCGCGTCGGCCGCCATGGTCGGCATGAAGGTCGTCGTCGTGGCGTGCCGGGAAAACGGCGACGTCGACCTGGACGACCTGCGCGCCAAGGTCGCCGAGCATGCCGGTGACCTGGCCGCGCTGATGATCACGTACCCGTCCACGCACGGCGTGTACGAGCACGACGTGGCCGACATCTGCGCCGCGGTGCACGACGCCGGCGGTCAGGTGTACGTCGACGGCGCCAACCTCAACGCGATCGTCGGGCTGGCCCGCCCCGGCAAGTTCGGTGGCGACGTCAGCCACCTGAACCTGCACAAGACCTTCTGCATCCCGCACGGCGGTGGCGGTCCGGGTGTCGGCCCGGTGGCGGTGCGCTCACACCTCGCGCCGTACCTGCCCGGCCACCCGCTGGCCGCCGAGCTCGCCGACGATCACACCGTGTCGGCGGCGCCGTACGGCTCGGCGTCGATCCTGCCGATCACCTGGGCGTACATCCGGATGATGGGTGCGGCGGGTCTGCGGGCCGCGACGCTGACCGCGATCGCGTCGGCCAACTACATCGCCCGCCGCCTCGACGAGCACTACCCGGTGCTGTACACCGGCGAGAACGGCATGGTCGCCCACGAGTGCATCCTCGACCTGAGGGCCATCACCAAGGCCACCGGCGTCACCGTCGACGACGTGGCAAAACGCTTGGCGGACTACGGTTTCCATGCGCCGACCATGAGCTTCCCGGTGGCCGGCACGCTGATGGTCGAGCCCACCGAGAGTGAGAGCCTGACCGAGGTCGACGCCTTCATCGCCGCGATGATCGCGATCAAGGCCGAGATCGACCAGGTCGGCTCCGGTGAGTGGCCGGCGGACGACAACCCGCTGCACAACGCGCCGCACACCGCCGAGTGCCTGCTGGTCGACGAGTGGAAGCACCCCTACACGCGCGAGCATGCCGCCTACCCGTTGGGCAAGGGTTTCCGGCCCAAGGTGTGGCCGCCCGTCCGCCGCATCGACGGCGCGTTCGGTGACCGCAACCTCGTCTGCTCCTGCCCGCCGGTCGAGGCGTTCGCCTAACCAGTTCTCCCGCGAGCGGCCGCGTCTGTACCCCGACACTCCGTGTTGGGCGTGCAGATTGCGGCCGCTCGGCGTTGGTGAGCTTGCGCAAACTGCACGCGACACGCCGCGAGCGGCCGTACAAACACGGCCGCTCGCGGGAAGTGGGGTTCCTTAGGGCAGGGCGGCCGCGACGGCGTTGGCCAGTTCAGGCGCCGCCGAGGTCGGCACGCTGGTGAACGTGCCACCGGTGAGCTGCGAGACGGCCTGCCAGGTCGAGCCGTCCGAGTCGGACCCGATGTCGATGACGTTGACCGCCAGGGGGCGGGCCGGATCGAACGCCGACTTGATGTAGTCCTGCAGGCCCTGGCCGTCCAGCGACTGGTCGGTGTGCGGACCGGAGGTGATCACCAAGATCGAATTGGCCTGTCCCTCGACGTATTTCGACATCGCGTCGCCATACAGCATGCGCAGCGTCGTGAACGAGACGTGACCCCCGCCAGAGGAGCTCTGGCTGTTCAGGTTCGAGATCAGCTGCGCCGAGTGCGCCTGCTCGCTGAGCGGGGCCAGCGGAATCTCCGTGCGGCCGGACACCCCGTCGAACGTCCACAGGCCCACCGAGCTGTTCGGCGACATCGCCTTGAGCCGGTCCATCAGTGCCGTCGTCACGTTGCCCAGGCGGGTCTTGGCGCCGTCGCTGATCGGCATGGACTGGTCCAGCAGGATCGTCACGGCGCCGCCCTTCGACGTACCGCCGACGGCGTTGGCCAGCGTGGCGCGCGTGCCGGTATCGCCGATCGCGAGGGCATCGGGCAGTGCGCCGAGGTTCACCACGTCGTTCTTCGGGGGATTGCCGCCGTTGACGCGGAAGCCGGCCTTGGACAGCTCGGCGAGCTGCTCGGGCTTGCGCAGGAAGCGTTCGAATTCGCTGGCTGCCGTGACTTCCTCATGCGACAGCCCGTCACCGGCGAGCAGCACGGCCGGGTAGTCGGCGACGGCCGGTGCACCCGGGGGCAGCCAGGCCGCCAGCTTGCCCTTGGCGTTGTCGGTGCGTTGCGACCGCTGGAAGAGCTGCTGTTCGGTGGTGACGACCGCGTGCACCGGCGCGGTGGCCGGGTCGCTTGCGGAGATCAGCGCATCGAGCGCTGTATCGGCCTTGGGGTCGGCGAGCTTCGGCTGTGCGGCCGTCAACCGGTGCACGGCGCCGGCACCGGCGTTGACCGGCCCACCGTTCGCCGCGGCGGAGGCGACGGCCTCGGCCGCCAGGAAGGTCGCGTCACTGTTGTCGACCGTCGGCAGGGCCAGCCGCAGCGAGCCCCAGCCCGGCAGACTCAGGCCGTCCAGCGCCGTCGGCGTCGTCTGCAGCGCCGGCAGGGTGCCCCAGTTCTGCTGGGCCAGAGCGTCTTTGAGCTGGGGGCGGACCGCCAACAGCACGGGCGAGGTGGCCAGCGACTTCGCTTCACCGCTGATCACCTGCTCGCCGGCTCCGGCGACGAGCCGGGCCGCCGACACCGAGCTGGCCGGAATCCACAATGCGGGGCGCGGCCCGAGGTTCGACGGCCACTTGTTCACCACGCCGTCGACGACGGTGGTCGGATCGGTCGCCTTGACCTCGACCTTGACGCACTTGTCGCCGACGGGGGCGGCGGACTGGCTGTACTTGCCGGCCAGCGAGTTGAGCTCATCGGAGATCGACGGGTCGGCCAGCACAGGCACGCTGACGGAGCCGGACACGCACCGCGCCGACGCCTCCCGGCTGCGGTCGGACAACACGCTGCCGAAGAAGCGCCAGAGGATCACCGCGGCGACGACGACCACGACGGTCACGAGCGCGGCGATGACGCCGACGCTGACCCCGCGGCGCTTGGTGGCGATGGCCCGGTGGCTGCCGGTCCATTCGCCACCTTCCCAGTCGCCGCCGTGCGAGCGAACCGATGCCCGGCGCGGGACCGACGGGAACGCCTGGGTGACGCTGTCGGCTCCGGTGAGGTCGGGCTGGTCCGAATAGTCGGTATCGCGGTAGTCGGAGTCGGGATCGTCGGTCTCATACCGGTCACCGGAACCGGCAGGAGGAGGAGCAGCGGCAGATGGGGTGGCGGGCGGCATCCCGTGCATCTCGGCCCAGCCGTCCGGGACCCGGAACCCCGGTGTGCCGGTGGCGGACTCGTCGGCTTCCGGGATGTCCGGCGACAACGCGTCGAAATGGGATGTTTCGGCGTCGTTTGATTCGTCCGTGCGTGCTTCGTCGGCGTTTGATTCGTCGTCGTCGGGAGCTCTGTGCCTACCCATTGGTGTCTGCTCCTGGTGTCGGCGTGCAATCGGCGGACCCGTGTCGTGAGACGCGGGCCCGCCGAATTTTAATCAACGATGATGGGGGAGTTACCCGTTCACGAACCGGCGTGTGCGGCCTTGAACTCCCGCCGGCGCCGATGCAGGATCGGCTCGGTGTAGCCGTTGGGCTGGCTGCACCCCTCGAGGATCAGTTCCTGCGCGGCCTGAAAGGCGATGCTGCCCTCCGGATCCGGGGCCATCGGCAGGTACGCCGGGTCGCCGGCATTCTGCTCGTCGACCACCGCGGCCATCCGGCGCAGGCTCGCCTTCACGTCGTCCTCGGTGATGACGCCGTGCCGCAGCCAGTTGGCCAGCAGCTGGCTGGAGATGCGCAGAGTGGCGCGGTCCTCCATGAGGGCGATGTTGTGGATGTCGGGCACCTTCGAGCAGCCGACACCCTGGTCGATCCAGCGCACCACGTAGCCGAGGATCGACTGGCAGTTGTTGTCGACCTCCTCGTGGATCTCCTCGGGCGCCCAGGCCAGTTCCTTGGCCAGCGGGATGGTCAGCAGTTCGGCGCGGGTGGTGCGCTTCTTGCCGGCCAGCTCTTCCTGCACCTCGCGCACGTCCACCTGGTGGTAGTGCATGGCGTGCAGGGTGGCGCCGGTGGGCGAGGGCACCCACGCGGTGGTGGCGCCGCTCTGCGGCTGGGAGATCTTCTGCTTGACCATCTCGGCCATCAGATCGGTCATGGCCCACATGCCCTTACCGATCTGGGCGCGGCCGGCGAGGCCGTCGGCCAGACCGGCGTCGACGTTGGCGTCCTCGTAGGCCTTGATCCAGGTCTGGCTCTTCATGGCGCCCTTGCGGACCATCGGGCCGGCTTCCATCGAGGTGTGGATCTCGTCGCCGGTGCGGTCCAGGAAGCCGGTATTGATGAAGACGACGCGGTCCGCGGCGGCCTTGATACAGGCATTGAGGTTGACCGTCGTGCGGCGCTCCTCGTCCATGATGCCGACCTTGAGGGTCGCGTCGGGCAGGCCGAGGACGTCCTCGACGCGGCTGAAGAGCTCGCAGGTGAACGCGACCTCCTCGGGGCCGTGCATCTTCGGCTTCACGATGTAGATGGAGCCGGTGCGGCTGTTCTTGAAGGGACCGTTCGCCCCTCCTTCTGCGGACGACTTCAGGCCGTGCATGGCGATCAGGCCGGTGAACAGCGCGTCCTGGATGCCCTCGGGGATCTCTGTGACTTCGCCGCCCTCGCCGGCCATAACAATGGCGTCGTTGGTCATCAGGTGGCCGACATTCCGCACGAACAGCAGGCTGCGGCCCGGCAGGACCAGTTCGCCCTCGCCGTCGGGGGTGGTGAAGACGCGGTCGGGGTTCAGCGTGCGGGTGAAGGTCTTGCCGCCCTTGCTGACCTCTTCGGACAGGTCGCCCCGGTTCAGGCCCAGCCAGTTGCGGTAGCCGAGCACCTTGTCGTCGGCGTCGACGGCCGCGACCGAGTCCTCGAAGTCCATGATCGTGGTGATCGCCGACTCCAGGACGACGTCCTTGATGCCGGCCTTGTCGGTCGCACCGATCGGCGATGAGGGGTCGACCAGGATTTCGATGTGCAGGCCGTGGTGGGCCAGCAGCACCGACCACGCCGAGTCACCGAGCTTGCCGGTGTAGCCGACGAACTCTTCGGGGTTCGCGAGACCGCTCGAGAGCCCGTCGCCGAATTCCACCTGCAGCTGGTGCTCGTCATCGATCTTCAGGCCGGTGACGTCGGCCCACGAGCCGGTCGCCAGCGGGACGGCCTGGTCCAGGAAGTTACGGGCGTAGGCGATCACCTTGTCGCCGCGCACCTTGTTGTAGCCACCCTTGCCGGCCTCGGCGCCGCCCTCGTCGGAGATGACGTCGGTGCCGTACAGCGCGTCGTACAGCGAGCCCCAGCGGGCATTGGCGGCGTTCAGCGCGAACCGGGCGTTCAGGATGGGCACCACCAGCTGCGGTCCCGCGGTGCTGGTGATCTCCGGGTCGACGCCCGAGGTGCGGATGCAGAACTCCGCGGGCTCCGGCTGCAGGTAGCCGATCTCGGTGAGAAACTCCTGGTACGAGGTCTTGAACTCATCAGTGTCGACCGGATCGATGACCCGGGCCCGGTGCCACTTGTCGATCTGCGCCTGCAGATCGTCGCGGCGGGCCAGCAGGGCCTTGTTCTTCGGGGTCAGGTCAGTGATGACCTTGTCCACTCCGGCCCAGAAGCTGTCCGGGTCGACCCCGGTGCCGGGCAGAGCCTCGTTGGTGATGAAGTCGTGCAGTACGCGGGCCACCCGCAGATTTCCCACCGTCACACGATCAGTCATTTTCTTCTTCCTCCTAAGCAGCCCACACGGCGACAATCCACTTTACCCGTGGGTAACCGCAGCTCACCGCCGTGTCGGCCAATGAGAACCCGGTCACACCGTCATTGCGGCGTCGCGCCCGGCAAGCCGACGGCCGGGACACCGGGCGTGTGCAGGCGTCCGGCCAGCCACGGCAGCGCCGCGGCGAATACCTCTGCGGCACTGGGGAACGTGTGGTCACCGCCGTGCGGGACCACCGAGCACTCGATGCCGGCGGCGCTGACCATGGCGCACATGTAGGTCGCGACGGCCGTGTGGCTCTCCGGGTTGTCCGGCGGCTGGACGTTCGTCGCCGTACCGGGCTGCGGAGGTTGATGCACCACGGGTCCGTTCTCCGACACCGCGAACCAGCCGGCGACGCCGGTGTACGGACCGTGCTTGCGCACCACGGTTGCGGGGTCGAACTGGGCGAATGCCGCCGCGTCACCGCCGAACAGCCGCGCGATGGTCTGGGGCTCGGACCCGGCGTTGGGCCCGACCTGGCCGTCCATGTCGACGAAAGTCTGGAACAGCTCGGGGTGCATCACCGTCGTCATGACCGCACACGTGCCACCGGCCGACCAGCCGACGATGCCCCACCGGGACGGGTCGGGGTTCGCCGCGAACGTCGAAGTGACAAATGGCACAACGTCTTTGGTGAGGTGATCGGCGGCCATGCCCCGCGGGCCGTTGACGCACTCGGTGTCGTTGGAGAACTGGCCGCTGGTGTCGACGAACACCAGGATCGGCGCGTTGCCGCCGTGGGCGGCCGCGAACTCGTCGGCGGCGCGCTGGGCCCCGCCGGCTGTCGGCCAGTCGGCGGGCCAGCCGAACTCGCCGCCCACCATGATCACCGCGGGCAGCTGCGGGGCGTCGTGGGCGAACCAGGCCGGTGGCAGGTAGACCAACTCCGGACGGGCGCGGAAGCCGGACGCGGTGGTGGGGATCTGCACCGACACCAGGACGCCGTGGTCCGGACGTTCGCCGGAGCGGCGCATGTTCAGTGCGGTCTCCAGGTCGATCTCGCCGCGCAACTCGGCGCCGGTGGCGCGCTGCCAGAGCGCCTCGACGGTCGGCAGGTAGCCGGTCCAGGTGTTCACGGCCAGACCCGCACAGACCGCGCAGAGGGGCACCACGGCGACGGCCACTGCCCGGCGCCACCAGTGCAGGCCCGACCAGCCCGCGATGGCCACCACGAGCGCCACACCGGTCAGCACGATCCACACCCACAGTGACGTCGGGGCCGGCCCACCCGCGAGGCCCTGGTCGGAGATGAACCAGCTGCTGGCCAGTGCCAGGACGACACCGGTCCCGAGCGCAACCGGAAGCCACAACCGCAGCCAGCGCGGCGACCGCCGGCCGATCGCGACGAGCAGAGCCAGCACCGTCACCACCTGAATCACGGTGGGCAGCCAGCCGTCGAGCAGTCCGATGTTCATTCGCCGTCCCCGACGTCCGCCGGCGGCGGGGGCGCGGGCTGTTCGTGGTGAGACGCCGGCTGCTCGGAGTCCGCAGAGGGCTGCTGGGCGGTCGAGGTCACCTCTTCGGTGTCCGAACTCTGGGTGTCGGACTGGTCCGAGCTCGAACTGGCGGTCGTCGTCGGTGTGCTGGAGGTCGGGGTGGCGCCGGGGCAGGTGTTCGGCGCGGGCACGCCGTTGAACCGGTCGGTGATCCAGCCGAGGGCATCGGCTGCGTCGGGCTGGACGTAGTCGATCACGTCGCCCATGGCGCAGGCCCGTTCGACGGCGGCGGCGGTCTGCTCGGGTGGCACCAGCCCGTCGGGCGTCCCCGGCGTGATCAGCATGGGCGCGGCGGCCGGTGCCTGCGGCAGCGTCGCCTTGCGCAGGTAACCGCGCAGTGCGTCGGCGGCGGCCGGCGTCGTCGGGCCGAGGTCATTCGGGCCCAGCGAATCCAGTACGCCGCTGCGGTCGGCGACCGCTGGGCCGCGGCAGGCCGACAGCGTGTCCCAGTGGTCGCGGGCGGCGCCGCGGCGGTAGTCCTCGATGGGGAATCCGGGATAGGCCTGCGGCATGATCGCCAGGTACTGCTGCAGCATGAGCTGCTGGTCGCGGTTCAGGTTCCCCGCCGCGGAGGCGTCGGCCAGCCATTCGAGCGCCGCGGTCGGGGCCAGCGCGACCGCGCCCTGCGGGCGGAGCCCGCCGCCGTAGTCGGTGGCCAGCTCGGCGGCCGCCCAGGCCGCCTGCCCGCCCTGGCCGGTGCCGACGGCGACCCAGCTGGTGGACGCGGCGGAGACCAGTTTGCGCGTCGCCCGTGCCAGATCGATCAGGTTGAAACCCTCGGTCGTGGAGTCAAGATAGGGGTGGTAGGTCTCGTCGAGCCCGATGCCCTGGTAGTCGGTGATCGCCACCAGATAGCCGGCGCCCACCATGAGCCGCACGGTCGGCAGCAGGCCCAGCAGGCTCGGCGACGACGACGGGGCGCAGTCGGACTTGATACCGCTGCCCGGATTGGCCAGGGCGATGATGCGCCAGCCGCCTTCGGGCGGTTTGCCCTTCGGCAGGAACACCGAGCCCGTCACCTTGGGGTGGCTGTCGTTGATGCCCGAGGTGGAGACGTACGTGATGCGTGCCGAGATGGCGGTCAGCCCGGCCAGTTCGGGGTCGACGGTCGTCAGTGGCTGCGCGGCGACGAGCGTGCCGGGGCCGGCGCCGCTGTAGTCACCCGGCAACACCTGACCACCGCGCTGGGGGCTGCGATCGGACCGGTCGTCCGAGCAGCCGGCGACGGCCAGCACGGCGGCCAGGGCCACGGCGGCGACCCGCAGCGCCGTCCGGGCCGTCACAGCATGCCGCCGTCGCTGTCGTGCGCGAGCAGTGCCAGGCACTCGGAGAGCAGTGATTCCCGCAGCGGCACAGCGAGATTGGCGATGTCCTGCTGGCGACGGACATACTCGGCGCGGCCCGTCGGGTCCTCGATGGTGATCGGCTCGATGCCGTAGTCGCTCAGGTCGTACGGGCTGGCCCGCATGTCGAGGACGCGTGCGTCCGCCGCGAGATCAAGGCAATCCATCAACAGATTCGACTCCAGCAAAGGTCCGAGCTTGTAACTCCATTTGTACAAGTCCATATTTGCGTGCACACAGCCCGGCTGCTCGGTGGCCGACTGGGCGTGTCGGGTGAGGGTTTCTCCGTTCCGCGGTACGGCGGCCGCGGTGAAGAACCGGTAAGCGTCGAAATGCGTGCACCGCAGGGGCATCGACTCGACCACGGCATCGGTGTCCGCGGCGCTGAGGCGCAGCGGTACCTGGGCGTGCCGCACCTCGGGGGCGCGGTACACCATGGCCCATTCGTGCAGGCCGAAACAGTTCAACCGCGCCGGGCGGGCCGCCGTCGCAGCCAACAGGTCGGCGACGAACGTGACAGTCTCCCGACGGGCTGCGAGGTACTCGGACGTCACCGCCACGGCGTCACCCTGCCGGCCGTACCCGGCCCGGTCCGTGAACCGCAGCGCGCCGGCGCCGGTCAGCACCCCGCCGAAACCCGGATGCCAGCGCCGCAGCTGCCGGGGTTTGAGGCTGTAGTACGTGAACAGGAAGTCCCACACCGGATGCGGCTCGCCGGCGCGCATGCGTCGCTCATGCGGGGTCAGGAACGCCTCGACGCGCTCCAGGTAGCGCTGTTCGCGCAGCGCCCAGTCACTCTCCGCCAGGACCCGCATCGGTGCGCACACCGTCTCAGACACGGTGGGTACCGTCACGCACCACGCCGACCAGGTCCTCCACCAGGTCTTCCAGCGCCACCATCGCCGTGACGTAGCCGTCGGTGGTCACCAGCGACAGGTGGCTGTTGTTGCGGCGCAACCACGACAGCGCGTCGGCCACCGGCAGCGTCGAGGCCACCATGGGCAACGGGCGCACCATGGACCGGTCCAGCACCGCGTCGTTGTCGTCCATGCATGGCAGCACGTCCTTGATGTGCAGGTAGCCGAGGTAGGCGCTGTGCCCGTCGGTGACGGGGAACCGGGAGTAGCCGGTCTCGCGCAGCGCCTGGGCCACCGCACCCACCGTGGGACCGGTGCCGGGCGCGGCGATCGGCACCGCGCGGATGGCCGGCAGCGGTATCGCGACGTCTTTGACCGTCCGGTTCCGGATGCCCAGCGCCCGGGTCAGCCGCACGTGCTCCTCAGCGTCCAGCAGCCCCTCCGACAGCGATTCGCTCAGCATCTCGGACAGTTCGACCGAGGACACCGTGACGTCCAGTTCGTCTTTCGGCTCGACGCCGAGCAGCCGCAAGGTGCTGTTGGCGCACCAGTTGTAGAAGATGATGAGCGGCCGGGCCAACTTCATGTACAGCAGGTACGGCGGGATCAGCAGCATCGCGGCCTTCTCGGGCCCGGCGATGGCGATGTTCTTCGGCACCATCTCGCCCAACAGCACGTGCGTCGTCACCACGATCGCCAGGGAGACTGCGAACGCCACGGTGTGCAGCACCGTCGCGGGCATGCCGAGCGCGTGGAAGGGTTCTTCGAGCAGGTGCGCGACGGCCGGTTCGCCGATGCGGCCCAGCAGGATCGAGCAGATCGTGATGCC
>Ga0070667_100001450_pt1 | contig 21236 bp, 22 predicted proteins | sample KBSS33metaG_FD_64659 | JGI IMG/M metagenome (GOLD analysis project Ga0070667, IMG submission 64659) | Switchgrass rhizosphere microbial communities from Kellogg Biological Station, Michigan, USA - KBS S3-3 metaG | ecosystem: Host-associated > Plants > Roots > Rhizosphere > Soil ... | reverse complement strand
TAGGGTTTTAAGGCTACGCGGGTGGCGATGCTTGGCTCGCGGCCAGGGCGGCCGCCGCTTGTGGCGTAAATAGTCCGATACTGCCCCGGAAGCTGATTAATTTGCGCCTCCGAAATTATGTACACCGATGGCTGGTTCTCGTCAGCAATCGGCAAGCCGACCACAAACGGCAAATCTTCCATTGTGGCAATAACATTCTCTATTTCTAGTTTTCGCACCACGCTGAGTGTGCGCGAGTATTCGTTGCGCACCTTCAAAATTACCTTCAGCCATTGCCGCCGCAGGGCCGCCAACAACACCCGCGGCCGCTCATTTACGATAATTGTTACACCGTAGGTATACCGAGTGTACAAATGATGCGAAAGATCCCAAGTAAGTGTTAGGTCTTTAATAAGTTGCCGCCGTTCGACAAAAACCCGTGCCATATGTTTACCCTCTTAATCGCACGCTTTAGGCGGCTTTTTTCTGTTCTAGCAAGAAATCGATACCTGCGCGCAAAAAACGCAAGCTCTCCGACATCTCCATATGGCTGTTGCAAATAAAGGTCTGCTCGCCGTATTGCGTCAGCAAGCCAGGCGTTACATCTCTCAAAAAGATACGCTGTTTACAAACAATGCACCGCACACGGGTTTCGGTGTTAATATCATCCGGCCACTCAACGATTGCCATCCATAAGGTCCTTTCATCAGAAAATATGTATCGATGAGCGGATGATACGTTATGTTTCGGGAACATGTCAATTAACAGAACATTAAATCGGGCAAAATGTTCAATAAAAGGTTGAACAAAATCGTCTAGAAAAAGTTCGTATGCGGGATAACAGATGTGGTGAGCACTCCTGCATCCAATAAGATATCCACAAGTATGAGCGCGAACAGCACCATGAGCACAATGAGCGCCACCAGCCTGCCCGTGCCTTTAGGCGCAGTAGTGTGGTGCGAGACAACCACCTGGCCGTCCAAATTGGGCGCGGCAACGTGGTGAACGGGATCGTGTAAATCCTCTATAGGGGTAACAGGCACTGACTTTTCAGGTTCGGCAGGTGCGGGCGCAGGAGGTTCAGGCTCCATGGCGGCATCATCTAGTTTGGCCGGGTCTATTGGTTTCTCGGGTTCTTCTTCGGTTGCTTTGCCTTTTTTAGGCTTTGGCTCGGCTAGGGCAGCTTTGGTTTCTGCAGGTTCAGGTGAAGGAGGAGTTTCCGCATCCTTATGAGCTTGGAACGGTGATTCGGTCCAAACAGCCGGAGTAGACGCAGCGGGTGCAGGAGTGGCGGGTTCAGCCTTAGGTGTTGGAACAGTTGAAGCAGCGTGGGGCGCGGGCGGCACTGGCGGCATATCATGCGGCGAAGCAGCATCAGCGCTGACCGAAGGTTTTACATCTACCTTCTTGTGGGAGTCGAGTAGGGAAGGTTCGGTGCCACTGGCACCAATACCGCTCACCCGCACCTGTGCAGCTTGCGCAGCGGGCCTATGGCCAGCAATAACAGGACGAGAGGTTGGAGAAGCCGGTGCTTTGCCGGGGCGCATAACATCAAATACCCTGCCACGAGGGCCCGGAGAGGGCGCAGGCCCAGGACTGGGCTTTGCGGCTGGGGCTACGCTAGACGCAGGTTTTGGCGCCGGGGTGGAATCGGCGGGTGTGGTGGGTTCAATCTTCATCGTTATAGTAGCTCAGTTGTAAGCGGTAGGCTGCGTCAATAATACCGGCAAATTTGTATGGGTTTAAGCTGGCACCGCCCACAAGTGCGCCGTCGCAACCTTCGATCTCAAGATAGCCACGCACGGTCGTGTCATCTACGCTGCCGCCGTAGAGCACGCGCATGTGGTTCGCGACTTTTTCGCCGTATAATTGGGCAACCTGGTGACGAATGTAGCGCATGCTTTCGGCAACTTCGTCTGGCTGGGCGTATACACCCTGGAATGTACTAATAGCCCACACTGGCTCGTAGGCGATAACAACATCGGCGACTTCGCGCGCCGTAAGGTTAGCCAGCGCTGTGGTAACTTGATCGTGTAGTACCCGCTTCGTCATACCTTCTTTGCGCTCGTGCTGCGTTTCACCCACGCATAAGATAGGACTGATTTCGTTACGGATTGCAGCTGCCACTTTATCGCGGATGAGTGGCAAATCTTCGTGGAAGTACATGCGGCGCTCGCTGTGGCCAACAATTACGTAGTGCACAAGGTCGCGCAACATGGTAAAGCTTACTTCGCCAGTGAACGCGCCTTCATCTTTAGAGTAGGCGTTTTGGGCGGCCAGGCGGAATTTGCGACGGTCTATCTGCATGCTCATGGGCTGCAACGCCAGCATAGTAGGCGCCAAAACTACCTCAATATCGCGATGAATACGCGTGCGCTCCTGTAAACGGTGTACAAACAAACTAGCCTGCGACACGTTCATGTGCATCTTCCAGTTTCCAACTAATAGGATTTTGCGTGCCATAAATCTCGTAAATTGCTCTCTTTTACCTTTAGCTTAGCATAAGCATTGTGCAAAATACAAAACAGTTGCAAGTCACAGTAGCGGATGATACCGTATGCGAATGCCAGCTCAAGGTTTTACATTCACAGACGCCGTAACCGAACGACATGCCACCACTAATTGCCAAGAACTATTGAGTGGGACCGACCCCCTTTATAACCAAATTGCCGAGCAAACTGCACAAGCCGTCGGCCAGTTTACTAATCCAGCAAAACAAGGAATGACTGCCCTTATGCCGGTGGCATATTTTGGGATACGCGCCGCCACCCAAACGTTACTACACCAAGAGCTCGCCCCACTCCTGCCTACCCACGTTGAAGCACGAGGCAATACTGCGCGGAACTGCTCAAGTATCATGATCGCACGTGCTCTGCGTTCAGGGGCTCTCCTCTCTTATTACAACGACAACGAAGTGCTGGCGCCGCTTTTAAAAAACGATCCGCGTCGTGTGCTCAGGCAGCTCCTCGACCCTGGGGCTGCTTATGAAGCTCATCTTATCGAACTGGGCGATGTGGCTATTTTAGATGAGACCATAGTAGCAGGGGGCGCACTATGTTTTTTGCAACGGAAACATCGCGCCATGCTGGAGGCCGAAGAGACTGCCGAGGGTGAATCGGGGGCAGCAGCCATCGTTGGGCGAAGCATCGGGCTACAGCTAGTTGCACGTGTGCTGGACGATAATTTAGAGGGTATGCGTATCAATATGGGTATGCCCTATACTGACCCCGCACATTTCGTACTCAGAGACAACGTAGTTGATTTTACTAAAAAAACGCGTACTTATCTGCACGGCCTTATCCAGCCAGGCGGCGGCTGCCCGGCACACCGCGCTCTTACATCAGACACAGCCACCCAGCCTACATTCTTACGAATGGTTTGGGCAGATTTAGCCAAACTACTATTACCGCCCAACGCTAAAGCTGAGTTGCCGCCACAAAAACGCCCACCTAAGCCAAGAAAAAAGCGTTAGCTATCCTTATTTTGCAGCGCTTCCACGCCGGGCAAAGCGCGCCCAGCCATCAGCTCCAAACTTGCACCACCGCCAGTTGAAACGTGGTTGAACTTATCGGTTAACCGGCGCTGCTCAATGTAGCTGGTGGTATCGCCTCCGCCCACCAGTGTGAATGGCTTGGCGCCGTACTCGCCGGTAAGTGCTTCAATCAACACCTCTGTGCTGTGGGCGAACGGACCAACCGGGCCGCTTATCGCCGGTGTTTCGGTAACGCCAAATGTGCCGTTCCACACAACTGTTGCCGCCAGCTGCACACCACCGGCTATAAAGGCGGAGCTAAACGGGCCGACATCTAAAATCATTTCGTCGTCGGCCACCTTACTGGCTTCGGGAGCGGGAGGCTTGGGGTAACTTTGCACTTCAGAAATAAGCGCCGCTCCCCAGTCTACCAACCGTGTTTGTGCGGTTTTATCTACGCTTTTAGCGACTACGCCATCTTCGGGCAGGTAAAATACGAAGCGAGCGTGCTTGGATTTTTCTTCGGCCTTGGCCATTACATCACGCGCCATGTCTAGCTCGCCCTCGTCGTATTTGCTTTTGCCTATTTTTTGGCCTTTAGCAACCAAGAAAGTGTTAGCCATTGCGCCGCCAATAGCCACGAAGTCGGACATTTCGATAAGCTTGTTGAGCACCTCAATTTTGTCGGCGATTTTAGCGCCGCCCACAATTGATGCCAGTGGCCGCCGCGGGTCGCTCATAACGTTGGTAATGGTGTCTATTTCTTTTTGCAACAGCAAGCCACTTACCGATGGCAAATGGCGCGTAATGGCATCGGTGCTGGCATGGGCGCGGTGCACCACGCCAAAACCATCTTGCACGAACACTTCACCACTTTTGGCAAGTTCGGCCGCAAACGCGTCGTCGTTCTTCTCTTCCTCAGGGTGAAAGCGCAGGTTTTCAAGCAGTAGCACCTGGCGGGGCTGCAATTGGGCAACTGCTTTTTCTACTTCAGGACCCACACAGTCATCTACAAATTGCACGTCTTGGCCGAGCAATTCGCTTAAGCGCTTGGCCACGGGTTTTAGGCTAAATTCGCTGCTAGGCTTGCCATCTGGCCGCCCTAAATGCGAACAAATTACCAGCTTTACGTTTTTTTCGAGCAACGCCTGGATAGTTGGCACAGATTGCGTGATGCGGAAATCGCCGGTAATACGGCCGTTTTCCATAGGCACGTTGTAGTCGGCGCGCAGCAGCACTCGCTTGTCCTGCAGGTCGATGTCGTAGATGGTTTTCTTCGTAAACATAGGATTCCCCTTATGCTACGATTATAGCGTAAATATTATGTCAGTATGTGTGCTTTTGCAATATTAAACAAAAGTGATATAATACACAACTTATGAACTACACGATCAGTGGCCACGGCACAAAAGAACCGGTTCCCACCGCAGCAGAGATAGCCAACGTTGACCCTGCCTTACTTGAGCGGGCTCAGACATATTTGGCCAATACCGCTACCTGCAATGCACTTAGTCCTGGCATGCTACGCCGAGTGTATACAACAGACGGCCAGCAGCCCCAGGAAGTCGGCATAGAAGCGGCAGCGACTGTTTTGTATGCCCTGTATGATTTAGGACAAGTAGGCCCGCCCAATACTGACCAAGTAGGTTCGTGGGCTATCAATCTCACCCTCCCTGACATTTCAAGAAACGGCATTCCCCGCCCACGCGTATCACAAGAATAAAAAATAGCGCACCGGAAACAGTGCGCTATTTTGTTTTACAGCTTTACGATTCTACACGCCAATCGCATAGCGCCAGAACGCCATCACCGCGAACACCACACTGAGTATGGTGAAACATACTACGAGCAGCTGAATTGTTTTGGTTGCTTGCAGCGTGTTCGCCGAAGCCCTCATAGCCACGCTACTGCCAGAGGCACGCGAAACGCTAGAACGCTTCGTGGTGCTGCGCGCCTTGGCCGGTATTTTCTTCTTAGTTGTTGCCATAATCTAACCTGATCTATCTGGTGACGTTAATTGTCTTACCACCTTCAGCACCTGGCGCAGCAACAGTTATGCGTCCAGTAGAGGCACTCTTCAAGATAGTGTAACCGACACCGTTGGCGTTACAGCCAGTGGGGCAGGATGGGTCTATCGGCAAAGAAGCAATGTACTTACCCGTAGAAGTCAGCGTACTGAGGTCTGTAAGGCTAGAAGATGTACAGGTTGCCGGCGCAGTACCAGTTTTACACATTTCCGTTGCAGACGCGCCGATACCAGATGGCACGGAACCATTGTTGTCTAATGCATATTGGTACACCGCGTCTAGAATGGTGCCGACATCTTGCTGGCGCTGGGCGTTGCGTGTGTCTTGTAAGTTCTTGCTTGGGTTAATTGCAATGATGACAATGCCCGCCAAAATTGCGATAATCGCTACCACCAGCAACACTTCAAGCAGTGTAAAACCCTTTTGCATGTTGCGCTTTATGTTAGTTAAACCTAGCATATATTCCCTTCCCTTTTGTTATGCACCCTAACGGGTTACGCTAATTGTTTTACTTTGTTCAACGTTGATACCGGCGTTTGTAACAGTCACGCGCCCGGTTGTAGCATCTTTAGAGATCTTGTAACCATTGCCGTTGGCGTTACAGTTGGTTGGGCATTGCGGGTCGATCGGCAAAGAAGCAATGTACTTACCGCTCGTAGTAACGGAGGTAAGGTCGATAAGTCCGGTGCAGGAGCCTGCGCCCGTCTTACACATTTCGGTTGCGGTAGTTGTGATGCTGGCTGGCAACGTACCATTGTTGTCCAAGGCATACTGATACACAGCGTCCAAAACAGTAGTGACATCTTGTTGGCGCTGGGCGTTGCGTGTGTCGGCCAGGTTCTTGCTTGGGTTAATGGCAATAATGACAATACCAGCCAAAATTGCAATAATTGCAACCACTAACAGTACTTCAAGCAGCGTAAAACCTTTTTGCGCTTGTTTCTTTATATTTTTGACGTATAGCATGTCCCACCCTTTCTTAAATTGTTGTTATGCGGTGCATGTTGTATTAACATTACGCTTACGCTTCATGTTGCAATTGTATCACATGTACTCATTTACAAGCTCCTTTATTACTATTGCAGCGCGGCTTTAAAAGCTACTACACCTATGTCCATCCTGTCGCCGGCAGCGGGCATAGTCCAAGTGCCTGCAGTCGTACCTGCTAGAGGCTGCTGTTTATCCTCAACGCTGAGGTCTTTCGAATTGGTGTAGAGCCGAGCCGTAAAACCAGTGCCGGGTACAGGGCCGCGCGTAACTGCAGTTGTTTCTATAACGCTAAATATGAGGTCGCCGTCTTGCGTGGTGGTGATGTTGCCGCTGGTTGTGCCATCGGTGCCGGTGGCCGTTGAACCGCCGCCTATGCCAGTAAAGCCGTCAACGGGGCTAGTGGTGGCTACGCCACTATATTCGCCGACAATTAAACGTCTAAAGGAGGCGCCTCCGCCAAATGTGACCGTTACCGTGTCGGCCGCGCCACCACTAGTAATTGGCGCGTAGCAGATACCGACTGATTGCGTGTTGGTAGCGTCATTCCAGGCGGTAGTGACATTGCTGTAGGTATTACCGCGGCTGTCTGAACAGCTAAATGCAAGCCCGATACTGGTATTGTCCCAGGTAAAAGCCGCTATGATGAAATTCCCGCTGGTGACGTTTGCAGGGAATGCTACGGCTGCGGTGGCTACCGTGGTGTCGTTGGTCATATCCGCACCTTGTACGTAGCTAATAGTAGCGTAACGGTCGGGCATATCTTTCCAGGTTCCTGCAGTAATAGTCGAGGCGTTAACGGTAACGCTAGTCTGCACTTTGCGAGTCACATTCCCTACGGTACCGGCAGCCGAAACGAGCCGCGTGCTACCCGCGCCGCCAGCCACACCGACAGAGTACTTGCAGGTACCCTGCCCCAAGCTCATGGAAGCGTTGGTAGCCGTAAAGGCAAGGTTATCATGAATTTGCTGCAGTGCTTCCTGCCCGCAGGCTACAGCCAAGGCATGAGCTTGACGGGACTGTTGTTCGCCAAGCGCGAGGCGCTGTGCATCTGTACCGGTCCACAATAACGTTACGCCGATTGCAGTAGCCACCGCGCACAAAATAAGCACGGTCATTACGGCTATGTAGCCTCCTTCTTGGAGCCTTTGCTGCGCGGCGTGTTCTTTAGTCGCGTGCATCATCACAATCCCATCTCCGCCGACCCCGTAAACGTCCGCTGGAAGTCGTATTCGTTATGATTATCCGGATTGTAATGCTTCATAACAAAACTTACCTGCACAATGCCGGTCGTACCGCTGCGCGTTAAGTTTTTGAACGTTATGCTGGTAATTTGCACCTTGTTGCTCGTAGTTGAGACTGCGGCGGCAGCGCCTTGTTTAATTTGCAGCGCGGTGCCGCTGAGGTTAAAAATAGTCGGGCTTTGCGAGCTGGTAGGCACCACTACCGTAAGCGACGAACCGCTGCCCGCCGCAGCTGGCGTAGTAATAGACGTAGCCGTACGGATAGTTTGCAGCATAAGGTCCATGGCCTGCGCGCCTTGGTCGTTCACCTCGGCGATACTTTGATTTCGTACGCGTGACGTAATTATGGTGCCGAAAAATGTTACCGTTGCCAGCATCACTATGCTCATGATGCTCACATACAGCAGGAGTTCCAGAAGCGTAAAGCCGCGTTGATTACTACATTTATTCATACTAATTTCTGGTTACCACCACTAATTCTTGCGTGTCAGATGCGGTAGCGGCTACGGCTACATCAAGGGTTGAGGCGTAGGCAATGCCATTAGCGGTACTGGTAGTGCCGGTTACATCTACTGTTTTTGCCAGCGTCATAGCCGAGGGCGTCCCCACATTCACTACCTGGACCTCACCAGTAGTGCTGGTTGTGGCAAGGTAGGCGTATTTCTGAGTTATGTCTATATCTATGGCGTTTACTGTACCGGCTGCGGTAAATGTAGAGATTGCCACCGGGGACGTCGGCACGGCGATATTCACCGATGCGAACGTAGTAGTCATCCCCAAAAAGACGGTGGTGCCATAGCCGCTAATGGCCGTGGCCGCTACTGTCGTTGCCGCGTTGAAGGTAGCCGCAAGCGCTGGCGCGGTGGGCGTAATAATGCTTATTACCAGCATTTCTCCGGCCGTGTTGCTGGTGGCGACGTAGGCGTAATTGCCGTTCAGGTAAATGTCGTTAATGTTGATATTGTTGTTATAGCCGCCAGCCAGTGTTGGCACCAATGGGTTAGAGATGTTAACTACCGTGACTTCATTGGCGTTGGTAGTAGCGTCTGATATACGGGTAATGTATGCATAGATACCGCTAACTGCGATGCTTTGGCCGTTGCCGGTACCAACTAAGTCGAATAACGTTTTGTACACTGGTGCGGTTGGCGTGGTAATATCCACCACCTGCATTTCGCCCGTATCCTGCTGGTTAGTAATGTAGGCGTAGTTACCTTGGATTGCCAGGTTCGTCGGCGTCCCAGCTAGCGTTAGCGAACCGACCACTGTTGGCGTGGCGGGCGTTGAAATATCTATGATGAAGAAGTTAGTGGCAGCTGAGATGTTTTCTACCATGTAGGCGTAGTTGCCCACAACCCTCACTTTTAAGCCATCGCTAGTACCGGCATTGTTACTGCCGCCAGCTACCACGGCGTTCGTCCAGGCTTTGGTGGCTGCCGCCCAGTTAGTGATGCGTGCGGTTTGCGATACGCTGCCGCCGCCAAAGGCCGTCCAGGTTACCGTACTGGTAATTGCTTTGCGGTTCGTAGCAGCTGTGGAAACAGTTATAACGCGGGTAAAAATATCTGTGGTGTCGCTGGTGCCCGAAAATACCCACGTGCCGCCAGAGTTACTCAGCCCATACGTACCGTCTACCAAGTTGGCATACGAAGCCGCACCAATATTGCGTACCGCCTCAATACCCTCTTCGGCGATGTAATTGGCACGCGCCGTGTTGCCAGCATCGTTAGTAGATTCGCGCCCATATACCAGCGAACCGGCAATCGCTGTAGCCATAAAACCCAGTAATGTCGCGGCCAGCAAAACCTCAATAATGGCAAAGCCAGTCTCACGCGCCGAACGACGGCGTTTGCGCGGTGCGGCGTTAGAATTAATCCTGGACCATACCCTGCGCATTGACCGTTACCGTATCTACATCACCTGTTGAACTCGTGAGGGTAAATGTGCCTGTTGTGTTTGGAAGAGAAGTGAATTTAGCGAACTGGATTTCGCTGAGGCCAGTGGGCGTAATGGAACCGGGTATATCGGTGGTTTCGTCGAAGTTAGTATTACGCCCTGCAAAGTTAGTGCCCTTAAACAGGACTATATCCGTGTTTGGGATATCAATTTCCACACTCCAGGCACTGTCGCCATTCCCTACACGGGCATACGATTGTGCACGGCGCAAAGCCGCTACCAGCTGCTGCGTGGTAAGGTCCAGATCATCCCGCTGCACAAACGACTGATAAAACGGCGCCGAGATTGCCGAAAGAATACCAATAATCGCGATTGCGAGCAGCAATTCCAGAAGTGTAAAGCCGGCCGTGCCCGATCCGGCCAGCCTCATTTATTAAGCCCTCCCACTAGGCTGTAAATGGGAATCACCACGGCGACAGCCACAATCATCACACCAAGCCACACAATTACTAGCAAGATTGGCTCGATGATCGCTTCCAAGTTGGCAGTAGTGGTGTCGGCCTTTTGTTCGTAGGTGCGGCCAACCGTTAGCAACACTTCGGGCAACGAACCCGAGCGTTCACCGGCTACCACCATTTGCTGCACTGGTTTGGGAATAAGCTTGCCGCTGTTCTTGTATTTGTTAAGACTGTCCTTGAAACTAAAACCGTCATCGAGTGACTGCGCCAAATAGTTATAAAATTGCTGGTGCTGCGGCGAGGTGGATGCGCCCGCCAACAGCCGCACGGCCTCTGTTACCGGCAAACCGGCATTCAGTAATGTACCGAGTAGATAACCGAACTGCGCAATTTCAACCTCACGCATTAACCGGCCTATCCCAGGAAGCGCAAACAGCAGTCGCTTGCCAATGTGTTTAGTTGCCGGGTTAGCAAATAAAATGTATGCGATGATGCCAACCACCAAAAAGCCTGCGGGCACAGCAACAACACCGTGCTCTTTCAGGAACGTACCCATGCCAATTAGCACTTTAGAAATAGCTGGCAACTTTACGTTCATTTGAGAGAATGTTTGCGCCAAACGCGGCAGTAGGAACCAAGCCACACCCAAAGCCACCAGCACCGTCAGCGACAGCACGAACGTTGGGTAAATAAGCGCTGAGCGCACCTTTGACGCAAACACATGGCGCTTTTCTTCTTGCTGCGCGGCCAGTTGGAGATTTTCCACCAAGTGGCCAGAATTTTCACCAAGCCGCACCAGGGCAAGGGTTTGTGTACTTACCAGTCCAGAGCGTTCCAGGGCGTCGGCCAAGCTCATACCCGATTCAATATCGGCTTCCATGGTGGCCAGCGTCTTCTTGAGCGATTTATTGCTGGAGGATTCTTGCAGCGAATGGAGCGCTTGCCCCACCGGCACTGCGGATTTCAGCAGTAACGCCAGGTTTTCGCTAAAATATTCGCGGTCTTTGTAGGCGAAGTGTATTTTATTCAGCGAACCAAAGGCTGATTTCTTTTTAGCCTTGCGAGCACCAACCATATCGGGCGCTTCTGGGTACGCGGCAGCAGCGGCCGCTGGTGCAGTATTTTTAGCTGGCATTTTCGCGCCTTGCCTTTGCTACTGGCGGCGGCACCACGCGTAAAACTTCCGCGATGGTGGTTACGCCGTTTTTTACTTTCTCAATGCCATCGGCAAACATCGGCAGGCTGCCTTGCTTGCGGGCAAGTTGTTCGATTTCCAATGTGGAGGGCGTGCGCAGCATCAGCTCCTGCATCTCAGGAGTTACTTCGATTATCTCAAATATGGCAGAACGACCTAAGAAGCCACTACCGGCACATACATTACAACCTTTACCGGCGTACACCGTGTCGCCTTCTTCAAAATATTGGTGCAAATTAAGGCCCGGCATGTGCACTTTGGCAATGGCGTCTTTCAACGGCACACTGTAGCGGCAGTGGTTGCAAATACGGCGCACCAAACGCTGGGCGATAATAACTTCCAATGTAGAAGCTAGAAGAAACGGTTCGATACCCATATCGACCAAGCGCGGCATTGCAGTACTGGCGTCGTTGGCGTGGAAAGTGCTGAGCAGTAAGTGGCCGGTTAGGGCGGCATTGACGCTAATTTCGGCAGTTTCTTTGTCGCGGATTTCGCCCACCAGAATAATATCAGGGTCCTGGCGCACAATAGAGCGCAAGCCACGGGCGAACGTCATATTTCCGGCTTCGCGTACCTGAATCTGGTTGGTGCCAGGCATCTTATATTCCACCGGGTCTTCAATAGTGGTGATGTTGACGTCTGGCTTGTTCAGCATTTTTAAGAGCGAGTACAGCGTGGTGGTTTTACCGGAGCCGGTTGGGCCGGTGGTTAAAATCATACCGAACGGCTTGGCAATGTTACGCTCAACAATTTCGCGGTGTACCTCGCTCAAACCTACGTCGCTAAAGGTGAAGCCAGCAACATACGAGCCAAGCACCCGCATTACCACCTTTTCGCCTTCTACGGTAGGGATGAGCGAAACACGCAGGTCCACCGATATGTCGCCCATCTTGCGCTGCATGGCACCGTCTTGAGCCGCCAGGTGTTCGTCGATGCGCATGGCGCTTTCCACCTTAATACGGTTCAGGATGTTGTCGTAGTTCTCTTTGGGGAGTTCGCCTGCCTCGCGCAAGCCACCGTCCACACGAAAACGTACCGCCACATGATCGCCACGCGGTTCAAAGTGAATGTCACTGGCACGGTAGCTCAACGCGTCTTTAATGATTTCGTCGACGATTTCTGGGGCGACGCGACTACTTTCCTTCAAGATATTGGCGAAACGGGTGGCTAGCGGCTGGGCGTATTGCTCGAATGCCTGATCGATATATTCGGGCAGGGTATAGCGTACCTGCACCGGCTTGTTGCTAAACAGTGGGGTGAGCTGCGCGGGAGTGGTCTTTTCGGGATTGTCGGTAGCCACTACTACCGTGCCGCTCTCGGGGTCTTCGCCAATGACTACGGCGCGGAGATCGCGGGCCTTGTTTTCGGGAATAAGAGCCACTTCTTCTTTAGTGGGCGGATTGGCGGTTAAGTCGGCAAACGGCAAGTTATACCCTTCGGCCAAAGCCTGGCCAAGCAAGGTCTTGTTGAGCACTTGCTCGCGAATAAGATAGTCGATGTAACTGGCGCTATCTTGTGCAACAGCCTCAGCGGCCGTGCTGTCCTCGGCCGAGATGTAGCTTTCTTTGAGCAAGAATGCTTTTAGTTCATCGATGCTTGGATACATGCCCCACCTATGTGTTTGTTATTTACGCCTTTGTTACTTCTTCTACGATTACGGAAAGCGGGGTGTCCGCCTTGATGAAATACTTCGCAGCACCAGCCTCAAGTACACGGGATTCGTCCTCGCGCTGGCTGAGGTTGGAAAGGACAAATACTACCGGGCGGTTTGGCCTATCTTGCAGTTGCTTCAGTACTTGAAAGCCGTCCATTACCGGCATCATCATGTCGAGCAGCACAACGTCAAAGTCTTGGGACATGAGCAAATCCATGCCTTCTTTACCGTCGTTAGCCACCTTAACATCGAAGCCTTCGTGCGTTAGCTTCAGCTGAAGGGCATGCGACAGCGGCCGCTCATCCTCGACTATCAATACACGTTTGGTTGCCATATATTCCCCCAGAAATACTTAGTTTTATTGTAGCATGACGTAAGCGGGATGCTATGCAGTCGTTTTTGAACTTTGCCCGTCGTCATCGGCCGGTTCGGTGGCCGCACCCGCAGAGCCCGCGGCGCTAGTCGGATCAGCAGCAGCCGAAGCCGGTGCAGACACACCGGCTGGCCCCGGCGAAGCGGACTGCACCTCTGACGAAGCCGCCTGTAAAGAGGTTGCTGGCGTTTCGGCTGGCGCCGCCGTAGCAGCTGGCGCATTTACCACCACCGGCGCAGCCGCAGCTGACGCGGCCGGTTCGCTAGAATCGGGTACTGAAGCTACTTGGGCGGCAACTGGTTCGCTGGCCATTGACGTGACCGCAGCTGGAGCAGCCACCGAAGCAGAAGAAGTTTTAGCCGAGGCACCACCGTCGTCAGTCATAAATTCTTTTATCATGCCAATAATTTCATCGAGGCGATATTCGGCTTTCAAAATATATTTCTTAGCACCCAGCGCCAACATATTGCTTACTTTGTCTGGGCTAGCGGAATTACTCACCACAATCACCGGAATAGCCGACCACTCCGGTTTAGCCTTCAACTCTTGCATGAATGCCAAGCCATTCATGTCTTTCAGGTAGTAGTCGAGCCATACGGCATCGGGCAGCTCATCCATGCTTGTAAGGTAGTCAACAGCTTGCTGGCCGCTGGCACACGAGAGCACATCCATGCCGGATAATTTTAATTTTTTAGTAATGGCCTGCAAAAGTAATGTCTCATCTTCTACGACCATAATTGTGGGGGAATCTTTTGACATATCTTATCCTTTCATTCCATACATCTTGGGGTTTAGGCGTCTAATGTTACTTCGCCTTCCTTGTGCTTCATACCACTGACTGGCATGCTAAACCAGAAAGTCGTGCCCTTGCCTTCCTCACTCTTGAACCATATCTTACCCCCAGACGATTCGACAATAGCTTTTATGAGGTATAAGCCCAGGCCGGTGCCATCTGTTTCCACTTTAACAGCATTGGCGGCACGGAAAAACTTTTGGAAGACGCGATCTTGTTGTTCTTTAGGGATACCGTAACCGTTGTCAGTAACCTGTGAAATAATGTCGTCATCTTTGCGCGAAATAAACACCGAGATTTCGCCGCCCTTGGGCGTGTATTTTATAGCGTTAGTAAGCAGGTTCATGTACACCTGGCCGATAAGGCGCGGATCCAGATTAATTTTTGGCAAATCGTCGTGTACGCTAATTATCATGTTTTGTTGCTTTTCTGCTGTTTTACCCTTCAGGTCGTTGATGATGCCGTTTACCAGCTCCTTAAGATCAGTCGGCTTGGGGTCTACCATGATACGGCCGGATTCGATACGCGAGATGTTTAGTAGGGCATTTACCAGGTCGATCATGCGCTCGGTGGAATCGGCAATATTGTGCGCAAAGTCGAGCTGATCGGGCTGTAACTGGCCTACGTCACCGGAAACAAGCATTTCGCTGAACCACTTAATCGCGCTGAGCGGCGTGCGCAGCTGGTGGCTGGCCAAGGAAATAAACTCGGTTTTCATGCGGTCGACTTCTTTTTCTTTGGTAACGTCGCGCATCACGGTAATAGCGCCAATTACCTCGTCGTTGAGCTTCACGGGGTTGGCGGTGATATTCAAGATGTGCTTGGTTTGGTCGGGTTTTACCAACACATACAGGCCGACTAAGCCCTCACCAGTGTGCATAGCCAGATAACTGGGGCGCTGTTCCGGCGGTAGCGGTTTGTCGGCTTTACCTTCGTTGCCGTACAAGTTATATACCTGATGTACCGGTTTGCCCACCGCTGACTCTTCGTTGGGTAGGCTCAACAATTCTAAGGCCACGTGGTTAATAAAGGCGATCTTGCCTTCGCCATCAATAGCAATAAGGCCTTCACCCATACTTGTAAGCATAGCTTCGTCGCGCTGCTGCGCAATAGCCTGGCGGCGATATGCCTCTTTTAGGCGTTCGGCCATGCTGTTGAAAGCAACGGCGAGCTGGCCCAGGTCGTCTTTAGATTCTACAGTTAGCGGCCGCGAGAAATCGCCGTTGGCAATATATTCTGCGCCTTTTTTAATGCGCTGTAGCGAACGCGAAATCCACCCCGACACAAACAAGCCTAAGCCCAGCGCCAATACCGTGCTCAAAACGGTAAGCAGCACTATGGCGGATTCCAGGCGCATAATGGTTTGGTCCGCTTCGTGGTTTTCGGAGTCTATCTGACGCTGCTCATCGGTGCTAATGTTAGCCACTGCAGTAGTGAGCTTATCCTGTGCGTCCAGGAAGGCGTCTTCCGCATCTTGCGGCGGAATGTTTTTAGGGCTGGCGGCCATTGCCTCAAGCAGGCTTTGCGCCTTTAGGATAAGATTTTCGGTTGTTGTAGTCATTGCTTCAGCATCGTTACCATGCCTAGAGACATTGTCTGCAGTAACTAACTTGCGGTAGTAACTTTCGCTCGCGCGCAAGGCATCGGCGCTTTGGCTCAACTTCTTCTTCTGAGTGTCGAGAGTGTCTTTTTCACCCTGGCTTGCGTCTACCTGATACTGCAAGATTTGAGTACGTAGTTGCACCCCTTGCAGTTTAATGTCGTCGAGCACATTCATGCGTATGGAATCGTTGTCCATAAGTTTTCCGTAGAGGGCATTGAAGTGCTGCACCAACCGGATCTGGTAAAAGCTCGCGCCCGCCAGCACCATCACAATGAACAGAAAGGCTAAAATAACCTTAAACTGTAGAGACATCCGGCTAAACATGCCGCGCTCCTTGTTTACGCTCAGCGCAACCCACCGTCATACGCGCTAAACTTTTTTAACCTCTTCAACAATAGTGACAAGCGGGGTATTGGACTTTATAAAGAATTTGCGGGCGCCCAGCGCCATAGCGCGGGTTTCATCTTCGTGCTGACTTAAGTTGGACAAAACAAAAACAGCTGGCATTTGTGGCAGCTGTCGCAGGCGCTCTAACACCTGGAACCCGTCCATTACCGGCATAATAAGATCTAACAAAATTACATCGAACTGCTGATTTTGCACAGCGTCGAGGCACTCCTGGCCGTTGCTTACTGCAACCACCGTGAATCCTTCGTGCACTAATTTAAGCTCGAGTGCATGCGACAGGGCTTTTTCGTCTTCGACAATCAGTATATTCATATACCCTCGGCGGTTATTGTATCACAGGCTATCACCGGCCGCCCCTGGTTTTGAAAGGTAATAGTACGTAGAAAGTACTGCCTAGGCTCTCAACAGAGTCGAACCACACCCGGCCGCCCATTTTTTCTACCACTTCTTTCACGATGTATAAGCCCAGGCCAGTACCCTCAACATCGAGCGCCCGTACATTGTCGGCGCGGAACAATTTACCAAAAATCTTAGGTTGCTGCACCTTAGGAATGCCATAGCCGCTGTCTTTTACGCTGAAAAATGCATACGGGCCCTCGCTCCGCAGCCCCGCTGCTTTTATGTCGGTCGCGGTGGCCTTGCGCAAAACTACGTGCACACTTCCTTTAGCTGGAGTGTATTTTACTGCGTTGCTCATGAGGTTTTGCACGATCATGCGCAGTTGTTTGGGGTCGGCGTTTACTGGTGGTAGCGCGGCAACCGATTTATTGAAGTCCAGATTCTTGTTCTTGATGCTGGTGGTAAGCTCTTTCTCTAAGCTAACAACCAGCTCGCCCATGTTAGTATCTTGTGGCTTGGTTGGCATTTTGCCAACTTCTAAGCGCGAAACGTCCAGAAGCGAGTCTACCAGCTCAATCATGCGTTGATTGCCCTCAAAAATCTCTACCATGTACTCATGCTGCGTTTTGGTGAGTTTGCCTGCGTCGCCGTCCAGGAGCAACTCGCTGTACCAGTTAATGGCCGAAAGCGGCGTGCGCAGCTGGTGGCTGGCCAAGGAAACGAATTCGGTTTTGGCGCGGTCGAGATCGTAATCTTTGGAAATGTCACGGAACACAATAATTGCACCCGTCACCTGGCCTTCGGCGTTGTGAATTGGCGCTGCGGAATCGGCAACCGGTATGCTCGACCCATCACGCTTTACCAGCACTGTATCTTTACCCATATCGGTAGTTTTGCCGCTTAGGGCGTGGCTAACAAAACTAATGTTATCGCGGCCACTCTTTTGGAATTCGAACTTTAATATTTCTGTGTAAGGGCGGCCAAGTGCTTCATGCTCGCTATACCCACTAATGTGCTGGGCAGCGGGGTTAAATAACCGGATGTGCATATTTTTATCTATGGCAAATACCGCGTCGCCGATACTGGTAAGAATGGCTGTGTTTTTTTGGTCGTTCGCCACTGCGGTATTGCGTTCAAATTGCAAGTCTTTAGTGATACTTTCTGCCAGCGCATATCCCTGACGGCGTGAACGCAACAGCATTACAAAAATCGCAATAAGGAAGACCGACAACAACTGGCCAACAAACAAAATAAAGCGTGGCAGTTTGGCCTGAGAATCGTTGATACCATAGGCGGGCGGTGCACTAAATACAGCGTTCCAGTGGTGGTCGGCAGCCTGAATGCCCGCCACTTGCCGGAGCACATGATCGCCGACATATGGTTTGACGCTTGACTGATAGATTACCGAATTGTCTTCGGTATCGATGACGCCCAAGCTGCGCCCCGCCAGCTGCGTTTTATCGCCAAAGGCCTTAGCAAAAAAGGTTTCGTAGTTAAACACGGCGTTTACGAAACCAATCGTGTCGCCATTATTTTTGTTGTGCACTGGCATAGTAAGAAAGAACCCCTCAGACGCCGGGGCTGTGGCCGACGCCGCGAAGTGGATGGTGCCAGATGAAACTGGGCCTTTAATAGCCTCGGCACGTTGGAAGGCTTGCAGACGGCTAGGCTGGGAGCCTAAGTCTGCCCCACCCATGGCAGCTGATCCAGCAACGTAGGTAGCAATGTAATGCACCGGTAAGCTTGATTTTGCACTAATAGTAAAGCTGGGATTGCCTTCCTTGTTTAAGCTTTTATCGGCTTTGCGCATTTTAACGAACGCTGACAGGTCTTTCTCGTTTACCCGCGAAATATAACTGAGGGCCCGTAGGCCAGGATAATTCTTGTCGAGATTCAGCGAGTTGTAATACGACGAAAACTCACCCTGGTCCACAAAGTCGCTCGAAGCAAACAAGCCTTTGAAACCCTGCAGCGTGGTGAGATAGGCGTTTACGCGCACCTGCAATGAACCCTGGATATCGTCTACTTTATCAGTAAAAGCTTTGGTGGCGTCGGCGTGGTTGCGGTCCATGGCCTGGATCCATGCACCATATGTAGCGCCCTGCAACAAAATAAGCACGGCAACCAGCAGCCAACCAACGCGCGTAACTTGGCCTAGTACACCGTGCCCTATCTTGCGATACAACACCATAAGTACCATTGCGATACCGGTCACCGTAAAAGCTGTCGCCAGATTGAACGCCATTACAAATGACGGGCTAATACCATAGATGAAATCGTGCGCGTATAGTTGCGCCGCCACGTTAAATAATCCCAACCCAAGAAGTGTCAGGGCGATTATGTACTGCAGCGTGCGCCGTAGCCAATTATTCTTCATTTCTATTGTGAAGGGTGACAATCCCCACGCGATAAAACATAACGCCGCAGAATCGGCCAACTGCGCGTGCGTGCCCACTAACCGAACCTTATCACCAAATAAAAGCGTATCTACTATATGCCCCGGCAGCAGCGCAGCTACGCCAATAGTCGCACCAATGATGCCAGTAATTTTCAGCACCTTTACATTGCCGAACCAGTAAGCGCAAAAACCGATAGAGCCCACCAGCAAGCCAACTGCCGCCATGGGATTAATCGGGCGCAGATACGGAATCCAGCGCATAAGATACTGGTTATCAGCCGCCCACCCCATAAGTGCCGTTATGGCAATCACCAAAATAATGCTGCCAGCGACAAGGCTGGCCGATGATTTAGTTTTCTTAGGATGGTCAACGCGCCCCTCTAACCAATCGCGAGCCTGACGTTCGTCAGTGAAATAGCGGAGGTTCTTAGTGCCAGCAAGTCGCTGCAAGTATGCAGATAGTGCCGCCAACCCGCGACGACCCACGATAGCTGTAACATCTCCTGTAACCGTACGGTGCTTACGGGATTCTAGACTGGCAGCGGCAGAAACATCGGCAATGGAAAGATGAGATAGATCGGTTAAAACTTTTACCCGCTTACCTGCGGCATGTAGCTGCGCGATCATTTCGGTGCTACGCAGACTAATTTCGCGCACCGATTGTTTCGACTGCTTACCATGCAACGTAATCACCACCACTCCCTTTGAGTCGAGCGCGACTGTGTTACCGGTGATGCCGTCATCCACCCTTTGCATTACGTTTATGGTATCCCGCAATGCCAGCGGTCGTCAATGAACAATCGAATTATTTCTTCATCAGCATGAAGACGATTGCGCCCAGCAGCACGACCGCCACAACGGCAAATACCGCCATCACTGCCTTACTTGGCTTGGTAGGCATGCCACCGCCTGGAACAGAGTTAGTTGGTTGCCCTGGAACCGGTGAAGGGGTAGGGGCGGGTGCGGCCGGCATGGGAGCGCCCGGGTCAGAGCCGCCAATAGGGGCTGGCTGGGGCGGTAAGCCCGGGCCTGAAGTGGGCGCCGCACCCGGTGTTACGCCTGGTGCATCATTCTGCTGGTTGTGATCATTTTCCATAGTTGCATTCCTCCTAGTAACCTCAGTGTATGTCGGGCACCGGCATCGGTCAACGTAAATATGTTACATAAAAGAAAACGAAAAAATTCTTGAAAATTATGCTTGTGGTTTGTGGGACTCCTACTATATACTTTTGATTATCTATGGTACGTCTTCCTACCCCCGGTTCAGATGATGGTCAATGGGGCGACCTCCTCAATCAGTTCCTGCAAGTAGAACACAACGGGGACGGCACGCTTAAAGCGCGCACCGACAATAGTTTTGCGCCGTTAAACGGCAGCCAAAAGGTACCCACTGCTAACCTGCCGGTAACATTTCCGCCAGTAACACTTACCGACGCAGCAACCATTGCAACCGACGCTTCGCTGGGTAATCACTTCCGCGTAACGTTGGGTGGCAACCGCACCCTGGGCACGCCTACCAACCCTACCGATGGTCAAAAGGTGATTTGGGAGCTCATCCAAGACGGCACTGGTTCCCGCACCATCACACTCAGTGGCGGATTTGCACTTGGCACAGACATTAGTTCGATTACTCTTACAACCACTGCTAGCAAGCGGGATTTCCTGGGGGCCGTATACAACTCCACCGCCAGCAAATGGTATGTAATCGCCTTTACTAAGGGATACTAGCATGCCAACACTCGTAACGAGTTACTTCGCCGAGTCTAGCAAGTCTGGTGACACAAGCACGCTGAACACACCGTCTTTTACGCCTGCAAATGGCGAGGTTATTGTAGTAAAGGCTGCTACTTGGGATTCTGGTACGCCTAGCGGTACCCCAAGTGGCGGCAGCCAAACATTCACCCAGCAAGCCACAGCAGCACCTGGTGGATTCAACGGATACGTTACTATCTTTACCGCTGTAGTATCTGGCTCACCTGGCTCTATGGCCGTCACGCTCTCCGCCCCCGCTGGCAGCTGTTACCACACTATGGTAGTGGAACGTTGGACCAGTGCAACCCTGGCTGCCACTCCCGCCGTTTCTTCACCAATCAATGGCTCAGGCACACCAAGCGCCACCATAACCACCACGGCCGCCAACTCAATCGTCACCTGGGGGTCCATGGACGAAAACAGTAACGACCCCGCTAGCCGCGCCTATCTTTCCGGCGCAACAGAAGACGGCCTGGGCGACGCGCACACTCAAACCAGCAGCGTCCACTACTACGCCTATCAAACGGCAGCTTCCGCCGGAAGCCAAACTATCGGTTTATCGGCGCCCGGTAGCCAAGCATGGACGATGATCGGCATCGAGATTAAAAACCAGGCGGCAGCGCCATCTTCCCCGGCAGGCGCGTTCATGCCGTTCTTC
>Ga0070667_100001448_pt1 | contig 21238 bp, 32 predicted proteins | sample KBSS33metaG_FD_64659 | JGI IMG/M metagenome (GOLD analysis project Ga0070667, IMG submission 64659) | Switchgrass rhizosphere microbial communities from Kellogg Biological Station, Michigan, USA - KBS S3-3 metaG | ecosystem: Host-associated > Plants > Roots > Rhizosphere > Soil ... | reverse complement strand
GTCCGTCCGGGATGGAGTCTCGCTGTATTCCCTCCGCTATCGCATCCGCCTCGCTGCAGCCCTGCAACCGCTGCACCCGAACTTCGGTGACGGCGAGCCAGAGCCGCGAGGCCCAGCGCGGCATGTGGATGCTCGGTCGCCACGGATAGCCGCGCACATCTTTATCCGCGTCAGCAAGCGGATCTGTGGCAGCATAGCGCACATCAGAAATGCTGCTCTTGGTCGGCAGGTAATCGCCGTGGCTTAGTGCCTGCCAGTTCTCCCGGACGTAGAGGCGGTCGCCGACGACGAAGGGAGCGGCAAGACGGATACTGCCATCGAAGGCATCGTGCCAGACAGCGCAGGCGCCTTCGGGATAGGGTGCTATGTAAGGCGGCTCCACGTCATCGGGCCAAGGACATGGCTTGATGATGCGCCGCGTTTGCGTCTTCCGCCCGTCGAGCAGCGCGCGAACCATCGGCGCCGAGAAGATGATGCCCCTGTCAGCCACGGGTACGCTCCCGCTTCTGTGGGTTCACGGCGCCGGCATCGACGTCGACGCCCAGGCTGATCAGTTCGGTGCGCCAGCGGGCCTGCGTTTCGGGCGTGCAATGCGCCATTGCATCTAGCCAGGTGGCAGCGCGGCCATGGTAGCTGGCAAGCCTGCGGGACAGCTCGACCGCGGTGTGGTGCGTACACGGTGCCATTTCGCTGAGGAGCGCGGTCAGCACGTCGCGAAGGACGTTCTGAGCGACGTTGATGTTTCGCAGATCCGCGCTCGGCAGCACTGCCAACTGAGCAGCCCGCTCGCGCTGCAGGCGGCGGTATTCGGCTTTGGTTGCAGAGAGCAGGCGCTGGCGGCCAGGGGGCATGGGAATGCTGTGCCTGCTCACGCCGCACCGCCTTGCGCTTCGAGCGCATGCACCAGTGCCCAGCCTGCGCGGGTGAGGCGCACGTAGCCGTTGTAGGGATGGAGCAGCTCAAGGCCAGTGCCGGGCTTGTGTTCGTCCTCGCCCCGCCGATGTGATCCCAAGCGCTTGTAGGCGAGATAGGCGGCGCGCGACTTCGGCCAGCGCCAGTGTCCGCAGTATTTCAGCTTCGGAGAGCAGGCGTCGCCGCGGGCGACGGCGGCGCGCTGTGCTGCTGCGACCGACAGTAACAGTCCGATCTCGTCGGGGGTGAGACGCGGTTCGTTGAAGCTCTCTTCCTCGAACGCAACATTGACGGCCCGGTGCGCATCTGCCGCGTAGGCGAGCTTGAGGGCGAGCTTGATCTCGACCGCCGTCTTGCCCTTTCGGTGCAGTTTCAGCGCGGCGCGGGCGGTCTGTAGGAAGCTGGCGGGCTTCGTCATTTGAAGGTGCTCCAGTCGATGTCGGGGAGGTCGGCGATGGCTTTGGTGCGCAGGTCGGCGCGGAGCTGGTTGGCCATCGCGCGGATCTGGGCACGCTGCCTTGCCCGGCGCTCAGCGGCCTTTTCCGCGCTGCGCTGACCAAGGGTCCTGGCCGCTACCGTGGTGGCGGGCGGCTCGGCTTGTCGGCGGAAGGGGTTGCGCAGGCGGAACACCGGTCAATCGAGGCCGAGGGCGGCCTTGTAGGTGTCGAGCAGCGATTCCATTTCGCGGCGATCGTCCGGCTTCATCCTCCGGATACGAACGATCTGGCGCATGATCTTGACGTCGTAGCCGACCGCCTTGCCTTCGGAGTAGCAATCGCGGATGTCGTCGCCGACGCCCTTCTTCTCCTCCTCGAGGCGCTCAATCCGCTCGATCAGCAGACGCAGGCGCTCGTCCGCCTCCCGGTGTCTGTTGGGCAAGTCCACGGGAATGGTCATCTGCTGTTCGGGCGTGCCGGCAGGCTTACCGTCCTCGCCGATGAGGAAGCGGCGGCCGACGTGATCGGGCGCGGAGACGATCCCCTCGCTTTCCATGCGCTTGATCAGCTGGGCGGCGGCGTTGTAGCCGATGCGCAGCTGGCGCTGGAGCCAGGAGATGGAGGGCTTGTTGCACTCACGCACGAGCGCGACGGCTTCGCCATAGTCGACGGACAGTGTCGTCATCAGCCGATCCTCATGAGTTCGTCGATCTTCGCGTGGGCGAGATCGGCGCCGCGCTGCCAGAACAGGCCGCGGCGGGACTTGAGGCCGTAGGGGTTGGCGGCGGGACCGGCGGCGTGGATGCGCTCGGCGATCACGGCGTCGCGGCCTTCGCGCAGGTGGCGGGCGATCGGCGTCATGGGATCAGCACTCGCAGGATCTGCGAGGCCAGGCAGACCAGGCCGAGCGCGGCGCAGGCGCCGAGGAGCAAGCGCATGAGCAGCGGTTCGCCGGAGTGGACGCGGCGTGCGAGTTCGCGCTGCTCGGCGGCGGCCTGCAGCTCGGCCAGTTCCTCGCCCTCGGCGTCGAAGCGGGCCTGCAGCGCGCGGGCGTCGATGCGCCGGATCGCCTCGATGCGGTCGCGGGCTTCGGGAGCGTAGTGCGCCTCGAGCCGGCGCAGGTCCTGCAGCGCGGTCATTGCCAGGTGTTCCGGGGCGCGGCGGCGTCTTCGCTGCACTCGGCGCAGAAGGCGTGGACGTCGTCGCCCACGTCCTGGGTGGTCCAGCCCTCGGGCAGGGCGGGCGTGCGGCGATGCTCGACCGCTTCGCAGCCGGTGCAGATGAAGGTGATGGCAGGCGGCAACTTGCGTGCGGGCGCGTCGGCGAAGGCCTTGGCGGTACGGTTGGCAGGCATGGTTTCAGCTCCCGTGAAAGGGGGTGGAAAACAGGGCGTCGAGGCGGGCCCCGGCCCAGACGACGACGAGGGTGACGGCGACGAGTGCGAGGGTGAGCGCGGCAATCGCGAGGGCATCGGCGCCGCCGTTGCGGCAGTGCGGGACGCAGGCCGCGCATTCGCACTCGGCGGCGTGGATCGGCGGGCGAGGCCGGGGTTGCAGGTCGGAGCGCCTCACGCGGCAGACGCCGCAGGAGGGGAAGCGCCAGCGCCGCCGTCGAACATGTCGGGCTGGGTGGTGTCGCGCGGGCGCATCGCCTCGAGCACGTCCTGCCGGCTGACGGGACGCAGCGGCAGGTCGACCTTGGGATTGGGGATGCCGCTGGCGACGAGGCCGTATTCGTAGGAGAGCGAGGCGCGCCAGGTGTGGCTGCAGAACAGGTTGATGCACTGGTAGTGCATGATGCGGTGCTGCCCGGTGACCGGCTTGCTGGAGCGGATGCGCCCGCGGCAGCCGCAGTGCGGGCAGTAGAGCGGCGCAAAGCGGCCAGCCTCCTCGTCGGCCGCGATGTCGACCCATTCGGTTTCGGTCTGGATGGTCCCCCCCGCCATGATCAGCCCCCCGGCGCTTGCGATTTGAGTTTGTTGAGAAGGGTGGCGAAGGCCTGCACGCTTTCCTCGATCTCGCGGATCGCGCGCTGGCGCGTGGCGGGGTCGTTGCTGCCGGCGGCCTCGATCGCGGCGGCGAGCGCCTCGCCCGATTCCTTGGCGGCCGTGCCCGAGGCGACGAGGATGCCGGCCGAGCAGGGCTGGGAGACGGCGGTGTCGATGCCCAGGCGGGCGCCGAACACGTCGAAGAAGCTGGCCTCGGTGCCGCCGGCCTGGCGGTACGCGACGTCGAGGCGGATGGCGTCGCGGAACTTGAGTTCGCGGCCGGTGTCGGGGTCACCCAGCTTGCGGGTTTGCGAGACCGACAGCTCGACGATCTCGGCGCAGGTTTCCCAGCTCAGCAGCTCGGCGACGTTCTCGAGCGCGCGGTACTGGGTGAGGGGCTGGCGGGGCTTGGTCACGCCCGCACCGAGGCGTGAGGGGGAAAACAGCCGGCGCGATTGCCGTATTTCTGGTGGGTGCCCTGGTCTACGCCGATGAAGACGGCATCACCGCTGGGGTGTGGCAGCAGCGACGGAAGATCGGCTTGAACGAGGGCACGGGCGACCGTCTCAGGGACATCGCCGGTGGGGTAGATCACCATTTCGGCTGTGATGGGCAGACCGAGCGAGAGACCGATCGCCAACACGCGCGGCTGCTTTTCGGCAGGGACGCGGCCCACGCGCTTCCATGCGGCGACGTTCGACACCGGCTCGTTGAGCTTGCGCGCCATGGGCCGGATGCCGCCGAAAAGACCGAAGAGGGAGTAAGGCTGCTGCATGCCGCAGCTTGTGCAAAATATTTGTACAACAATCAAGCTGAAATTTGCACTGACTGCGTGCAAGGAATTTGCACACCCACGCGAGTGTCTGAACCCGTGAACCTGCGCCTGAAACGGCTGCGTCTTGCCGCCAACCCGAAGCTAACGATTCGGGCGATGGCTGATGAACTTGGGATCGGATTTTCTCGCTACTCGTACTTCGAAGATCCCAAGCGGTTCAAGAAACGAGCCTTGCCGCTTGATTTGGTTAGGCAGATTGCTGCCGTGCTTTCCCGCCGTGGCGTGGATGCCGCCGAAGTCATGAAGCTCGCGGGTCTCACTGATAATGAAGCCGGACCGGAAGCGCGCGAGATCAATGCGGCACGACCGAAGGTTCACTTCTTCACCGCGCAGGTCGCGCTGCCTAGTGAAGCCGCGCTGGCGGCGATGCTGGAGCCGATAATGGCGCTGGTCCCTCGCGACGCCAGTCCGGCTGAAGCCGCGCGCATTCTCGCTCGGCGGCTTCCAGCTGGGCTCGCAGCGATCGGACCTGCGGTGATCGAGCTGGAGACGGACGCAGAGCCTGCTCGCGCCGAGCCGCCTCCAGTTCCCGCCACAGGGCATCGCGAGTCGCCACCGCACTCGCACAACTGACGGGGCATTGCGGGCAGGCGAAATCGCAGCCTGGGGTCAGTCTCAGTATCGTGCCGCTCACGGCGAATCCCTCACTTATGTTCTGCCTATGTTCCCTTCTCTTCGGCAGCGGGCGTGTAGGAAAGCGATCTCGACGGGCTTACAGATTTTTCATCGTGGACAAGGCGTTGCCCAGCCTATTACGTCGATGTGCGTAATTTGTGCACACCGCGCGGGGCGGGTCGTACATCAACAGGGGGCGTTGAAATGGCTGAGGGCAAGAAGCCGGCGAAGGCCGGAAAGATCATCGGACTGGGCTGTCTCGGAATTGTGGGCGTGGTGGTGCTCTTGGGCGTTATCGGCGCAATCGTGGGCGACAAGCCCGGCGGCGCGGATGCCGGCGTGACGCCCGCGAGCAGTCCTGAGGCAGTTGCCGTGGCGACCGCGCCAAATGTGCTGACCGTTACCGCCGCCGAGTTATCTACCGCATTCCAGGAGAACGAGGCCAAGGCCAAGCTGGCCTATGACGGCAAGACGCTGCGCGTGAGCGGTGTGGTCAAGGACATCACGCTGGATTTCGCCGACGATCCGGTGATCGCGCTCGCGGGAGCGGGCGAGCAGTACCATGCCGGCATCAGCAAGGATGGCAAGCTAACCGATGTGGCCATCAATGGCCTGGGCAAGGAGGTCGCGGCCGAAATCACCAAGGGCTCGTCAATGACGTTCGACTGCGCCTCCGTCGACGAGATGATGGGAAGCCCGCAGCTTGGCGGCTGCAAGGTGGTTTCGTGACTACGCTGGGGGAGGGTGTCGCTGCATCGCGGCGCCTCTTCCTCATCGGCCTGCTTTTGGTATGCGTCCTGCCGGGATCGGCTGAGGCCAAACGGCGGCGCGGTCGAACCCGCAAGAGCATTTCGACACGGGTGACGAGCCGCCGGGGCGCGCGCAGTGGAAGTCGGACGTCGTCGGGATCGGCTTACTACGCCAACTGCAGCGAGGCGCGGGCGGCGGGCGCGGCACCACTGAGGGTGGGCGATCCAGGGTACGCGAGAAAGCTCGATCGAGACGGCGACGGGATCGCCTGCGAGTAGGAGGGCAGTCATGAAGTTCGGCATCCGAAAGCCCAGCATCAAGAAAAGTCTGCGGGCGCGCACCTCGGCCAAGCGGTACGTGCGGCACAACCTCGGCCTCAAGGCGCCGAAGGGTGCCGGGCTGCTCACCAACCCGAAGAAGGCCGTCTACAACCGCATTTATGCGCGAACGACAGTTTCGTTCTGGTCGCTGTTGAAGAAGCTGTTTCGGTGACGGCCGACGCCCGCCACGATTTTGGAGGTCATGGGCAGCCCGCAGCTCAGTGAGTGCAAATTGGTTTCCTAGGGAGGACCACAATGACAAGAGACGTTCAATCACTGAATAGCTACCAACCCCGCGCAATGGCCTCCGGAGAGGACGAGCGCCGCAGCAGCCAGCCCCGAACAGTTGACCCGCGTGAGGGTGGCGGTGCCAATACGCAGCCCCGGCCCGCTCCGCCGCCGCCTACTTCTCCGCCTCCGCAGAGGAAGTGAAGCGAATCGCAATCCGCGCGATGCGGTCTTTCGGCAGGTAGGTGATCTGGGAGCCCCATTCGTCGAATACGCCTTCGACGTCTGCGGGCTCTTTCCCAGGCGCCTCGGACTTGTCTACGTACATCAGCACGTCGCCGTTAGTGCCCAGGATGAAGGGGCCAAAAGGCAGATCCATTACCTTATGCGCGTCAGTACAGTAAAAGGTCCACCCGTCTTGCGTCTCTACGGCTAGTTGAGACGGCGGGTACTTCGAGTTTTCCTGAACCCGGTCCCAAGCGCTCTGGGTGCCATCAGCCCATGAATAGTGAAGTTTGTTAGCGAGCTCGCGGATCGCCTCGCGCAGCCACGCGCGCCAGAGGACACCCATGGCAATGCTGCTCATGAATGCAGCAATTCCTTTCGCCCAGGTGACCACCGGGAAGGGAATGGCGAGACACAGCAACGCGACCAATCCAAAGGCAAGGGATGAAAAGATCGTATCGGCAGCCTTATGGTTGTATCGAATGCCGACGTAGGCGACGAGGTACCCGCAATAGCCGCTGGCGAGCACGAGCTGGGTGGTCCACGGCAACGCGCTTAGGTCGGTAAGGGTCTTAGGGTCCACGTCCTGTCCTCCTCCACCCGCCAGTCTGCGGGATTTTGATCGCTTACGCCACCTCAAGCGACAGGCGCGTTGCCAGCCCTCGGTCGCTCATCTCGTGGTCAGCCGAGGCGATGAGCCATTTCGCGGCGGTGATGTGGGGCTTGAAGCCGGTCAGGGTCACCGTCATGCCGGGGGCGAGCATCGGATTGCCTAGCGCCAGATCGATATCCAGCGTGGCGCTGGCGCGCTTGAGGCGCTGGTGCTCGGCCTGGCTGGCCGCTTTCGCATCCTGCTCGCTGGCATAGACGCGTTTCAGGCGCTTGCGGTTCTTGCCGCCGGTCGAGGTGGTCTTGCGCTTGCCGGCGGCCTGGTCGTGCCACTGCGCCTCGGCGCCGTCCTGCGCCTTGTCGCGGGCGGCGCGCTTCCAGGAGTAGCGGCTGCAGTCGGTGCGGCTGATCCTGGCGGTGGGAATAGGCTTGCCGGTTGCGGTGGTGGCGGCGCCGATCGGCGCGAAGATCAGCGCGCCGGCCTTGACCGTCGCAGTGGCGTCGTAGCGCCGGGCGAGGTCGCGCAGGAACTGCATGTCGCTCTTGTTGCCTTGCTCGGCCGCGGTGATCGCCTGGCTCGCAAGATCGGCATGGCAGCGCGGCGTGAGGCCGTGCTTGCCGGCGACGGCGCCGACGATGGCGCCGAGCGTGGTGTCCTTCCAGACCTTGTTGGTGCGGGTGCGGAAGCCTTCCTTGAAGTCGGCGCTACGGGCGGAAATCGAGACGCGATCGGGCGGGCCGCTGCAGGTCAGCTCGTCGACCACGAAGCTGCCCTTGTCGACCAGCCCCGGGTTGACGCCGGAGCCGCGCAGCCAACCCAGCGAGACCTGCAGGATCGAGCCCTGCGGCGGCGGATCGAAGAGGCCGTCTGAATCATGCACGACGATCTCCAGTTCGTCGGCCTCCTCGCCGCGGCGTTCGGACAGCCGCAGCGAGACCAGGCGCGGCGCATAGGCGGCGGTGAGGCTCTGGCCACCGAGCGAGACGTCCCAGGCGGCGCGGGGCTCGACATAGGGTTGCCCGGGCAACATCGTCGCGCGGGCGGGCACGGGCAGGCTGGCCATCAGCCGACGCGCGAGAGAGTAATGGTGAAAGCGTTGCGGGCGGCGGCGCCGTTGTCGAGCAGGTTATCCTTGTCCTCGTCGAGCGCGACGATGGTGTACATGCCGAGGTTGTTGTGGCTGCCGTCGAGCAGCGGATAGGCCTCGCCATCGTCGGCCATGCGCGCAAGGGTCTCGAGCGCGGCATAGTCGCCCAGCAGCTCGGGCACGAGTGTGCCGCACAGCTGGATGCGGTCCTCGCCCGGACCGGTGAACTGGCTGGCGGCGCGGGCGCCGAAGCGATCGGTGCGCTCGTGCCGCCAGTCGCGCTGGCGGCCGAGACGGTCGGGCAGGGTGGTGGTGGTGTCGAACACGAACATACCGAGAGCGAAGAGCATTAGAAATCGTCCCCGAAGCCGCGGCGCTGTCGGCCGCCCTGCGCCTGTTGCACCAGCTCGGCGACACGGCGGGCGAGCGCCTCACTGTCCTCGCCGGGCATCTGCTGCACGGTGATGTTGATGGTGATCGGCGCAGCGGCGGGCGCGGCCTGGCGCGCGGTTGCAGCTGGCGGGGCGAGCGCCATGGCGCCGGCTCCGGCAACGGCACTGGCCATGCGGCCGACAGCGCGGACTGGCTGCCGGCTTTGCCCGTCGATGCCCTTTACGAGGCCCTCATTGATGGAGTGACCCATGCTCATGAACACCCGCGAGGGCGAGTTGATGTCCAGGAGTGCGGCGAACTTGCCCCCGACCTTGGCAGCCAAATTGATGATGGCCTTGAGCACGGCGCCGTGCATCGAGACGATGCCTCTAATCAACCCGGAGACGATGTTGACGCCGAACCCGAAGAACTTGCCGACGAGCCCTTGCAGGTAGCCGTGGATGGCGATGAAGGGGCGCAGGAACGGGCCGACGATGCCGGACACGCGCGCGATCATCGAGGTGGTGGCAGCCTTGATCCGGTCCCAGTTGCGGTAGACGACGGAAGCGGCATAGACCACCGCGGCGACGAACGGCATGAAGATGACCACGCCACCGAGCAGGACGTTGCGGATCGTGGTCCAGTTGCTGGTGACATAGCCCGAGATCGCGGACCAGGTGCGTTGGAAGAAGCCGCTGATCGCACCCCAGTTGCGGTAGATCAGGTAGGCGGCTCCTGCGACCAAGGCGATGGCAATGCCGATCGGGCCGGTGGCAACGGTGAAGGCAGTGCCAAGGGCAGGCGCGATCGTAATCAGTCCGGAAACGGCGCCCGCGATGCCGGAGATGCCGAGCAACAGCGGCCCGGCGATGGCGAGAAGCCCTGCGCCACCGATGATGGCGTTCTGCATCGGCGCAGGCAGGTTGCCGAAGCCATCGACCAGCTCGGTCAGCTTGACGACGAAGGGCGTGAGCACCGGCAGGAGCTTGTCGCCGATGGTCTGCTGCAGCTCGCCATAGCTGATCGCCAGGGCGCCGCCGGGATCTGCGGCGCGCGCCGCCGCCCCGGCGCCGCCGAACTGCTTGTCCATCTCCGACAGGATGATGTTCTGGGCGCCGGCCACATTGCCGGCCTTTACCATCGACTTGATCATCTCCTTCTGGGAAGCGGTGAAGGACACGCCCGCGCGCGACAGGGCCGTGACGCCCTTGATCGGGTCGTTGAGCGCCTTGCCGACCTGCAGCGTGGCGCCCTGCAGGTCGCCGTCGAGCTTGGTCGCCATATTGACGGCGGCGAGCTGGGCACGGTCGAAGGTGGTGCCGGTGACCTTGCCGAAAGTGAGCAGGTTGGCCGTGACCTTGCGCATGATCTCGTCATCGTCGAACAGCGACGAATTCATGAGCTTGCCCGCCTGGTCCTGCAGCTGGCCGAGGCTGCGCTGGGCGACCGGGCCCATGCTGGCGAGGCTGGCGTTGACCTGGGCGACGGCGCCGACCGCCTCGCGGCTTGCCTGGATCGAAGTGGCGGTGAAGGCGATCATCGGCGTCGTCACGGCGAGCGACATGGCCGCGCCTGCCTTGCCGGCGCCGCTGGCGATGCCGCCGAGCCGGGACTGCAGCTTGGCGGTCCGGTCGAGCCGGGTCTGCTGCCGATCGATCTCGGCGTTGGTGCGCGTGATCGCCTCGCCGAGTTCGCGCTGGGCCATGATGAGGCCGCCGTTCGACGAGCCGCCCTTGGCCATCTCGCGGTTCACGCGCGCGAGGTCCTTTTCCATCAGGCGGACCTCGCGCTGCATGTCGCGGATCGAGGCCGAACCGGCCTTGCTGGCGCCGACGATGTTCTTGATCGAACCCGAGAGCTTGTCGACCGCCATGAACTGGAAGAGCAGGTTCAGCTTGTTGTCGGCCATGGCCTCACTTCGCCCCGTTCATGCGGTTCCAGCGCTCGACTGCCAGGTTGGACCACATCGCCAGTTCCTCGATCTCCATCGCCAGCAGCTCGGACAGCGGCCAGTGGAAGACCGATGCGACGTTGGCGATGAGGTCCTCGATCAGCCCCCGACCGCTTTGGCGATCGCCTCGCGCATCGGCGCGCTCATAAAAAAACCCTTCACGGCACCCGCGATCTCGAGCAGGTCCTCGGTTTCCAGATTGGCGACGTCGGCCTGGGTCAGCGTGGGTTGGGTGATGCGCGGCAGCAGCACGAACAGGGTGTTGACGTCGGTGTTGAAGACGTCCTCGACCTTGAGCGAGCGCAGTTCGCCGGTCTTGGGCTTGCGCAGCGTGACTTCGGCGATGCTGGCGTCGCCGCGCGCGATCGGCGTGGTGAGCGTGACGGTGATGGTCTGCGGTTGAGCGACTGCAGGCGGCGCGGATTCGGGCGTGGACATGGTGGCGGGCTCCAAAGGTGCAGCGGGCGATGGGGTCCCCCTTCCGGCGCGCCCGCCAAGAAATCGCCGGAAGGGGGGAGGGCCGCCTCAGGAGGTGTGAGGCGGCCTGACGAAAGCGGAGTGCGGCCTGGCTATCCGCCGAGCGCCTGGCGGCGCTGGGCATAGCGATCAACGCCGAAGACAATGAGGATGCCGGCGATCAGGTCGATCTCGAGCACGACGACGTTGTCGTGCACCAGCTTGTAGTAGCTGCAGGCCATCTTGTAGGTGGTCTCGGTGTCGTCGCCGATCTTCTGGCTGCCGAAATCGGCCTCGCTGTAGCGGCCGCGCGCGACCACCTCGGCGTAGCTCTCGGCGCCGGTCTGGTCGTTCTGGTAGGCCCCGGCAAAGCGCAGCTGAGCGGCGTCGGCGGCAGGCGCGCCGAACTGGGCGAGCGGATCGAGCAGCAGGCCGCCGGCCTTGAACTCGAACTCGATCTTCTCGATTCCCATGTCGATCGGCACCGGGCCGAGCATGCCGCCGCCGCGCCAGTCCTCCATCTTGAGGGCGAGCTTGGGGATGGTGACCTCGGCGATCTCGCCTTTCCAGCTCTCACCGTCGCCGTAGAGGTTCAGGTCCTTCAGCTTCGAGGGGAAGCCCATGGTGGTTCTCCTGTGGGGTTGGCGATCAGGCGGCCAGGGCGGCGGCGAGGTCGGCGTAGTACTTGTCGGTGATGCGCTGGTTGAGAGTCAGGCCCTCGAGCGGCGCGGCCGGGGTGAAGTCGTAGTCGATGACCAGCTGGCCGTCGTTCAGCTCGGATCCGGAATTAAAGGCAGGATCGAGCCAAGCGCTGGCGCCGATCACTTGCCCACCATTTCTCCCCGGCACTGAGAGACTGCGGAAGCGCGCGTTGATGCTTTCTAGGCAATCCTTGATTAGTGCACCCGTCAACGGCTTGTCATTGCTCCACACCAAGCCCATCGCAATTTCGTCCTGCAAGATTTGCGAGGTGCGCACCGCCGGTTCAAAGGCGTACTTGGGCTCGTCCGAGCAGGTGCGGTTGCCCCAGTAGACGAAGCCGCCTGCGGGCGAGCGGATCAGCGTGACGATATCCTTGGCGTTGAGCGCGGAGACGTCGGTGCTCTCGTCCTGGATATCGAAGAACAGGTTCTCCGAGATCCCGGTGACGCCGTTGACGGCGACGTTGCTGAGCGACTTGTGCCAGCCCTGCGTCTCGTCGATCTTGGCGCGCAGGCCGAGCGCGCGGGCGACGGCATCGCCCGCAAAGCCGTTCGACCAGTTCGGCCAGATCAGCGTCAGCTCGCGCGCGCCGAAGTTTTCGCGATAGGTGCCAACCTCGGCGATGGTGTCGCCTTCGGCGCGGGCGTAGATCCGGCCGCGCAGCTTTTGCGCGACACTAACGAAGGCGGTGACCACGTCCTGGGTATCAAGGCCGGGCGCGCCGAGGACGCGGGGGCGGTGGCCGGTCTGCGCCTCGGCGGCAAGCAGGGCGTGGAGGCCGGTGTAGGTGCCGGCGCTGCCGATGACCTTGGTGTCCTGGTCGGCATCGACGGCGACGCGCACGACGACGACGATCGGGCTGACCTGGTCGTAGATCGCCTCGAGCGCGCGCTTGAGCGTGCCGCCGGTGCCGGCCTGGCCGATCGCCTTGCGCACGTCGGTGACCAGCACCGGGGTATCGAGCGGGAAGACGGCGTCGAGCGCCGCGGTCTCCGCGCCGGCCGCAGCGGTGGCGGTGGCGACGAGCCCGATCACGCCGCTGGCAAGCGCGGCGATATTGCGGGTGCCGGTGAGCAGGAGGTTGGTCTTGATGCCGTGCATGGTGGCGGCTCCTATCGGGACAGCGGAATGGTGAGGCGGGTGAGGGCGTTGCCGGCGACGTCGGTGCGGTTGCCGACGATGCCGAGGACCACCTGGCCGGCGGCGATGTCGCCCCCGAAGGTGACCTGGGTGACGGCGATGCGCGGTTCCCAGCGGGCGAGCGCCATCGTCACCGCCATGGCCGCCAGCAGCAGGGTGGCGCGGGTGGTCGGGCGGTCAAGCAGGTCGAAGAGCAGGCAGCCATAGTCGCGCAGCATCACGCGGCTGCCGATGGGCGTGGTGACGATGTCGGCAATCGACTGCGCCAGGTGCTCGTCGCCGGAAAGCGCGATGCCGCCGGTGGCGCTCATGCCGGTCAGCGAGGTCATGCCGGCGCTCCGGTCTGGGCGCTGCCGGCCTGCACGCCGCCGTGCTTGTGGTCGGTGAGGCTGATGCCGGCGGCGACCACGTCGTCGCTGGCGGTGAGCTTGCCGGTCAGTGTGACGTCGCCGACGATGTCGATGCCGCCGTCGCTGGCGAGCACGGTGGTGGCGCCCGAAGGCAGCTGCACCAGCAGCTCGTGCGCGTCGGGATCGTAGGAGATGACGGCGCCGTCCTTGAAGCGCAGCAGCGCGACGGGCTCGTCGATCGGAGCAGGGTTGGCGTCCGACGTGACGCCGCCCAGGACGATGCCGGCGCCGATCTCGCCGCCCGGGCAGATCAGCAGGACCTGCTCGCCGACGCTGGGCGGCATCCACGCCCTGGTCTCGCCCATGCGCGGGGCGAGCCAGGGCAGGGGCGGGGACTCGACCGCGCCGTCGTCGCCGCTGTCGTCCAGCGTGACGGTGCAGCGCGCGGCGGCAAGGTCGACCGACGCGACGACGGCATAGCGCGCCAGCGCATCGGCATCGGTCGGGGTGTCCTCGGGCGTTCTCATGCCCCTAGCATGGCGAGGCGGAAAAACCGCGCCACAGGGCTGGGTTGTGAGGCTCGGGCGCTACAACGCGTGCGGGTGGAAGTGCATCGCGAGCCTGCCGATAGCTGGGTGCATGGTTGGTTCCATCGCCTCATCCCCTGCCGTCGACCTGTCCGCGCTGCCCGCGCCGGTGGTGGTGCCCGGCATGACCTACGAGGCGCGCAAGGCGGCCAAGCTGGCGCAGCTGATCGCGCTGCATCCCGAGTTCACCGCGTTGGTCGAAAGCGATCCCGCGGTTAAAGTGATCGAGGCCGACGCCTACGACGAGCAAGTGCTCGTCCAGCAGTTCAACGACGCGGCGAAGTCGCTGCTGCTCGCCTTCGCGACCGGCCCGAACCTCGACCAGCTCGGTGCGCTGATGGACGTGCCGCGCCTGGTGGTGACGCGAGCGACGGACACGGCGCCGGCCGTAATGGAGAAGGACGGGCCGTACAAGCAGCGCATCCAGCTCGCGCCGCATTCGTTCTCGGTCGCCGGGCCGGAGCTGGCCTACGTGTTCCACGCCCGCTCGGCGCATGGCGACGTGGCCGACGCCACCGCGGTTTCGCCGAGCCCGGGCGAGGTGGTGGTAACGGTGCTGAGCGCGAGCGGCGACGGGGTGCCTTCGGGCGCGGTGATCGCGGCGGTCGATGCCAAGCTGCAGGGGCCAGTGCGCCCGCTGACCGACTTCGTCACGGTGCAGGCGGCCAGCCTGGTCGACTTCGCCGTCGTCGCCGAGCTGACGGTGTTCGCCGGGCCCGACGAGGGACTGATCCTCGCCACCGCGCAGGCGGCGCTTGCCGCGCACCTGGCCGACGTGCGCCGGCTCGGCCGCGACGTGGTGCGCTCGGCGATCATCGCGGCGCTGCATGTCGGCAACGTCCAGCGCGTCAACCTGATCAGCCCGGCCGAAGACGTGGCGATCTCGCCCGCGCAGGTCGGCCGCGCGACCGCGACTACCGTCACCATCGCGGGGACCGAGCTGTGAGCTTGCTACCCCCCAATGCCACCGGCGCCGAGCGCGCGCTCGAAGAGGCGATGCGCAGCGGCATCGACCTGTCGCAAGTCGGCACGCTGTGGGATCCGCTCACCTGCCCGCCCGAGGTCCTGCCGTTCCTCGCCTGGGGCGTCGCGATCAGCCACTGGGACAGCGCCTGGAGCGTCGCCGAGAAGCGCGCCGCGGTGATGGCGGCGGTCCCGTTCCACCGCCGCAAGGGCACCCGCGCCGCCGTCGAGGAAGTGCTCGCGCGCTTCCACCCGCTGCTTTCGCTGGTCGAGTGGTGGCAGGCCAACCCGCCGCGCGCGCCGCACACCTTCGAGGTCCGCGCCTCGGTCAACGACATCTCGGCGGACTTCCTTACCGCCGAGACGGCAGCGGCGATCATCCGCGACGTCGCCGCCGCCAAGCCGCTGCGCGCGCACTTCGACTTCGTGCAGGTCCTCGAAGCCCAGGGCGCGCTCTACCTCGCGGCGGGCGGCATGGCCGGGACGATGCACCGGGCCGACTACGTCGCCACCCACGACACGAGCCGCGATTGGTCGATCGTCCTGCAGACCGACGACGGCGAGCCGATCCTGACCGAGGACCGCTCCGATTACCTGGAGGACGAGTGACGTGCCGACGCTGGGCATCAAGATCACCGATGCGGGCGAGGCGGCCATCCAGGCGGCGGCCGGCACCGCAACCGTGGTCATCTCGCACCTCGGCCTGACGGCCGACACGTTCGACTACGCGCCGACGCTCACCGCGCTGCCGGGCGAGTTCAAGCGGCTCGACGTGGCATCGGGCCAAGCCGCCGCCGCCAACATCACCCACCTCACAGCATACGACACCTCGGGCGATGTGTGGTCGGCCCGCGGCCTCGGCCTGTTCCTGTCGGATGGCACGCTGTTCGCGGTCTACGTCGGCGCCGCGGTGTTCATGACCAAGGCGCAGCTCGCCTTCGGGCTGCTGGCGCTGGATATCGCCTTCGAGGCGGACCTGGCCGCCGCCATCGCCTATGGCAACGCGGTCTTCGCCTACCCGCCGGCCACCGAGGAGACGCGTGGCGTCGCCGAGATCGCGACGCAGGGCGAGGTGAACGCGGGCGAGGACGACGGCACCTTCGTCACGCCCAAGAAGCTGGCGACGCGGCTCTCCGCAGTCGTCGTCGGCGCAACCGAAACCGAGCGCGGTGTCGCCGAGATCGCCACCCAGGCCGAGACCGATGCCGAGGGCGACGACAGCCGCATCGTCACGCCCAAGAAGCTCGGCGTGCGCCTTGCCGCGCTGCTCAACCCGATCAACGCGGCCATCGCAGCGACGAACGGCACCGTGGCTGCTCTGAGCGCGACCGTCACCGCGATCGGCAACACCGTCAACGCCATCGGCGACGCGCTCACCGCGTTGCTCGGCCGGACGATCACCGGCGGCGGCCTGGTCACCGGCGGCGGCGACCTCACTGCGAGCCGGGTGCTATCGGTCACCGGCGCCAGCTCGGTCGAGGCGGTGGCGCGCGCCATGGTCAACAAGGTGATCACGCCCACCTCGCTGACCGACTTCGTCGACATGGCGGTGACCAGCGACGACGCCAACGCGACGTGCTGGCGGCTCACCTTCGGCGGCGTCGACTACTACCTGCAGATGGGCAAGGGCACCGGCCTGGGCGACAGCAGCATCGTCGTGAACTTCCCGCAGCCGTACACGACCAAGGCCTACTTCCTCGCCACGGGCAACGCGACCGACACCACCAACGAGGGCAACTGCGCGCAGAGCAGCTGGACGCTCGCCACCGGCACCATCGTCAACAACGGCAACCCGAACGCTCCCTACACCTGGGTGGCTTTCGGATGGTGAGGAGCACGCCATGACCAAGCTCAGCCTGATCTCCGAGTGCTCGAAGCTGATCGATCACGACGGCCGGTCGGTTCACGACGTGCTCGCGGCGCTCGAGTATCCCGGCATGAAGATCACGAGCCTCAGCGTTGTGCCGGCGCAGGCGGAGATCGGCGCGACAGTCACCGCCAATCTCACCGTCACCCTGACCAAAGACCCGACCGCGCAGAGCGTCAACGGCGCCGCCGTGCCGAATCCGGTCACGGCGCGCACCCTGGCGGTGCCGAACGTCACAGTCACGACGGTCTTTCAGTGGTCGGTGACCGATGCCGATGCACCCGGCGGCCCGGCGTCGGACAACAAGTCGGTGACGCTTGCCTTCCTCAACAAAGGGCACGCAGGCTTCATCGACAAAGCCGATGCCGCCACCCTGACCGCGGGCGAGGTAAACGGCATGGCCGCGAGCTGGTTCGCGACCCCAGCAGATCGCACGATCAACCTGGTGGCCGGCGGAGACGGCTTCCTGTGGTTCGTGCAGCCGGCGAACCAGCCCGATCCCGCTGCTTTCAAGGTCAACGGCTTCAACGTCGTCCCGGTGAAGTCGACGCACAATCACCTGCCTGCGACGCCCGACGCCGTCGCGACCTCCTACAACTTCTTCCGGCTCAGCGCCCGCCTTGCCGCCGGTGCCGCCGTAACCCTCCAGGTGCTGGTATGACGGTCGTCGTCCCCGATACCCTCATTCCGGGTGGCGCCTTCCCGGCCGTAAGATCGCAGGATGTCGAAGGCCTCACCGACGCGCTTGCGGGCAAGGCCTCGCTGGCCAGCCCCGTCCTCACCGGCACGCCCCGCGCGCCGACGCCGACGATCGACGTCAGCACCGATCAGATCGCAACCGCCGCGTTCGTGAAGGCGGTGGTTGCTGCGCTGGTCAACGCCTCGCCCTCGCAGCTCGACACACTCAACGAACTGGCCGCGGCACTCGGCAACGATGCGAACTTTGCCGCCACCATCACGGCCGCGCTCGCCGGCAAGGCCACTGCGGCGCAGGGCGCCAAGGCGGACTCTGCGCTGCAGCCTGGCACGGCTCAGAGCAACGTCGCCGGCTTCAGTGTCGATGCCGACGGTTTCAGCCTTACGACCGCCTTGGGTTGGGGCATCGCGCGCTTCTTCCTCGATGGCGGCCTCAAGACGTCGGCGTTCGGCCTGACGGCGGAGGGCCTGCAGGCGCGCGACTTTTCGGTACGATACGGTGATGGCCCGGAGGCGCGCCACACGCGCTCTCCGCTGGGGTGGAGCATCGAGCGCCTGGGCGCTGACGGCTCGCTGAAGACGACGGCCTTTGAAATCGCCGCCGATCGCGTGGTGACCGGCGGCTTCCGGATCGTCGCCACCGACAAGCCCGGCATCAGCGTCACCACGCCGCTGGGCTGGTCGATCGGGCTGAACGCCACCAACGTGTCAGGCCTGACGTCGACCACGATCGACAGCCCGTCCGAAGGCACGCTGACGACGCCGCTGGGCTGGAAAGCCGGTCTGCCGGCAGCCGTGCCCTTCGCCGACATGGCGCGGCGGGCGCCTGCCGCCAACTCGGTCGTGTGGTTCTGGCACTCCAAGGGCGACCAGGACAGCTACGCCGGCCACAAGAACGGCGACGTGGTGAAGCGCTCCGACCTGGGCACCAATGCCTGGGCGGACTACTACCTGCGCGGATCGACCGAGCCGCTGTTCAACGCGTCGGTTGGCGGCGAGTCCTCGTCCGGGCTGATCGCGCGGATCGCTACCGATGTGATCGCCAGGAAGCCGGCTTGGTGCTTCTTCGGCGTTCCCGCCTGCAACGACATCAATGCGGGCCGCTCGGCCCCCACGATCATCGAGAACTGCCGCGCGATCGTCGATGCGCTGCAGAATGCCGGCATCAAGGTACTGATCCATACCGATCCGACCTGGTACACCGGCCATGCGGATCTCACGCCGGCGAACGTCGCCAAGCTGCACACGGTCAATCGTTGGGTGCGTGCCCTTCCGCTCACGCGCGGCGGCGTGGTTGCTGCCGATGTCGCCAAGGCCTTCGCCGATCCGCTCTCGGCAACCGGCGCCGCCAAGCCGCTCTTCCTCAAGACCGACAACATTCACCCCGTGCCGAAGGGTGCGCGCGCCGGTGGCAAGGTGAAGGCGGACGCGCTGATCGCGGCCGGTTTCCCGATTCTCGATCTGCTGCCGCGCTCGGCCACCGACACGGCTGCCTTCGATAGCGGCAACAAGCAGCTCGCCGCCAATCCGCTGATGACCAGCACCGGCGGCACCAACAGCGCCGGCACCACATTCACCGGCGCAGTCCCGGCAGGTTGGATCATCGCCAAGGCCGGCACCTGGGGCGTCGGCCTGGTGACGGGCGCGATGGAGCTGCGCGCCGATGGCCTCGGCTACGACTGGGTCGTGACGATTTCGGGCTGCGGCGCGGCCGGCGACTACCTCACGCTCGCGGGTCCGGACTGCCTTCCCTACGTGGTGGAGGGCGATCGGATCGAAGCGGCGGCCGAGATCTCGCTCACCGGCATGTCGAAAGTGAACGAGCATTCGCTGTTCGTGTTCGCCGGCACCAACGAGGCTGGCGCGCTCAAGCGCGACGATCAGGTCAACAGCGGCGCGGGCTGGGGCTCGGACTACTACGACCAGTCGGACCTCACCGGCGGTGTGTTCCGCACCGGCACCGCCGTCGTCTCGGCCGCACCGGGCTTGTGCAGGGCGTACTTCCGTATCCGCTTCGATGCCGCGAGCGGCACCGCCACCATTCGCATCGGGCGCTTCTGCGTCAACAAGAGGAACTGAGTTCATGGGCGTCAATATCGTCACGGGTGCCGACCAGTTCGGCAGCGAGCAGCGCGGCTACCTGGTGCCGCCGATCAACACGGGCCTGGAAGGTCTCTTCCTTTTCGATGGCACGCGCGACGGTGCGCTCACGCAGCAGCAGGCCATTGCCAACGCCGTGAAGAACCGAGTCGAGGGCAAGCCCGACGCCGTCGCCGTCGGCGCGCCGGTGGCGAACGCGCGATCGATGACGTTCCTCAATTTTACCAACTTCCTGCAGACGCTGATCGCCGAGACCGACAACATGACCGCGATCGTGGTCAACCGCGGTGACTATGCGGGCGGCAACTACGTCAGCAACACCCAGAGCAAGGCGGCGCGCAACCCGAACCTCGCTTCGTACGGCTTCTCGATGCATGCGATTGCGGCCACACCGTCGAACGGCAACAGCTACTACGCGCAATCCGACCAGTACGACAGCGCGAACGGTGCTGTGGCCGGCACGGCCCATTCGCAACCTGGTTTGTACAACCCAGACGACACGTCCTGGATGGCATGGTCAGCGCGCATTTCCGAGACCGTCGCCGGAGGCGGCGCCGGGAGCGTGGGCATAGTCACCCGCGACATCCTGACGATCGGCTCGAAGCTCTCCACCCAGCGCGCGGCAGGCCTGTACCGCGATCACGCGTCGGGTGCGCTGCGGATCGGCTCGGGCAACATCAACGATGCCAGCAAAGCCGATCCCATCACCATGGCCATGGTGTTGATCTACTCGCAGGCCCTGTCCGATCCCGATCTCGCGAAGACCTACCAGTGGATCAAGCAGTTCTGCGCCGGTTGGCACGGGTTTGCGGTGTGAGCTGAGCAAGCGACCAGGACAGACCCATGAAACTCGAAGACTTCATCCTCTGGCTGCTCTCGCTGTTCGGCGGCCTCGCACTGTGCGGCGCGCGCCTGGGCTGGTTGCTGTTCGGCGTCGCACCCGAGCCGCCACAGGATCCTGCCGCGTTCGGCCTGTGGCAGCGCAAGCGCCGGTGGCTGGTCTTTTCCGAGATCTCGGCGCTGCCCGCATTCGCGACGATCAGCGTCACCGTGGGCAAGCTGCGCGCATGGCCCGTCGAGGGCGTGATTCTGCTTTCGATGGTGCTGGGCGCGCTCGGCTTCGCGTTCTTCCTCGATGCGCTGCAGACGCTGGTGCGCCGCCGCATGGGCCTGGACGGGGCGAGCAGCTCGCCGCAGGTCGCGCCGTCTGCGCCGATCGGCGGCAGCGTGGATCCCGCGCCGTGAACAGCTGGGTCGCCCTGCTGGTCCTGGTCTCGGTCGCGGTATCGCTGTTCGGCTACTGGCGCGCCTTCCGGCTGCACCGGCGCATCCTCGCGATCGAACCTGCCTTTCGCGGGCTCGTGACGCAGTTTCTCGACCGCGTGACGCGGCGAAAAGACCCCTCCGTCCGAAAGGCCCGGCGATGACCATCCGCTACCTTACCATCCACTGCGCCGCGACGATCGAGGGCCGCCCCCACACAGCCGACGAAATCCGGCGCTGGGACGTGGAGCGATTTGGTCAGCCCAGCTATCACCTCGTCGTCGAGCTGGACGGCAGCTACCACCGCCACCTCGACGATGCGCAGCGCGGCGCACACGTCGCCGGTCGCAACACCGGCAACATCGGGATCTGCTACATCGGCGGCCTCGGCCGCGATGGCGCGCCCAAGGACACCCGCACCGCCAACCAGCGCCAGACCCTGCGCTCGCTGGTCGCCACCTTCCGCCAGCGCTACCCCGGCATCGTGGTGCGCGGCCACCGCGACTGGTCGCCCGACCTCGACCACGACGGCAAGATCGAACCGCACGAATGGCTCAAGGTCTGCCCGTGCTTCGACGTGGCGACGCAGCTGTGAGCGTGCTCGATCCCTTCAAGGTGCCGGTCACCCAGATCCTGGGCGCGACGTCCATTGGCCTGCTGATCGCCGCGGCCGGGCTTGGCCTGGTCGCCCGCGTCGAGCACGAGCGCGCCGAGCGATGGCAACTCCAGGCTGGTGTCGAGGCGAAAAACCACCGCCAGACCAAAGCCGACTACGCCGCCGCGCA
>Ga0070667_100001439_pt1 | contig 21347 bp, 18 predicted proteins | sample KBSS33metaG_FD_64659 | JGI IMG/M metagenome (GOLD analysis project Ga0070667, IMG submission 64659) | Switchgrass rhizosphere microbial communities from Kellogg Biological Station, Michigan, USA - KBS S3-3 metaG | ecosystem: Host-associated > Plants > Roots > Rhizosphere > Soil ... | reverse complement strand
GCCTCGAAGCCGACCCGGACGATCCGCTCGATTTCCTCGCGGTTATAGGTACAGGTGTCGAAGGCGGAGTCGGGCTCGCGGCCGCGCTTGCCGAAATAGATGCCGCCGGTCAGCTCGCGGACGACCAGTAGGTCGGTGCCCGAGATGCGGTCCTCGCGCAGCGGGCTTGCACCCATCAGGGCGGGGCTCGGGCGCACCGGGCGGAGGTTGGCGAACAGGCCCATGCCCTTGCGGATCCCGAGCAGCCCCTGCTCGGGGCGTGCCTTGTCGGGGTCGGTGGTGTCCCATTTCGGGCCGCCGACGGCACCGAGCAGGACCGCGTCGGCGGCCTTGGCAGCGGCCAGGGTGTCGTCGGTGAGAGCGGTGCCGTGCTCGTCTATCGCGGCGCCGCCAAGCAGGTGCTCCTCGTAGCTGAACTCGCCGAGCGTGTCGAGAATCTGGCGCGCCGCAGCGACGATCTCGGGGCCGATCCCGTCGCCCGGCAGGACGACGATGTGGGGCGTCGCGTCGCTCATCCGGGCGCCACTCTACGGGCTGGGCTCAGGCGGCGACGGCTGAGATGTTGAGGCGGACGTAGTGCATCGTCAGCGGCTGCTCTTCGGCGGCGAGGACCGCCGCGACGAACGGATCGCACAGCTCGTCCGGCAGCGCGTCCATGTACGGACCCAGGCAGATCGTCCGCAGGAACTCCGCCGGCTCCTCTGGCACCACGTCCCAGGGCTGCAACCAGCACTCGATGGCGGTGAAGCCCGCGGCGCGCAGGCGCTCCTCGGTTTGCTCGGCGCCGGCGTAGTTCCAGAGCTCACCGATCCCGCCGACGTGGGGCGCGAACGGCTCCTCGCCGGCCAGCCGCCTAGCGGTCTCGCGCACGGCGTCGATGTTGCCGGCGCCGCCGCACTGGGCCTCGAAGCGGGCGCCGGGTCGCAGCGCCGCGCGCATCCGTGCAAACAGCGCCTCGTGGTCGGCGATCCAGTGAAAGACGGCGCTGGACACGGCGGCATCGGCCGGCTCGGCGAGCACGAGCTTGGTCAGGTCGGCGACGAACGCCTCGTCCACCGGGCGCAGCACCTCGCGCACCTTCTCGACCATCGCCTCCGAGCCGTCTACCGCGACGACCTTGCCCGCGGGCAGGCGCTCGACCAGCATCCGGGTCACCCGGCCGGTGCCGCAGCCGGCGTCGAGCACGGTCTCGTCGCCCTCGAGGGGGAGCCGCTCGATCAGCGCCCGCGCCCACTCCTCGTGCGGAACCGAGACGCGCTGGTAGCTGGCCGCGTCCCACTCCCTGACCGGCGGGGTCATGAGAGCGCCGTGGTGACCGGGCCCTGGGCGGCGGCTGGAGTCTGCTCGAAGGAGTCGATCGCGCCGGCGTTTTCGAGCGTGATCCCGATGTCGTCGAGGCCGTTCAGCAGCCGGTATTTGATCTCGTGCTCGATCGCAAACTGGAAGACGCCCTCCGAGCAGGTGACGGTCTCGTCGTCGACGTCGATCCGCGCCTCGCCGGCCCGGGCGACCGCCCGGCAGTGCTCCTCGTCGAGGATCACCGGCAAGAGACCGATCTTCGTGCAGTTGGAATAGAAGATGTCAGCGAAGGAGGGCGCGACGATCGCCTCGAAGCCGAAGTCCTCGAGCGCCCAGGGGGCGTGCTCGCGCGAGGAGCCGCAGCCGAAGTTGCGGCCGGCGACCAGGATCGGGTTGGGCTCGAGCTCGATCTCGCCGTCGCGGATCCAGTCGAAGAAGAGGAACTCGCCGAAACCGGTCCGCTCGACCCTCTTCAGGAACTGCTTGGGGATGATCTGGTCGGTGTCGACGTCGGCCCGGTCCAGGACCGAGACCTTCCCTTCAATCACATCTACAGGTCTCATGGTGTCCTCCACCCTGCCGGCGCGGACGCGGAAGCGAGACCGAATCCATATCTGATTCCTTTCGGTCTCGCGAGAGCAGAGCAGCCGGCAGGCATTGTTCTAGCTCCAATCCCTGATGTCGACGAAGTGGCCCTCGACCGCCGCCGCAGCGGCCATCCTCGGGCTGACGAGGTGGGTGCGGCCGCCCTTGCCCTGTCGCCCCTCGAAGTTGCGATTCGAGGTCGAGGCGCAGCGCTCGCCTTCGGCAAGGGTGTCCGGGTTCATCCCCAGGCACATCGAGCAGCCCGCCTCGCGCCATTCGAAGCCGGCACTGCGAAAGACGTCGTCGAGGCCCTCCTCTTCAGCCGCCTTTTTCACCTGCTGGGAGCCGGGGACGACCATCGCGTGGATGCTCGCGGCGACCTTGCGGCCGTCGACGATCGCCGCCGCCTCGCGCAGGTCCTCGATGCGGCTGTTGGTGCAGGAGCCGATGAAGACCCGTTCCGGGGCTATGGCGGTCATCGGCGTGCCGGCGGAAAGGCCCATGTAGGAGAGGGCGCGTTCGGCCGCCTCACGGTCGGCCGGCGAGTCCATCTGGGCCGGGTCGGGGACGCTGTCGGTGACCTGGACGACCATCCCGGGGGTGGTGCCCCAGGTGACCATCGGCGAGATCGCTGCGGCGTCGATGTCGACCTCGGAGTCGAAGCTCGCCCCGTCATCGGTCGGCAGTTGCCGCCACCGCTCGACGGACGCCTCGAAGTCCTTGGGCGCGCCGGGGCGGCCCGCGACCCAGTCGAAGGTGGTCTGGTCGGGAGCGACCATGCCGGCGCGGCCGCCGCCCTCGATCGTCATGTTGCAGATCGTCATCCGGCCGGGCATCGAGAGGGCCTCGATCGCCGGGCCGGCGAACTCGACCGCGTGGCCGGTGAAGCCGCCGGTGCCGAGCCTGCCGATCGTCGCCAGGATCAGGTCCTTCGGGGTGACCCCCGCGCCGAGCTGGTTGGCGTAGTTGACCCGCATCGTGCGCGGCCGTTTCTGGACCATGCACTGGGTGGCGAGGACGTGCTCGACCTCGGAGGTGCCGATCCCGAAGGCGAGGGCGCCGAAGGCGCCGTGGGTGGCGGTGTGGCTGTCGCCGCAGACGATCGTCATCCCGGGCTGGGTGACGCCCAGCTCGGGGCCGATCACGTGGACGATGCCCTGGCGGTCGGAGCCGAGCGAGTAGAGCGGGATGCCGAACTCCTCGCAGTTGCGCTCGAGCGTTTCGACCTGGACGCGGGAGAGCTCGTCGGCGATCAGGCGGGCGACCATCGTGCCATCGGTGGGCGTGTTGTGGTCGGCCGTGGCGAGGGTCTTGTCGGGGCGGCGGACCTGGCGCCCGGCGAGGCGGAGCCCGTCGAAGGCCTGCGGTGAGGTCACCTCGTGGACCAGGTGCAGGTCGATGTAGATCAACCCGTCGGAGACCTCGTGGGCCTCCCAGATCTTGTCGAACATCGTCTTTGGCATCGCGTCAGCTCCTCCTCAGGCCGGCGGTGATCACGGCGATGAACCGGGTCGGCTCCTCGCCCTCGTTCTCGAAGTGGTGGGGCAGGTCGGCGTCGAAAGTGACTGAGTCCCCCTCGTGAAGCTCGTGGCGGGTGCCGTCGACGACCAGCGCCAGGGCGCCGTTGAGAACGACCGCGGTCTCGCGGCTGCCGGGCTCGTGCATCGGCGGGTCGGCGCGGCCGCCGGTCGTGGCGCCCGGGGCAAGCCCGTGCAGCGAGACGTCGGCGCGCTGGCCGGGCAGCGGCGGGGTCAGCTCCTCGATCCGGTGGCCGCCGCGCTCGGAGCGCCGGCGGCCGCTGGCGCGGCTGATGGCGACGTTGTGGCCCTCGTCGAGGCGCAGCAGCTGGCTCAGCGTCAGCTCCAGGCCGGCGGCGATCTTGGCTGCACTGGCCAGGGTCGGGCTGGTCTCGCCGCGCTCGACCTGCGAAAGCATCGGCGCGCTGACGCCGGAGCGCTGGGCGAGGTCGCGCAGGCTCAGCCCCATCGCCTCGCGCAGGGCGCGGATGCGGAGGCCGACCGCGTTGGAGGGATCGGCGACGGGGGCGGTTGGCGCCACGGTCGTCATTGCGCACTGTACGCTATCACAGACGAGCGTATGTTCAGAAGGGCCCGGAGGTCGGCGGCGATGGCGGCGGGTTCGTCGTCGAGCTGGGCCCAGGAGAGGCGGGTCAGGCCGTAGCCGGCGACCCGCAGCCGCCGGTCGCGCTCGCGGTCCTCGCGGAAGGCGGAGCGCGTCCCGTGCGCTTCCCAGCTGTCGAGCTCGACGATCTCCTTCGTCCCCGGCCAACGGCAGTCGACCTTGTAGCGCCTACCGCCGAGCTCGATCCACTCGTTGAGGCGCGGGATCGGGAGGTCGTAGGCGCGAAGAAACGGGAGGAACTTTTCCTCGAGCGGGCTCGCCGGGGCGCCCGAGGGTGATTCTTCGATGCGATGGAGGGCCAGCTTCACCGTCCGACACCCGCACCGCCGCGGGTAGCGCTCGAGCAGGTGGGGCAGGGAAAGGGCGTCGTAGCGTTTGCGGAATTCCGCTTGGCGCAGGAGCCCCTCGACCAAGTCCACATCCCCTACCGCCGCACAGTCGAAGATGGTCCGCGGGACGGTGGTCACCGGGATGGCGAATTCGACGGTGACCTCGTCAGGCGCCAGGACGCGCGAGGAGTGCCGGCGGATTCCTGGGATGTGGCGGGATTTGCTGGGTAGGGTGACGTCGATTGGGCCGCCCTGTTCCCCTCGGAGTCCCCAGAGGGCAGCGGCCGAGCGGTGACTGAGCACAGCATCCTCACCGAGCGCAAGGACCGCCGCCATCCATCGTCCCTCCCGCGAGACGAGCCGGTGCCCGACAGCAAAGACACCCGCGTGAAGCGGGTGCAGGCGCTCGGAGCGAAGCCGCCGGCTGATCGCCGTCTCCTCAAGCCCAAGCCCTTCGAGCTGTCGCCGCGCGACCACCCCATGCTGCCGACCCGCCAACTCAGCGATCGCCGAGTCCCGCCCCCGATGAGGTTGCCTTTCCGGGCGCATATCGCCTGAAAAGGCAACCTCGACGGAGGGGGGCGGCTGGTTCGGCGGGGCGGCGCCGGGCATGCGCCGATCGTGGCGGGGATCGGCGCGCGGGTGGGGCGCACTTCGTGACGGGACTCGCCACGGGTTGTGTCTAGTTCGTTACGGGCCCGGGGTGCGTTGGGCGGCGGCGTCAGCGGTGGCCGCCTCGGCCTCGCGCGTCGCGGCGCCTTCGAGGGAGTTCGACAGGGCGCGCAGGTAGGCGCGGGCCGAGGCCTCGAAGATGTCGGTGGCGACGCCGGAGCCGCTGGCGAGGAAGCCGTCGGTCCGCAGCATCACGCTGACCTCGCCGAGGGCGTCCTCTCCCCCGGTCACCGCGTCGACCGTGTACTTGACGAGCTCGGATTCGGTGCCGGTCGCCTGCTGGATCGCCCGGAAGGCGGCGTCGATCGGGCCGTCGCCGGTCGATTCGCCGATCACGACCTCGCCCGAGGGCAGGGTGATGCCGACCTTTGCCCAGGGCTCCTGGTCGGAAGCGGCGCTGACCGCGAAGGAGCTCAGCTCGTGCGAATTGGCGCGGTCGCGCATCTCGTCGGAGACGATCGCCTCCAGATCCAGCGCGGTCACCTGCTTCTTGCGGTCGGCGACCTCCTTGAAGGCCTTGAAGGCGGCGTTCAGGGCGTTGCCCTCGATCCGGTAGCCCAGCTGCTCCAGGGCGTCGCGCAGGGCATGGCGGCCGGAGTGCTTGCCGAGCACGATCGAGTTCGACTCGAGACCGACTTCGGTCGCCTCCATGATCTCGTAGGTGGTCCGCTCCTTCAGCACTCCGTCCTGGTGTATCCCCGACTCGTGGGCGAAGGCGTTGCGGCCGACGATCGCCTTGTTCGGCTGCACCGGGTAGCCGCTGAGGCGCGAGACCAGGCGGCTGGTGCGGGCGATCTCGCGGCTGTTGATCCCGGTGGTGAACCCGTGGACGTCCTCACGGACCTTGATCAGCATCGCGATCTCCTCCAGCGAGCAGTTGCCCGCCCGCTCCCCCAGGCCGTTTATTGCGCACTCGACCTGGCGCGCCCCGGCGCGGACGCCGGCGTAGGAGTTGGCGACCGCCAGGCCCAGGTCGTCGTGGCAGTGAACCGAGGTCTCGATCTCGCTCAGCCCCGGCACCAGCTCGTAGAAGCGACGCCACATCTCGGCGTACTCCTCCGGGGTCGTGTAGCCGACGGTGTCGGGGACGTTGATCGTCGTCGCCCCCTCCTCGACCGCGATCGCGATCACTTCGGCGGTGTACTCGAGGTCGGCGCGGGTCGCGTCCATCGGCGAGAACTCGACGTCCTCGCAGTAGCTCTTGGCCAGCACGACGGCGGCCCGGGCCTGGCCCTTGACGTCCTCACGATCGGTCCGCAGCTGATGCTCGATGTGGATGTCGGAGGTCGAGACGAAGGTGTGGATGCGCGGCCGTTCCGAATGCTTGACGGCGCCCCAGGCGGCATCGATGTCGGCCTTGTGGGTCCGAGCCAGGCCGCAGATGACCGGGCCCTCGACCCCCTTGGCGATTTCCGACACCGCCTCGAAATCGCCGGGCGAGGCGATCGGGAAGCCGGCCTCGATCACGTCGACCCCCAGCCGCGCCAACTGCTGGGCGATCTCCACCTTCTCGGCGGTGTTGAGCGAGATCCCCGGCGACTGCTCGCCGTCGCGCAGGGTGGTGTCAAAGATGTGGACGCGGTTGGCGTCGCTTACTGCACTGTTGTCACTGCTCTTGGTCCCCATCGGACCGTCTCCTTCTCTCTGTGAATCGAATGGCCTTTATGTCTCTCGCGGCTATCGCGCCGCCCAGCGCTATTCCCCCCGAGGGGGGAGGAGAAGGAGAAGCGCGAGGCTGTCGAGCCGGCGGCCCATTCGTCGAAGAGGTTAGCGCACCGCCGGCCAGACCCCTAGATTTCCGCCATCGCCCGGGGAGAGGACAGCAAGCAAGGGAGCTCTACGTTGCTCGCGCTGTTCGCGATGGGCGTCGCAGTGGTGGTGATCGCCAACGACTTCTCGGCGATCAACGTCGCCCTGCCGACGATGGAGAAGGACTTCGACACCGACATCAACACGATCCAGTGGGTGGTCAACGCCTACGCGCTGACCTTCGGGGTGATGATCGTCACCGGTGGCCGCCTCGCCGACATGTTCGGCCGCCGCAACGCCTTTTTCCTCGGCACCGCGATCTTCGCGACGATGTCGGCGGCGGGCGGCGCCGCGCCGAACGAGTCGATCCTGATCGCGACCCGGGCGCTGATGGGGATCGGCGGCGCGCTGATGTGGCCGGCGATCCTCGGCATGACCTTCGCGATCCTGCCCGAAGAGAAGGCGGGGCTGGCCGGCGGCATCATCCTCGGTGCCGCCGGGCTCGGCAACGCGATCGGGCCGCTGATCGGCGGTGTCCTCACCGACCTCGCCTCCTGGCGCTGGATCTTCTTCCTCAACGTCCCGATCTCGATCTTCGCGGTGCTGGTCACCTACTTCCTCGTCCACGTCAAGGAGCCCGAGAGCGCCGATCACAAGATCGACTACCCCGGGATCGCCGCGATCTCGGTCGGGCTGGTCTCGCTGCTGATCGCCCTCGACCAGGTCGATCAGTGGGGCTGGGGCGACCCGCGGGTGATCGGCCTGCTGGCGATCGCCGCGGTGCTGATCGTCGCCTTCATCCCGATCGAGCGCCGCGCTGACCTGCACGCCCTGGTCCCCCGCGAGGTGATGCGAAACCGCAGCTTCACCGCCTCCTGCGTGGCGATCCTGTTCATGTCGGCGACCTTCTTCGCCTCCCTGCTCTACCTGCCTCAGTTCATGCAGAAGCAGCTCGGCTACTCGCCGCTCGAGGCGGGAGTCGGGATGCTGCCCTTCCTCGCCACCTTCGCCCTCGTCTCCTTCGTCGCCGGACCGCTCTACGACCGGGTCGGGGCGAAGCGGCTGGCGGTGATCGGCGCCGCCTGCATCACGATCGCACCGTTCCTCTTCTCGCAGGTCGACGCGGACTCCGGCTACAGCTCGCTGGTCGTCGGCATGGTCGTGCTGGGGATCGGGATCGGCAGCTTCTACCCGACCGCGACGACCGCCGGGGTGACCTCGGTCGACAGCTCGCAGACCAGCCTCGCGGGCGGGATCATCTACATGTTCCAGATCGCCGGCGGGTCGATCGGACTGGGACTGACGACGACCGTCTTCTCCTCGGCGAGCCCACCCTTCGTCGACGGCATCCAGGCCGCCTTCCGGCTCGACGCAGCGCTCTCGCTGGTCGGCCTGGTGATCACCGCGCTGCTCGTCGGCGGCACGCTGCTGGGACGGCGGCGGCCCGCCCAGGAGCCGGCCTAGCTACTGCACCAGTTCGTTAACGCCCGGGCCGCCGAGCAGCGCGTCGATGCCGCTGCCGCCGAGCAGCCGGTCGTCGCCGACGCCGCCGCTGAGCTGGTCTTCGCCGCTGCCGCCGAACAGCGAGTCGTCGCCGGCGCCGCCGGTCAACCTGTCGTTGCCGGGCCCACCGACCAGCTTGTCGTTGCCGGCGCCGCCGGTCAGGCGGTCGTCGCCGGGGCCGCCGCGCAGCGTCACCGGCACCGGCACCGTCGCGGCGAGGGAGATCGTGTCGTCGCCGCCGTTGCCGTTTATTTCGAAGCCGGCGATCGCCGCCGCTTCGCAGAGCAGCTGCTCGTCGTCGCCTTCGGGGTGCCAGCAGATTTCGCCGCCAACCGCCAGCGGGGCCGCTGATTCGATCGTGTACTGGCGCCCGTCAGCGCTAACCCCGATCGAGATCGTGTTGGCGAAATCGTCGCCGGCGAGCACCACGTTGACCGATTTTTCAGGTCGTTCGGAGGCGCTGGCGAGCGGCGCCAGGACTCCGACCAACGCGGTCGCTGCTATCGCAAAAAGCGTTTTCACTGATCTGTGAACAACGCGATCGCGCCGACGTTGCGGCGCTTCCCCGTATAAGTACGTCAGAGGTCGACTGAGCGGCCAACGCTGAAGCCGTCGAGGGCGAGGATCTTCTCGATCGCCTCGCCGCGAACGGGCGCATCGGTGGTCAGCGCCATCACCGCTCGCTCGCCGCTCGACTCGGCGCCGACCGCGGCGGAGACGATGTTGACGCCCTCTTCGCCGAACAGGGTGCCGACCCGGCCGATCATCCCCGGCTGGTCGGCATAGCGGAAGACCGAGATGTGGTCGGCAAACGGCAGGTAGAAGCTCTCGCCCCAGGCGGAGACGAGGTAGGGCTCTGAGCGCGGCCCGACGCTGGTCCCAGCGACCTCGACTTCGCTCTCGCCGGAGCCGACCCGGACGGTGACCAGCTCGGTGAAGTCCTCGGCGCTGGCGTCCTTGGTCTCGACCAGCTCGATCCCCCGCTCCTCGGCCATCTGTGGCGCGTTGACCAGGTTGACCGGCTCCTCGGTGTTGCCCGAGAGGATCCCGACGAGCACGGCGATCCCCAGCAGCCGGGTCTCGTGCGAGGCGATGCGGCCGCGGAATTCGGCGCTGACCCGGTCGACTGAGCCATCCCCCAGACCCTGGGCGAGGCGGCCGAGCTTTTCGCAGAGCGGGACGAACGGTGCCAGCGCTTCCATCGCCTCCGGCCGCACCGCGGCGATGTTGACCGCGTTGGTGACGACGCCGCCGGTCAGCGCCGCGGTCACCTGCTCGGCGGTGACGACGCCGGCCCGGTCCTGGGCCTCAGCGGTCGAGGCGCCGAGGTGCGGGGTGACGACGACGTCCTCGCGCTCGAACAGCGGGTGCTCGGTGAACGGCTCGGAGGGGAAAACGTCGAGCGCGGCGCCGGCCAGCTTGCCCGACTCGAGCGCCGCCGTCAGCGCGTCGAGGTCGACCAGCTGCCCGCGGGCGCAGTTGACGAGGCGCGCCCCGTCTTTCATCCGCGCGATCGAATCGCTGTTGATGAAGTTTTCGGTCTCCGGCGTCTTCGGCACGTGCAGGGTGACGAGGTCGGAGCGGCCGAGCAGGTCCTCGAGGTTCTCGACCCCCTCGACGCCGAGCTCGCGGAAGCGCTCGGCAGAGACGAACTTGTCGAAGGAGAGGACCTCCATCTCGAAGCTCTGGGCGCGTTTGGCGACGAGCTGGCCGATCCGGCCGAAGCCGACGACGCCGATCGTCTTGCCGTAGAGCTCTGCGCCTTTGTACTTCGAGCGGTCCCAGCGGCCGTCGACCAGCGAGCGGTGGGCCTGCGGGACGTTGCGGAAGAGGGCCAGGGCGAGCGCCAGGGTGTGCTCGGCGGCGGCGACGGAGTTCGATTCGGGGGCGTTGGCGACGATGATCCCGCGCCGGGTCGCGGCCGGGATGTCGACGTTGTCGACCCCGGTGCCGGCGCGGCCGATCACCTTCAGCCGCTTGCCCGCTTCGATCAGCTCGGGCGTCATCGTCGTCGCCGAGCGGATCAGGATCGCGTCGTAGGCGGGCAGCCGCTCGGCGAGCTCGGCGTCGTCCCAGTCGAGGCCGAGATCGACGTCGAAGTTCTCGCGCAGCAGCTCGACGCCCGAGTCGGCGATCTTCTCCTTGACGAGGACCTTGACCGCGCCGTCGCTGCTCACGCCGCCGTTGCTCACTTGGCCACGCCCTCGACGTTGGCTACGACCCAGTCCACGCAGGCGGTCAGCGCCTCGACGTCGTCGGGCTCGACCGCCGGGAACATCCCGATCCGCAGCTGGTTGCGGCCGAGCTTGCGGTAGGGCTCGACGTCGACGATCCCGTTGGCGCGCAGCGCCTTGGCGAGCGCCGCCGCGTCGACCTTCCCCTCGTCGAAATCGATCGTGCCGACGACCAGCGAGCGCTTGGCCGGGTCGGCGACGAACGGGCTCGCGTACTCGCTCGCCTCGGCCCAACCGTAGAGGCGGCCGGAGGAGTCGCCAGTCCGCCCGACGCACCACTCGAGGCCGCCGTTGCCGAGCATCCAGCGCAGCTGGTCTTCGAGCAGCAGCAGGGTCGCCAGCGCGGGCGTGTTGTAGGTCTGCTCCTTGCGCGAGTTCTCGAGCGCCGTCTGCAGCGAGAGGAAGGCGGGCTGCCAGCGGTCGCCGGCGCCGTCGAGCTCTTCGATCCGCGCCACCGCGGCGGGACTGAGCAGCGCCAGCCAGAGGCCGCCGTCGGAGGCGAAGCCCTTCTGCGGCGCGAAGTAGTAGGTGTCGGCCTGCGCGAGGTCGACCGGCAGCCCGCCGGCGCCCGAGGTGGCGTCGATCAGGACCAGCGCCTCGTCAGCCCCGTCGGGGCGCGCGACCGGGACCATGACGCCGGTCGAGGTCTCGTTGTGGGCCCAGGCGATCACGTCGGCGGCGGCGTCGGCGCGTGGCGCCGGGGCGTCGCCGGGCTCGGCCTCGACCACGATCGGGTCACCGAGGAACGGCGCGACCGCGGTTGCCTTGGCGAACTTCTGCGAGAACTCGCCGTAGGTGAGGTGGAGCGAGCGCTCGCGCACCAGCCAAGCGCTCGCCGCCTCCCAGAAGGCGGTGGTGCCGCCGTTGCCGAGCGCGACCTCGTAGCCGTCGGGGAGCGAGAAGAGCTCGGTGAGGCCCTCGCGGACGCGTTTGACCAGATCGCGGACCGGCGCCTGGCGGTGCGAGGTCCCCATCAGCTCGGTCTGCTCGGCGAGGTGGCGCAGCTGCTCCGGGCGCACCTTCGAGGGGCCACAGCCAAAGCGGCCGTCGCCGGGCTTCAGCTCGGCTGGAATCGTCGCGATGTCGGTCTGGGTGCTCACGCGGGGCGGACAGGTTAGAGGCTGGTCCGGGTGGACGATTCACCGATTTGCTTCGCTGGCGACCGAAGGGGGGGCTAGGCTCGCCCCGTTTGGGTCCCAGTCACGTCCTAACGGAGGAATACCAGAGCCATGTATCCGATCGACTACGAAGCGGACTTCAATCCGACGCCCAACCGAGCGACGACCTTCTTCCGGATCATCCTCGCGATCCCGTGGATCATCGTCGCCTACTTCTGGGGGATCCTGTTCCTCTTCACCCACCTCTTTGCATGGGTCGCGGTGATCATCCTCGGTCGGTACCCCGAATGGCTCTACAACTTCAACTCGGGGGTGATCCGTTTCGGCGTCCGCTTCTACGCCTGGGCCTACCTCCAGACCGACGTCTGGCCGCCGTTCGGGCTCGCTGACGACCCGAGCTACCCAATCCGGGTCAATTTCGCCCCGCGCGCGGCGAAGCAGAGCCGCCTGAAGGCGTTCTTCCGGCTCATCCTCGCGATCCCGATGCTGATCGTCTCCTACGCGATCAACTACATCCACCTCGGCGCCGCCATCGTCGCCTGGATGACGATCGTCTTCCGCGGCTACCAGCCGGAGGGCATCCACTCGATGCTGACCTTCATCAATAGCTTCTACGCCCGGGTCTACGGCTACATCGCGCTGCTGACCGACGACTACCCGCCGATCGGGATCGAGAAAGCGACCGGCACCGGCCTACCGGCGACCTCTGCTCCCGCAGCGCCGCCCGAGCCGCCCGCGGCCCCGGCCGCCTGAGCGCCATGGCAGGGGACGAAGAGGCAAACGTCAGGAAGGGCGACGGCTGGTCCGTCGCCCACCTCGACGACCTGGGTGCGGGCCCGGGTTTCCGGAAAGTTCGCGGTCCGTTGGGCGTCACGGCGTTCGGCGTCAACGGGATCGTGCTGCCGCCGGGCTATTCGACCGGGAGCCATTTCCACGAGGAGCAGGAGGAGTTGTACTTCTTGCACTCGGGACGGGTGGCGATCGAGTTCGGGGATGGGTCGGTCGAGGAGTTGGAGCCGGGTGGTTTCGCCTGGGTTGATGCGCCGACCCATCGGAAGGTGCGGAATTTGAGTGATTCCGAGGAGGCGGTTTACGTGGTCGTGGGCGGCAAGGATGGGTACGTCGGGCGGGACGGGAAACTGGCGCCCGGGGAGGAACACCGCTAGGGACTCGGGCGCTGCGGTTAGGGGCGCTTGGGTACCCCTCCGAAAAGGCTTAAACGCATACAAACGGCGCCCTTGCAGCGGACCCAGCTGCGCGACGGTCTTTTCGGGGGGTACCCCAACGCTCCCCCGGCGCTCCCCCCGAACAACCGCCTCTACTCGTCGAACCCCTGATCGATCCAAGGCATCATCGACCGCAACTCCGCCCCGATCACCTCGATTTCCTTCCCCTTCGCCTCCTCACGCATCCGCGCGAAGTTCTCGCCGCCGCTCCGGTTCTCCTCGATCCACTCTTTCGCGAACTGCCCCGACTGGATCTCGGCCAGGATTTCTTTCATCGCCGCCCGCGACTCCGGTCCGATCACGCGTTTGCCGCGGGTCATGTCGCCGTACTCGGCGGTGTTGGAAATCGAGTAGCGCATGCCCTGGATTCCCTTCTCGTACATCAGGTCGGCGATCAGCTTGACCTCGTGGAGGCACTCGAAGTAGGCGAGGCGGGGGTCGTAGCCGGCGGCGACGAGGGTCTCGTAGCCAGCCTGGACCATCTCGGTGAGGCCACCGCAGAGGACCGACTGCTCGCCGAAGAGGTCGGTCTCGCACTCGTCCTTGAAGGTCGTCTCGATCACCGCGGCGCGGCCGCCGCCGATCGCCGAGGCGTAGGCGAGGACGGTGGCGTGGGCGTCGCCCGAGGCGTCCTGGTGAACCGCCATCAGGCAAGGGACGCCGTTGCCTTCCTCGTACTGGCGGCGAACCAGGTGGCCGGGACCCTTCGGGGCGACCATGCCGACGTCGACGCCCTCCGGCGGCTCGATCTCGCCGAAGTGGATCGAGAAGCCGTGGGCGAAGAGGAGGAGGTTGCCGGGCTCGATCCCGGCGGCGATCTCCTCGCGCCAGACCGCGCCCTGTCGCTCGTCCGGCAGCAGCACCATGACGACGTCGCCGCGGGCGGCCGCCTCGGCGACGCCGAGCACCTCGAGTCCGTGCTCTTCGGCTTTGGCGCGGCTCGCGGAGCCCTCGCGCAGGCCGACGACGACGTCGACCCCCGAGTCCTTGAGGTTGAGAGCGTGGGCGTGGCCCTGGGAGCCGTAGCCGAGGATGGCGACGGTCTTGCCACCCAGCTTCGAGAGGTCAGCGTCTTTGTCGTAGAAGATGTCGTCGGTTCGCATGAGGCGGCAGGCTATCGGAGCGCCCGCCTCATCAACTTCCCCGACGGCGTGCGCGGCAGCGCCGAGGCCAGCTCGACCCGGCGCGGCACTTTGAAGCCGGCGAGGTGCTCGGCGCAGTGGCGGCGCAGCTCGTCGGGGGTCGCCTCCGCGTCGCCCTCGAGGACGACGACGGCGGTCACCGCCTGTTGCCACTCGGGGTCCTCGCGGCCGACCACCGCCGCGTCGGCGACCGCCGGATGGCGCAGCAGCACCTCCTCGACCTCGGCCGGGACGACGTTCTCGCCGCCGGAGACGATCAGGTCGTCGATCCGGTCTTCAACGTAGAGGAAGCCCTCCTCGTCGATCCGGCCGAGGTCGCCGGTGTGCAGCCAGCCGGTCTCGTCGGCGCGGCCGGGGGCGATGGTCGGGCCCTGAACGAGGATCTCGCCGTCGCGGATCCGCAGGTGGGTGGTGAGCAGCGGCCGCCCGGCGGAGCCGAGCTTGCGCTTGGCGTCGGCAGGGGCGAGCGTCGTCACCTGCGAGCAGGTCTCGGTCAGGCCGTAGGTCTGAACCACGGTCGCACCCTTGGCGATCGCCGCTTCCAGCGGCTCGCGCGGTACCGGACCGCCGCCGACCAGGATCGCCCGCGGCTTCGAGAGGTCGGCGCCGGCGTCGAGCAGCCGGGTCAGCATCGTGGTGACCAGCGAGACGACCGTGATCCGGTCATCGGCCAGCGCCGCCGCGACCCGGTCGACGTCGAAGCCGTCGTGGATCACCGCGGTGGTGCCGTAGATCACCGAGCGCATCGCGATCGTCAGCCCGGCGACGTGGCTGAGGGGGACGCAGCAGAGCCAGCGGTCGGAGGGGTCGACGCCGATATTGAAGGCCGAGCCGACCGCGTTCCAGAGGAAATTGCCGTAAGTCAGGCCGACCGGCTTCGGCAGCCCCGTGCTGCCGCTGGTGAGAACGCAGGCGCAGACGTCGTCCATGTCGTGCTCGCCGAGCAGCGGCAGGTCGGCCTCGGTCTGGGTCAGCTCGCCCGGGTCGTCGAGGTCGACGATCGGCTCCTCGGCCGCAACGATCGCCGCCCGCTCGGCTTCGGTCAGGCGCGGGCTGAGCGGCAGCATCCGCGCCCCAACCTTCATCAGCGCGTGGGCGATCACCACCTGCTCGCGGCGCGGGTGCATGGTCAGCGCCGCGGTCGATCCGCGGCGAACGCCGTGGGCGGCGAGCCGGCGCGCGACCCAGGTCGCCTCGGCCTCGAGCTCGGCGTAGGTCATCGTCGCCCCGTCGGCCTCGAGCGCGACCCGGTCGGGGGCGCTGACGGAGCGCTGCGCGAGCCAGTCGTCGAGTTTCATATCGTCCGCATCATGCCGAACCGCTGGCGCGACCTCGCAGGGAGCGCGCGAACCATCGTGGTGCCCGACCGATGAGGATCTGGCTGATGGCGGCGCGGCCGCGGACGCTGCCGGCTGCGATCGCGCCGGTCCTCGTCGGTACCGCGGCCGCCTACTACTGGGCGGGCCACCTGCCGCGCTGGGGTGCCTTCGTCGCGGCGCTGGTCGGCTCGATCTTCATCCAGATCGGCACCAACCTCGCCAACGACTACTCCGACGCGAAGCGCGGCGCCGACACCGCCGACCGGCTCGGCCCGGTGCGGGTCACCTCCAGCGGGCTGATCACCCCGGCCCGGGTGCTGCGGGCGACCTGGATCGCCTTCGCGGTCGCGGTCGCAGCGGGGATCTACCTGGCCGCGGTGGCGGGGATCGTGATCCTGCTGATCGGCGCCGCCTCGATCGTCGCCGGCGTCCTCTACACCGGCGGCCCGCGGCCCTACGGCTACGCCGGCCTCGGCGAGGTCTTCGTCTTCCTCTTCTTCGGCCTGGTCGCGGTCAACGGCTCCTACTACGTGCAGGTCGAGGAACTCGACACGCTGCCGCTCGGGCTCTCGATCGCGATCGGCTTCCTCGCCACCGCGATCCTCGTCGTCAACAACGTCCGCGACATCGAGACCGACCGCCGCGCCGGCAAGCAGACGCTTGCGGTGCGGATGGGCCGCCAGAACGCGGTGACCCTCTACTGGCTGCTGATGGTCGGGGCGTTCGTGGTCCTGCCGCTGGCGCTCTGGGCCGGCGATGCCAGCGCCTGGCCGATGATCGGCTGGCTGGCCGCGCCGCTGGCGCTGAAACCGTTGAGGATCGTCTCCTCGCGGACCGACGGCCCGGCGCTGAACGGGGCGCTGGCGGCGACCGGCGCGGTGCTCGGGCTCTTCTCGCTGCTGGTGACGATCGGGCTGCTGATCGCGGCGTGAGAGGTTGGCGGGCGTGAGAGTCGCGTCTGCCGAGGTCGTCCCCTACTCGCTGCCGTTCCGGGAGCCGTACGTGACCGCCCGCGGGACGCTGCGGCGGCGCGAGATGGTGCTGTTTCGGCTGCGCGACGACGAGGGTCGGGTCGGGCTCGGCGAAGCGGTGCCGCTGGCGCTGCGCGGCGGCGCGAACCTGGAGACGGTGGTGCGCGAGCTCGAGGCGCTGGCCGAGACGGCATTGCTCGACCCGGAGGGCTTCGCGGTAGACGCCCGTGCGGCGGCGCTCTCGGCCCCGGCGCGCTGCGCAGTCGAGACCGCGCTCTGGGATCTTGGCGCCGAAGAGACTGAGGGGCCGCGGGTGGTGCGCTGCAACGCGACGCTCGTCGCCGGGGAGCCGGCTGCTGTCGCCGCCGAGGCCGAGAGGTGGGCCGCGGAGGGATTTGGGACCTTCAAGCTGAAGCTCGGAGCTGGTGACGACGCCGGACAGGTGCGGGCGGTGCGCGAGGCACTGGGGCCGGAGGAGCGGATCCGGGTCGATGCCAATGCCAGCTGGGGCGTCGAGGAGGCGGCGCGCATCCTCGACGCAATCGAGCCCTACGTGGTCGAGCTGGTCGAGCAGCCGGTCGGAACGCTCGAGGAGATGTCTGAGCTGGCGGCGCGCACCTCGATCCCGCTCGCCGCCGACGAGAGCGTCGCCAGCGCCGAGGAGGCGCGGCGGGCGGCCGAGCTGGGCGCCTGCGCGGTGACCGGGATCAAGCTCTCGAAGGTCGGCGGCCGGCCCGAGGCCGAGGCGATCATGCAGGCCCTGCCGGCCTACCTCTCGAGCGCGCTCGACGGTCCGGTCGGGATCGCCGCCGCGGCCCTGCTCGCCGCCGCGCAGGGAACGCCCGAGGAGCAGCCGCGCGCCCACGGCCTCGCCACCCAGCGACTCTTCGCCGCCGGCGTCGCCGCGGTCGGCCCGCGGCTCGAGGGCGACCTCCTGCACCTCCCTCCCGGTCCCGGCCTCGGGGTCGAGATCGACGAGGATTCCCTGCAGGCGCACCGCCTCTAACCATGGACTCGACCAACGTCAACACCGCCCTCGCCTCGGCCTTCGCCGAGGAGCTCGAACGTGGCGGCCTGCGCCGCGCTGTCGTCTCCCCCGGCTCGCGCTCGACCCCGCTCGCGGTGGCCCTCTGGCGGGCGCCGAAGATCGAGGTCGAGGTGATCGTCGACGAGCGCTCGGCGGCCTTCTTCGCGCTCGGTGCCGCGCAGGCGAGCGGCGAGCCGGTGGCACTGCTCTGCACCTCTGGGACGGCCGCCGCCAACTACCACCCGGCGGTCTGCGAGGCCGACGAGTCGGGGATCCCGCTGTTGGTGCTGACCGCGGACCGGCCGCCCGAGCTGCGCGGGATCGGCGCCGGCCAGACGATCGACCAGGTCAAGCTCTACGGCGATGCGGTGCGCTGGTTCTGCGAAGTCGGCAACCACCTCGCCGACGACGCCGGCCTGCTGCACTACCGCTCGGTCGCCTGCCGGGCACTGGCCCGCGCGCGTGGCGAAGTCCGCTCCGGCCCGGTGCATCTGAACATGCCCTGGCGCGATCCGCTGGCGCCACTCCCCGTCGAGGGGGCGGTGACCGCGACCGACCCGCTGGCGCTCGCGGGCCGTGAGGGGCGGCCGCTGACCGCGGTCACCCACGTCGACGAGGAGCCGACGCCGTTCGAGCTCGACGAGATCGCCGCCCACATCGGCGACGCGATCTCCGGCGTGATCGTCGCCGGCCGCCAGCTCGACCCCGAGCTGCGCGAGCCGCTCGCCCACCTCGCGCGCGCCGCCGGCTTCCCGATCCTCGCCGACGCGACCTCCCAGCTCCGCCTCGGCCCGCACGACCGCTCGCTCGTCGTCTCCACCTACGACCAGCTGCTGCGCGACGAGCACTTCGGCCGCTCGGTCGTCCCCGAGCTGGTCCTCCGTTTCGGCGAGATGCCGACATCGAAGCCGCTGCGCGCCTGGCTCGAGGCGAGCGGCGCCGACCAGATCGTCGTCGACCCGAGCGGCGGCTGGAATGAGCCGACCCGGCGCGCCGCGGCGATCGTCCGCGCCGAGCCAACCGCGCTCGCCGCCGGTTGGGCGCGGCGGCTGGAAAGCGAGGAGCGCACCCTGCCGCGCCGCTGGCTCGAGGCCGAGAGCGTTGCACGCGCCGCCCTCGACGCTGCGCTCGGCCTCGAATCGGGCCTCGACGGCGACGCCCCGATCACTGAGCCCGCCCTGCATCGCGTGCTCGGCCGCGCCCACCGCGACGGCGAGCTGGTGTACACCGCCTCGAGCATGCCGATCCGCGACCAGGAGGCCTTCCTCGATCCCGGCGAGGCCGATGTCAGCTTCCTCTGCAACCGCGGCGCCAACGGAATCGACGGCCTGATCTCATCCGGGATCGGCGCCGCGCACGCCAGCGGCCGGCCGACGACGATCGTCACCGGCGAGCTCGGTCTGCTCCACGACCTCGGCGGCCTCGCCGCTCTGCGCGACGTCTCCACCCCGGTCCGGATCGTCGTCATCGACAACGGCGGCGGCGGCATCTTCCACTTCCTGCCCCAGCAAGAGGTGATGGCGGATGAGGAATTCGAGGCCCTGCTCGGCACCCCGCGCGGAGTTGACGCCGAGCGCGCCGCCGCCCTCTTCGACCTCCCCCACCGCCGGCTCGACTCGCTCGCCGACCTCCCCACCGCACTCGCCGCCGGCACCGGCCTCGTCGAGGTCCGCAGCGACCGCGCCGCCAACGTCGAGGTCCACCGCCGCACGACCGCGGCGGTCGCCGAGGCGCTGTCCGGAATCGGCGGCGCTTGATCTTGCCGAGCCGCGGCGAGATCGAGGTCTTCACCGCGCCCGACGGCGAGGTCGAGCAGCCGACCGGGATCATCGCCGACCAGTACGGCGCGATCTGGTTCACCTCGATCGCCAACGGCCGGCTTGGCCGTGCCGTTCCCGGAAGCAGGCAGCTCGAGACCTTCGCCGACCCCGCCGGCGAGATCCGCCTGCCGGCGAACGTCTACCCGGGGGCCGACGGGCGGATCTGGTTCACCAGCCTCGGCAGCGACCGGGTGGGAAGGATCGACCCCCGGGCGCCGGAGCCGGCGGAGACGATCGAGACCTTCACCGCCGTCGGGATGAGCAAGCCGGTGGCGATCAAGGAGGCGGCGGACGGGAGGATCTGGTTCAGCCTCCGCGGCGCCGACTCCCTCGGCCGCATCGACCCCCTGGCGGCCGAGCCGGCGGGCACGATCGAGCTGTTCCGATCGGATGCGATCAGCGCCCCGGCGGCGATCTTCCCGGCGCCAGACGGCCGTCTCTGGTGGGTCAACTCGGGCAGCCGGACGATCGCCCGTCTCGACCCGGCCGCCACCGACCCCGCCGCGACGATCGAGACGATTCTCGGCCCACCGGCGATCAGCGAAGCGCGCGCCTGGGCGGCCGACCCGGCGGGCCGCGTCTGGCTGACGATGCGCGAGCCCGACGCCCTCCTGCGCGTCGATCCGGCGGCCGCCGATCCAGCGACGAGCGTCCTCGTCGTCGAGTCGCCACTGCTCGCCGAACCCGACGGCGTCTGGACCGGCGAGGACGGCGGCATCTGGTTCGCCAACAGCGGCGCCGACTCGATCGGCCGGCTCGATCCGGACGCCGCGGACCCGGCGGCGACAATCGAGACCTTCGGCGCCCCGCCGCAGGTTGCGGCACCCTTCGACATCAAGGCCGGCCCCGGCGGTTGGCTCTGGTTCACCAACAAGGACGGCAACGCGCTCGGCCGGATCTACGCCGGCGCCTGATCCGAACGCTCGCGGCGCTCTCAGCCCGCGACGCGCGTCCAGCCGAAAGCGGCCGGGGAGATGTCCGTTAGCCCCGCGGCACTCACCGCGCGGACCTGGAAGCGATGCGCGCCGAGCGCGACTTTGCGTTTGAAGGGCGAGCTGCAGGGTTTGAACTGGCGTTTGTCGAGCTTGCATTCAAACCCGGCGCCGGGTTGGTCGGAGCCGAAGGTGAACTTGGCGAGCCGCTTCGGGGTTCGTTTCGACGGGTGCTTGCCGAGCGTCGTCGCGGGTGCGACCGCGGGTTGTTCCGCCTTGGGGTTGGCGCCGGGATTCGCGTTTCCTCCACCGCCGTTACCTGCCCCGCCACCGCTCGGCGGCGGCTGCTGAGGTGGGGCGACCAGGTTGACCGTCGCCGTCCCTTCGCTGGCGTCGTGGCTTGGGTCGCCTTCGTACCTGGCGGTGAGCGGATGAACGCCGAGGCCGCTGGCGAACGAGGACCAGGAGCCGTCGCAGCTCGAAGCGACGGTGCTGATCGGCACCAGGGTGCAGAAGTTGACGATGATGCCGCCGTCGCTGCTGAATCTGACCGACCCGGTCGGTGCCGTGGCACCGGTGGAGGTATCGGTCACGGTCGCCGGGCATTTCGCCGTCCCGGAGCTTTCGCCGCTGGCGACCAGCGTTTCGGGAGAGCAGATGATGCTCAGAGCGGTGGCGTGGGCGAGCTCGTCGGCGCCGATGTCGGGCGCCAACCCGATCGTCCGCAGCTGCCCGTCGAGGTCGACGGTCCCGCTCGCGACGTCGACCACGCCTTTGTCGACGGTGGGCGAGGTGGCCAGCTGGTGGTAGCCGTCGGCGGCGAACAGCGGGGCATCGGTGATGTTGGTACCGGATCCGGCGGGCGTGACCGAAGCCGAGCCGCCGCCGCTGACCAGGGTGTCGGTGCTCGCGTAGTCGGAGTGGTCGAGGATGATGTTCGTGCTCGCGCCGACGCCGGTCGATCCGAGCCGCAAGCCAGCCGCGCGCACGTCTTTGAGCTGGCCGCGGGCGACCACGCCTTTGAGCGAGACGTTGAAGATCGTCGGCGAGGCTTCGCTGCCGAAGTAGTTGAACGAGGCGCCGAAAGAGCTGGTTCCGGTGGCGAGCGCGGTTACGTCGCGGACCGTCACTGCGCGCGTGCCGGCGCTGGTCGAGAGGCTGGCTCCGAGGGCGGTGCCGCTCGGCGCTTCGTTGAGACAGACGCTCTCGCGGAGAATGCCGCCGCTCAGCATCGTGCAGGTGATCGCCGGGGCCAGGGTCGAGCGGGCGAAGATCCGTT